>Ga0209541_10001065_pt1 | contig 54648 bp, 62 predicted proteins | sample RifCSPlowO2_01_FD_184027 | JGI IMG/M metagenome (GOLD analysis project Ga0209541, IMG submission 184027) | Groundwater microbial communities from Rifle, Colorado - Rifle CSP2_plank lowO2_0.1 (SPAdes) (version 2) | ecosystem: Environmental > Aquatic > Deep subsurface > Groundwater | place... | reverse complement strand
GATACAGAGCACAAACTATGACTTTTAAGTCATAGATGATTGTATAGTTTGTCTCTGTCTCCCAAAATCCTTTCAGATAAATCTGAGCAAACCATGGGCTTCAGCCCATGGTTAACACAAGGATTTTTTGATTAAGTTTATAAATGATTTTTCTTAGTGATTGTTATGGTTAGCAAAAATACTGGGAAGGCAGGAGAGAAAGTTGAAAAAATTAGTGAAAAGGAAATTGAAAGGGAGCTTGATGAGATAGAATCGGAAAATAATGGCTCTGACAATGATTTGCGAGATGTTAAAATAAAATCGTCAAAAGAGATTTCCAAGTTGGGGAAAGGTGATAAGGTCAAAATTGATGATATAGAATATGAGGTTGATTCACATTATGTTCTGATTGACCATGGAACTACGAAAGAAATGGCGATTGAGGTTTTTGATAAAAATGAGGGGGACTATCAGATAAGATATTTTAATGACCAGGTTGAGAGAACAATTGATTTTTATGAACTGCAAGGCGAGATAATGTTTGTAAAGAAACCCTTTAAGAAGATTGAGTGGTAACTATTTGAATTCGAGAAGATATTTTTGCTGTTTTGTTGGGGATTGGGATTAAGTTATAGCTTCTTATCTTAAATGGCAGAGATAATTTATGATATCTTCCTGTAAAAAATGGGCTGAGTTCTATTTGTTGTTCTGATATTATTTTCCTGGATAATTTTTCTTCAAGTCCATAAAACATTATTGCTGGAGTACTTCCTATCTCACGTAATTCTCTTGGTTTTCTGCAATATTTTTTAAAGTCGCAACCGCCGCAGATTGTATAGTCCCTGCACATTTGAGGGCGTTCGTTATACCTTGAGCATCTTGTTGAGATGGCAAGATTGTTATTTTCTAAACTGAATCTTGGGGCAAGCCATGAATCTGCAGGGTAAGCAAAATATTTTATCTTAAATTCTGGATGCTTGATTAAATCTTCAATTTTATGATGTGCTTCTGGATATGGAGAGAGAATATTTCCGATTAACAATAAAAAATCCCAATTATCTCCTATTGGATTGACATTAACTCCTTCTATGTTTGGCGGCTGAAAACAACATATGCTATCGGTGCAATCTGCTTCATAAAATTGAATGCGCGAAGCTATCTCTGTAAATTGTTCGTGGTTTATCTCTGGTTTTCCAAACATCATTAAATTTAGCGATTTGTTGGTTTTATAAATATAATCAACATCAAATGTTAGTGAGAATTTTTGCTGTTAGAAGTATTTATAAACCAAATTTTCTAATATGTTTTATGGAACCTTTGGATTTTGAGCAGACTGATGAAGAAGATAGTCTTGATTTTAGCCATTATGATAATCCTGTAAAAGCGCGAGGAATAGTAAGGGAGTATACAGATGATTTGGCAGATGTGGCAATTAGTTTAGGCGGCATGAGCAGATTATACGCATCTTATGCAAGAGTTATAAAAACCGTTAGTAATATTATCTCCGGGTATAATAAATGTGATAATTTGGATTTAGCTTTGAATAGGATATCTTTGCAGATAGGGGACAAATCAAGCCCCACTTTGGTTGAGATGCTTTCTAAGAAAGAATGTTTGCTTTCTCGACAATGGTCTGAAAAAAGAGGCGGCTCTAGAGATGACGAGCAATCAGATATCGCAATAAGAGCTTATGAGGAGAATACTATTCACAACCCCTTGCTTGTTTGAACTTCTACAAATAGTTAATTAAGATTACAGATAAATTTAAAACCCATGTTCGCTTAATTTCAAAATGGAGATAGGTGAGATTAAAATCTTGTACTTAGGGCATTCGGGTTTTTTGATAAATAACGAAAAGAAGATTGCGATAGATCCTTATAATGTTTCAGATGGCGCTCTGGCAGAGAAAGCAGATTTAATTTTAATTACCCACAGCCATTATGACCATTGCTCTATTAAGGACATACAAAAACTCTCTAAAAAAGGGACGATTATAGTTGTGTCTGCTGACGCGCAAAGCAAAATTAGTCATGTTGAAGATGTTGAGATGCAAATAATTGAGGTTGGCGACGAGCTTAGCTTTTGGGGTGTAAAAATAAGTGCTGTTCCTGCATATAATGTTGACAAGGAGTTTCATCCAAAGAGCGAGGGCTGGATGGGCTACATCATAAAAATGGGGAATGTGGTTGTTTATCATGCAGGAGATTCTGACAAAATTCCTGAGATGTCAAAGCTTTCAGGATATGGAAAAGACGGGAATAAATTTGTCGCTTTGCTTCCTGTCTCTGGAACTTACGTGATGACTGCAGAAGAAGCTGCAGAAGTTGCTTCTTTAATAAGCCCGAATGTTGTAATTCCAATGCATTATGGAGCTGGAGTCGCAGGAACTTTGGAAGATGCACAAAGATTTGTTAAGTTGTGCATGCAGGTCGGGTTGAAAGCAGAAATTCTGGAGAAAATTTAAGATTTTCTCCAGCCCATTCAGATTATAAATCTGAAGGTCTAGAAAAAATATGAATTTTCCAGTCTCATTCAACTCCTCAAGAACTTTCAGTTCTTGATGGCCATCAAGGATTTGCATCCTTGAGGTTTGCAAGTTGAATATTTTAGAGAATATATAGAATTTTGATAGGAAAGATTAAAAGTAATAAGAATATTAATTTGTCATGGCTTATGCAGTGTATACGACTGAGAGCTTTGATAAAGAGATGGAAAAAGTTTCTTGTTCTGACAAAGATATTCTTGCAGCTAAGAGAAAACCCTTACGTTGGAGACCAAAAAGAGTTTGAAAAAAGACTAAAAAATCTATAAATTAATTATTTTCATCAGTTTTTAGGGATATTCTTTTGTATAAATAAATATTTAAACTAATTTCTACATGATAAATCATTAAATATATGAAAGGAGGTGTAAAAAAAGAGAAAGATGGTTTTAGATTTTGCAAAAGAGGCGCTGAAGAACGCAGAAACTCACAGCATTAATTTTGATGAACTAAGGGCTGGAAAGGCGAACATCAAGGTTTTTGGGTGCGGTGGTGCGGGATGCAACGCAATAACATGGCTTTTTAATAAAGGCATAAACGGCGCAACTATATATGGAGTAAACACTGACGCTTTGCACTTGAGTATTACCAAAGCCGATGAGAAGATTCTGATCGGTAAGGAGCTTACGAGGGGGCTTGGCTGCGGAGGTTATCCAAATAAAGGTAGGGAAGCTGCAAAAGAAAGCGTTTCTGAATTAAAGAGAGCTGCTGGCGGTGCTGACATGGTCTTTGTTTTATCTGGAATGGGTGGAGGTACAGGAACAGGCTCATCTCCTGTAGTGGCACAATTGGCCAAGGAGTCGGGAGCAGTTGTTATAGGCGTTGTCACAATGCCATTTGAGTGTGAGAAGGCAAGAATTGAAAAAGCTGAGTTTGGCTTGCAAGAATTGACAGAAGTTGCAGATACTATTATCGTAATTGATAATAACAGACTTGTAGACATTGCTGGAAATCTTCCTATGGAGCAGGCATTTGCAGTAGCAAACGAGCTTGTTTCTACAATGATAAAAGGTATAGTTGAAACAATCACATTGCCATCGTTGATTAACCTTGACTATGCTGACGTTTCTGCTATTATGAAGAACGGAGATGTTGCAGTAATTGGAGTTGGCGAGAGCGATACAACTGCAAGAGTGGATGAAGCTGTTAAACAAGCTTTAACTCATCCATTGCTTGATGTTGATTATAAGGGTGCTACAGGAGCTTTAATTCACATAACCTGCGGACCAGACTTCAAATTGGAGGAGTTTGCAGGAGTTGGAGAATTAGTAACCGAAAATATCTCTCCTGATGCACAAGTTATCATTGGAGCTAGAGTCAACAAAGAATTTGCCAACAAAGTAAGAGTTATTACCATAATGACTGGAGTTAAATCACCATATGTTATGGGAAGACGTTCTTATGAAGCTGAAAGAGCCAAGACCCAAAACGAAATGTCTGATTTGGGCATAGAGGTCTTCAGGTAAGTTTGTAAGCACCTAACAATCAGAAGGAAGCAAGATTTATTTTGCTTTTTGGCTTCCTTTTCTTTTTATTTTTATCCGAACATTTTTAAATCATTTAAGTGCAGTATAAACATGGTATATGGTGTAGGAGAATCATTTGACCGCTATTTGAAAAGAGCAGTCATGGGCAGAAGGCCAGCTATAATATGTTCTGAATCTTTAGAAAACGGAAGTAGAACTTTTAGCTGGCATTATAGATCTAATTATCATGGTGGAGAGATAGATTATCTTCTAACCTATTGGGCTAGACTTGCTCTGGATGCTGGATGCAAGAGTTATTCTGAAGCTATGAAAAGGGACGATTTAATAAAAAAGGCCTCAAGAGCCGCAAATGCAAAAGAAGGACTGGAGGATTAGCCTTTCTTAGCAAGGTTTTGATTTTAAGTTTATACGATACTAGTTCTGTAGAAAGGTTTAAATATAATGAAATATAATGTTTTATTATAGATAATTATAGGTAATGAAATGATACAGAACATAATAAGCATCGGAGAACGAGAAGACAGGATATTGAACATAATTAAGGCAAAATATGGTATGAAGAATAAGAGCGAGGCGATTGCCTTTCTTGCGAAAACATATGAAGAGAGCTTTCTTGAGCCGGAGTTGAGACCCGAATATCTTGGAAAATTGCAGAAGATAGAGGAAGAAGGATATGGGAAGACCTTTGACTCTATTGTGCAATTAAGGAAGAAGATAGAGAAGAGGTAAGATGCCCCATAATTACAGAACAAGCAAGAACCTAGACAGAATTCTGGACAAGCTTTTCAAGAAAGATAAGTCTAGTTATGAACAAGTTATGAATAAGATTGACGAGATTATTAATTCGTATGATGTTGAGCATTATAAGAATTTAAGGCACGATTTGAAAGATTTTAAGAGAGTACAAGTCGGGCATTTTGTTTTAATTTTTAAATTCAACAAAACAATGAATCTTGTGGAGTTTGTAGACTTTGATCATCACGACAATATTTACAAGAAAAGATTTTAACAATCTTTTACATCTCTCTGTCTTCGGGTTTTAACAATGGAACGCCGAGCTTTTTAGTTATTTTTTTTTCTGTTTTTGAGGGAAACATTTTTCCTGTTTTTTTATCAAACAAACCGTATTCATTTAGCTTGAGGCCTTTTTTTATCGCGATTCTTCTAAGTGAGATGTTATAATTTTTTGAACCTATAAAATAAAGAGAAGCGGCTCCCCAAGATTCTGGTTTTATAACTCTCAAGTCTGCTTGAATGCCGGACTTTAGGATAATAGTAGCTTTTGTTGCGCCTTTTCCTAAAACCTTTTTAATCCCCTTTATCTTTGCAAAAGCATTTGTAACTTTTTCAGGCTCATTTGAGGATGCAAGAATGTCAATATCTCTTACAAAGGGCTTTTTTCTTCTTGTTGAGCCAGCAGTTTCTATTTTTTCTATTGCTTTTATCTTTTTTAATTGATTTAATATATTGTTTGCTTCTTTTTCTGCCTTCTTTAATGAAATCTTTCCAGGAGATTGTTTTGCAAGCTGGATTGCATCCAAGATGTCTTTTTCGGATTCTTCTCCAAATCCTGAAATTTTGTCTATTTTATGCTCTTTTGCTGCTTTTTCGAGCTGTATTATATTTTCTATTTTAAGAGTTTTGCGCAGTTTTTCTATTTTTTTTGGACCAAGTCCTGGAATTTTCATTAATTCTCTTATATGTTCTGGTATTGTTTTAAGAAGAGTTTCATATTCTTTTATTTTGCCTGTTTGAATATATTCTTCTATCTTTTTTGTGAGCTCTTTTCCTATATTTGGAATATTGTCTAATCCTTTAAGCCCTTTCTTTTTGTATATTTTTTCTATATCTTCTTTAAGAGATTCAATTGTTCTTGCTGCGTTTCTGTATGCTATAGGTTTCCATTCAACATTCTTCATTGCAAGAATATCTGCTATTTCATAGAATATTTTAGATATTTCTTGATTTTTAGGCATGCTCTTTATTTATGATATATATTTGGCTCTTCAAACATTGTTGGACGCCTTGTGTTATCCCAGCTTTCCCATCTTAGAACAGACTCAAGTTCCAACTTTCTTGATTTTTTTGCTTTTCCTTTTTCATATCCAATCGGAATTATTGCCTCGATGTGGATGTTTTGAGGTATTTTCAGAATCTCTTTAATTACTTCATAATCAAATTCACCTACCCAGCAGGAGTTTATTCCTAAATCTGTCAGTTTTAGCATAAAAGTGTTTATTGCTGCACCTGCCTGCTGCCTTGAATAATCATTACCTCTTTTTCCATATTGGTTTTCGAGATTTATGTCATCTGCGCAAACGACAATCAGCACAGGGGCTTCGTTTATCCATGTTTGATTCGAGTGTTTTGCAAGAGCTTTGATTGTTTTTTCATCTTCTACAATGATAAATTTAAGATTGTTAATATTGCCCGCGAATGGGCCTTTTATTGCAGAATCTATTGCATCTATGATATCGCTATAAGGAACTCTTCTTGGCTTGAATGTCTTTGTGGAGTGCCTTTCTTCAATTATTTTATCAAAGTTCATGGTTTTAATAAGAAAGAGAGATATTTAAGGTTTGTTTCGCATCTCTCCGCCGCCAATAACTTTGTTTTTATTATACAAAACTATTGACTGCCCTGCTGCTATTGCTTCTATTTGCTTTTGGAATATGAAGGCATATTTGTCTCCTTCTTTTCTTAATTTTCCAGTGTGAAACTGCCCGAGGTGCCTGATTCTTGCTTTTAGCCTGGAATCTGGTATTTTTTCTTTTGGATTTATCTGATGGAGATTGTGTATTATTATTTCTCGTTTTAACAAAGATGGATGCCCCTTTGGGCCAGCTATAATTAGGTTATCTTTTCTTTTTTCTACTATATAATATCTGTCCTGGGCATGTTCTTTCGGCTTTTCTATTTTTAATCCAAGATGATTCTCTATTCTCTGGCCTATTGTATAATAAACTGAACCTTCGTGAGTTCCAAGAAAATTATTTTCTGGTGAGAAAATCTTTCCTATTTTCTGCTTTATTTTTGTTTCAAGAAATGGTTTTATTCCATTTGTTTTGCCAAGGAAGCAGATGCCTGTTGTGCCTGGCTTATTCCAGTTTGGAAAATCGTTTCTTTTTGCTATTCTTCTTATTTGTTTTTTTGTTAGATTTCCAATTGGAAAGATTAATCTTGATAGTATTTTCTGATTTAGTTCATAGAGAAAATAGGACTGGTCTTTTGTTTTATCTTTTCCTTGGAGAAGATGGAAGCCTGATTTTGTTTTTAGAATTTTAGCATAATGCCCTGTTGCAATATAATCTGCTCCAAGATTTTCTGCTTCTCTTAATAGATATGGGAATTTGATAAGCTTATTGCATTCTATGTCCGGGTTTGGGGTTAATCCTTTTTTATAATCTTTAATCATGGGAAGAATTACCTCTTTGTAATATTCTTTCTTGTAATCTCTTGAGATAAATTTTATTTTGAGCTTTTTTGCAATAATCTCTGCCATTTTCTTGTCGGTCATTGCAGAATTGCTCTTGCACTTGTTTTTTGCTTTATTTTCTTCCCTGAATGTCTGCATGAACAATCCGATTACATTATAGCCCTGCTTTTTCAGCAGGAGTGCTGAAACTGCTGAGTCTACTCCACCGGATAGAGCTAAAAGAACTGTCCTTTGCTTTCTTGATTTCATATTGATATTTTGTTATATAGACTATAAAAAATAAGCGATTGACAACAATAATGATTAAAAGGCACCCATATTTTATTGCAAAATGGGAGATATAATTGTGCCAAGGGTGCCTGATTGGGACAGCTATTTCATGACTATGGTTTATCTCGCTGGAATGAGGAGCAAGGATATGAGCACCCATATAGGTGCGGTTTTTGTAGGACCTGACAGGGAAATCAGGTCAACAGGATATAATGGTTTTCCAAGAAGATTAAATGACTATCTTCCAGAAAGGCAGGAGAGACCTGAAAAATATTATTGGTTTGAGCACGGAGAGAGGAATGGTATGTTTAATGCTGTTTTAATGGGGGTTTCCTTAAAGGGGTGCACAATGTATACAAATGGTATGCCCTGCATGGATTGCGGAAGAGGAGCCGTTCAGTCTGGAATAATAGAAGTTGTAACTGATAAAAAATGGGATGATGCCAATGCTGAAAAATGGGCGGAGCATACAAAAAGAACTATTATGATGTTTGACGAAGTTGGAGTAAAACATAGACAATGGGATGGGGAGCTTATTGATATATTTAAATTCAAGAACGGAGAGATTTTTGGTAAAAATTTAATAACTTCTGTTCCTTCGCAATTAGATGGCAGAGGAAGTGCAGACAGGCGGGCTGGTGAAATTCAAGTACGGAAAGAGTGATAAAGGAAAGATTAGCGAGGATTTGAAGAGAGAAATTAAAGGAGGATATGCAAGATATTATGAAAGAAAGGAAAGAGAGATAAGGAACAAGAAAATTTTGTTGATTATTATTGGCCTGATTCTTCTGATTTTATTCGGACTTGCACTCTGGAGATTGTTCTAGATATTTATGAATGAAACGTCCCCGGCTGGACTCGAACCAGCGACCCTTCGGTTAACAGCCGAATGCTCTAGCCGGACTGAGCTACGGGGACATAAGATTTTGAGATAAAATGCTTATTTAAAGATTGTTTTATAATAATCTTTAACTCTTGGTTAGCAAACCTTCGAGTTTAAAAGTTATTGGTTTGGATTATTTGAAGAACAGCTTTTCTCGCTTTGCAGTGTTCATCTTTTCTAGGAAGCGATAGACGTTTGCCTGCTTTGAGCCTTTTATAAGATTTTTTATTCCTGTTGTTGTTTCTTCTATGTTCTCTGCAGGACCGATTATTCCTACTGTGTTGTTGTGCAATGCGACAGCACAGCCGGAAACATCTTCTACATTCCTTTTTGTTTTTCCTTTGGTTCCTATTACTCTTCCTCTTACTTCTTCAAGATTCTTTCTTTTTGTGAAGTGTTTTATAGGCAGTTTTCGGAATATTACGTTTTCGTCGGTCAGTCTTATTGCATCTTTAAGGGCAAAGCCAAAATCCAATGCTTCGAGAATCGTGACTGCTTCGTATTCTTCAACAGGATTTCCTTCTATTTCTATTGTTCTGCCTTTGAATGTTATTTTTACTCCAATTTTCTTTTCAATAGCTTCTTTGTTATGCTTTATTTTGTTTATGCTTGACATTTGAAGAGTTTTAGTCATTTTATAAAAGAACAAGAGCAAAAGGCACGCCTTTTATCTTGTGAACTCCCTCTTTTTTTATTATACCAACTTCCAGAGCAATAGTTATTGACTCTTTTCCTACAATGTTAAAACAGGCGTCTTCAAGCAATTGTCTTTTCATTGTCTTAATAAGCTCCTCTTTCGAAACTTCTTTATCTTTATAAAAATTCTCCCTTAGATGCAGTTGCTTTTTTCCTTCGTCAAATTTCTTCCCTATAAGATTTGAGTCGCAGATTGCAACAACAGTTCTGTATGATTTGTGTATTTTTACAAACATTTTTACAAAACTTTAGTATATTTATCTAAATCGTAAATTTCATCACATGACACTGCAATTACCCCCTTTGCCTGATATCCTGTGCCTTCTAACATTTTAACTATTTTATCAAAATATTTTCCAGAGGTTTGGTATTCTGCGATGCCTTTTATTTGATAATGCTCTTTATTATTTTCTGTCAGAATTGCAACTCTTTTGTTTTCGTCAAGATTCTTTTTGGTTTTTCCAAAGTGGCAGTCAGCAATTAAAATTTTGTCGCTGACTACTCCGCAGCATTCAACTGCAATTAAGTTTGGAATACCCTCTTTTGAAGAAGTTGATAGGTGAATTACTTTCCATCTTTTCAATAGTTTTTTTATATTTTCTGGAATCATTTTAAAGATGGTACCTGATTGGAGATTTTGCGCCGCAAGCAAGACACTTTTTGAATTTTACTCCTTTTTCTGCGACTATCTCTGTATCTGGCTTTTTGCATTCAGGGCATATAACAAATTCTTTTGCATATTGCTCTATTTTATCATTTACTTTTTGGGAGTTTAGTTTTGTAATTAGGATTAATCTCTCTCCCTCTATTTTTCCAGGAACTGCAAGCTCTTTTTGAAGAAATTTTGCTAGGTGGTCCAAGTGTCTTCGTAAATATCCTGCAATTTGAGAGATGTTTGTTATAATTGTATTCTTTCCAGATATCTGACCTTCTACTTTTGGAATTTCAAATCTCTCTCCACCTGTTTTAACTACCTTTACTTTCTTGTATGCTTCTCTCAATAGGCTTTCATATGACTCCATAAACCTGTGGATTTAGCTAACTTTATAAAGTTGATTGTATATTTGCCTTTATGAATGTGAAGAATTTGGTTCTTGGGGTTGGAATTGTAATTGTCTTTGCATTGGTTTTGTGGCAGGGCTTTGAGGCATTCTATCCTACCCCACTTTATGAGATTTTCTGCAATCAAACGGTTTTTATGGGAAAGACCTCTCCAGTAATTGCTCAGCAAAATTGCTTTGTCTCTCAAAAAATTCGTAACAATGAAACTCAGTGCTATAATCAGGGAGGATTGCCGGTTTACGGGTATGATGTAACAGGATGTGCAACAGAATTTAAAGAGTGTAATTTCTGCAACAAAGAGTATGAGGCAGCAGCTTTATCACATTCAAAGATAGTGTTTGTAATTTCGCTTATAGTTGCTATTTTGGCAGTTATTACAGGATATTTTGTCTTGAGCATAGAACCTGTTGGAAGTGCGCTTATGGGCTCTGGAATTTGGGCAATATTTTACGGAACTGTAGTCAATTGGAGAAATTTCACAACAGTATGGAGATTTTTGCTTTTGTTCCTTGTGTTTATTGTTCTTGTTTGGATTACATTAAGATTGAATAAGGAAAGAAAAGGCGAAAAGAGAAGATAATATTTGTCTATCGCTTAAGAATTATAGCATAATCTTCTCTGTATGGTTCTTCTTTGCAAAGGAGCTGTTTTTTTATTCGTTGGCTTATCAGCCGAGATACCTGATTTTGCCTGGGCGAGGCTCGTAAACTACGCCATCTTCAAGAAGTTTTTTTATTTCCTGGTTTATTAGGTCTGGAGATTCTTTCAAATCAAGTATTATCTGTTCTATATTTGCCCCGCCATCTTTTTCTCCTTCCTTAACCATCTTGACTATTTTGTCTTTTAATTCAAAAAGCTGTGCTTTATCTGGAATTTGTGGCGCTTCTTTTTCAATCTCTAACTTTCTAACCAGAAGATAAGCTGGCTCTTTTTTCTTTATAAGCTCTGGAGTTATGTAAATCTCATTATTCCATGTTCTCAAGAGCCCTGTAACCATAATTGTATCACCCTGGTTTAACTGCGAGAATTTTTCTATGTCGTCTCCAAATGCTTTTAGTTTTATCTGACCTGTTGAATCATCCAATGTAACAGATGCATATTTCTTTTCTCCGTCCTGAATATACTTGTCAATCACATTTGCCACAAGATTAATTCTTACTACTTGTTTTCCCGGAACTTCAAGAAATTTGAATCTTTCTCCGTCAAGAATTATTTTTCCTGATAAAATCTCCCCAACACGCATTTTATACGCCACGTTTCTCTTAAAACTTTGTTCTTCTGCCATATTATTTGTTGATTATACATTTAGTTAATAATGAACAAGATACTCCAAAACAGCTTATTCTTATGTCTTTGTTATTTCTCTTTCCCATTAGAATTGTCATTCCTGTAAAATCTTCTGGGTTGTCTATCTTCATTTTGTTGAATATGTTTATTAATTCCTTTGGAACAATATGTACAAAATGGCTATTTAATCTTATCTCGTTTATGATATAATAATTCTCTTTTTCATCATCTTTGAAGTTGAATTCGTTATTTTTCATGCTAATTAATAAATTTTTAAAAGCTTTAACATAGATATTCTTATTGAATAATTTGATATTTTCTAATTCTTTTATTTCCATTTTATCTCGAAGTCCTTTGAATGTGCTTATTGTTGGGGCTGAATATTTCTCCTGATTTCTTTAATTGGGAGAGGGCATCTTCAAGCTCCTCTGGCTTTAACTTTCCAGCTAGCTCTTTTTCAATCTCCTCTATGGGAATCATCTTGCCAACCCTTGATTCAAGATTGAAGATTGTGTCTCTGACGAGGAGAATTTTGCTTCTTTTTGAAGATGTAATTCCTGTTGTCATCTTGTCTATATCAAATGATTTTGTTTCTTCATCATAACCCACCTGGGTGAGGGATATCTTGAGAATGTCAATTGCTTTTTTTGCATCTTCTCTTTTTACTTTGTCGCTTAGTCTCATTCTTGCGCATGCTTCAGAGAGTCTTATAATTCCTTCAAGTTGTCTTGCAGTTATTGGAATTGGCTTTATATTTGCATCTGTTCTTATAGACTGGTTTCTTAAATTTACATAAAAACTCTTTATCTCTTCTACTGCCTCGTTTGTCAATTTTGGCTTTATTTTCTGTTTTGAGTATGATATATATTTTCTAAGGAGCTTTGGTTCTATCATGTCTCTTATAACTTCTTGTGAGTGTTCTTCAAGAACGTGTGTTGCAATTGCTTCATCCTGTGATTTATTTGGCAGGTCTCTTATCACAAAAATTACGTCAAATCTGCTTAATAGGGCAGGGGAGATATCAATCTGCTGTGGGATGGGAGTATATGGGTCAAATCTTCCTAATTTTGGGTTTCCTGCTGCAAGAACAGTTGTCTCGGCTCTTAGAGTTGCGTGAATGTTTGCCTTGGAGATACTTACTGTTTGTTGCTCGAGTGCTTCGTGCATAGCGCTTCTGTCTTGTTCAGTCATCTTTTCTATTTCATCAATACAGACAAGCCCCCTGTTTGCTAGAACCATTGCGCCTGCTTCAAGAGACCATCCTCTGAGAAATTCATCTTTTACAACAGAAGCTGTAAGCCCTGCTGCTGTTGCTGCCTTGCCTGAGACATATCTCCCTTTTGGAGCAATGCTGGAGATAAATTTTAAGAGAACAGATTTTGCCACACCAGGATCGCCTACTAAAAGAACGTGAATATCTCCTCTTGTCTGCCCTCCGTCTGATTTGATTTTTTTCACTCCACCAAATAGCTGGAGGATAAGGGCTTCTTTAATACTGTCCATTCCATAAACACTTTTGGCAATGCTTGTTGAAAGTCTTTTGTATAAATTTGGGTCTGCGGCAAGTTCAAGTATCTGTTTTGTCTCTTCTTCTGAAACATTCAGGTCTTCAAATGATTCTTCAAGCGGGATAACATTATTTGCCTCTATTGCAATATCAAATCTTGTCGAAATTGCACCTGTTTGAAGCGGAATTGGGACTTCTTTTAATACACCATACACTTTTATTTTGCTTCCAGGTGTTGTTCTTTCTTCCATTTTTGGGTCAACAAGGTCTTCTTTGATGAATATTGTAATTCTTCTTGGCTGTTCCCCGCCTTCCAATGAATCTGGGGATTCTTCTATAACTAGCCTCTGGACGTCAACCATCTCTTTGGATAATAATCTGAACTGCCCTTTCCACATGCACGAGCATTTGGTTGGTTCTCTGAATTTTTTCTCTATCTGCAAAACAGAGAGGATTGCTCCGCAGTTAGGGCATTCAAATTTCGCGTTTATTACCTGCGGACGAATTTCAGATGCTTGGCGAACGATGCCATCAATCCAGAGAAGCTGGTCAAGGTGTTTTGCCCTGATTGCTCTCACCTTAATATATGCTGTCTTGGGCAGACTTTCAAATCTTATTCTTGCATTTTTAACAAGGTTAGAAAATGTTTCTTCAAGTGCCTCTTCCATCATTGCTATTGTATCTTCAGGAAATTCTATGACACTTTCTGCAAGCATTGGAGAAAATTCTGCGAGAATCTGATGGTCTATTCTTATAATCCTGTCATCTGACTGCCTGATTGTCTTTTTAATTTCCGGGTCATTAAAGAAGTTTTTTGCTTCCTGTATAATCTCTTCCCTTTTTTTCTTTTTTTCAACTGACTTGTCCATGTTGTATGCAAACAAAAGGTTTCATCAAGAACCTTGTGTTCTTGAATGCCATCAAGGATTTTAAATCCTTGAGGTCCTAACAAGTCACCTTTCCTTGAGATGTCTTGCTAATAATTTCCCTTGTATGTTTGTTCAACAATGTGGATTTATATGGTTTGTTATACTTTCAAGAGTAGTTTCTAATATCTATATAATCAATTATTCCAAGCCGAATCTTAGAATGGCACCGACGCCTTTTGTAAGATTAAGAAATTGCTCTCCTTCCTGGCTTTCTGTTGAAATTATATATGCTTCTGCTCCTATGTTTGCTGCTTTTTCTTCATATTCTTTTATCTTTTCTTTGTTGAGGGTTTTTGATATGAGGATGATGCCTGCCGCACCCCTCTGAAGAGCAAGATTTACTCTTTCTTCTCCGTATGCTGTCTTTTCTTTTGATTTCCCAAGTGTTTCAAAGAACTTGTTAACTATACTCTTCTCTTTTATAAGCTCCTGATTTGAGATGTCTTCCTGCGAGGCTTCTACAAGGAGCTTAAGACCGTGCTCATCAACATAGCCTATGTCTTTTATTGCTATAACTTTTTCCTTTAGTTTTGTTACTAGTTCTCCTGTCTCTAGAAAATCCTCTTTTGTAGGTATTGGCCCGCCTATTAAAAATCCTTTTAGTTTTGGCATATCAAAGAATATCTCTTTCATTCCGTCTGCAACTCTGCGGAAGAATTCTTTGGCTAGGCCTTCAGTTATTCTGCTAAATCTTGCAGATGATTGACCTCCAGCTCTTATTTTTCCTGGAACTCCGGAACTTAATTTTCTGAGAACTTTAATTTGTTTTCCTTCAAGAACGCCTATTGTTGCTTCCTGCCTGTCTATTACTAAAAGCCCGTAAATTTCTTCTATTGCAAGTATCTCCTTTAATGGTTCTGTGATAAATCTCTGGTCGCACCTGTATAATCTTACATTTAACGGCTTTGGCGGCTCATAAAGCCAAGATTTTATGTCCTGGACTCCTTCTTTTTCAGAGACATTTCCTGCAAATGCCGCTAGCCCGTTCTTTGGAGTCTGTCTTAATTTTTTTAATTCTCTTATTATAGTATCTAAAGAATCTATGACTGCTGTTCTTGTCTGTTTTGATTTTATGTTTTCTGCGGTTGAGCGTTCTGCTTCAAGCTGGGATGTTACAGAATAAATATTAAATCCAGCAGGAATCATTACAGTTACAAGCTCTGTATGCCTTCCTTTTATCTTTTCAAGCTTTGCTATCAACTCTTCAAGTTCTGCTTTTTGTTTGTCTGTGAGTTCCATGATTAGTAGAAAAATATATGATTAATAAATGTTGCATTTATTGATACAGAGCACAAACTATGACTTTTAAGTCATAGATGATTGTATAGTTTGTCTCTGTCTCCCAAAATCCTTTCAGATAAATCTGAGCAAACCATGGGCTTCAGCCCATGGTTAACACAAGGATTTTGTGATTTATTATTAATAGAAAATAATGCTGGTGGAAAAGCGAAATAAGCTGAATTATCCAGATTATGAGTGCGGAGGGTTTAATGAATGCTATATTTGGTCATAGAAAAAATGACAAAAAAGATTTAAACACTGGCTTCTTTGATTAAGTATGAAAAAGCCAATACTTCGCGGATATTATGGTGGAATCTTCTTTGAGTTTGTTCTTCAAGACAGAACTGCCGACGCAATTATCATTCTGCCCGGGTTTCCAAGTGGCAATGACTTTTGGGATTTAATTGCTTTCTTTTATGGAAAGGGATATCATGTTTTTGTCCCAAGATACAGGGGCACATATCAGAGCACCGGGGTGTTTTTATCGAAAAATCCTGTTGATGACATGCTTTTCTTTTTGGAGAATTTAGATGGGGGCTATGCTAAAAATATGTGGGATATGAAAAAAGAAGGATTTAAGATAAACAAAAAAATATTGGTAAGCGGGAGTTTTGGAGGACCAATTGCACTTGCTCTTGCTGCCAAATGCAAAAAGATAAGTCATCTTATTCTGCAGGCGCCTGTCTGGGATTTTAAAATACATAATTCTCTTGGAGATGAGCAGGATTTTGAGAAGATGACTGAATTTGTGAGAAGCGCATATAAGAATTGTTACAGATTTAGATTTAAGAGTTTAATGAAGAAACTTGGGAAATTTGACGAATTAAATCCAGCTTATTATCTTCCAAAGGTAAAAGATATTCCAATTCTCATAATGCACGACCCAAATGACAGAGTCGTATCGTTAAGGCATACTAAAGAGAAGATTGCATTTCTGGAGAGGGGAACTTATTTGGAGCATTATCTGGGCCATAAAATAACAAGCGATATATTTTCTGTCTATTGGAAAGACATTGACAAGTTTATTAAAATTAATTATGTTAATTGAATTGTTTTTTTATTTGATTTGCTATTAGATGTAAGATGGAGTGATTATATTGCAATTATACCCACCTTTAATAATTGATTCATATAACTTTTTTATACTCTTCGAAGGTATTGTGCTCCCATTATCGTCCCTTTCGTTAGATTCAAGATAGCACTCAATTGTTGCTATCTCTTTTATTACATCCACTCTGCGAAGCGCACCATCGATTTCTTCTCTCCATTGATTTAAGGTGTCTTTCCAACTCTTTGGTTCTGCTGGCATGCACAAAAAGCATATATTTAAGAATTTAAGCTTATCCGTTCTTCTTTATTGTATAATGCTCTATATGAATTCTAGTTTGAGCTCTTTGTTTTCTCTAATTTCTCTTGCAGATGTGACTGCTTTTATGTCTGCCAAAACCTCTTTGAGAAGTTTTCGGTCTTTTTTTGGAATTTCAAGTATTATCTCTGCTTTCATAGATTTTTTAGCTTTTGATTTTTCCTGCCTTACATAGGATATAATTTCTATGGTTTTATCCCATATATTGTCATCGTTTTTTTCAGATTTTATCTTAATTTGCACAGGCCAATTCTCGTTATGGATGGATTTTCTGCATTCGTGCTTTCTGAAATGCTGTTGATATATTTCTTCTGTTATGTATGGTGTGAATGGAGCCATCAGTTTTAATATAACTAGCAGAGCATTGTACAATGTATAGTGAGCAGATGCTCTTTCTTCTTCTGTTCCATTGTAAATTCTGTTCTTGACAATTTCTAGATAATTATCACAAAGAACTTGCCAGAAGAAAGAATCTATCTCTGATTTTGCTCTTGAATAATTATAATCTTCAAATGTCTCTGTCGTATCTTTTATTAATCTGTTCAGCTGATTTAAGAAAAGCCTGTCTGTTTCTTGCAATTTTGGCATATTCTTCATATGTTTTAAGTTCATGAAGACAAAATTTGTTGCATTAAGGATTTTTGTAATAAATTTTTTTCCTGTTATAACATCTTTTTCTTGGTAATCAAAATCTTCCCCTAATTTTGAGGAAGATGCCCAATATCTTATAGAGTCTGCACCATATCTATCCATTATTTCTTGAGGACGGATTATATTCCCCTTTGATTTTGACATCTTCTCTCCTTGGAGCGTTACAAAGCCAGATATTGCTGCATGCTTCCAAGGATTTTTACCAAAATGAAGATGCGATTTTATCATTGTATTAAAGAGCCAGAAAGTTATTATCTCATGGGCTTGGGGCCTCAAATCCATTGGGAATAAACTCTTTTGAATTTTCTTAGGCATTAATTTAATTGCTATCTGGGGGGTCATTGATGAGGTGAACCATGTGTTTAAAATGTCTTTTTCTGGAATAATCTCCTTTGATTTGCATTTTGGGCATTGATTTGCTGGAGGAGAATCTTTCAATGGGTCGACTGGAAGAGATTTTTCTTCTGCTAAAATTACTTCATTACACTTCTTGCAGTACCAGACTGGGAATGGAATCCCGAAATATCTTTGATTTGAGATAAGCCAGTCCCATTGTAATCCTTTTACCCAATTATCATATCTGTGCTTCATATATTCTGGGTGCCAAATTAATTCTCTGCTCCATTTGAGCATATCTTTCTTTAAATCCAGATATTTAACGAACCATTGCTTGCTCTTTATGAATTCTATCTCTGTTTCACAGCGTTCATGGACATTTACCATATGTTTTATTGGAGTTTGATTTGTTAAAAGTCCGGCGTCTTTTAGCTTTTCTATAATTGCTTTTCTTGCTTCCTTTATAGACATTCCTTTAAATGTTTCTGCTATATCTGACATCTTACCTTCAGGGGTTATTGCCATTTTTATCGGAAGATTGTATGCTTTCTGCCATTCCATATCTGTTTGATCGCCGAATGTGCAGCACATCACTATTCCAGTTCCTTTTTTAACATCAACGCGAGCATCTTCCATAATCGGAACTTCAAAATTGAATAAAGGCACTCTTGCGTTTTTGCCCTTATATCTCTTATATCTCTTGTCAGTTGGATGATAGAATATGGAGACGCATGCTGGAAGCAATTCTGGGCGGGTGGTGGCTATTTTAAGGTTCTCTTTGCCGACTTTGAAGATTATGTCATTAAATGTTGAGGAAATCTCCTTATCTTTTAGTTCAACTTGGGCAACTCCTGTCTTGCATTCCGGGCACCACATTGATGGGGCATCTTTTCTGTATAATCTTCTCTTTTTGTACAAGTCAAGAAAAGACCATTGCGAGATTCTTCTTGAGTGGGCATCTATTGTAGAATAAAGTATATCCCAGTCACAGCTTATTCCAATATTTTTCCAGTCTTGAATAAAGTTTGGAAGCTCTTTTTTTAAAAATTCAATGCAGAGCTTGATGAATTCATCTCTTGGCATGTCTTTTGCCTTAATATTGTATTTTTTTTCAACTAGTCTCTCTGTTGGCAAGCCATTGTCATCTGTGCCAAATGGATAGAAAACGTTGAAACCTCTCATTCTTTTGTATCTTATAATGAAATCTTGTTGCGAATATGAGCATGCATGCCCTATGTGCATCTCTCCGGAAACTGTCGGAGGCGGGGTATCAACTGCATAAATCTTCTTATTGGATTTTTGGTCAAACTTGTAAATTCCTTCCTTTTCCCAGTATTCCCGCCACTTTTTTTCAATCTCTTTTGTGTTTATCTCTGGCATTTGTAAAATGTAGGGGATAAAGGGTTAAAAAGATTGGGGTTTTGATGATTGGATGGACGCAGAAATAGCTATAAGACAGCTTAACGAACTGAAGAATCTAGGCAAGAAAATTAGACTGGCTGCAGATGGCTGGGGGGGAGGACTGAACGAAATGAGAACAAAAGGAAGATTTATATATAACCATTATTATGGTTATTATAACCTATATAGAGGTTATTTTAGCTATGGGCTTGCTTGAATTTTTGAAGAAGGATAAGAATGTGAGAAAGGTATTTGGAGAGCGAGAGCTGAAGATAATTGAAAAGCAATTGTTAGGAATTAATTTAACACAATCAGAAAAGAATAGGCTCTCAAGAGATATAAGAAGAAAGTTGGAATTTATTAGGGAGATTTCTAGATTTCAAGATGAATTCAAACTTAAAAAAGGTACAAAAATAAGGGAAATAATTGAAGATGTGAAGGATTTCATCCTACAGAGTAAATATCTTTCCAAGGTAAAAAGAATTGTTTTATTTGGCTCGCATGCTGAGAAAAGGGTGCATTTTGGTTCAGATATTGACCTTGCTGTTGAGTTTGATTTAATTTCTCAAAAAGAAGCAACAGAATTTAGAGTATTTGTTTCTGGAAGAGTTAGCTCAAGGGTTGATATTCAAGTTTATAATATTTTGCCGAAAAAGATAAAGGATGAGATTGATTCAAAAGGGAAGGTGATTTATGAACGAGAGTGAAGATAGGATAAAAGATAAGATAAACGAACTTGAAGAATATATAGATTATTTGGTTGAGATAATTCCTGAAAGCTTTGAAGAATATGACTCTGATTTAAAGACAAAAGCTGCCTGCGAGCGCTATTTTGAAAAAATTATTGAAGCATGCGTGGATTTGGCATTTTTAGTTATTAAAAGGCGCGATTTGGAGGTGCCTGAGAATGAAGAAAGCTCTTTTGTGATTCTTGCAGATAATCAGATACTACCCGATAAATTGTCTAAGCAATTGATTGATTTTAAGGGCATGCGAAATATTTTAGCTCATAAATATGGCAAGGTGGATGATAATAAAGTTTATCTTACATTAAGCGAAGAAATTGAGAGAGATGTTAGAGAATATATTAATAAAGTAAAGAATTATTCTGAGGAGAAATGATTATATGGACACAAAAACAGCAATAAAACAGTTAAATGAGCTCAAGAAGATGGGAAGGGCGCATAGATTGGCTGCAGATGGGTGGGATGAAGACTGGAAGACACTTGTTGCTACTCTTATGTCTGCTAGAACGACTGATAAAAAGACTATTCCTGTTGCTGAGTCACTTTTTGAAAGATATGAGAATTTGATTAAATTATCTAATGCTAAGCTGGGAGATGTTGAGAAGCTTATTCGAGGGGTTAATTTTTACAAGACTAAAACTAAACATATAATTGAACTTGCCAAGGTTCTTGTTAAAGATTATTTTTCAAAAGTTCCTCATGATTTTGCCAAGTTGATTGAGCTTCCTGGTGTTGGGAGGAAGACAGCTAATGTCTTTCTTGCTGAGAAAGGGCATGCGAACATCGGGGTTGATACTCATCTAACTTATGTGTCAAATTATCTCGGTTGGACTAGATATAAAGAACAACAAAAGATTGAATCCGATTTAGAGAATCTCTTTCCTAAGAGACTTTGGGGCGCTTTGAATTGGATAGTGGTACGTTTTGGTCAATCATATAGAAGCAAAAAAGAAAAGAATAAGATACTTAATAAGATTAAGCTTATGAGTTAATTTCATCCAGAGAAAAATCTTATTTTTCTCAGTCTCTCCAACTTAAAATAGATAATATGGGTTGGCAACACAACTATTTTTAAACTACTTTTTTCTTTGATTAATATGGTGATATGTATAATTGCTCTGCCTGTTTTTGCGTTTCTTGGCTTGTTTAGCTTAAAATACAGAATACTTGCTGCAGAGGCTTTTCGTTGCCTTTTTAGGACAGCCCAGCTAAAACCTTGTGATAGCAGGCTTAATCAGAGAATAAAGATTAATTTCACTTCTAAATTAATGTGGTGGCCTTCTCTTGCCAAGGGAGTTTACAAGAATTTTGCTATTTTGTCATGGATATTTGTAATATTAATGATTGGAAGTACAATAGCTACAGGATATGGCTTTTATAATTATGTAAAATATGGGAACTGCAACGGGCCTGATTCAAGTGCATTTTGTGTTTTTAATGCGTTTTCGGAGCAATCTATTCAAAATGACTCATGCAGTTCAAATATAACTGCTGTTTTTGGAGAGCTAAAAAGTTATAAATCTGCAGAAAATCTGAGTGTTGGAGGGTAGAAGATGAATATCAATAAAATAAGAGCCGATTTTAAGATATTAAACCAGAAGAACGCTCCGGTTTATTTTGATAATGCGTGCACAACTCTCCGCCCTAACTCGGTTATTGACAAGATGAGGGAGTATTATGAGATTTATCCATCTTGCGGTGGAAGAAGCCATCACAAAATTGGCGAGAGAGTTACAGAAGAAGTTCTTAAAGCAAGGATTGAAGTTGCCAAGTTCTTCAACGCTAAAAATGAGAGCGAGATTATATTTACAAGAAACACTACGGAAGGAATAAATCTGGTTGCAAATTCTTTAAAATGGAAAAAAGGGGACAAAGTTTTATGCTCTGATAAAGAGCATAATTCAAATCTTGTTCCTTGGCTGCTTGCAAAACAGAGGGGGATTTTGAAGCATGAAGTTTTTAGATTTGGAGATTTAAACGACTTTTCCAAGAAAGTAAGGGGGGCAAGACTGGTTTCTATAGTTCATACTTCTAATGTTGACGGAACTTCACAAGATGTTAAAGAAATGATAAAAATTGCCCATGAAAATAATTCTATTGTGCTGATTGATACTGCCCAGTCTGCCCCGCATAAAGAGACAGATGTTCGAAAACTTGACTGTGATTTTTTGGCTTGTTCAGGACATAAGATGCTCGGACCTTCAGGAATGGGCGTTCTTTATGGTAAGATGGATTTGTTAAAACAGCTAAATCAGTTTATTGTTGGCGGGGAGACGGTTACAAATACAAACTATACTTCTTTTGATGCCGAGAAAGTTCCAGAGAAGTTTGAGGCAGGATTGCAGGATTATGGCGGAATTGTGGGATTTGCAGAGGCGTTGAAATATTTAAAGAAAATTGGGTTGAATGAAATTGAGAGGTACGAGCAAAAATTAAATGAAAGATTGACTTCAGGGTTATTAAATTTGGGAGTTAACATTATTGGATCTAAGGATGCGAAATTGAGAGGTGGGATTGTTGGATTTAATGTTGGAAAAGCTGATTCGCACGATGTTTCCATGATGCTTGATTCATATAATATAGCGACAAGGTCTGGGATGCATTGCGCTCATTCATGGTTTAATGCCCATAGCATTAAAGGTTGTTCAAGAGCATCTTTTTATATTTATAATACAGAAGATGAAGTAGATTTTATGCTTGAAAAGATGAAAGATATTGTTAAGATTTTGGAGTGATAAAGTGCTCTAGTGTATTGTTAAGTTAGCGTCAGGAATCTTAGTTAAAAAAATTAGCCCACTCTTAGACTTTTAGCTTTACTCCAAATTTCTTGTTGGTTCTTGTTATCTTTTATCTCATTTTTATGATGTAAGATATTCAAGATAATACCCACAACTAATAAGACGAAAATTACTGCTGATATAGAAATTGATAGAAATAACATATTAGTCCCACTTTCTTTTATCGCCTCGTATATTGCCTGTGAAATAAAACTCCCAATAATACCTAGACCTGTGCCAAATAAAAGAAATTTAAAGTTAGTTATGTTTTCTGAAGACTTATTTATAAATTTCTGAAATCCCCCATACATGCTCTTTTTGTCTTCATTGGTAAGAATAATCTCTTTCCCGCTTTCGTGTGCTTTTTTTAAGTTCTCTGATGTAAATCCCACAAGTTCCGTTTTATCCATCTTTTTTAATGACTAATTTGCTTTCTTTAATTTCGGCTTCTAATTCTTGACCTTCTTTCCATTTTAGTTCTTCTACGATATTTGGAGGTATAACTAAAACCCACTTAGCATATTCTACGTCTCCAACTTTTCTAGAAAGTTGTTTTTGTAGTTTCATAATCTAAAGAGAATTGACTTATATTTAAACTTTTAGGTACCAACTTTAATCTTCCAGAATTTTATGGAATGAGATGGATTAACGAAACAGTTAATTCTGTTTTAAAAAGAACACAAATTAATTCGCTGAAAAACAAAAAAGCTTTTATGAAAAAAAGAGAATTCGGTTGGCAAATAATTTTATACAACATTAAAAGAAAAATTATTCTTGAAAGTAATAAAACAAGAGTTCAAACTCTTTTTTGTTTAATTATTATCTTTTCTCCTTTCCGGACAAAGCAATTTAAAAGATAGTTTTTTATAGGTCTATCTTGTTATTTGTTTATGGCTGGAGACGGAAAAATAAGCATGCCTGGAAGTTTTGGCGGGCTTATGAGATATGATGAGGAATATAAAAGCAAGTTTCTGATTTCTCCTATGCAGGCAATCGCTTTTGTTGTAATAATTATTCTTTCTGTAATTGGGCTTAAAATTATGTGGCCGATTGGAGGATAAAATGTTCGGGGGATTAGGCGGGCTGTTTGGAGGAGGGATGGATCCTAAAAAGATGAAGGCCATGATGAAGCAGCTTGGCATAAATCAGGAAGAGGTAGAAGCTACGAGAGTTATAATAGAAAAGTCTGATGGGAGGGTGGTTATTGAAAATCCTTCTGTGCAGAAGATAAAAATGCAGGGGCAGGAAAGCTGGCAGATTGTTGGGGAGGCGCGTGCAGAAGCTTTGGGAGTTAGAGATGAGGATATAAAACTTGTTATGGATAAAACTGGAGCGACAAGGGAAAAGGCAAAGAAAGCTCTTGAAGAAACAGGGGATATTGCAGAAGCTATTCTAAAACTTGGAGGTTGAATATCTTCCGCATGACAATAAAATCTCTCTTTATACAAAGATTTTCTTGTATAGCAGAGGCAATATTGGGCTTTCCAAATAGTTATAGGATTATTGTTTAACCGAACTTTTAAGATGTGTGTTCTAGGCGAGGGTTTATCGACGATAAGTCAGAAAGGTATTTAAATAGGGGAGCCATTCTTTTGTTTACCCTAAAGTGGCAATTCATCATGGAGAAAATAATAAAAGAGAAGATTAGTGCTGATCATCTTTTATATGTGAGCTTAAAATATACTAAAACTTGCGATGTAATCATTAACTTACTTCTTAGATGGAAAATAATGATTGAATTGGGGCTGGAGAACCTTATTGCCAAGGCCAAGAAAGAGAAAAAATGGAAGCCTGTTGCTGCTGCGCCCAGGGCGGAGCTTGTGCAGTTGAGCAAAATATATGCGAATGAGCCAATTGTATCAAAAACTCTTGGCTTGTACGAGCTGTTTAGAGATGTAGAAAAGCTTGAAAAAGTGCGAGAGAACGAGTTTAGGAAAGGAGTTAATTTAAAAGTGACCTTTAGGGGGCAGGTTGTTAATATAAATCTCGAGACTTTGAAGGAATATTCTCAAATCTTAGAAAAGTTTATAAGTTATCTGAAGTAGCTCTTTTTGTGGGATGCAGTTTAGTCATCTTAGCAATTAAAAAGAAAAATGTCAAAGTTAATAACGATAACATCTGGGAAAGGCGGCGTTGGCAAGAGTCTATCATACGATGAATATGTCTCTCTTGCTAATGGCGATGTAGTTAAGATTGGTCCATATATAGATTATTTAGCTAGCAGAGGGGCAATTAAACAGAAGATATTAATTTCCAATGATGGGAAACAAGAAATTTTTGAGGTTATAGAACCAGTTAAGGATTTTAGAATAAATATTGTAGATTTTAAGAATGGAAAACTTATCTCTAGGAAAGATTCTCCAGTTTGCATGATGCGCAAGCCGGCTCCTAAAAAACTTCTTAGAATTGGCACAAATAATGGTGAAATTAATGTTACTAAAGAACATGAATTTTTAGTTTTAAGGGATGGAAGCCTTAAAAAAATTAGGGCAGAAGATCTTATTGAAAAAAAGGATTATTTATTATATTACAACTATCCTATGACGCAACAGGAATTTGATAGAATAGACATATTCCAGGCTAAACTCTTAGGATATCTGATTGGAGATGGTCATTTTGAAAAGAGAAAAAATGGAACTATCTTACACGTATTCAGTCATGAGAACAAATGCTTAGAGGATATAAAAACTACATTTAAAAATGTTTTTGGTGATTTTAAGTTGTTGAAAGATAAAAGGAATAATGTTTGGAGAGTTTCTTATACAAAACAGAAAGATATTAATGAGTTTCTTAGCTATTTTGGAGTTAGAATAGCTAACGCCGGAGATAAGGAGATTCCTCCTAAAATATTTAATTCTGATAGCATAGCTTGCGCCTCTTTCGTCTCTGCTCTTTTTGATTGTGATGCTCATGTTTGTAAAAATAGAAATTCAATAGAATATGATACAAAATCTGAGAAATTGGCATATCAAGTTTCTAACTTACTAAGATCTAGATTTAATATAGACAATCAAATTAAAGTTCGGTTTGTTAGATTCTCAGGCATTAAAAGAAAATATTTTAGAGTCGTTATAAGCGGAGAAGATGCTCTCAGTTTTTATATGAAAGTAGGATTTGGGGTTGTAGATAAAAAAAGAAGATTGGAAGAAAATATTAGTGCCAAAAAGAATCATACAAATATAAAATTATATCCTTTAGGTAAACTATTTAGGAATATAAGAGAAGATTCTAATAAAACTGGGGTTGATTTAGCTTCTTTTTTGGGTTGCACTAGACAATCAGTGTATGGATACGAATGGGGAATATATGCTTTATCGAAAAGTTCTACTCAGAGGTTCTTAGACTTTTTTAATAGTTTTGGTTTTTCCAATGAAAACTTAGAATTCGTTAAAGAAATCTTAGTTAAAGGTTATTCTTTTAGGAGAGTTAATTTAATTGAGGAGATAGATTACGATAAAGAATACGTATACGATTTTCAAGTTAGTGAAGAAGGCGGACATTTTGTTCATGCTAGTGGTATTGTTATTTCCAATACAACTACAGCTATAAATCTCGGAGCTGCGCTGAATTCTTTTGGAAAAGATGTTGTGATTCTGGACGCAAATCTTACTACCCCAAATGTTGGGCTGCACCTTGGAGCGCCCTTGGTTCCTGTGAATTTAAATCATGTTCTTCTAGGAAAAGCTAATGTTGCTGATGCTGTTTATGAGCATGAATCTGGAACAAAAATCGTTCCTAGCTCTCTTTCAATAAAAGATCTTCAGGCGGTTAATCATAACAGGCTGAAAGAAGTTGGAAGAAAATTAAAGAAGCTTGCGGATTATGTCATTTACGATTCTGCTGCCGGACTTGGAGATGAGACTCTCGCTGCAATAGAGTCCGGTGATGAGATGATTATTGTCACAAATCCGGAAATTCCTGCTGTAACAGATGCACTTAAAGCTTCAAAAGTCATCGAGCAGATGGGAAAGAAAATAAGGGGGGTTATTATCACAAGAGTCAGAGGCTCAAAGAGCGAGATGCCTATTGAAAATGTAAGAGAGATGCTTGAGCTTCCTATTCTAGGTGTTATTCCGGAAGATGCAAATGTTCAGAAAGCTCTTGTAATGAAAGATGCTCTTGTGCATACGCATCCAAGAAGCAAGGCTGCGAGAGCTTACAAGAAGATTGCGGCAAAGCTTGCCGGAGTAAGCTATAAAGAAAAAAGCTGGCTTGAGAGCTTGTTTGGGTTGTAATTCGTTTATTTTGCAGTATAAAAAAGATTAAAAACAACACAATCTATCTGTTATTATGGGTTTGGAAGGATTATTAAGAAAAAGTTTGGGTACTGCTGTTTTGGCTGGAGCGTTGGTTTTTAATGGAGGATGTAGAGAGTTGGATAGAGCTTTGTTTGGTACGCGCAAAATGGATGAGTTTTCTTATTCTAGAAGAGACTTGCCAGTTACGGATAGAAGATCTAGAAAAGAAATAACAGATTGTGCAGTTTTAGTATCTGGGGGCAAATTTAACCAAAATAGAGATATTGGAAATATTGATTTGCGTGGAATAGTCGAATGCAATTATAACGTTAAGAATTATGAAGAGTGGACGGAGAGGGTAGCTTTTGAGGAATACTATCTGGGTTCGTTGGAAAATGAAAAGACTGTAATACGAGAAAGTAAGCAGAGAAAAGAACTTGGGTCTGAACAACTTAAGTTTATACCTTCTAATGTCTCTTTGAGTTTGGAAGGATTCCCTGAGAAAGTTGCTGTGGATGTGAATTCGGATGGTTCCTTCAATGGAAGGATTTTTAATGCTGCTTTTAAAAGGCCTGATGAAGTAAGATATTATACTATTGGTAATAAACTACATAATCTTGTAATTGACGAGGCAGATTCTTCTGGAAAAAAACCCGATGGACGTACTTTTAATTCTGCTCTTATTGGGGGGCCGGTAAGCTTTTTTTATAAGATTAATGATTCTGAAGTTAAGAGTTATATTAATAGCAAAATAAATTCTAAAATTTTTACAATTACCATAAATGCCAAAGATCGAAATACAAGAACTTCTGTTGGGCTGCAAAGCATGGTTGTGAAGCGCGAGTCTTTACCACCTAAAATAGACGAAATTGTTAAAAGCGAGTTTGGAGATGATCAGAATTTAATCAGACTTGCTAAGTCTTATATAGAATACGATCCTGAAAAAGATAGCAAATCGACCGGATCCGGGCAGTCCTTAACTTTTAATGCTTTTGAGGGTATGAAGTATAGCGTCGAAACAATAGATCCTGCATATCATTATACAAATTCTTCTTTTGTTGCTGACAGAAAGTCTCCTAATAAGGCTGTTCTTTTAGTTGAAGTTGGTCAAAAATTAAGAATAGATGATACCAAAGAGGGTAAGGGAGATATCATTGATGATAAATAAAACTGCTCTCTTTACTAAAATTATTGCACTTTTGAGCCAGAGTCTATCTTTTTTTCTGGAGAGAGAAGAATAATCTTGCCATGGTCTTCAGATTCTGCTGCTAAAAGCATACATTGAGATTCTATGCCTTTCATTTTTCTTGGCTCTAGATTTGTGATAACTACAATCTGCTTATCTTTCAGCTCTTCCTTTTTATAATGCTGTTTTATTCCTGCTACGATTGTTCTCTTCTCATCTTTTCCCAATTCTATTTCCAGTTTATACAGCTTATCTGCTCCATCTATGTCTTCTGCTTTCTTTATTGTTCCGACTCTTAAGTCAAGTTTTGCAAAATCTTTGTATTTTATCTGATTCATGCTGATTATTCCTTCTATATTGTTATCTGATTGTTTAATTGGTTTAATAATCTTACTTTTATTATCTGATATCTTCTTGGTTTGTGGGTTAATTTCTTTTTTATCTTCTTGGGCATCTATTTTTTTGAACAAAATATCTGCTTTCTTTATTTTGCTTATCTTTATCGGTTTGCTTATCTCTTTAAGGTCTATTTTAAAATTGAATGTTTTTGCTATTTTTTCACAGGTTTCTGGGATGAATGGAGAGAGGAGGATTGTAAAATCTTTGATTGCATTTGCCAGCCTGTACAGAACCTTCTTGTCTTTGGTTATCCAGGGGGCGGTCTCCTGAATGTAGATGTTGCATTTGTCAATGTATCCAAATATATCATTTAGTGCTTTATCAAACTCGAAATTATTAAGATATTCTTCTACTCTTTTGATGAGGGTTTCTGAGATTAACTCTTTTGCTTGCTCTTTCTTTTCAAGGCCGTACTTTTCTGCCAGAGTCGAGACTCTGGAAACAAGGTTGCCCAATTTATCTGCAAGCTCGTTGTTCTGCCTGTTTACTAAAGCTGACTCTGAAAAATCACCGTCACTTCCAAAAGGAATCGCTCTTAACATATAATATCTTAAGGAGTCAGTTCCGTAGGTTTTCGTTATATAGACTGGATTAATTACATTACCTAAAGACTTGCTCATCTTTTGTCCATTAATTGTAAAATAGCCATGAACAAACATCGTTTTTGGCAATTTGTTCTTTGTTGCTAACAATAAGGCTGGCCAGATTGTTGCATGGACTCTTAGGATATCCTTGGCCATTAATTGTACATTTGCTGGCCAGAACTTGTCAAATTTATTATTTATCTTTAATCCTGTTAGATAATTCCAGAATGCATCAACCCAAACAAAACATGTATGCTTCTTGTCAAAAGGTAGCTCAATTCCCCAGTATACTTTTTCCTTCAGTCTAGAAATAGAGATGTCTTGTAATCCTCCTTCTATAAATGCAGTCATTTCTTTATTTTTGTTTTCTGGGAGAATAAATTCTGGATTTTCTTTATATAAATCTAAGAGTTGTTTTCTATATTTAGAGAGTTTGAAGAGATAAGCCTCTTCCTTTCTTAATTCTGGTTCTGTTTTGTGGATTGGACACTTTCCGTCAATTAAATCTGGCTTTGTTAAATATTGTTCACAACCTATACAATAATATGCCTCATAAAATCCCTTATATATATCTTTTTTATCATAAAGCTCTTGAAGAATCTTTTTGACTTCTTTTTCGTGTCTTGGATCTGTTGTTCTAATAAAGAAGTCGTTTGATATATTTAATAGTTTAAATGTGTTTTCAAAGCTTGCAGCTATCTTGTCGACAAATTCTTTTGGCTTTAAGCTTGCTTCTTCTGCAGTTTGTTGTATCTTTTGTCCGTGCTCATCTGTTCCTGTAAGAAAAAATACTTCATTTCCTAGAAGACGATTCCATCTAGCTAGGACATCTGCAGCTATTGTAGTATAAGCTGAGCCAAGATGGGCTTCTGCATTTGCATAGTATATGGGGGTTGTTATGTAATATGTTTTTTTGGTTTTCATGTCTTTGTTAGTTTATATTGATATAAAAAGATTTGCTGAGCAAATCTTTAACCCTCGTTTCTTGCGAAACTTCGGATAAAAAAGTAATGGAGAAAGGTTTAAATATAAGTTACGGTTATTTATGTGTATGAATATAAGTAAGGAAAATATAGTCAGAATAGCTAAGGGTTTTTTGGGCAACCTAAGAAACTCTGCAAGCCTGGAATTTGCTCTTGATAAACAGAGAGATAAGAAATTAGGAGAATACAAAAAGTTAGCTTATCTGCTTAGAGCAATTTTGGTTGATCATCCTTTTAGCGATGGAAATAAGAAGACTGCAATGTTTGTTGCTTTCGCGTTTGCTGGAGAGCATAACAAGAAAGTTGATGATGAACTTTTGAAACATTATATATTATCTATAGCCAGCAGGAATATCATTAAAATTAGAGCAATAGAGGAGAGAATGAGAAATGCAATTAAATAATAAGAAAATTAAGAAAATATTTGAAAAGCACAAGCAGAGTTTTATAGAGATGGAGCACTATGACAGGACAAGAGAGATTCTTTGGAGCAGAAAAAGGATAGATATAACTTTGCAGCAGAGAGTTATAAATAAATTAAAAGAGTTGAGCAAGAGAACCGGTAAACCTGTATCGAGGGTAATTGAAGAAGCAGTTGCGAAGATTAATTGACAAAACGCTCAGAGATTGTCCTCTCTGGGACATTCCGTGCTTTTTCAATGCACGTAAGTTTTAAAAGGCTGTTTTTATAGCATTAAATATGGCAAGAGGAATGTATCATTATTTGAGAGAAGCATGGAAAGAGCCTGAAAAGGTAGCATTGCATGACAGAATGATTAAATGGAGAGCTTCTGGGGCTGTTGTTGAGGTCGAAAAACCTCTTAGATTGGACAGGGCAAGAGCGCTTGGATATAAAGCAAAAAAGGGTTTTTTTGTTGTCAGAGTTCGCTTGTTAAGAGGCGGGAGAAAGAGGCCTAGGCATACTCACGGGAGAAAATCAAGAAAACAGCACGAAAGAAAGATATTGAAGATGTCTTATCAGTGGGTTGCCGAGCAGAGAGTTGAGAAGAGATATCCAAATCTTGAGGTTTTGAATTCATACTATCTTGGAAAGGATGGAAAGCATTATTTCTTTGAGGTTATACTTGTTGATCCTTATAGGCCTGAAATATTAAATGACCCTACAATAAATTGGATTTGCAGAACAGAGAACAAAAATCGCGCTGCAAGAGGATTAACTTCTGCAGGAAAGAAATCAAGAGGATTAAGCACAAAGTCTCCTACTCTGAAGACAAGACCTAGTGTTGGAACACATAGGCATATGGGCAAATAAAAAAACTAGGGATTTTATCTAACTTTTAAAAATTAAACTTCTGTTTTTTTGTATAGCTTGTTTTGTTGGAAATTAGTCTGATAGTATAGTCTTCTTTTGCGATTCTTTTGTATTCTTCGGCGATTTCTGTTGCCAGAGTCATTGTATTTTGGTCTCTGACATCTATTGTTCTATTTTGAAAGTCTATGCTTATTGTGCCTGTTGAATTAGATACGATTAATTTTGTTACTTCTTCTATTGTGTCAATATATGTGTTGCTCCGTAAATTGGGGTGGGGAGATTTTTTATGCCTCGAGTTTATCTCTTTTGCTATCTGCTCCAATTTGTCTGCACGATTTCTTCTTTCTCTTATTATATTGCCTGGGTCTTTAATGTATATTACTCTAACCATTAGAAATCTATTGCTGTTCTATTTTTAAGTATTACTGCTCTGCCTCTTTTTTTGATTTTTCTTTTTTTAGTTCTCTTGCTGCTTTTTTTCTTTCCCATTCTTCTCTTAGTGCCTTGTTTTTTTTGCAGTTTATGTTAAAACAAAACTGCCATGGGCGCTTGCCTTTCCTTATTGCTAAAAGCTCTGGAAAACCGCAAGATTCGCAAATCTTCTCAGATTTTTTGACAAGTGAATCTGGAGGCAAGCTGTAAGTTTGCTTGCAATCTGGATAAGCTGAACAGGCGACAAAATATCTTCTTGATGCGCGATTAAATAAAATTCTAAGACTTCCTTTCTTGCATGCTGGACATTGAACTAATGTGTTTGCTTCTATCTGCTCTTTTCTAAGAATCTCAAGACCTTTTGCAAGTTCTTTTCCTATTTCTATCTCTTTTACCTTAAATTCTCTGGAGATGTCAGTTATCACTCTCTTTGCTTTATCAATTACTTCTTTTTCTTTATCATCAAATCCTTCTTTTGATTCCTGAATTTTATCCATCTGCTCTTCCAACTGCTTTGTAAGGTTTTCATCTATGATAATTGGAGAGTATTTTTCAAGTGATTCTATAAGCTTTAGTCCAAGGGGGGTTGCCTGAATACTTTTTCCATCTAAGTAACCTCTTTCGAACAAAGTATCGATTATTGTTGAACGTGTTGCCTTTGTTCCAAGATTCTTCTTTTCCATTGCAGAGACAAGAGAAGCAGGAGTGTATCTTTTTGGAGGTTGTGTTTCTTTAGATTCAAATTCTATTTTATCTATCTTTACCTTTCCGTTCATATCCGGAACATCACTTTCTTCTATTTGTGCAGGATATACTTTCGTCCATCCTTTTTCAACTATTTTTAATCCAGATGCTGTGAATTTTATGTTTTTGTCTTTCGTTGAAGTTAAAACAACTCTTTTGTTGTTTGTTATTGCATCATTTGAGAATGCAGAGATAAATCTTTTGACTATTAAATTATAAATTTTTCCTTCTCTCTCTTCGAGCTCTCTAAACTCTCCTGTTGGATAGATTGAAGGATGTGCTGGGTCTGATTTTTTACCTTCTATCGGAATATCTCTTTTAGCTTCCTTAACCTGTGGAAAATGCGAGCTTAATAGTTTTAAAATTTTTTTTGGCTCTATTTCTTGAGGTATTTTTTGGGAGGATGTTCTTGGGTAAGATATAAGTCCTTCAATGTAAAGGTTTTGCGCTATTTTCAGCGTTTCACTCGGCGATATCTTATGGTGCTTGTATGCTTCTGTTTGGAGGGTTGTTAAATCAAAAGGGGCTGGAGGAGAAATTTTTTCTTCTGTTTTTGTTGCTTCTGCAATTGCTTCCTTAATATCTTTGAATTTTTCTAGCTCTTTCTTGTCAAATATATCTTTTGGGTGCTTAAATCTGCATTCATTTGCAAAGGCGAATACCTGCCAGTAAGGCTCTGGCTTGAATTTTTCTATTTCTCTTTCTCTCTCTACAATAATCTTGAGAGCTGGGCCTTGAACTCTCCCTATTGAGAGGATTCTGAATGAACCGCTTGTTTTAATTGCAGACATTAGCGCTCTTGAGAGGTTTATGCCATAGAGCCAGTCAACTACATGCCTTGTTTCTCCCGCATATGCATTTTCCCATGCAAGTGTTGGGAGCGGATTCTCAAATGACTTTTCCAGCTCATCTTTTGTCAGGGTTGAAAATTTCATTCTTTTTGCATCATTCTTTCCGCAGATAAATCTTAGAACATTCCATCCTATTACCTCTCCTTCTGTATCAAAGTCTGTTGCGATAATAAATTCTTTTGCTTTTCTGCAAAGTTTCTTTAGTAGTTCATAATATTTTTTTGTGAATGCTGCTGATTTTCTCTCATAAGTTGGCTTCCACTCTGTTTCAAAGATTGGCCATCCTTTCTGTCCTTGCTTATATGTAAGCCCAAATAAATGGCCTACTGCAGAAGCAACCATAATTTTCTTGTTATCTCTTTCTATTTCGTAGTAAGATATGCCGTTTTCTGCGTATTTTCTTGGTTGGCCAAGTGATGAGGCGATTTTCAGTGCAGCCTGTGGCTTTTCTGTTATAATAAGAATATACTCTTTTTTTGCTGTTCTTGCATTTATTCCTTTTTCTTCTGCAGGCTTTTTATGTTTTCTTGAGAGTTTTTTTAGTTGTTTGTCAATAAAAGAAGCAGGAACTGGCTTTCCGGGAGACTCTATAGTTGTAAGCTCTGAAATAGATGGCTTCTGCTTTACTTCTTTTTCTGTGGATATTTTTACGTCTTTAACTGGAATGAATGATTCAACTGCCATTTTATATATTGTCTAAAGGGCTCCTTATATTTTTTATAGACTGCTGTGATATTTGAGTGTATATTTGCGTTGTTTTTATATCTGAATGCCCAAGAAGCTTTTGTATAATTCTAAGGTCTGTTCCTTGCTCAAGCAAATGCGTTGCGAATGAGTGTCTTAGTGTGTGCGGATGAACCTTTTTTGTTATATGGGCTTTTCTTGCAGAATTTTCTACAATTGCCTGGATTGTTGCGGTTGTAAGGTTTCCGCCGCGGTTTGATGGGAATAAGATGACACTTTTTTCTAAGTTACAATAAGAAGCGATTTCTTCTTTTATTGAGTCTGGTATTTTAACAAACCTGTCTTTTCTGCCTTTGGCAAGCCTTATCTTGATTAATTCTTCAGTTAAGTTAACATCCTCTTTGTTTAAGTTAACTATCTCTGACACCCGAAGGCCACAACCATATAGAATCTTGAGAATCAACCTATGCTTTATATTGTTTGTGGCATTTATCATTCTTTTAATCTCGTCATGCGTTAAGATTTCTGGAATTGTCTTGTTTCTTTTTGGTCTTGGCACGTGGATTGTTTGATTTAATATAGTTTTAAAGAAGAATGATATTGCAAAAATATCATGGGCTACTGAAGAGGGCTCTTTATTCTGAATTCTTATTTGTATGTAGTCTTTTACTATTTGTTGGTTTAATTCTTTATTCTTTGCGTAATCTAAGAATTTAGATGTTGAATTCAAATAAGATTTCACTGTTTTTCTTGCGAAATTGCGAATTTCTAGTTCTTGTTTAAGCTTTTGCAGTAACTGCTCTCTATCCATTGAGCTTGTATAATGCTTATTCTATAAAAATCTTGTGATAATGTACCATATTGGTATGGTATCATAAATTTGCTTATGATACCATTATGTTATCAGTAATAGCGATGGCTTATATCCAATCCAACCCCCACCCGAAGGCAGTGCGTAAAGCAAAAATTTATAATGTTAAATAAATAATAAACAATTATGTACGACTCGCAAAAAGCTCATTATCTTGTTGTAACGGGAATCTTAATCAAGGATAATAAATTTTTGATTACAAAAAGAGCGCCAACTGAAAAAGCATTTCCAAATCAATGGACTGTTCCTGGCGGAAAATTAGAATTAGATGACTACGCAAAAAGACCAAAAGATACTTCTGCTCATTGGTATAATGTTTTTGAAGACTTGTTAAAAAGGGAAGTTATGGAAGAAGTAGGATTGAATGTTAAAAATATTAGATACTTAACAAGTCTTTCTTATATTCGTTCTGACAATATTCCAACGATAATTGTTAGTCTTTTTGCTGACCCTATTGGAGAAGAAATAAAACTTTGTCCCGCCCTCACAGAATATGCTTGGGTTACTTTAGAGGAAGCAAAAAATTATGAATTGATTGAGGGAATTTATGAAGAATTGGAAATGCTTGATAGACTTCTTAAGGGAGAATCAGTTGGCGTTTGGGAAAAGAAAAATTAATCCGCACTGCCTTCCCCCGCCCTTAAAAATTGTGCCATCGCTACTTGCTCCTTTCAGTCGCACCACGCCCTGCGGGCTCTCGGCTGTTGCCTCGGGGCTGATAACAGCGATTATCTGGAAAATCTCTGCGTGATTTTCCCAAATTCTTCGATTATTTGATAAAATTTAGAGTGGCGAAGAACTTCAGATAATCGCGATGTTGGGATTGACACCACTCGCCTCATTCTTCGGCTCGGGGAAATAAAAAATTATCTTTCTTCCCACCCAGATACTGAAAAATTATCGTGAAAATAATAGAAAAACTTTGCTTATCGGACCAAAAGAACACCAACGAAATTTTAAAAAAATTTCGCCTAACAAACGATAAGCAGTTCGCTTTGCTCACCCAAATTTTTCTTAGAGTTGGGCTTTATCTTAACTCTTTTGGAATTTCTAGTATTTCTGCCAATTCTTCTAGATTTTCTTTTTTACTGAATAAGCTGGTGTTTCCAAATCTATTACGTGCTTCCCAATAAAGATGCATACTTGCGGCAGTGTTAGTATCTTTAACTTGTGTCTTTGGAAACACATTTGAATAAGGAGGCTGATGTGGATATAGAATGCCCCCAATTGTTCCAAATGCTTCTGATTTATCTTGTAACTTTACATCATAAACTAAAACTCTGCTTCTCTCTTCTCCTTCAAATAGTTTTATCGCAACATCATGAACCAATTCTACAGAAGCAGGCTTAGAGCCAAGATAATGTGGGCATTCTAATTTTAAATAGCTCCTCATTTCTTTTTCAGCTTCTTCTCTATTTTCTAAATCTAAAACTTTCTTTTTCATATATTTGTTACTACTTAGTAGTTTATAAATCTTTCGCCCAACTCCCATTCTTCAGAATAGCACGATAATTTTTCCTATTCAATGGCGGAGCTTCCATCCTCCGCCCCCACCCTGAAAGAAAAATTAAAACTCTCGAGGTCGCTTCTTGCTCCACTCGTGCCTCACTTCGTTCGGTCAAGCAACAGCAGATTAAGAGGTAATTTCTTTTTGCTTCGCTCACTTTTTTAGTAAAAGCCAGAATTTTCCCAAATTCGCTTCTTACTTGCTATTATAAGATTGGAAGCTAACTTTGTTTAATCGCGATGTTAGGCGACATATTACTCGGTGGGCTCGAAAACGATTACGAATATTTTTCTTTCAGAAAAATTATGGGGTCGGCTCGAAGTCGCTTACGCGACAGATAGTCTCGCTCATTTCATTCGCTTGATTATAAAAACAGAAAAATACTTCTCTTATCGAACCAACGAGAGAACTTACGAAATTTCTCGGAAATTTCGCCTAACAAACGATAAGAGGTTTCACTTCGTTACACCCAAATATTTTTCTTGTTTTTTTGTTGGTGGGCTGTAAAAAAGCGAAGATTTTTAACTCTGCTCTTTTTATTATATGTATTATGAAATTCGATGACCATTTTTTAAGTTGGGTATTAGTTTATGGTATTTTGGTTTTTCTTGCTAACTTTTTGTTGGATATATTTGGCATAGGAAATTATTTTTTTGTTCTTTTATTTGTTGGATTTATACTTGCACTTGGTAGTTGGATTTTTTATTCTATTCTTTACAAAAATAAATTTAGATTAAACTGGTGGTTTTTGGTTTGGATAGTTACCCATGCTGTAACTTATTGGCTTATAACTCTAATTTTAAGTTTCATAAATTTAGGAAACCAGTTTATTTATTATTTATTATTTGGGCTTATATTTCACCTATTCACTTATGTAATAAAGTATAAGATTTATGAAAGTCTCAGAATAAAAAATAAAAACACTAAATTGATTTTCACCACTATTATTTTAATTGTGACACTCTTTTTTATTTCGTCTGCTGACATAAACTCTACTCTGCAAACGAACACCTCAAATATCAATTCTTCTAATTCTTTTGGAGACACACTCAAGAGTTTATTTGGTTCAGTTTCTTTATTTAGTGGTAGTTGCCCACAACTAAATTACCCTATGCAAGAAAGTGGTAACGGAAAATATCTTCCAGATAAAGAATATGATGGCTGGTTTATAACTAGCGAAAATTATCTTAATCAAATTTCTAATCCTTTACTTTCTGGTATGGGTTTGGGAAATATGAGAAACCCATATAAAATTGTTTGTTCTAAAGGAAATCAAAAAGGAGAAAATCTTGATTATTGGTATTGTGGTGAAACTTATGTTCAATATAATTCTTTTAATGATAATGGGTATGCTGTAATAATTAAACCTACTAAAAACACAGATGGAAGTATTGGAGACACAATAATAAAAACATTCGTTAATATTTATGATAAGGAAGGGAATTTTATAAAAACTACTTGTGGAAAAGCTCCCGACTCACTTCGAGAAGATGCATTTAAAGAAGAATTAAGAGTATGGGATGATTTTTTTAGTTTAGATTAAAATGGAATTATTTAAAGAATTTAAAAATTATCATAAAACCCTTATTATTGGTTTTATTGGAGGAGTAATCGCTTGGATTTTCTCATTTACTTTTGAGTCTCTTCAAAATCAAATTATGGATTTTTGGAAACTTTTTGGAGCGTCATTACTTGTTGCACTTGTATGGTATTTTATTCTTTCTGTCCCTTTATTTTTTATTTTAAGATTTTTTGGACTAAGATTTAAGAATTAACTAAAAAACTTCTTCTTTTTTTAAAAAAGAAGCAAAAAATTCTCGCCGACTCCCTAAAAACCCCAAAGATACTTTCGAGCCCACCTGCGTGGATACGCAAAATATTTCATATTTTGGGACGGCTAAGCGCTTTCGCTTTGCTCACCCTCGCCTAACAGGCATTAACAGGAAACCTCGTTGCACTTCGGTTTCCCAAATTTTTTCTTTCAGAAAAAACTCTCGAGGTCACTTCGTTCCGCTCGGACCCTTCGGGTTGTTTATCCCTGATGTTAGCAGAAATTCGGAGGTTCGCCTCTCCGGAAAGAAAATTTTATAAAGAATAAAATTAAAGAATTGATTATGAAGAAAATAGTAAAAGTTCTATTGATAGTTATTGGCGTTTTTGTCGCGGTTATTGTTTCCATGGCAGCTTTGAAGCTCTGTCCTTCGCAGGGACCATGGCCCATGCCACCTTGGTGTGAAAACGGGATTGAATTGCCAAAAAACCCGACAGTCATTCCATCAATGATACCCAAAACGCAGGGAGAATATAAGTTCACGGCGATAGTCCCTTTAAATACACCCCAGCATACTGTAGTATTTCTGGAGTTTCCATCAAGTTCATTTCAGATGAGCAAAAAAGCGGTTAATGTTTGGGAGTTAAAATTTACAGTGCTTCCTGAGGAAAAATACAGGTATAACAGGAACAATTGGGGGATTGTTGCTGCAGAAGAATTTTCTCCGGACTCTAAAACAACCTATAGAACAATAGAAAAAAACAAGAAAGAATTTAATGATATTGTTGAAAAATGGAGGTGGTTTCCTGAACCCGACTATGAGATGCCGGATGTTCCTACAAAGGCAGGAGAAATAGCATTTTCTTCAAGAATAAATGGTGAGAGCTTCCAAAAAGGAGTTTTGTTTGTTGACTTTTGGTGGGGTAATTTTGCAGACTTGCTTAATAGCACTCATGCTAAGCTAAAAGAGGATAAAGTTGAATGGATTGAGATTGCTCCTCCCTGGGATTATAAACAGGTAAATCCTACCCCGATAATAACTTCTGAGGGATTTGGTCACACATATTCTGATGAAGAAATTAGCCTTCATCTGGAGAAGATGAAAGAAGATGGTTTTAAAGTTTTCATGAGCTCGCAAATATGCTGCGTTAATATAAACAACGCTTCTTTTTCTGACGGATGGTGGAATGCGTGGTTTGAGCAGTATGAAAACTATGTTATGTATTTTGTTGATTTAGCGAACAAGTATGATGTTGAAGCGCTTGTTATTTCCGGGGACCAAATCGTCTTGGAGAAGAAGCCAACAAATTATAAAGAAAAACTTGAGGATATTTATTTAAAAGCAAAACAGAAATATAATGGAAAGCTGGGCAGATTGTTTTTCCTGGGCGGAAATATTAACAACATTCATGAGCTTTGGCCAAATCCAAATGACGCTCCTTTCATGGATAGATGGGATTTCTTCTCAATAAATATGTGGACTGGTTTGACAATAAAAAACAATCCCACACAAGAAGAACTCTACTCTAATACCAAAAAAATATTTGATGAAAGATTAAAGCCCCTTTATGATTCTTACAAGAAACCAATAGTATTACAGCAGGTTGCCTATCCGAGCATTGACGGCGGTCTGAAATCAGAGGTTGGTGTCGATGACTCCGCCATTGCATTATGGGAGCCTTATTCTGATAAATATACTCTTGATTTGGAAGAACAAGCAATGGGATTTGAGGCAATATTAAAAAATGCCGCAGAAACAAACTACATAACCGGAGTTTATCCGTTTACATATTGGCCTGATGATTTTCCTATGACCAAAGAATACAATATTAGAGGAAAACCTGCGGAAAAAATATTAATGAAGTGGTATAGCGGAATCAAGGATTAATTTTTTGGGGGCTCGCCCCTGAACTCTTCGGGAACTTCGTTGCCTCGCCCTCGCTACATTACGAAAATGATCAAATTTATATATGAAAAAACAAAAATTCACCAAGGCATACGCCAGAGACTTCTCTATAATTATGGAAGAAGCGTGGTATTATGCTCTCTCAAAAGGACTTTGGGATATACTTATGAAGGTGGCCAACTCTGCCATGCCGCGATCATATCGAGAGAATTAAAAATTCCCTGTATTATTGGGACAAAAAACGCTAGTGAAACATACAAAAATGGGGATTTAATTGAAGTAAACGCAGATAAGGGAATCGTAAAAAAAATTAAACAAAACACTTAGTTTCTATCTCTTGACAACATATAAACTAAAATGTTAGATAGTTTGCGTGCAGATTAAGCATGATATCATAACCGTGAAATTGGCCAATTTATTACAACTTTTCACGGTTATCTTGACAAAATAGTGAAAATGGTGTATAATAGGGGTATTATTCACTATTAATAATAAATATGCCCAAAACACTACACATTTTCAATACAATATCGCAGTTAAGAGAGAGATTTTATACCGTGGCTGTTGGCAAACAGGCACTTTTAAAATTAATCAGCGAAGCAGAAGTGGCCGAGCAGGTATATAATTCAAACGCCATTGAAAATAGCACGCTCACACTGGAAGAAACAGAAAAAATACTTTTACAAATAGATTTGGATCGATACATCACTGAACGAGAAATGTTTGAGGCAAAAAATTTGGCGCGAGTAGTGTCATATATTGACCAAAGAGCCAAGGAACAAGAGCTCTCCATGGAAGTAATTTTATCACTTCATAAAATGTTGATTTCCAATATTCGTGACGATGTTGCCGGAAGATTTAGAAAAGATAGTGAATTCGTGCGTGTCGGCAGCCATATTGCTCCTAACCCCAAAGAAGTGTTTGATCGTCTGGAAAAAATGTTGTCCGAATATAATGCCACAAGTCATAAAAATATAATTAAACGGATTGCGAAGTTGCATCTTGCTTTTGAATATACTCACCCATTTTGCGATGGTAATGGCCGCATTGGGCGAGTAATAAATAATTATTTATTGATACGAGAAGGATTTGTGCCAATAAATATAAAATTTATTGACAGAAATAAATATTACGAAGCATTTAAAGAATTTGATGCCAAAGGCGCGGCTGCTATTATGGAAGAAATAGTCGGCAAAGCGCTTACCAATAGTTACCACAAACGGCTAGCGTATTTGGAAAGCGCGCAGATTATGACGCTCGCTGAATATGGAAAAATAAATAAAATATCGCATTCTAATTTGATCAATAAAGCCAATAGACAAACAATAGAGGCATTCCTCGAAAAGGGGGTATGGAAAATTGGCGGTGCTCAAAAAAATAATGTAAACAAATCGGAAAGGCGCACCTAATATGTTGTGTGCGATATGGCTGCGGGGCATTCGCCCCTTACCCCTCTGCCCCTTCGCCATATTGTGTGAGCGAATTCGCCCCCCCTTTTTTTGCCCCCAGCGATTGAGTGACGAGCAAAAAAAACAAAAAGCATAAAAATTTTACAACGCCTAACAGCCGATATGCGGTTCATCCCGCCTCCTCAATTATATTTTACAAGGAATGGCGGAACTCACCAATATTTCGCACAAATTTAATTTTTAAGGAATGTGCGAAACATCGCATATCGGCGTACATTCAGCAACATATACTTTCCCTTTTATGGCCAACGCCTTACACTTTTCTATAATGGGACTGTCGCCAAATGGCCGAAATGTCATCCCCGCGAAAGCGGGGATCCAGAAAATTGGCTTAAATATGCGAACTCTGGATTCCCGTTTTCACGGGAATGACAAAAAAACAGCATTCGACGACAATGCTTATCCAAAGAAAAACTTTCGGCGATGTCTAAAACTCTTTTAAAACTGGGGTCGTCAGATTCCAGATAAATTTGGAGGATTCCACGACCATCCCCCCATTCTTTGGTTCTGCATTTGGTCGAGTTATTTTTTTCTGGATTTGTTGTTATCTCTCGGTTTTCGCCACTTAGTTCGTTCATATCATTTTGGGTTAAATTTTAAATGTCTTACTTACTTTTTTATAGGATATCCAATTAAAATATTTCTCTCTCTAAAACGCAAGTGGTAACCTGTGGAAAACTTTTGACAGAATTCCTTAATATGGTATACTCTAAATATCTAACTAAACCATATTAAGCATTTTATATGACCTATTTACCACCAATCGTGAAAGCCCGTCTGGAAGAAAAACTCGCCAAACTAAACAAGCTCCGTCCCTTGCCTAAATCAGCAGTACAAAAACTTCGGGAAAAATTTCAAATAGAGATGACCTACAACTCCAACGCGATTGAAGGCAACTCTTTAACCTTAAAAGAGACTTTTTTAGTTATTAACGAAGGCATAACTATAAAAGGCAAACCTTTAAAAGACCACCTTGAAGCCAAAAACCACCAAGCCGCATTGGAATATTTGTATGACCTGGTAGATAAAGACAAAAAGCACACCGTTTCTGAAGTGCTAATACGCAATTTACATCAAATTATTATTCAAGAAACTGATAAAGAGTGGGCCGGGAAATACCGAAACGCCAATGTGATTATTGGCGGAGCTAAACATACGCCGCCAGACGCTCTGGAAGTGCCACAAAAAATGCGTGACTTAATAAGCTGGCTCAACTCACAAAAAAGCAAAACTAACATTGTTGAGCTTTCTGCCCTACTTCATCACAAACTAGTACACATTCATCCATTTTTTGATGGCAACGGTAGAACAGCGCGACTTACAATGAATTTATTACTAATGCAAGCCGGATATCCACTGGTTATTATTTTGAAAAATGACCGCAAAAAATATTATGATGTGTTAGATAAGGCGGACAGCGGTGAATATGAACCACTGGTAAAATTTATTGCTCAATCCATTGAGCGTTCGCTTGATATTTATTTAAAAACATTAACTCCCGCAACAATAAAACAGGAAAAGTTTCTGACACTCGCTGAAATATCTAAGAATACTCTCTTTTCTGCTAAATATTTAAATTTACTCGCAAGACAGGGGAAACTCGAAGCTCACAAAGAAGGCAGAGATTGGTTGACTTCAAAAGAAGCGATTGAACGATATTTGAAGAATAGGACAAGACAACGAAAAGTGTAATGAACTCTTGGCTTCGGGGCATCCACCCCAGCCCCTCTTGCTCCTCGGAATTTTGGCAAACCCCCATATGCCTAAACATTAGGCGAAATAAATTGTTTCTACCACCCTGTCTCTTCCGGACAGATCTTTTTTTATTTCAACCACCGCCTTGGGAAGATATTTTTCAATGAGTCTGACGATTGGTTTGGATTGCGACGGGTCTATTTCGAAAAAGACAGATATCGGATATTGGATATTGGATATTGGAGAACGAATTTGTTTGAGAAGTTTTTCATACAATCCAAGCCCTGTTTTGCCGGCGACAAGAGCGTTCTTTGGCTCACGCTTGATTGACGCTGACTGCCGATATTGTTTTAAGGTGAGATATGGGAGGTTGGCGGTGATGATGAGCGCGTGAGTTTGTGGGCGCGCAAGTTTGCAAGTTTTAAGAAGTGGCGTAAGAAGACTGCCGTGGAGAAATTTTATTTTGACGCCGTGTTTTTTCGCGTTGAGCCGAGCGATTCTTAGCGCGACTTTTGAGATATCAATCGCAAAAATTTTCAGTGATGAAGTGATGTGGTGATGAAGTGATTTAGTAATCGCGATTGGGATACAACCACTCCCAGTACCAACATCAATCAATATCGTCCTATGTCCTATGTCTTCGGTCATAAGGCATTCAATAACGCTCTCCACCAACACCTCCGTCTCCGGCCTTGGAACCAAAACACTCTTATTCACCGCGAAATCCAACCCAAAAAAATCTTTATGCCCGGTCAAATACGCCAACGGTTCTCCTCTCTCTCTTTTTCTAATCAACTTGCAAACTTGCGCACTTGCAAACTTGCGCACTCCACACTCGCCATGCGCAATCACAAACTCTCTTGTCTTTTTTAAAACAAAAGCAATAATTAATTCCGCGTCCAACAAATCAATTCGCTCGCGCGCCTGTTGAAGAAGTTGCTTGATAGTAGTCTGGCGCATTAAATTCAAACATTGTTATTCCAATATGGCCGACAGCGCGAATTCTTTTTTTAAATTTCCAGTTATGATTGATAAACCAAATCACACTGTTGCTTTCATAACCATCGTATTGCAAGAAAAAAATTTTATCTCTATTTTTGGTGTGTTCCGCCATCCAAACTTCGTATTCTTCATCAGAAGGAAACAGGCTTTGCCAATTGTAACGCACAATTCTTTCTTCCAGACTCAAATTATCCGGCATCGGATACACCCCTTCAACCGGAATTGAACCTTGATAATATTTTTTTATCACCAGCTCTTCATTAAATGGAATTACCAGAATGGCGCTATTGGGTGTTTCATTTTTTTCTATATACTTCGTAATTGAATACCAAGAAAAAATCGGACCGGTGGCGATGGCCAAAGTGGATGGAATAAATATAACGAGAAAAAGCGCGGTAACAGCCAGTCGCGCGGTTTTATCCGCGATTTGGTCAAATGTCCAAGCAATAAGCAAAGCGAAACCGGGCAAAGAAAAAACAAAATACTTGGTGACATACTGCCCGAAAAATGAACCCAGCAGAGCGGGAATAAAACTCCAGAGCATTAAAACAAAAAGCCGGTTTTTATTTTTTTGCTCCTGTTGCGAAAAAACTCTGATCGCGTAAAAAATTATTCCCAGCAAAATAACCGCGAACAACGTGAGAATAAACTCCGGAACACCCGTGTTTACAAAAAGAGTATTTAAAATCGTTAATATATTGGAAGATTCGCTGTTATAGGTGAAAAACCAACCATAGAGACTGCGAGAATTAAGTTTTGGCAGAAGCGAGGGAATAAACCAGAGGCTCCAGATTAGCAAGGAAAAAAACTGCGTAAGCAATAATTTTTTCCGCGCCGCATTGTCCGCTTTAAAATATACAAGCGCGAGGACTTGAATAACAATTACCGTCAAGGCGGTCAAATGCGAATAAAGCAGTAAAACTTGCGTCAAAAAAAACATCGGCCAAGTCCAGCGGCTGATTTTTTGTTCCACGAATATGTTTATGAACCAATAAAAAGACAGCGCCGTCAAAAACACAAACAAAGCATACGTTCTGGTCTCCGTGCTGACAAAGAGATGAATGCCTGACAAAGAAACAATTAAAGAAGAAACAATCGCGGCGCGGCGGGAAATCCATTTTTGGCCGAGATAATACACGAACGCGATGGTTATTAAACCAAAAATCAACGAGGGAATCCGCACCGTCATTTCACCTTGGCCAAAAATATTAATCCACCCGCGCAAAACAAGATTATATAAAAAAGGATTGGTTTCCAAGAGCCAATATTTAATCGCCTTCCCCCACGGCAAAAGGCTGTAATGCACGCTGAACATTTCATCAAACCACCAAGTGCCGCGGACAAACAAAAGATTGACACGCAAGGCGGCGGCAACGGCGAGTACAATAAACAGGGGATAATATTTTTGAAACCAAAACTTCATAGCGTTAATTACCAATTTTCAATTTTCATAATTTTCAAAAAAATTTTCAAATCAAAAATTTTAAATTTTTTCTGAAAATTGGTAATTGAAAATTGAACATTTATTTTGTTTCATTATCAGCTTTTCTTAACGCCTCCGTTACATTCTCTAAATCCCCTCCCAAAATAGTGGTGATATTGCTCCAATTCTGATGAATCCGATGGTCGGTGATGCGATCCTGCGGGAAATTGTAGGTGCGAATTTTTTCGCTGCGATCACCGGTGCCGATTTGGCTTTTGCGTTTTGCGTCAAGTACCGCCTGTTGTTTCTGCCGATCAATTTCACAGAGCCGCGCGCGCAAGACATTCATCGCCTTCAACTTGTTCTGTATTTGCGAACGTTCGTCCTGACACTGCACGATTAATCCGGTCGGAATGTGAGTAATCCTGATCGCGCTGTAAGTGGTATTGACGCTTTGCCCGCCGTGTCCGCCGGCGCAGAAAGTATCCACGCGCAAATCTTTGGCATTAATCGCGAATTCTTTTTCTTCAATTTCCGGCATGACCGCCACGCTGGCGGTGGAAGTGTGAATCCGGCCGGCTTTTTCCGTTTCCGGAGTTCTCTGCACGCGGTGCACGCCCATTTCATATTTCATGTCTTTGTAAACTCCTTGCCCTGAACCTGTGCTTCGGCTCGGCTCAGCACCAAGGGAAAAAATGACTTCTTTAAAACCGCCGATGCCGATTCTACTTTCAGAAATTAACTTGCTTTTCCAATGTTTTTTTTCTCCATATTTCATATACATACGCATCAAATCGCCGGCAAATAACGCCGCTTCATCCCCGCCGGCGCCGGCGCGGATTTCCACAATGACATTTTTGCCGTCCAGAGGATCTTTGGGTGTGGTTAACTCAACAAGTTCTTGCTCCAACAAATCTTTTTTAGTCCGCAATTCCAGCGCCTCAACTTCGGCCAACTCGCGCATAGCGTTATCGGTTTCCTCGTTAACTATCAATTCTGTTTCCACCAAACTTTTTTCCAACGCTTCCAGTTCGGTTATCTTTTCCACTAATAATTTTAAATCATCATACTCCCGCGCCGCGGCTTTCAGCTTTTTTTGGTCAGCAATAACAACAGGATTCTGCAGATCCTGCTCCAATTGCAAGTATTTCTTTTTTAGTTGCGTATACCTATCTATCATATACCAATTATATCAAAAAACAGACCCGCTGTTAAGCAAAATCTGTTCCACAAAACAACGGCTATTTTTTTTCTTTTGTTCCGGAAGTCTTGGCGATTTTTTTAATCGCTTTGGCGGCGTGTTTGGCTTTTTTGCCCAAATGACCGGACGCGGCTTTGGCAACTTTAGCGACTTTTTCCTGATACTTCTCCACACGGCGGGCGGTGTCAACGAATTTCTGCTTGCCGGTGTAGAACGGGTGGCACAAATTACAGAGCTCCACGCGGATTTCCTTCAAAGTTGAGCCAACCATAAAAGTGTTACCGCAGGCGCAGGTTACTTTCGCGTTTTCGTAATAAGCTGGATGGATGTCTTTTTTCATAAGTAGCAAAGATTACAAGGTTATAAAGTGGCCATATTGTATTATGTTGCGCGGGAAAAGTCAAGGGCTTTGATGTGGCAGAATTTTTGTGTTAAATTAAGGGTAATTTATAAATGATTAAGCTATGACAGAACAGGGAGAGCACCAACATTATCAAATTAAAACCCCCGCTTACCAGAAGGAGAAAACGTAGCCTGGGGAGACGCCAAGGCATCTCTCTCCATGGCGCTTTCTTTGGCAATTGTTTCTTCTTCTGACAAGTCGGGGTTTTTTTATTTGTCTTCCTGTTGATAAACAGGTTTATTGCCTTTTTACCGCTTTTATGTTATACTCTCTTCACCGTTGATTCTACCCCTAAAACACCTTTTTTATGCTTCCAAAAATATTACTTATTGTCCAAGCAATTAGCGCCATATTATTAGTCGTTGTGGTCCTGCTCCAGCAAAAAGGCTCGGGGCTGGGCGCAGCTTTTGGCGGTTCCAGCAATATCTTCAGCACCCGCCGAGGTATTGACAAAGTTCTTTTCCGCGCCACCATCGCGATAGCGGTGATTTTCTTCGGCGTGGCAGTGGCAAGTTTAATGGTTTGATTTTTGTCGCCCACTTCTAATTATGGTTTCTTCCTTGTTTTCTTATTTAAAAAATATAACTGTTAAAATTGTTCGTCGTTGCCGCGCTAAACCGCTTAAATCCGTCCGGCATGATTTTAAATTATTGCAAAGGGCAAAGGGTAGATTTTGGCCGAAATTTTCGCAACTGTGGCATGTGCGCAGATTATTTTCTCCAGCGGAAAAAAAGGTGATTAAAATAAGTTTTTTTGTTTTGTTATTAAGTTTGTCGTGGGTCGGCTGGCGTTTTACCGACGCGCATATAGTTCAAATGCCGGCTAATGGCGGCCGCTATGTTGAAGCGGTGGTGGGATCGCCAAAGTCCGTGAATCCTGTTTTTGCCAGCACCAACGACGTTGATATGGATATCGCGCGCTTAGTCTTTTCCGGCCTGATGCGTTATGATGCCAAGCATCGTTTAGTGCCGGATCTGGCGGTTAAATATGATTTAAACGCGGATAAAAAAATTTACACTTTTGAATTACGCCGAGATGTTTTCTGGCATGATGGCAATCCATTCACTGCCAAAGACGTCCAATTTACAATTGAAACCATCCAGAACCCCGCTGTTAACAGCCCCCTTTTTGTCAGTTTTCAAGGTGTTGAGATTTCCGTGGTTGATGATTATACAATCCGTTTTGTTTTACCGGAGCCTTTCGGTCAATTTCTGTCGATTTTAATAGTTGGCATCTTGCCGGAACATGTTTGGTTTGATGTTCCGCCGGAGCAAATGCGTTTTTCCAATTTAAATTTACAACCGATTGGCACCGGGCCGTTTATGTTCAAAAAATTAGCCAAAGACGATACCGGATACATTTATAGTTATGAGTTGGAGCGCTTTGACAAGTATTTCCGCCAATCGCCGTTTTTAGATGAGTTTGTTTTCCAATTCTTTCCGGAATATGAGGGCTCGGCCGGCGCCATTGAAGCCTTCCGCGGCCAAAAAGTTGATGGGTTAAATTTTGTTCCCCATGCCTTGCGCGACAAGGTAGAACGCAAGCATGTGGTTTTGCATACGCCTCAACTGCCGCAATACACCGCGTTATTTTTCAATCAGGACAATCAGCCGATTTTAAAAGAAAAGTCAGTGCGCCTTGCTTTGGCTAAAGCGATTGATAAAGAAAAAATCCTACAACAAGTCTTAAAAAATGAAGGCAGTGTGATTAACGGGCCGATTCTACCCGGTTTTGCCGGATATGACGCCAACATCGGAGCGATCGCGCGTTCCATAGAAGAAGCGAATAAATTATTGGACGAAAAATGGCCGCGTGTCACTTCTGAAAATTATCGCGAAAAAAGAAAAACCGAGTTGTGGAAATTCTGGGAAGACGGCCAAAAAACGACATCATCCACAGCCAACGGAACGGCTACTTCCACGCCTGATGAGGCAGCTAAACAAAGAGCGGAAACCGACATCAACAGCCAATTGGATAGCGAGCTATCAACACCGCAAACATTTTATCGCCAAGATAAACAAGGAAAAATTTTGGAATTGAATTTAGTAACGGTAAAAAATGAAGAATACCGCAAAGCGGCCGAAATTATTGCCGGCCTGTGGCAGGAAATCGGGGTAAAAGTCAATTTAAAATTTTATGAAGTGAGAGAATTCAGCCGCGAAGTTTTGAAACCGCGCAATTACGACATTTTGTTGTACGGAGAAATCGTCGGCGACGACCCTGACCCTTTCCCCTTCTGGCATTCCAGTCAAATTGATTATCCGGGGCTAAACTTATCGCGATATTTAAACCGCAATGCCGACGCTCTGATTGAAAAAGCCCGCACGGCTGTCAATGAAGATGAGCGAACGGGATTATATAAAAAATTTCAAGAATTATTAGCAACCGAATTGCCGGCGGTGTTTCTTTATATGCCAACCTATACTTATGCCACTACTGATCGCGTAAACGGATTGGGAGTGGAGCGAATCTCGCGTCCCGCGGATCGTTTTGCCGACGTAACCGGATGGTATGTAAAAACAAACGGACAATGGCAATGGTGAATGCCCGGATGGCGGAATTGGTAGACGCGCTGGCTTCAGGAGCCAGTCCCCGCAAGGGGGTGGGAGTTCAAATCTCCCTTCGGGCACAATTTTTCCTCCTAAACTAGGTTCTATCAAGTAGAAAATATTATTATTTTTGAAGCGAGAACTGTGTGACGAGCTCACGCGAGGAGTTCCGCAGCGAAAAAATAATAATATTTTCTACTTCATCATAATTTAATAATTAGTTTTTATGTTTGCAGATTTTCGCGGCCAAAAAAGCCGCCCCAGCGGAACAAACACCACCCAACCTTCAACGCCGCGATCCCGGCGTAAATTTAGTTCGCGTTCTCGCTTCCCCGGCCGAAACCAACCGCCGCGGAATATCCGGCAATTCCAAACCGGAGCCGTCATCAATGAAAAACCGGAAGACAGCGCCGGATTACGCATTATTCCTTTAGGCGGATGCGAAGAGGTGGGACGCAACATGACGGTTTTTGAATATGAAGGCGATATTATTATTTTGGACATGGGCTTGCAATTCCCGGAAGAAGATATGCCGGGTATTGATTACATCATCCCAAACACTAAATATTTAGTCGGAAAAGAAAAAAGAATTCGCGGCGTAATCTTCAGCCATGGTCATCTGGATCACATTGGCGCCGCGCCAATTCTGTTGGAAAAACTCGGCAATCCGACGATCATTGGCCGTGATTTAACTCTGGCGCTGATTAAAAACAAACAAGAAGATTACAAACAGCACAGCGCTAAAAATTTGAAAACCATTACGGTAAAAAATTTGCAGGATACTTTGCGTTTGGGAAAATTCACGATTAAATTTTTCCAAATTGAACATTCCATCATGGACGCGATGGGAATAATCATTGAAACTCCGGCCGGAACCGTGATTCATCCGGGCGACTGGACGCTGGAACACGACGCGAAAGGAAATTCTTTGCTTGATTACCGCCACTTGGCTAAACTTCCGCGGCCAACCGTGTTAATGCTGGAAAGTTTGGGAGCGCTAAACACTCGCCGTTCCGCGGATTATGAAACGATGTATAAAAACTTGCTGGAAATTTTGCAGAAAGCCGAGGGACGAGTGATTATCGGCACGTTTTCTTCGCAGGTTGAGCGTATTAAATGGGTGATTGACGCCGCGGACCAGCTGGGTAAAAAAGTCGCGCTTGACGGCTACAGCATGAAAATGAATATTGAAATCGCCAAAGAACTGGGTTATATAAAAATCCGCAAAGGTGTTTTAATTGATGTCAAAGATATTGATAAATATCATGATCGGCAAGTCGTGGTTATCTGCACCGGCGCGCAAGGCGAAGAAAACGCGGTGCTGGCGCGCATTGTCAACAAACAACATCGCGTAGTTAAACTGCGCAAAACCGACACGGTAATTTTTTCTTCTTCAATCATCCCCGGCAATGAGCGCACAATTCAGCGCCTCAAAGATAATATTTATCGCCAAGCTGATCATGTAATTCACGGCGAAATAATGGATGTGCACGTTTCCGGACACGCGACGCGCGCTGATATCGCCGAAATGTTGGAGCAAATCAAACCGACTTATTTTATTCCGGTTTACGCCAATCATTACTTTTTGAAAGAAGGAAGAAGTCTGGCGATTGAACGCGGATTCCCCAAAGAAAACATTTTTGTTCCTGACAACGGATCAATAATTGAAATTACTCCAAAATCCGCGCGGATTTTGGATAAAAAAGCGCCGAGCGATTATGTTTTTGTTGACGGCCTCGGAGTGAGCGACACGCAAAATATCGTTCTGCGCGACCGGCAAGTGCTCGCGGCTGATGGTATGGTCGTGGTAATCGTAACTGTTGATACTAAATCCGGTAAATTAGTTCAAAACCCTGACATCATCTCGCGCGGTTTCATTTTCCTTAAAGAAAACCGCGAATTGATTGAAGACCTTCGGCACAAAGTTAAAAAAATGGTGCTTGAATCCGCACCGTTAAATTGGACAGACACTAACCAAATCCGCAACGACATTCGCGACAAAGTCGGGCAATTTTTATATACTAAGACGGAGAAACGGCCAATGGTGTTGCCGGTGGTGATTGAGGTGTAGTTGGAAATAAGGCGTAGGGCGTAGGGCGTAGGGCGTAAGACATAGGACGTAAGATAAAAAAATCCTTGACAAGGATAAAACCAGCTGATACAGTAGATATATATGATAAAACAGAACAAACCGCAAAAGCACTATTTGTGGATGCGTAACCACCTTTGCTGGTAAGGCCTGTTTTGACTTAATCTAATAAACCGCAGGTCTTATCGGCAGGCGGTTTTTTGTTAATTTTCGTTAATTTAAGATGTTTTCAAGGGTATGAACCCAAATTCCAAAACAATTGAACGGTCAAAACCACAGACCCAAACGATTGGCAGTAAACTGGCTTCCGGCAAAAGCAAAGACAGATTTGAATTAGTGGTGGTAGTCGTCAAAAATGTCGGCGAAATCGTCTATATAGCGCTTAAATTTGTGGAAAAGTATGTATTTTAATCATGAATGGCGGCAGTGGTTTAAAATAGCGTGAAGTTGCCGTGCTTGTTTTTGTTTAGAAAATAAAGTAAAATATTAGCATTGATTACATTGATTAAAATTGACTACCAGGCTTATGAACAACAAACCCGTCATCGTTTCCGGCATCCAGCCGACTGGCAACCTGCATTTGGGCAATTATTTGGGCGCAGTCAAGAATTGGGTTGATTTGCAAAACTCCGGCAAATACCGGATGTATATTTTCATCGCTGACCTGCATTCTTTGGCCGGCAACATGCCTGCCGAACAGCGCCGGAAGCAAATTATAGAAACAACGGCTGAACTTTTGGCCGCAGGGATTGATCCAAAAAAAACCACGCTGTTTGTCCAATCTCACGTCCAAGAACACACGGAATTGGGCTGGATTTTTAATTGCGTAACGCCGATTGCCGAACTGGAACGAATGACGCAATACAAGGACAAGTCGCAACAGCAGGAAAAAAATATCAACGCCGGTTTGTTCACTTATCCGGTGCTTCAGGCCGCGGATATTTTGCTTTACCGCGGCAATGTGGTGCCGGTGGGACAAGACCAGGTTCAACATGTTGAATTGACTCGCGATATCGCGCGCTGGTTTAACAACCGATATGGTGTGTTCTTCCAAGAAACCAAACACCTATTGACCGATGTCCCAAAAGTAATGAGTCTGCTTGAGCCGGATAAAAAAATGAGCAAGAGCTTGGGCGCGGGGCATGTGATTGAGTTGGCTGACACGCCGGAAGTAATTGAGCAAAAACTAAAGAAAGCAGTGACAGCAACAAGTGGCGGTGAACAAGCCCCGGGGGTAAAAAATTTGTTGTTGCTATTACAAAAATTTGGAAATCAAAAAATATATCAGGGCTTTATTAAAGCGGAAAAAGACGGATCAATCCGCTATGGCGATTTAAAACTGGCAACGGGCAAGGCAATCGGCGAATATTTTTCCGATTTTAGAAAACGCCGCGCCAAATTATTATCTAATCCGAATCAATTGAAAAAAATATTGACAGCTGGGGCGAAAAAGGCTGGTTTAGTGGCAAAGAAGACGATGAAAGATGCCAGAAAAAAAGTGGGGATATCGTAATGGTTAACTCGTTATTTTCGTAGTTCGTAATTTCGTATTCCTTTCGTAAGTTCGCACATTATGTCGCAAGGCAAACTAATTATAATATCCTCTCCTTCCGGCGGAGGAAAGGACGCTGTCATCAACGCGCTGTTAAAAATTTTCCCAAATTCCGCGCGATTGGTTACCACCACCTCCCGCCCGCCGCGTCCAGGCAATAAAGAAGGCGTGGACTATTTTTTTATCAGTAAAAATGAGTTTGAAGAGAAAATCAAACGGGGTGCTTTCGTGGAGCATAATATTTATTCTGAAAATTACTATGGAATTGAAAAGTCGCGGCTGGCTGAATCATTAGAGCGCAACGAGATTGTCTTTACCCAGATAGAAGTCAATGGCAAACATAATCTTGATAAAAACAAAATTAAACATTTGTCAATTTACTTATTACCCGAGAGTCTGAATGTCCTGCGGGCGCGAATTGAACGGCGCGGAGGATTAGATGATACTCAAATTGCTGAACGGCTTAGTATAGCCAAAAAAGAGATGTCGGAATCAATTGATTATGACTACCGAGTGGTGAATGTACAGGGCAAACTAGAGGAAACTGTGTCAAAAATAGCGGATACTATTAAACAGGAACTGGCTATTGACAAAAAACCGTAGATTTAGTAGAATATTGACACCCTAAAAACCCCCTATGACAGGAGATATTCGTGAAAATTTAAAGCCCGGCATGATTATCCGCGTGCATCAAAAAGTCAAAGAACTAAACACCAAAGGCGAAGAAAAAGAGCGCATTCAAATTTTTGAAGGCACGGTTATTGCTGTCAAACATGGTAATGAAACCGGCGCCACTTTCACTGTCAGAAAAATTTCCGAGGGCGTTGGCGTGGAAAAAATCTACCCGGTTCACTCGCCGATAGTAACGAAAGTTGAGTTAGTAAGACAATTAAAAGTTAACCGAAGCAAAGCTTATTTCTTGCGGGATTATAAGAAAAAACTGAAGGAAGTGAAGGTGGAGAAAAAAATATGCGCGACCGCAACAGAAAAAAAGACAGAAGAAGTAAAAGAATAAAACAAAAGTCCCGCGAGGGACTTTTAAAATTTCCAATTAGTTGTTAGAATGGTAGAGTATGGAGAGGTGTCTGAGTGGCTGAAGGTGCCGCTCTCGAAAAGCGGTGTGCCCGAAAGGGTACCGTGGGTTCGAATCCCACCCTCTCCGCCAATTTTCACTTTTTGTGAAATCGTAAGAAACAGCCT
>Ga0209541_10001063_pt1 | contig 54699 bp, 50 predicted proteins | sample RifCSPlowO2_01_FD_184027 | JGI IMG/M metagenome (GOLD analysis project Ga0209541, IMG submission 184027) | Groundwater microbial communities from Rifle, Colorado - Rifle CSP2_plank lowO2_0.1 (SPAdes) (version 2) | ecosystem: Environmental > Aquatic > Deep subsurface > Groundwater | place... | reverse complement strand
AACAATCGATATTACATATTTTATATAGTTTATAATACGTTTATGCATTTTGTGTTCTAATTTTTTTAGGGCAATTGATTTTTGTATATAATCTAATACAATAAAACTTTGTGGATGAAATAACGAATTTGCATCAAAATATAGAATATTGATTTTTTTAGTGATAGATTTTTTCATTAATTCTTTATTTTTGCGTAACAACCATGCAAAAAAACCTGGCACGCCCATGATATCATAATCATATATAGTAATATAATAATATATAGTATAATTATCAATTTTTATTTTTATTTAAAATTTGAGAAAATAATATATATATTAAAATATATATATAATGTTTAGTTTTTTCTCAAATTTATTTAATCAACCACAAACAGGAGGTTCAGATAGCAATGATCTAAATATGAAAATCATGAATATTCTAAAAGGTGAAAATGCAACATCAATGATGGGCGGAGGAGTTGGTGATATAAACGCTCAAATAATGTCTATTTTAAACAGTGGATCTCAGTTATCTGGAGGAGGAGTAAACGAAGAACTTGAAACAATATTAACAGAAGGTGCTTTAATGGGAGGATATGCTTTTAGCGAAACCAGTGAATATAATTTAGAACAATTTGGCGGAAAAAATCCACCTCCTGCATTCTTAGAATTTAGAAAAGTCGTAGATGCAATAGCAAAGAAAACAGGAATTAAAGGTGGAGTGAAAGTATATAAATTAGCGTCATATTATAAGCAGAAGACCGCAGAGAATGATTCTATTAAAGCATCAAAGCAAGCAGTTAAGTTAATAGAAAACGAAAGCAAAGACGTATTGCTTAACAAATTAAATAAGTTATAAACAACCAATATCTATATATATTATTGCTATCAATAATATTACATTATTTAAGAACACGTAGAATCTTATCTTTTATAATTTCTAATACTTGTATATATCTGACGTCTGATTTATATAAATTATATTTATCAAACTTATCAAATGCCCTAGAAACTCCAATATCAACTTTCCACAACTTTTCATTACATGTTGAATTTATACCATGCCCTAATATCATTTGCGGAGTATGTCCAATTATCATACGCTTTACTTTAAGAAAATCTAAAACTTCTTCTAGATAATGACAACTTTTCTCTTCATCTCCATATAAATCTTTTGGTATAGCACCATATAATCGATTCCAAAATATTGATTCAAATAATGCTTTTATATTTGCATCAAGTTGATATTTTTTATTCTTTCCCGTTAATAACCATTTTGTCATTTTATTATTTAATTCTTTTAAATGCTGTATATTATCTAAATCTCCTGGAACTATACCAGCGTGAACAAACAAATTACTTCCAATTATTACAATCGAATACATGTTCGATAGCAAAAATCTAGCTTCGCCAGTATTAAAAGATCGCTTTCTTTTTATTATTAAATCAATTATATTGTCGTCTGAATTAACAGGAAACGAAACATATCGAAAATCACCATCTAAATTTAATAATTCATGATTTCCAAGTAACGAATATACCGCTCCTCCATATTTAACAGCAGATTGGTGAAGCCGATAAAACAAATATAAAACTTGTATATCATCGCCTAATTTTGTAGGCATTTTATTGCAATCTTCCTTGTTATTTAATGGTCTACAATTATCGAGTTGATCACCAATCTGCACAACATGCGTTTTCTTTCCTATCCATGGGAGATGATGTGTGTATTTAGATAAATCTATTTTATTGTCGATTATTTGTTCATATATTGTATCTTTTGGTATAACTTTAGATAATTGCAACAATCGAATAGCAGCTATTATATCTCCATGTATATCACCTAATACAACTATGCGTTCCACTGTATGAGGAACAACTTTTATACTCATATTTATAATTATTACTTGCATAATAATTAATCACTCATAATACCTTGGGGAATATTGAGATCATCAATAGGTGGATGTTCTCGTTTCAAAATTCGTTTGTTTATTTCATTTGGATTCGAATAATCTGAATATGCTGGATCATCATAGCCTTTAACATTTGATTTTATTAATTCTTCAAGTTCTTTTAGACGACGATTAGTTTGCTTAACTTCTTGTTTATAGCTATATTGTTTGTTTAAACTATAGCCATAGTTGTCAAATTTTTCTATATTTTTATTTTCTTTTGATTCATCTATTTTATTAATGTATATATTATATAAAGATGGAATCGTATAAAATATTATCCCTAAAGTTATAGCAATCAAAAATGCAAAATATACAATATTATCATATGTGGATTTCATTTATATTATTATACAATAATTTATATCCAATAATAAAAATTTATTATTGGATTCTATTTATATATATATTGCGTAATCTCCAGTACTATATCCTATAATTTCAGTTGTTTCATTACGGTCGTTATATACAGAGCCACCAATTTCATATTGATGTTTGAAATAAGAATCATTTATGCAACTGTCAGGTGAAATTAAATCTTTATCAACTTCTTGTATTTCATTCATCATTTTAGGTAAATAATCTTTCTCGCTTTGTTTTCGGGTTTCCTCCATTTCGTTTTCGCTCTTTCCAAATATAGTTCCTAGAAACGATTCTTTGCCTTCAATTAACCAATTATACCATGATCCTTGTTCCTCGCTAACAACATGTTCTTCTGTTATTTGTTCTTCTGTTATTTGTTCTTCTGTCGTAGGTTTAGGAGTCATCGAACTAATAGTTTCTTCGACTGTTCCAGCAGATACTATAGGTGAAATTTCATTTGTACTAGTTAAAATGTCAGCGATTGGTTGCATAACTGTATTATAAATAGATGGACTTTCTTCCTCTTCGATAATTGGCATTAGCGTTGGTTGTGGTATTTCTAGCAATTTCATTCCGCGTTTATCGTTAAAGAAATTTGTATATGCGGATTTATCGTTACAGCCTACACATTTTTCATATTGATCACCGTTGAATATTGTAACTGGTGCCATTTTTTCTAACTTTAATTTTGTTAATATGTTTAATAATACAAACATTCCAATTGCTACTATAATAGCAACTATTGGATTATGTTTAGTCATTAGAGCGATAACAAAGAATAATACTATTTTTATAATTGGATGATTCATTATTTTGATAAATGATTTAGGCAATTTAGGTGCAATTGAGCTAGCATATAATACAAAAAATAAAACTAAACCCGCAAACACATATTCGTTTTTGTATACAATACTTAAGAAATTTGATTCTGAACTAACATCTGACATTTGTAGTTATATATAAAATGGATATATTTTTATTTAACGGGATATGAAAAAATTGATATTAATTAATATAGTATATATAAATTATTAGTCTTATATTTACTATATATGTTGGAACGTAGAGGGTATAAATTAAATAAGAAAGATAAAAGTTATAATAAAATAAAAACGACACTAACAGTTAAACCAAAGCTAAATGAAACATTTATTAATAAAGAAGAAATTGATGCCATAGAAAATTATGATGAGGATGATGATAGTATATATATACCTAGATACTATGCTCAATCTATATATAATACAAATTTATCTCCCACAGAATCATGTAAAAAAATAAATATTAAATTTACTGGTAATTTGTGGGAATATCAAAAACATATAGTTGATAAATGTCATCATATATTTAAAAACACGGGAGGTGGCATTATACAAGCAGGATGTGGATCAGGAAAAACAACAATGGCAATAAAAACAATATGTGATTTAGGAGTAAAAACTTTAATTATTGTTCATAAAACATTTTTATTAAATCAATGGGAAGATCGAATAAAACAATTTTCAACAGCGACAATAGGTAGAATACAAGGTGATAAAATAGATATAGATAAAAATATTGTAATTGGCATGTTGCAAAGTATAAGCATGAGAGATTATGAAGATACTATATTTAATGATTTTGGTTATGTTATTGTCGATGAATGTCATCATATTGCTGCAAAAGTGTTCTCACGTGCTTTGCGTAAATGTGGATTTAAATATACTCTTGGATTATCGGCAACTCCATATCGCTCAGATGGCTTAGTTAAAGTAATATATTGGTATCTTGGAAATATCATATGCAAATATAACAGACCGATTGATCAGTTGCATCCACAAGTAAAACAAATTATATACAAATCAACTGACAAATTATTTGTTGTTAAAAAGATGTATACAAAAAAAGGATTGGTTGATAATATATCTAGAATAATATCTAACATATGCTTAATTAAAAGTAGAAATAAATTAATAATTAGAGTAATATTTCAATGTCTTAAACAAGAAGGACGCAAAATTTTAGTTTTAAGTGATAGAATAGAACATTTAGAAAAATTAAATAAAATGTTTATTAAAGAAATACAGAATCAAATTAAAAAAAAACAAATAGAACCAGACGAATATAAATCAAATTTTTATATTGGTAAAATGAAAGAAAAGGAACGATTAGAGGCTATTTATGCGGATGTATTATTTGCATCATATCCTATGGCAGGCGAAGGATTGGATATTAAAGAGTTGAACACTCTAATATTAGCATCACCAAAGAGATGTATAGAGCAATCAGTAGGAAGAATTATGCGTAATCAAGATGTAGAACTAAATCCGCTTATTATAGACATTACAGATCAAATTTCATCGTTCAAAACACAAGGAAAAACCAGATATAAGTTTTACAACAAGAATAAATATGGTATACAGCATTTATACGCAATTGACAAATATTTGATATTCGAAGAAAACTATAATTTAGGAAAAACTGTGAATAAACTTAAATTAAGAGATAATTTGTTTAAAGTAGTAAATTCACATATTAACGTTAATAAATCTGATAAGATTAAATATGACGATGAACCATTTAGCGATTAAAAATTGAAAATATAACATAAAATATAAACATAATAAATTGTTATCACAATCAATGACAGAAGTGACTGTTAGGAATTGGACAGAAAAATGGAGACCAAAACAATTAAAAGATATAATTTTAAATAAACAAATTGCACAACGATTAAACTCAATTATTGAGACGAAAAATATGACTAATATTGTGTTATGTGGAAAATGTGGAATAGGTAAAACATCAATTATGAAATGTTTAGTATATGAACTATTAGGTCCAAATGCGGATGAAGGATTATTAGAAATTAATGGATCAGACGATCGAGGATCAACCGCACAGAAGTTAATAGAAATATTTGATAAAACATATTTTTCTAACACAGATGATTATGTCCAACATAAAATTATAGCAATTGATGAAATGGATAATATAAAAACTAAAGTTCAACAAGCGATAACATTATTGTTAGACACATCTAACACAAAGTTTATTATGACTTGTAACGAATCAATCAATATTATAGAGGGAATACAAAGTAAATCAATTGTAATACATATTCCACCTCCAACTGACACAGATATATTGTATCGTTTAAAACATATATGTTCAGTCGAAAAAGTACAATATACAGATGAGGGATTAATGAGTTTAATAATGTTATCAGATGGAGATATTCGCAATGCAATTAATAATTTACAATTAGTGCATTATGGATATGGGTTAGTTAACAAAACCAACGTTGACGAAATTTGCGATAAACCGCCTCCGATGTATATTGCGGATTTGTTAGTGTTATGTGATAAACACAAAGTGAAAGAAGCATTTAAATTAATAGAACAATTATTAAATAAAGGATATAGTGTTTTAGATATAATTCAAACAATGTTTATAACAATCAAACATTATAAAGTTAACATGGATGAAGAGCGAAAAATTTTAATGTTGAGAATTGTTAGTTTGTCATTTGAAAAGCTATTAACTGGCAATATGTCTAAAATACAATTATATGGAACAATTGGAGATCTATGTTTATTATAAATATCACTAAATAATAATTTGTTATTATTTATTATATAAATGAGTTTATTAATTAAATTCATATTGTTAATTATTATATATTTTATTAGGTTTAGTCAAGATTATATAAATGAATTATTTGTAGAAAATAAACCGTATCTATGGTTATATTGGGAAAATATAAATAATTCGAGTACACCTGATTATATACTATTATGCATGGCGACAATCGTAAAACATTGCAAAAATGATTTTAACATTGTTATACTCAACGAACAAACTGTTAACAAATATATAACATTAAGGGATGATTTATATAAATTACGTATACAACAAAAAGTAGATTATATAAGAATACAATTATTAAAGCAATATGGTGGTATGTATCTAGACGCAGATACAATTGTTTTTAAAACATTAATTGATTTTTATAATAAATCCAAATATAAAAGTTTTATATGTTATGCAAGAAGTGATAATTATACTCCAAGAAACGGAGTATTAGCTTCAAGAAAAAATGGAAGCTTTGTTAAACAAATGTTAGATATAATGAATATAATATTAGATAACGCAAAAGTTACTAACAACTATAAATTTGATTATTTTGAGTTTGGAGCAAATTTAATGTATAAAATACGAAAAACTAATGATGATATATATTACTATGATCAAAAAACAACTGGTGAATATGTAAACGGGAGTTGGCAAAGACCATCTGATTTAATATTAAATAAAAATTTACCTGTTTTTAATGATAATGTTATATTGTATTCGTTAAATAATAGCACAATATCAAAAATGATAGAATTTAGAAATAAAACTAAACAAGAATTGTTATTAGATGATAGTTTATATGCAAAATTAATAAAATATTCGTTAAATATATAATGTTACTACAACTTAAACTTAATGAAGCTGTCAAATATAAAAAATTACTTATAAAGCTTGTAAATATTAAAGATGAACGATGTCCGAGAGAAATGTTGTGTATATGGCAAGGACAAGTGATTATTAGTTTACTTATAAATGATGTATTATATCAATTAAGTTCATTTGATGGATTTATTGGAACAAAAATTATTGTAAATAACAATAAAATTGAGTTAGTATATGTATCTTTAGATAAACCATTTATTATAACATTAAATTTACAATAAGTATAAATATATATGTTATATATTTATATAACATATAATGAGTGTAAGTATAGCATCTATAAAAGGTGTTCGTCCAACGAACGAAGATAATGAGTTTGTCGATTTAAATATTGGTAAAAATAATAATAAAGCCGATATAAATATTGTAGGAATATTTGATGGTCATGGTGGAAATCAAATATCAAAAATAGTAAGCACTCAATTACCAATATTATTTTTAGATAAGAGAATATCATATCCGTTAGATAGCAAATTCGTTGTTAAAGCTTTTGATTTTATACAACTACAATTAATAAATCATCATAAAAGTTTAGCCAGTAAAATGGGAACAACTGCATTAATAGCTATACAATACATGTATAAAGGATCAAACTATTTGACTGTTATTAATATAGGAGATAGTAGACTAGTCTTATGTAGAAATAATTTGGGAACTCCAATAACTAAAGATCACAAACCATATTGGCCAGAAGAAACAATTAGAATTAAAAAATTAAAAGGCAATATTGTAAACGACAATGGAACAATACGAATTAATAACTTATCTGTAAGTAGAGCATTTGGAGATTTAGATGCAATGCCACACGTAACACATCGTCCAGATATGTATAAAATTAAGTTGGAAAAAACGGATAAATTTATTGTCATGGGATGCGATGGATTATGGGATGTTGTTAGTAACAGCGAAACTGTTAATTTTGTATTATTAAATTGTTATGAAGATGATCTTAAAACAAGAAACAAAAATAAAAGTAAAGATATAGCGAATAAATTAGCAGAATATGCAATAAAGAAAGGGACGACTGATAACGTTAGTGTAATAATTATGTTTTTTGATTAATTTTTAAGAACCATTTTTTAAATTTTTTCATATCACCTATAAAAATATGATTGTTATTATGATTTTTTTGAAGATATTTAAATAATTTTTTCTTTTATAGCATTCATCTCCATCTAATATATTTGCGACATATATATGATTTTTATTTTCAAATACTTTATATTGTACTTTAATAAAATGATATGTTTCTCTTAACGAACGTGTTTGTGAACCGCCAAAACCACAAATAAATTTTAGATTTAAATATATTTTTTTATTATTAATTTCAACATATCCATCAAAGTTTTCTGTATATTCAAAACCATTTTTTAAAGTTAATGGATTATTAATTTTTTCTATTATTAATGTTTCTTGATTAATTCGTGCATTTGTATATTCAATATTGCAATCAGTTATTTCTTCTATTATTCTTTTTTGATATAGTTCGCATTCATTGCTTTTACCATTTTTATACCAGTTCTGTTGTATTCTCCATTGTTTAGTTTGTGTTTTAGATGAAACTATACTCATACGATATTATATAAATATTTTATTCATATAATAATCATTTTTTTATTTATCTTATAAAAAAATGAAAATTAATATATTTATTATTAAATATCTAATAGATATGAGTAAAAAAGAATTAGGACAATTTTATACAACAAACTATGAAACAATATTACAATATTTTGATATACCAAAACATATAACTCATATAATTGAACCATTTGCTGGAAACGGAGATTTACTTAAATTTATAAATGTAAAAGGTAAATATAAAATTAAATTATATGATATTAAATCAACACAATTAATAATAACACAACGTGATACGATTAAAAATCCACCAACATATAAAAATAAATATGTAATTACAAATCCTCCATATCTTGCCAAAAACAAATCAAAAAATAAAGAATTATTTACAATATACAATACCAATGATTTATATAAATGTTTTTTAAAAACATTAATAAAAGATAATCCTTTGGGTGGAATTTTAATATTGCCTATTAATTTTCTATCATCGATTCGTAAAAGTGATATTAAATTAAGAGCAGAGTTCGTAAAATATTTTACTATTAATAAAGTTGTTGTATATGAAGATAAAGTGTTCGATGATACATCAAGTACAGTTTGTACCGTTCAATTTGAATTAAAAAATAAACATAATAAATTTCAAATAATATTTGTTCCATCTAACAAAACTATAAATGTTAGATTGAGAAAAAAAAATAATTATATAATTGGTGGTCACATATATAAACTTCCAATTAATACGACATATAAAATATCTAGATTATTAAAAGGTCAAAGACCAAATACATATATATTGGCTAAATGTTTAGATGATAACGCTGATAATAAAATTTGTTTAAAAATGGTTGCTAAAAATGAGATATATTATGATGAAACTCCTAATCATTCTGCTAGAACATACGCAACTATTATAATCGAACCTCCTATCTCAATAAATAAACAAAAAGTAATAGTATCAAATGTTAATAAATTATTAAATGAATACAGAGAAAAATATAATTCAATGTTTTTAACGAACTACAGAGAAAATAAAGATATTAGTCGAAAACGCATATCATTTGATTTGATATATAAATTAATAGGTCATTGTTTATTAAATAAATAAATATATTTATTTATTTAGTAAAATAATCTACTTGCTATAATCTAGAATTTTATCATAGTCATCTATTTCTTTATCAGATATCATAAGGGGTTCCCATTTATTTTTTTCTTTGTGATATTGGCATAATACTCGTGTTGTTGAAGAACATAGTTGTACAGCTTTGTGGGATGAATCGATGGTTGGAATATACGCATACCCAAACTTTTGTAGCTTTCCGTCTTTCATGAGATGTAAAGAATATACATCTGGCAACTCTTCGTTTACCATTTCGAATGTCGCTTTTTGAATATTTTTTGTTGTTTGTGGCTCACCTATAAATAATAAACGTTCTCCATATTTAAATGGAAAAAACACGACTTTATTGTTAGTTTTAAATAAATGACCTGTTTCTATTAAATCATGTATTTTTACAACAGAGAATCGAATTGTATTAAATTGTTTTACTGTTTGTGAAAATCCTGAAATTATATTACTAATAAAAGTTAATCGTACCCTTATATTTTCAGAGGATTCTGCACCAGAATATACCAAACAATCTGTTATATAAAAATGAGTTGTGATTTCGTTTCCTGGTTCAATCGCCAAAATTCCTTCAAATACGGTGTCTTTATACATCTCTTTATTGAGTTGAATTTTTACTAAATGAAAAATTGGTCTATTACTGAGATAATCGTTTATCGAAAACGTAAATGTATAAAAAGAACCATCAATTGTTGTAGCCATAAATATACAAGGTATTCCATTAATTTTAGGTGAAACAAAAAATTCTTTGGTTAAGCGTTGTAAATCTTGTTTGGTATGTAAAACATAATATTTTATTTTATTAAAATTAATTAATTCTTTTACTTTATTTATTAACTGTTGTTGTAATAATCCAGATACGATATTTGGAGATTTTGGTATATACTTATTTTTTTTATATATTGGCGTTGGAACTTTAGCGTACTGTGTCCAATCATTCATTATATAATAGTCAATAAACTATATTTTAAGTTTTATTTTAGAAATAATTTTTCAGTTTTTTATAGATATTATATATATAAATGGTTAAACCAACAACAGTTAGTTTTAATTGGGATATTTTATTTGTTATGATATTGTTAATTAGCACATTGGTCGGAACTGTAATAAAAGAGCAAATAGGAAAAGTTGCAAAATCATTTATGATTATATCGTTAATTTTAGTTTCTGTTATATATTTTATTTTAATATATAAAACCTATAAAAATAATATTCGCGTAGAATATACATTATCATTAATATATACAATTTATTTATTAGGATTTGCAATCCCTTTTTTGTTAGGTTCTCGAATAAGCAATATATTTTGGAATAAATAATATTATTAGATTATATATAATGAAATCTAATTTTATCTTATTTTTATTATTGTCTATTATTTTAGGATTTATAAGTTGGTTTATGTACGCAAATGTTAAATATTTAAAAGAAAATCAAGAAGTTTATACAACTCAACTAATTATGATGTGGATATTTATAATATTATCGTTTGTTTTTGTAATGTTATCTTTTGTATATAACCCACATATATCATTTATGATATACAATATATTAGCAACAATCATTTTATCTTTTTTTGTATATAGCTGCAGAAAATAATAATATCATATTATGATATAATGGCAAACGGTGTTGGACATATAATAGTTGGATGTATTAGTTTGTTTATTGGTTTATTGATTGGTACGATACGATTAGTGTATAAATATTCTCCAAATATAGTTATTGCAATGTTAACAGTATTATGTATAGCAATCGGAGGAACTATTCTTGCAGCTGGTATATATTACAATGGAGCAATAAGTGTAGAATCGGCGTGGATTATGAGTACTCTATTTTTAATCATTATACCCGCCGCATTAAGTTATTATAGCATATATGAATATTGTAACAACAAAAATGTTGCATATAAGATGTTTTGGTTTGCAAATATTTTGATGCTGGCTTTACATATAGCATTTGTTTATAACATCAAAGATACACCAAACTATAAATGGTGGTACAATTTTATACCGTATGTAACGTATATATTATTAATTATAATAACAGGTTCTATGTTTTCTGAAAATCGCGAAAAAATTTCTAAAGAAATATTAAATAAAAAAATAAAACTTTTGAAGTTAAAAAATGCACTTAAAAGACAAGCTAAACAACAAACAAAACCTCAAGAACAAATGTATACAGCACCTGGATTAGAAACAACTAAATCGGTCGAAATCGAAACACAATTAACAAAACCAGAAACATTAGATACACAAACATTGGAAGCCGAAATTGATATGTTAGAAACACAACTTGAAGAAGGAGAACTTACAAAAATATAAATTTAATATTACTATTAAGTTTATTGAGTAAGCCAAACATTAGATGCACCGTGTAAACCAAATTGATTTGCGTTTATTCTATCTAAATGAGGAATACTTGCACATTCTCTAGATTTACGTCCACTTGTTAATTCGTCGAACAAATTACCAATTTTAACACCCTCATTATATTTAGCGATGCTCTCATTTCCATCTAGATATAAACTTACAACTTTATCGACACTGTCAGCGTTACGAGATGGTTGATATGACCAATCTCTAAAATTAATGAGTTCTGTTAAAGATTCGTCGTTTTGTTTTCTCTCAGTAAAATCCTGAGTTTCTGGAAAAACAACTTTATCTATCTGGCACGTTGGTTCATATTGTTCTATTTCTCTCCCACGTAATAGTTTTTTTTGTACATAATTATCAACATCAGTTTCTGTTTTATCTATTACACATAAATCTTTTGCGTTAACGATCTCTTCAAATCCCTCTTTTTTACCACATGCTTTGCATAACATTTTTTTTATAGTATCACCAAACATTAGATATATTAGTACCAAAATTAATATTATACTTACCCAATTTATTTTTTTTTTATCGTCGTATATTAAGGGTTGAAAATCCATATATAAATACTATACATATTATTTATAATCTGTAATATTATTATAATGACAGATATTAAACAAGATCTCAAATTTTTGGTCAAAGGAGACAAAATAAACGAAGCGATGAGCAAACATTTTACTGAGGATATACGTCATATTATAGATAATGAAAAATTTATGGAAGGTTTAGATGGATTATGTGATTTGTTATTTATAGATCGAAATGGAGATGGAATATATAATGGTGCGGATTTGGATATATTCTTCAACGAACTTAAAAATGGTATTAGAGAAGGTAAGATTGATATATATATAAAACTAATTACATGTATTGGATTGTTAATTTTATCGGTTCCAACAATAAAGATTATATCTACTATTTATTTTGAACAGTTATTTATTAAAGTATGTGCATATATTTTATTTGTAGAGTTTCCAAAAAGAACAAATACTATTTTTACTATAATGCCCGAGGAAACAAAATATAAAATAGTTGATGTGTTTGTTGATACATATGATTATTTAAAAACATCAAATTATTTAAATATAATGTTTAAAGAACTTAATAAACTAACAACTTCTATGTTTTCGTCATGTTGTTGTTTTCGCGTTGAAAAAAAGCGAAATATTAAGCTCAGAACTAATATTACAGAATTGAAGAATAATATTAAAGAACTCAATTAAATATAATTATATTATATATATGTATAATATAATGTCACAAAACGGTGGTTTATTATCTGTAGTTGCTCCAGCTGTTATTGTTGGACTTGCGGCTATTGATGAGTACAAATTAAATTTAGAAACAGTAAAACAAATCAACGAAGTTGAAAATAACGATTTGAAATTCGCAATATTTGATATTTACAAAAATAGAAAAAATCGCGAAGATTTATATTTAGCGTTTACTTTGGCGTATATGATGGAAGAGGACATTAAGAAAATTCCAGCGTTAAAAACTAGATCTTTTATGCAACAATTAAACAAGGATGAATTATTAAAGTTGGTTACAACAAAAAAATACAATTTAGCAATTGCAGACGCTGAAAAACAAATCAACAAATATTTAACACAAGCAAAAAATAAAGTTCATGAGGCTGAACAAATTCAAACTGAAGTTGATAAGATAAAAACCTACATAAAATCAAATACAAAATTTACAAGCGATATTGCGGCAATGAAAACGGCAAAGGCAATATTAGAAAAGAAGGATGAACTAAAATTAAGTCTTTATGATAAATCTAATTTGGATTATAAAGATGAGACATATACAACAGAGAAAACTAAATACGACGACGCTTTAAAAGGTGCAAATAAGTTATTAAGTACATGGAAAACAAAACAAACAGATGCAAACTCTAAATTAAAGGAATTTGATAAATTAATAACTGAAATTAATGAACTAATTAAACAAGCAGAAGAAGACAAAATAAGTGCAAAAGAAACAGAACCATCTAACACAAAAGGATTAAGTAATTTGGATACAATTATTAAACAAATTAGTCAGATAACTGACAATATAAAAACTATTAAACAAGCGATTATTAATAAAACGGCTGAAATAAACAAACTAATAACTGATAAAAACACTGAATTAAATAATAATAAGATCGATAATGTCGAGAATAAATTATTAGAAATAAAAACTAAATTAACTAAATTGAGTGAAATTAACACGTATAATACGAAATTACAAGGAGAAAAAGCTAAATATAAAAGTAAACACGGCGTTGAGTTAAAAGGTGTTGCCGAGATATTTATACAGGATGTTATTGATAAATATAAAACATCGGCTGATAAATTAAACAAATTAAATAATATAGATAATACAACTGTTGAAAGTTTCGATATAATGAATACAAACCTGGACAATTTAGTACAAAAAATTAAATCGGAAATGGAAGCTATAAACAATAAAGTTACAGATGTTAAAAAAATTGTAGATGAAATTACAAAAAAACAAGAAGAATATGCTACAAAAACGATAACAGAAAAAAAACCTACTAGCGATGATAATTATGATAAATTGAACAAAATGTTAACTGAGTTGAAAACTGAATTAAATAATATAAAAACAGATGGTTCAACAAAAGAAAGTGATGGTACAACAAGATCAACGCTTGAACAACTTTCGATAAACACAAATAAATTAGTTGACCAAATAACACAATTAATTGCGGTTATGGATGCATATATACAATTTCAAACGGTCAATAATACTTCGGCGACAGTAAATGAGATTAAATCATTATTTAATGGAGATATTACTAACAGTGATGATATAACAGTTAATAAATTACGTGTTGTTAACTTATATAATACGTATACTGATGATTCGCCTACAGTAACAAAAGAGGACTTTAAAAAATGGTTTGACCTATCAACCTTAACCTTAAAATCTAGATATGATTCCAGTGCAATAGAAGAAGCAAATAAAAAAATAAAAGAAATACAATCAAAATATAATAAAATTTCGAATGACGATAAATTGCTTGATAATATGTTTAACGGTTTAAAGAAATATTATACGGCTTTAGTTGCAGAATTAAAAGACATTGATATAGAAGCTATAATATTAACAAATGCAACTACGAACAAAGAACACGCTGAACAAATTGATAAGGTATTAAGTAAAGCCAACGAATTAGCCAATGCATACGTCGCACTTGCTGTATCTACCAAACAAATTGCAGAACTAGAAAAATATCTTAAGGCGGATGAAAAAGAAGATGGAGTAGCTAAAATTAATAAATTTATTACTGAGTTAAATAAATTAGATGAAACTAAAATAACTAAAAAACGCGGAACTGATTTGATTGAGTTAACTGATAAAAATATTAATTTAATTATACATAAAGAAATAGCTAATAAAAAAATAAAGGAATTAACAAAAACTTCAAAGTTGGATTTGAATTCTTCTGATACGCTTCCAAAAGATTTAGTTGATCAATACAAACAAATTTTAAAACAGTTAATGGATGCAACATTAGATAATACTCTAAAAACAAAAGATGCAATAGACGCAGAAATAAATCGATACACCGATATAAAAGAGCTACTAACTAAATTAAAAATTTTAATAGAAGCATATAATGTTGCTGATAAAAATAAAGAAGGTATCACCAAAGACAATTTTGAAAAAATCCAATATACAAAAGACGACGAACTGTTTACTAACTATTTAATAGAAGAGAAAGTTAAACTAATGGCTGGTAAAACTGTAAGTGGCACTCCATTTGAAAATTTAATAAAAAATGCGACTACCGTAAATAATGACATTGTAATATTGTATAGCCAAATTCTTAATGCGTATGCCACGGATGTTAAAGATAAGATGAACAAATTACAAACTAAAAAAAATATATCAGAAATTCAAACGTTAATAAACACTACCACGGATTTATTACAACAAATAAATGCTCAAAAAACTAGATATAATCAAGTATTGGGATATTATATTGGTGATGATGAAAAACCTGAAGCGTTTGATAAATTAGTTAAATCACATATAAAAGAAATCCGTGATGAAAATAGTAAATTAGAAAAAGCTAAACAATTTTATGAAGCTAAGGGTGATATACAACAAATTAGTGACGGAACTTTGTCCGATTTACAAACTGCAATTAACGAATTAATAGATGAATATAACAACTTAGAGTTTAACGATACAAAAAAACAAATGTCAAAAGAACAAGCTACTGCAGTTAGAGACTACATTGATAGATTAAAAAAGTTTGCAGAGACATTTAAAAAGGTTGATGAGATAACAGAATTAAGTAAATTCGATGATTATAAAGGTATTAGCGACTTAAATAAACCAATAGATGATATCATGAATGCCGTATTTAAACCGACTGCTAGTCCAATATCTGGTGGTGGAAAGAGCAAATATAAAATAATACATTCGACTATACTAAAAGGTGGTGATTATGATAATGTAATTACGAAAATAGATACAGAATTAAAAGCTGTAAATAATAATATTATTGATCAATATGTAAAACTGGTTAAAAATAATGTTGAAAATAAACAAAAAACTATATCAGATTTATCGAATGAGACCGAGGTTATTACTTTACAAACTAAACTAACCAACAGACAAACTAAATTTAATGAGATGAAAAGTTTTTATGAAGGTGAGTTTAATGATACGGATAAAGTAGGTGATACAATTCAAACTACATTAGACAAAATTACTACAAAATTAGTTGAATTGAAAAAAAAAAGTACATTTACAACTGGCAATTTTTATGATAGTTATCAAGAATTGCCAGAGGATGTTTTAAATGAACATGAAACAATCATAGAACAAATAGCAAAGGGAAAACCCCTAAATTATTCTAATAACTTGGACAAAATAAAATCTTTCAATTCGGAGTGGGTGAAAACAACTCCGTTTAAAGAGTTAGAGGATAATAAATATTTTGACATGTTCAAACAATTATATTATTATATGGCAACATCATATAGTAATTCTACTAATTTAATAACACAAATAAATAAGTTCGATTCTACAGACGCTTTTAAATGTAATGAGGAAGCCGCAGCTAATGAATTTGTAGAATATATCCATAATAAATTCAAAAGCAATCAACAGTTATCATATGCAGTACAACAAACAACTAAAACTGAATTCGAAGTAACTGTTGATGATAAAGCCGTTCCTTATATTAAAACAATCGACGCATATATGCCTATATATAATGCAAAAATTTCATCGAATATAACGTTATTTGATACATTGAAAGACTTTGTTAGAGGTGTAATAACTTCAGATTCTGACCCATCCGAAAGTAATCCCCGTAGTTGTATGAATTGTGTAAATAATAATACATATTATATGACGGAAGATCCCGAAATAGATAAGACTGATCTGAATGATGCACAATATATTGCATATACCGTTCTTGTTCAATTAGCAAATGAGAAATTATCGGAAGGTAACTATAAAGCTGAAAAAGACATAATCAACGATGTGTATCAAGAAATAATAAAATCAATTAAACAGATAATTACCGATGAAGGTAAAGAGATAACGCCTAAAATAATTAATGATGTAGTCGACAAAATTAATAAAACCTTTACTTTTAAAATATTAAAAAAGACAATTCCAGAAGAACCAAATTTACATGAAATATTACGCACAAAAGTTGATAATTTAAAATTTACAAAAAATGAAATTAAGAAAATTCAATTTGCTAGTAACATTACTAAAAAAGAAACAATAACATATACGTTTAAAGATTATATATTAATTTACATACAATCACCTGAACAAGGCAAACCGTCAAATGTTAAAATTAATGATCTTGAATTAGACAGTAAAGTTAATATACAAGGAAGTGAATATATAGTCGACGGGATATCACATTACATTGGTGACCATTATTTGTCATTCGCAACCAACTACGACAGCCGCAGAAATAAGTACTATGTCCGTAATAATGTTGGTTCTCAATATTCGACTACAAATGATTTCGAAGATGCCCGCCGTAAATTACCATATTTTATATTATTACGTAAACAGGGTGTTAAATCATATGATAATAATTTCTATGCTCCTGAAAATGCCAAAAAGAATTGTTATTTAAATACAGCTACATTCATGTTATCAAAAACACCATTCTTTCAAGATTTGCAAAATGCAGTTATTAATATATCTGACCATAAACTAATAAAACCGAAATATACATTCTTAAAAAATCTCACGATGCCATCAGATGAACAAGATAAATCTTTAGTGATCTTCTTAGCAACGAAATATTATGGATACAAAGATTTAAATGAATTGAAATCACTGATGAAATTAACAGGAGGACATCATCAAATTAAACGATATAAACTAATCAAAATGAAAGAACATGAAGATAAACATAAAATTAAAGTAGGTGGACATATAGTTAAGAATAAATACTATTTAATAAAGTAAATATTTAATATTTATATATTAAATATATATAATGAGTCGTAGATATTATATAATTAAACCAGATCCGTTTGTTTCTCCGAGCATGCAGATAATAGGACAAATATTATATGACACATCAAACGAAATACACGCTATGAAAAAAGATATCAATAAGAAAATTCTAAAAGATACAAAAACCAATATAGATTATGATCCTGCTCTAACTCCTACTCTTGCATCAATACCTAAGCCTATACCCGAGCATACACCTGAGCATACATCTGAGCCTACATATGAGCCTACACCTGAGCCTACACCTAAGCCTATATCTAAGCCTACACCTGAGCCTATACCTAAGCCTATACCTAAGCCTACACCTGAGCCTAAACCTAAGCCTAAACCTGGGCTTAAACCTGAGCTTAAACCTGAGCATACACCTGAGCCTACACATGAGCCTACACTTAAGCCTACACCTGTATCTGAACCTGTTCTTGAAACAAATAAATATTTTTTTGAAATCAATGACACAAATACCTCAATACAATACAATAAAAATAACTTCAAATTTAACTTAAATATTCCACGAATAAAATTAAACTATTTTAAAGGAACATCACAAATAAAATCAATACTATTTGATACAATACAATTAAATACAAATATGAGTGATTATAACAATATTATGGTCAGTGCTTTAGAAAATGTTGAAAACTTGGCAACATTGTTATTAACAAATTATAACTCTAAATTTAGTAATCAATTTAAAGACTCGTATTTTACTGTAAAACGACCTGCAACATATGATGAATCAAATATAAAATATTATAATTATTTTGAACAATTAATAAATAAAATTGTATCTGGAAAGGAACCGTTACGTATTGTAATTCCTAAAACCGCAAATACAATTTTAACTAAAGAGAGATACAGAAAATTTATACAATCATTGTTTAAAGATGGAGGTATATATAAATTAATAAATGATGCAATTCAAGAATTACATTTAATAGACCAAGAAACATCCAGTGATAAAACATTTAGAGATCTTAATAAGGATAATAAACTTGAAGCACAATTAATTGTAGCATATATACAATTATTAAAAACTATGATAATGCAAGCATTTAATATCAATAAAAATGATCAATCATTTAGATTTACATATTTTATATTACAATTAACAGAACTAAGCATGATAGAATCGAATAAGAGTAATCCAATTATTACTAAAAAATTATCTAATGGAGTAGAATTAAAAAATGATGATATAGATAAGATATTAGATGAAATTAAAAAATTAATTTATAAACAATTAACTGGTGGAAGATATAAAAAGTATCGTTATAAATTAATCAAAAATTAATAAATAAAAGTATTATATATAATGGCGAGTCGAGGACAAATAATGAAAGTATTACAAGATTTGGGACCTATGGCACAATATCAAATGATATATCAAAGTTTAGTTAATTTGTTTGATGCACTTGAGAATGCGGAATATTTAGCTAATGATAATAACGTTAATAGCAAGAAAGGTGGGTATATTAAACATAGATATTATAAACTGGTCAAAAAATAATTTCGACGCAAATAATATAATGAAATTTATATTATTTATATTAATTGTTTTTTTTCTTGTTTCGTCTGTAATAAGTGTTCTTCAAACCACAGAGCAGATGATTTCGGTTTCAAAAATTAATAATCCGACTTGGCACTCGTCTTGTAATAATCCATACAAAATATATACCAAATCATTAGATAAAGCAGAATATACTTATAACCACAAGTGTGATTTATACATTCCGTGTTCTTATAACAATATAACTGAAGAGATGAATAAAATATCTAACATTACCAGCAATTCACGAATATTTATTATAGATAATGCGGATCAAATATCAAGTAAATATTTTTTATGGAAAAATTTAGTAGATAAATATGGAAGAGATCAAGCTGAAAAGTTCGCTCCAGCTACATATCTATTAAATAATAATATTGATATAGCTTTATTAAAAGCTAGGTATAGTTCAAATAAACTATATATAATGAAGCGTAACATACAACAACAAAAAGGCTTACACATAACAAATGATCTAAATGATATATTAAAAGGTTGGAACGACGAGTATGTTGTTGTTCAGGAATTGTTGCAAAATCCGTATTTAATAGACGGACACAAAATAAATTTACGCTTTTATATATTGATTCTATGCAATAACGGAGAAATCGAAGGATATATATATCCCGATGGATTTGTGTATTATACACCAGATAAATTTAAACTTAACTCAACAGAAGATAAACATAATATTACAACTGGATATATAGACAGAAAAATATATGAAAGATTACCGTTAACTCACGAAGATTTACGCACGTATCTAGGAAAAGGAAATGCTAATATAATGTTTGCCAATATATATAATATGTTAGCTAAAGTAATTGATGCAATTAAACCAAAAGTGTGTAGAAATAATCGATTTAATCAATCCATAACATTTCAAATATTCGGTGCAGATGTTGCACCAAACGACAAGTTAGAAGCTCAAATTATTGAAATTAACAAAGGTCCAGATTTAGGGGCTAAGGATGAACGCGATGGTAATATAAAGCGAGGTGTTGTTGATAGCACATTTGTTTTATTAGGATTAAGAGATGGAACAACCAGTTGGATTAAAATATAATATAATTTAATAATGTAAATTATTAAATTTATGCATATGGGGGAGTAATGGTTGGTTCATATAATATTCCTTTATTCATTGCATCGATTAATTCTTTTTGTGTCGTATCTTCAATATAACTAAATCCATTTAATGCATTATTGTTTGCAGCAATATTTCCATCTACGAATTGTCCTGTTGTAGAATTAAAAGCGTTAGAAAATCCTAGATGATTTTGGAAAGATGTATCTTTTGCACCGTCATATTGATTATATGTTCCGCGTTGTACATCTCGATCCGAGTGTCCATAATATCCTTGTAAATAATTCATATATTTATCATTGTGTTCACGTGGTTGAGTCATTTTTTGCAGTTTTTCTCCTCCCATGTTAAAATACATATTTTGTGGTAGATAGTTTGGTTCTAAAGTTTGTTTAGCAATAGGCATAGATGGGTTCATTATTGGAACATTGTTTTCTGGTAAATCTTTCATTTGATCATGTATTTGTTTGTCTAGCATATCTAAATCGTCATTAAAATGTCCCTCTACGTCAGAGCTAAATGTTTCTCCGTTATTTTTCTTATATCTGAAATATAAAAACACACTAATACAAATAAGGAATATTATAGCCAATAAATTTGGTTTAATGCTATCTGTGTAAAATGATACACAATAAGTATAAATTTTAGATTTTTCGACAGGTTTCATTATCATGTTATTATATACACCAGATAACCATTTTTCAGATATCAATATAGGCTGTGTGCCGTAATATGACATTATAATATTTATGAAGATATTAATATTTTGCGTTAATTAATTGTTTCTTACAATCTATATTGTAGATATGTAAAATGAAGGTCAGTGATAGCCTTAAAATAATAGATTATGTCGGAGCTGGTTCATTTGGAAACGTTTATATAGGTATAGATCATTTTAATCGTATGGTTGCAGTAAAAGTAGAAGATCTGAATAGCAAACATTCTAAAATTGAGAAAGAATATAAAATATATAAGCATATGAAAAAATATTTTATTAAAGAAGGGCTTCCTCAGGTATATTGTCTAATAAAAACTCCTAAATATAATATTATGTTAATGGAGCTATTAGGTCAGAGTTTAGAAGATTTATATGAAGAGCAGCGTGAATTATTCGAATTTAATAATATTTTACATATTGGATATTCTATTTTGTGTATGTTAGAATGTTTTCATTTAGGAGGATATGTACATCGAGATGTAAAACCTAGTAACTTTTTGTTAGGCATTAATAAACCAGATATATATATGGTAGATTTTGGTTTATCAAAAAAATATATTCATAGTGGTATACATATTAATCCGTCTAACGATCATTCTTTAGTTGGAACAGCAAGATATGCGAGTATATATTTGCATAACGGGTTAGAACCGTCAAGAAGAGATGATTTAATCTCCTTGGGATATATGTTAATTTTTTTTGTCAAACAACGTCTCCCGTGGCAGGGAGTAGCTAGAAATAAAGATTTCCTTGAACACGTTGGGCGTATAAAAGAGAGTATAAGTATAGAACAATTATGTTATAATATAGATCCATTATTTAATAAATATTTAACATATTGCTATAGTTTACAATTTGACCAACAACCTGATTATGATTATCTTAAAAATTTATTTCAAATAAAAAATTGATATTAAAAATATTAATATAACATATTAATATTGTTATGTCATATTTTAAGGAAGTAATAGAGAAGCACCAAAAGAATATAGAAGAAACAACACAAAAACAAATGAATGATACAATAAATCACGAAGCAAAATTTAATTACATTGGTCGTAGATGTTATAAACATATTAGTAATATACTATTTAATGAAGATAAACTTATGAGATCTATTTATTATTCTTATCATCCAGAACGCTCTTTTAGTATAAATCATAAATGTCCTTATACAGGAAGTTTTGTAAGACAAGATGGATATTATTTATACAGGACATGTCAAGCTGAAATTATTAAATATATTAATTCTCAACCAAAAATGCAAGATAACAACGTTAAAATGATAAATATTAAGTATAATGTGATGTATTGTTCTAGCATGTTTGCATATAATTAATTATACATATCTTGGAGTGATAGAAATTTAATAAAAAGAAATTAAAGATTGTATTAAAAAAGCAAATATTTCGTAATATTTTAATCAGTGGATATACTTAACTTAGTACAATCCCATAAATGGGATACTATAAGAAAATTAATAAAAGATAATAAACTTGATCCAAATGAACACATATTAAATAATAATACAATAGTTCACTTGGGCGTATAAAAGAGAATATTAGTATAGAACAATTATGTTATAATATAGACCCATTATTTAATAAATATTTAATATATTGCTATAGTTTACAAGACCAACAACTTGATTATGATTATCTTAAAAGTTTATTAAAAAAATGATATTAAAAATATTAATATAACATACTAATATTGTTATGTCATATTTTAAGGAAGTAATAGAGAAATACCAAAAGAATCTAAAGGAAGCAACCGATAACTACCAAAAACACCAAAAGCATCTAGTAGAAACAGAACGAAAAAAAAGAAGTGATGAAATAAATCACGAAGCGAAATTTAATTACATTGGTCGTAGATGTTATAAACATATTAGTAATATACTATTTAATAAAGATAAACTTATGAAATCTATGTATAATTATGATTATTATAAGTCAACACACTATTTTAGTATAGATCATAAATGTCCTTATACAGGAATTTTTGTAAAAAAAGGTCAATTTTTATTATACGTAACATGTCAAGATGAAATTATTAAATATATTAATTCTCAACCAAAAATGCAAAATAACAATATTAAAATGATAGATATTAAGCGTTACCACTCGGATTGTACCAGCACGTTTACATATAATTAGTTATACATATCTTGGAGTGATAGAAATTTAATAAAAAGAAATTAAAGATTGTATTAAAAAAATAAAGTATATAAATTTACATTAGTTTTTAATATTAAAAACTATTATCTCGTAATATTTTAATTAATGGATATACTTAACTTAGTACAATCTCATAAATGGGATACTATAAGAAAATTAATAAAAAATAATAAACTTGATCCAAATGAACACATATTAAATAATAATACAATAGTTCACTTGGCTAGTATAAATAATCAACCAGACATTATTGATGAAATAGCTATATTAAATAAAAAAGCTTTAGAAAAAGGAGATGATCTAGGAAATACATGCTCTCATATAGCAACTAAATATAGATATATGAAGTTGTTAGATAAATGTTTAGATTACAACTTAGATTTAATAAATGATGTTGGTGATAGCATTCTTCATTTAGCTATAGGTGACAAGAAACTAGTTGACAAGATTGCTCCGAGGGTTAACGTAAATAGAATAAATAAGCTTGGTTTTACACCGTTATCGATTGCTACAATAGAAAGTCATGGGAACGACGTATATTTAGACAACGTTAAAACTCTTTTAAAATACAATGCGGATACTAATATTCCGAATGTTCCCCCGCTGCATATTGCTGCGTCAGTTAAAAATCATAAAATTGCAAAATTGTTGTTAGAACATGGTGCCGATGTTATCAAATTAACAGCTAACTATGTAAGTCCTCTTATTTTAGCAGTGACTAGAAATGATAAAGATATGGTTAAATTATTATTAGATCATAAAGCCGATGTTAACTATAGTGGTGTAGAGAATAGATATAATCCTTTAATGATGGCTTTAAAACAAAATAACAGCGATATAGCTAGATTATTATTAGAACATAATATAGATACAAACTTTCAGGATAAGAACCTTAATACACCTTTGCATATAGCATTATTGCATAATATTAATAAGGATATAATAGATATTCTAATAGAAAAAGGTGATTTAAACTCTCAAAACATTGATAAAATAACTCCAATACAAATATTAGTTAAATCTAACAAATGGAAAAAATATAAAAATAAATTAAAATCAAAAACGTACGACATACCACATAAAATTAAACTACATGATAAAATAAAATTAAAACGAATACAACCAGCGAGCTACAAACTAATAACTAAGCGTAAAACAGAAAACGGTTATTTTAATGCTGACGTGCTTCATAGTATAATGTATACGATTATAATGCTTAGAAATCACCACAATCTTACAACGATAACGCAAGAATTTAACAAGAGCAAAGCGACTAACGATATGTATATGTTAGATTTAATAGAGAACTATCAAAACAAAACTATAAACAATATAATTCGTATATACACAGATTATTTGTTTGAACTTGCTCCATACATAATATTATGGAAGGATGAAAATAACTATCATGTAAATGGTGAGTTTGCGTATTATCTTAAAAAAGCGATGTTATCAAGTGCTAGATATGTATATATAAAAATAACATTGATTAACAGCGAAAACCAAACTCATGCTAATATGGTATTAATAGATAAAGATAATAAAACCGCCGAAAGATTTGAACCATATGGAATAATACCTAATTTAGATACTGATAAATTAGATGATAAAATAGAAGAAAAATTAAAAGATTTTAATCTTAAATATAGTCGACCAAAAGATTATATGCCCAAAGTTGCATTTCAAACATTAAGTGATGACAGTAATTTCTCAGTGCGAAAAATGAATGATCCAGAAGGTTACTGTTTGGCTTGGACATTTTGGTATCTTGAAATGCGAATAACTAATCATGAATTGTCTCAAAAACAAATTGTTGAAAACAGTATAAAAGATATAGCGAATAAAGGTAAAACTCAAGAAAAAACTTTTATTGATTTTATTAGAAACTATGCATATGGATTAGATAAGGAGAAAAATAAAATATTTGTTCAAGCCAAAATTAAAGGAAAATATGATAATGAACTAAAAGATGAATATTTAGAAAAATTATTAAACTATTTAGGTAAACAACTAGATATATATATACATGATCGTTAATTTAATAATAAATAGTTATTATTAAACAATAATATATTATTATATTATATAATGAATAATGACCTTGCATATACAATTAAAATTATATTAGTTGTTATATTTATGGTTTTACTAATAAACAAATTTGTGTATTTATATGACGATATATATAACAATGAAGGATTTGAAGGAGATAATCAAATAGAAACATTTTTTATGACTGGAAATTCTTCTTTACAAACTAAACAAGAAGTATATACTGAGTTATTAAAAAGAGCTAGTGATGTGTTAGATGAAATGAATATTTCGTGGTTTTTATCATCAGGTACATGTTTAGGATATTTTAGAGAAGGTAAGTTTATAGATCATGATTATGATATTGACATTGGTATATTTGCGGAAGATTATACAGATGAAATTATAAGACGTTTAACAAAGAACGGAATAATATTATATAGAGTGTTAGGAGATCCCGTTAATGGTATGGAATTATCATTTGTAATGCCAGGAACTAAACTAAAAAGACGTGCTAAAATAGATATTTTTTTACATTATATTACACCAGATAAAAAAAATATATTTTGGATTACTTATAAAGCCCCAGAGTTTACAGATAAAATTAAATATCAAGTTCCAATGTTTAGCATTAAAAAAACTGAATTTGTAGGATTGGATGTCGGAGTTCCAGACGATACGTTAACATATATAGAAAGTCATTATGGTAATGACTGGAATATACCAAAAAAACCAGGAAAAGGATATTTCTATGCAACTAGCCCAGTATCAATCGTTAAAGATTAGTTTATTATATATAATTTTTTAATTATATATAATATATATGCCAAAACAATACGATCGTGTTTATACAATAGGATGTTTCGATTATTTTCATCAAGGTCATATTATATTATTAAACAAAATGAGAGAATTAGGAAAAGAAGTGATTGTTGGTATACACGATGATAATAGCATCGAAAAGTTAAAACATTTATCTATGTCAGAACACGAACCATTAGATATAAGAATGAGAAAGTTAAAACCGTACGCCGATATAATTTTTGTTATATCTTCAACAGATCCGTCTATCTATTTAGAATGTGTAATTAACAAGCTAGATAACAAAGAAAATGCGTGTTTTATTCGTGGAGACGATATGCCTAAATTTCCAGCTAGACAAGTAATAGAAGAAAAAATAATGATACATTTAGAACCATATACACACGGTATAAGTAGCACCCAAATAAGAAAAGATATTAAAGATACAGTTTAAGTGTAATTGGATGATGATCCGATATTCGTTTTTCGTTATGGATATTTAGATCATCTCTAATTTTTGTTTTAGGACGCCACCAAAATACGTAAACTGATATAAGAAACAAATCACATCGATAACCAATGTTTCGATTAAAATTGTTTCCTAAATATGAAAAAAAAGTATATGTTTGATTATCAGCATATGTATGTCTATAGATATCCGTTAGTTTAAGAGTTATATTTTTAAAGCTTTCTCTTTCTTGTATTGTATATCCTGGATGATATAAATGTTTAGTTGGTTCAGCAATATCTTTAGTTGTTTGTGATATGTTAAAATCTCCACAACATATAATTGGTTTTTTATAAGTAAATATTTTCTTAACAAAATATTTATCAAAATGTAATCTATAATCAAGATTTTCTAGTTTGTTTCCAGAGTTCGGAAAATAGCAATTTAATAGAATAAAATCGCAAAATTCAAGCTCTAAACATCTTCCAGAACTGTGTTTTATACAGTCAAAACAAAAAGATATAGGTTTAATATTTGTATAAACTGCCACTCCAGCGTATCCAGGACGTTTGGAAGGATTCCAATAACAATAATAACCGTTTAATTTTAGTTTTTGTTCAATCGATTTACACCCTTGAATTTTTTAAATGCCCATATAATGAGTAACTTAAAAAAATAAGGTTGAGGCTTTTCATCCTCGTGTAAAGTATGGTTTTGTTGGTTATTACTATATAAGTATAGTAATAAGGTTACCTTATAGATAACCGTCGATGAAACCCAACTGAATTATTTCTGTTCTGTCCTTCTTAAATATTTAGGACGTTCCTTATTCTTTAAATGGTATTTAGCTATTTTAAGAATATTTAATGCTCCATTTTTATCCCTATTAACTAATATTTGTTTTGACTTGCCTTCAGGAACGCTTTTAGAGCGTAGCAAACCATGATATAAACAAATATCAGTTTTCCAAGGACGTGGATTTATTCTTTTTCTAAATTTTTCATTTTCTTGATGATTATAATAATTCATTTTACTTGTATTATATTCATCCACCAAAAATACTTTATATCCATTCTTTCTAAATAGATTTCTAAATCCGATACCTTTAGTTGGTGGACTATATTTAATATTTTTCTTTTGTTCCCAATTTCCAATCGCTATTATTGTTTCTTGTGGATCTCCAAATATATTCTTAAAGTTATTTATCATTTTTCGTTCGCTTTTTTGTCTATTTATAAATCTATACCATTTTAGTTTCCTGTATATTTCTTTTTTATAATACTCTTTTAATATTTCATTAATATTGTTCTTATTTTTGATATATGCTTTTACGTTTTTATATATACATGATTTTTTATCATAATTAGATAACTTAGTTTCTATTTGTTTTATCGTTTTATTATTTATTTGTATATCTACTTTATTGTTCTCTAACAATTTAGTATATTTTTTACTTTTTGTTTCTTTAATTCGTTGTATATTAGAATATCTAAATGTTTTTATGTTTTTCTTATTTTCAGATACACAAAACAATAAATCTGATTTGCCTGGATCTATTCCTATAACGTTATATTTCTTAAATTTAGCTGTTTCTTTTTCATCTAAATCGCTAATATATCTATCAATACTAAAGTTTTTAGGTTTTTTAATATGTGGTATTTTATTTTTTCCATTTGGATTGTATTTATCTTTCCTTATTAATAATATACTAACGGCTATTCCGTCTGTCGATATTTCACCATTAAATATATATCCTTTCTTATTGAATTCTTTCTTTTCTAGTCTAAAAAATAAGTTCCATATATTATGTTGTAATTTCTTTGTATTTCCTTTAGTTAAATAATAGTGTTTATTCATTTCTTCTGTAAATAAAGAATGTATAACTGTTGTTGTATCAAAAATAGTATATGACGGTATAACACTTGTTCGCAATGGAAATACATTTATTGTCATTTCCTTTTTATTTTCAATATCAATTGACATTTTAATTAATGTATTTATATATTTTAATGGTTTACATTTTACTTGATAAATTATATTATCTGTATTTCCAAATTGTGATATAATATCTTTTCTAATTTGCGTTTTTATATTATTATATTTTTTTTTAGATTTATCAGTATGTTCTATTAAATCTCTTTTAAGTTTCTTTAGCTCATTTCTATATTCTCTTAACTTTATCTTTTGTTCTTCCTTATTTGTATATTTCTTTTTAATCTTATTTTCTTCTTTTGATTTATTTACAATTACATTAACATATCTATTAAAGAAATCATAAAAATGTACTATAATGTGATTTTCATAACATGTTTTAATCTTTTCTGCTTCATAGTCTAATAATGTATTAAGGTGTGTATAGTACATATTATTATTACCACTCATCAATTTTGAATAATGTCTATCATAAAACTCTTGTAAGTCCTTCCTTAGTTTTATAATTTTTTCTTTTGCCTTCTTTCCTCTTTTATTATCATTGTTCCTATTACATAAAGTTTTTATTACTGATTTAATAAATTCATAGTGTAATTCGGGTATTTCTAATTTATTATCATATTGATATAGATAATATAATTTAATAAATTGATATGTATGAATTACAATATCATTTACATTGTTAACTATCTTGTTTATATCTTCTATTGTATGGTTGTATTTAATGATAGATTTAAGGGATGTTTTTATAGTTTTATAAAAAGTCAAACTGTCTTTGTATATAGAAATATCTGGCAGTTTATTAGGTATTTATATATATGTTTATAAATTTATTTTTATATAGTTTATGTAAATTAATTTAAAGTGGGCATTTAAAAAATTCAAGGGTATAATTTCTTGAAGACATATAATATCAACGTGTAAATCGATAAGTTTTTGTATTCCTCCTTTAGATATAAACGATGATATACCGTTTATATTCCAGCTAATAATATGCATATACTATGTTATAGTAGTAGGTTTATATATAATTGTTCCATTACTAAAACAATAGTGATCTTTGAGACAGTTATAATTACATTTTGTAATATGTGGTAATGTAAAATTTATATAATTTACAAAATGTTTACGAAGAAATAGATAGAACGAAGAGATGATAATACGAGAGTTAAGTAAAGATATCATTATTGTTATATATAATAATTATATACATTTTTTCTTTAATTGTGCAAGTAAATTTAACAACTGTAAATATTCATCTGCACCGTTCAATAGGTTGTGTTCTGTTTGAGAGATTAACATAGACATATCGTATTTAATTATATCATCTATTTTAGATTTTGTAATTACAAATAATAATTGCTCTAGCATATTATGAACAGAATATCCATCAGCTATCAAGTTATATACCTTGTTCATTAGTGGTTTAATTTTTGTTTGTTTGTTGGTTGCTGTTTCAAATAAATCGATTACTATATCTTGGGGGACATAATTAGAAATACCATATAAATTTTGCATAGTTGGTTTATCAGATACATATTTTAAATTTTGCAAATAAATAAGGCATTTACGCATATCGCCATTTGCAAGTTCGACTATTTTATCTGCTATTTCCTCATTCAACTCTAACTTTTCGTTGTTTGCAATTTCTAATATACGTTTAGTAGCAAACTGTGAAGACAAAGCGTTAAAACGTAGTTTCATACATCTAGATTGTATTGGTTCTATGATTTGATTAATATAATTGCAAATAAAACAAAATCGAGTTATATTAGAATAATCTTCCATAATTTTACGTAAAGCAGATTGAGCTTCCGACGTCATTGCATCAGCCTCGTCTAATATTATTATTTTATAGTTTGGACATGGATAATCTGGATCTTTCTCACTCAGTGAGATTTTAGCAAACTGGATAATCGTATTACGAACAACGTCGATACCACGATCATCCGATGCATTTAACTCCATTATCCGATCAGAAAATATACGATATCCGAATAATTCGTGTGATAGAGCCAATATTGCTGTTGTTTTTCCTACACCTGGAGGTCCATAAAATAGCATGTGAGGAATATTATTAGAATTAATATTTTGCTTTAATATTTTAACAATATCAGATTGATGAACTATATCTTTTAATTTACGCGGTCTATATTTTTCACCCCACGGGGTTATAGTTTGCATAGCACTATATTAATAATAATATATTGTTATTGTTTTATTTAACAATTTTTTATTAAAAATAAAAAATTGATTAATATATAAATAAAATTATATTAATTTATAGTAAATATGTTAATTGGTTTTCTTGGTCATAAACAATCTGGTAAAGATACTGCATCGGATTATTTAGTTAAGAAACTAAACTATAAGAAAGTATCTTTTGCGAGTCCTCTTAAAGATGCGTGCATGATTTTATTTGGATTTAATCATGAACAATTATACGGCAATAAAAAAGAAGAAATTGACGATGATTGGGGGGTATCTCCGCGTAAAGTAATGCAATGGATGGGAACGGACATGTTTAGAGTAAATATCCAAAGTATAAATCCAGATATTAAAAACAATTTTTGGATAACTAGTTTTAAAAAAAGAAATCCATATTATAAAAATATAGTAATTTCGGATGTTCGATTTCAAAATGAAGTTAATGCGATCCATGAACTTGGTGGACTCGTTATAAAAATAGAACGTCCAAATATTAATACAGATGCTCATGTATCAGAATTTGAAATTAATACTATTACAAATTATGATACATATATAAATAATAATGCAAATATAGAATCATTATATCAAAAATTAGATAATATAATATACGTATATAAACTTTCTGCGATTTAATGAGATATATATAAATATGTGTATCATTATATAATACAAAATAATGAGTTTATTAGATATTATCGGAAGCAAAATCAATATAGATGATATATTAGTTCCAGTTACAACACAAGTTAACAAAACTATAGAAACAACAGCCGAAACGGTTGCTATGAAAATAGCAGAAAAAACAGGTCATATTACAGCTGAAATTGTTGATGTTGCGTTAATTAATAACGATAAGATACAAACTGGTATTATTAATGCATTGAACGAAAATTCAAACTATATATTGCTCATCGTAGCTATTATTTTTGCGTATTTATATTGGAAATGGTTAAATACGGAATCCTAAATTTGTTTAACTAATTATACAAATTTAGAGCGTAATCTTAATTCTTTTAATATTGTTATTTTCGTTGCTAATATTTCTGTGTTTAAGTTTTTATCGACTAAAAATTTAATCAACTTTTCATAATCTGGAGTATTCCATTTGATATGTATGTCGATATTAATATTAACTTGTAAGTTTTTGTAATAATTAAATATCGTCCTCCATTGCTTAATGAATTCTTCCGTTAAAAAACTCTTGTTATATGCAATCATACTGTCGAGAGATTTATAATGTCGATATATTTTTACAACTTCCTCGACTGATCGTTTGTCGATTGTTGTATTCTGTAAATAATCTGTTCCTAACAATATACATAATTCTAAAAACTGATCTTGTGTAAGATCGAAAGTTTCCAAAATATCACTTAAATGAATTTCAATAAAAACATTATTTGATCGTTTAACAATTTTATCGCAACCTAAAAGTAACATATCGGTATCACCAGATAATATATAATCAACTTGTTGATTTTTTAGCAAACTTGCACATATATTGTCTGCTTCATGGTCAGCCTGAATATAAGTCAACCCTAAATAATCTAAAATTTGTTTACTGTCAGTAATACAATACTGTGAAACCTTATATACTTTTTGTATTATTTTTTTTCTTTCGTCTTGTGATAAATTCAGATTCAGTTTTTTCTTTAATTCCCATCTTTTATCTGATTTCTTTTTAAGCATTTCATATTTGATTCCTGGGGGAAAGCCATCAAAAATAAATAATGGATAAATTTTATGTTTTAGCATTTGTAATGCTAAATAGAAAACAGCAAATATATGGTACGTTGTATATCCATTTTTATCTTTTTGTTTTTTACCATTTTGTATAGCAATATATGCATATTCATGGATAACTTGTATAGCGTCAATTGCACATATTTGACCAATATAGTTAGAATAAGTTGTTGTTTTGATTAATTTAGGATATTTGTTAAATAACAATCCTTGAAGGTAGCGAACACCCATTCTGGAATTGTTAACGTCGATTGATAATTGATGTATATTTATTATTAGTTTTTTCAATTTTTATATTTATACATAATTTAAATAAGATTGTTAGTGTCAAACTAACGATTCTAATTTAATATATAGCTTGTTATATATTAAATTATAATATTTCTAGTACACATCGACTACGAATTGGGATATCCATTGTTAATATTTCTTGAATTTTATTCCTAAATATTTCGTTATCGCTTACGTGAGTGGTCGATAGTTTTGTTTTAATTGTATTATATAATGCACTTATTCCATCTGCCATATATGTTATATCGTTTATTTTTGTAAACATTGTTAATAAACACGCCCTAACTATATTTATCGATAATACGTCACTTATATATAGTTCTCCAAGAAAAGTCATAAATCCAACAATACGATGCTTATCAGAATTATTAGTCATATATCCACTAAATTGAGCCTGACATTGTGCTAATAATATTTGAATTAATAAAATTGAAGTATTATTTTCGATAACCTGTAAACCAGCAATTCGATTGCATAGTTTGCCATATATTTTACAAAATTGTTTCTCTCCAACGGCTTTGTTAATTATAATATCTACAGTTTCTTTCATTTCTTGTTTATTTTTAAAAATAATTTCTGATATTTCGTGTTGCATATCTTCAAAATTAGAATTAGATATTTTATTTAGTATAGTTTTAATAGAACGTTCTGTTTTTATCCATGGGTTTCGTGTATATTTAGATGTAGTGACCCAATTTGATTCTTTACGCCATCCAGCACCAATAAATTGTTTTATTTCATCTAAAGGCTCTATATATTGCTTTCGATACGATAAAAATACATCTATCGGAATAGACATACTCATACAATATATGTTAATATAACATAGTTATTAAGTCTTTACAATTATAATTTATAATCGTTGAAATGCATAATATCGATAAGTTGCTGTTATACCTTTACATTGATTATTTATATTAGTGTTTTGATAATATTCTGCGATTTTTTCCAGGGTTAATTTAATTCGTTTATTAGTTTCTACTGGTGGAATTGTCATAAAAAATTCTTGATGTAAATTAAGTTGATTTTCAAATAAATCAGTGTCGACTAGTCGTAATCCACATTTCTTTTTTAGTTCTTTTTGTACAAAGCTTTTATCTACTAGATACTCTGTTATATATTTACCTTCTGCTGATATAATAGAATTGTGTATATCTATTGCAAACCCAGTTGTAATATTAGTTTTTTTGTCATAGTTTCCTTTTTTAACTATTTCGTATAAAGTTTTAAGTTCTCCTTGATTGAGATATGTAAAACTAACTTTATCTTTATCGTCTAACAATTTTAATACTTGTTGGGCATCTGTACACGTCGCCAAAAAGAATCCTCCAATTTTAAGATGTCTAGAAATATTTTCACAGAAGTTGTTCCATTTTGTCTCATCTTCTAAGAAATAATGCATAGCTAACGAACTATTAATTATATCAAATTGATATGGTTCATCTCCCATATATGTGTTCATTATTTCAGCATTTTTCTTGCTCATTCCACCTAATACTTTGATTTGGTTGTTATAGTTAAATATAGAAGTTGCATCTGCTTGAATAAAATACATAGGTGGATAATTAGGATTTTTCTTTTTAGCACTCATATATCTATTCATTGCACTATCTTGAATAGTAAACAACGAATCAAATGATGGCTCTACCCCAACATATAATTTTACACCTGCTCTATAAAATTTATCCATATCTCCACCACGTCCACAACCAATATCTAATATTGTCATTTTATCTCTGTTATATATTTCGTTGTTGCAATATGTGTATATCAACATATCTTTAATCCAGTTGTGATAAGATCTCATAGGTTGTGCTAACACTGTCTTAAACTCGTAATATGTTCGATCTTGTTCGTTCAAATATCTGTCTTTTGATTTAGCGGTTAATTGTTGTTTATGTTTATCTTGTATATCATCATTTGCCATATTTTTAAAATCGGTCATTGTAATTGGATGTATCATACTTTGCCACACTATATTTGCAATATTTATATTATTACCATATTGTTGTTTATGCAAGCGAACAAATTCTGTTTTATCGTATCTGGTTTTAAGAGGAACCCATCTAAATTTAGGTGGAACATCTGGATCATTATTATAATAAAATTCTACAACTGTTTTATCTTGTATAATATTACCTTCTATATCTCTTACATCTCCATCTCTTAGATATATATGTGCATGATATCCTTCTTCTTCTTGTCTAAATAATACTGGCTTTTCTTCTCCCCTAAACGTATTTCCCACATGAAGATTACAAATTTTATAAGGTTTTGCATCTGTCTCATCATCATCAGTTCCTTTTACTGTTTTGTCATACACGATCAATTCATTTCCTTTATATCGTTCAAAAGTAATATAAAAATCAATAGAATTTTTATCTCCAGGTTTCCATTTAAATTCGCTTCTTTTGGACAATTTTGGGTCTACTTCATAAGATTGTATTAATGGATGATATATCAATCCATCTAAATTATATGGACAACGTGAATTTTTATCAACAACATATTTTTCCCATAACATGACTGAATATATGTATATTTCTTTAACATCGACACCAATAACTGGAATAAATAACTTTCTTCTGATTAATGGAATATTTTTTTCGATACTCATATCATGGTTTAAATTAAATAAAAATGTGCTAATTTCTGTTTCATAGAACTTACAATATGATTGTACATTAAATTTATCTGTAAATTTATGATGTCCTTCATATTTGTGTTTTTTGTTTACAAAACAGTTATTAATAATTTCATCTGCTTTAGCTAATCGTTCTAAAAAATTGTTGTTTGTATGCACATGTTCGTTTCCGCTAAATATAACATCGAAAACCATATATAAAAATCGATTAAACTTTTTAATAAATATTAGTTCTCCGTCCATTATAGTATTGTTATATTTGTCGTTGTCTAATGTAATACCAGTATAATGAACCAATAAACCAGTTGATATCATATATACGTTTTTTTTGTATATAATCATTTGATATCTTTCTCCATCTGCTTTGTCAGTAACTGCATAATTTGTTGGTAGATGGTTAATAAAATTAGATATATTAACTGTAATTGGTTTTCTACCGATTAATTTGTTAAATTTTTTGCTTAACGGTGACATTACGCCCATATAGTTAGTAACAACATTCTCTATCTCACTTTTACGTAAAATATAATTGCTCTGTTGAATTATTTTTAATATATATTCGATTTCCTTGTATATATCATCTAATGTTCCATTTAATAATTCAAATTCCAGTTCATATTCAGATGGTTCATTTGGTAGATATTTCATTATATTAGACTGTTTAACATCTGTGACGTCTATGCGTAGTTTATTTATTTTATTGTTAACTATAATTAATGAGGCACGTTGTTTATACCTAAAAGTTAAACTGTTATCAATTTTAAATTTAAGTAATTTGTTATATTCACCTGAATCTTTTTTAATACTATTTTCTCCAGATAATTTAAATCGTAGATTATAGTCTGCAATATCAACTGGTTTTTCTCGTCTAACTTTGTTCATTATTGAAACGCCTTCTTTTAGAGACAATAAAATTTTATATATAACATTGTTAGTTTTTGATACTAATGTTTTATAGTGTGAATTTATTGTTTCGATCCCGTTAATCGACAAACGATAGTTTCCCTCTGTTATATCTTTGTTTAAATTAACATCTAAAGTTGTTGATTTTTCTAATATATTTTCACCAGTTGCTTTTCCAGATATATATTTAATTATATTAGTGAATGTTTCTTGTGTTAATCTATCACCTTTCCATGATGCTTCGAATTCATCACCATTTTGTTTTTTGGAATATAACGAATTTATTTTTTTTATTTCATCATCTGTAAAGATAAACATACTAGTATATATCATTATATATATTTATTATCTTAATACATCTTGTATCATTTTTTTAGCCTAATATCTTTTTATATATTATTATTAAAATATAAATTAAAAATTGAATAAAAAAGAATAATATATATTATTATCGTATATAGTTATGGATGAACCTATAATTTATAAGTTGCCGAAGTTACTTGATTTAAAAGATTATAATATAACAACAAGATATTTTGAATATTTATCTCCTCCGAAATCTTCGTTAGGATTTAATCAACATATACATAAAACAAAAAATAAAATGAATGACATAAGTAAACATAGACGTTCTTATTTAGTAGTAAATCCATATGAAACTGTAATAGACGACGAACATAGTATAGAACGTGATGTTGAAAAATTCGTAAACGAAAAATTATTAAGTAGAGCACATCATAAATTATGGGAGATTTTTATGATGTTTGATTTGTTTCCATCTAGTCATCCAATAATAACTGCACATTTAGCAGAAGGACCAGGATCGTTTGTTCAGGCGACTATAAATTATCGAGAGATGTATTGCAATAATAAAAACGATAAACATTATGCGATAACTTTACATTCACCTAAAAAGTCAGTTAAACCAGTTGATGAAGAATATATTAAAGCTCACAAAAATAAATTAGAAATATACAAAACTCATAAAGATGGAGATGGAGATTTAACGAAGCTAGATACTATAAATGACTTTCTAAAAGAGATAACTGGAAAATGTGATTTTATTACAGCTGATGGTGGTTTCGATTGGAAAAACGAAAATATGCAAGAACAAGAAGCATTTCATTTAATTTTAGGACAAATGTTAACAGCGTTAAAAGCACAGAAAAAAGGGGGCTCATTTGTGTTAAAAATTTTCGAAATAATGACATCTCCAACGTTAAAATTGTTATGTTTGTTATCGCACATTTATGAGGACATTTATATAGTTAAACCTCTCACAAGTAGATTATCTAACTCCGAGAGATATATAGTTTGTATTGAATATATTGGTACATCTAAACAAACAATTCAAGATTTAGAAGAGATATTGACATCTATTAAAGAGAAACATTATTTAGCAAACATGTATTCTAAATATTCTCCTCCTCAAGAATTTACCAATATAATAATCAAATCAAATTTAGAGATATCAAATAAACAAATGTATTGGATCAACAAAATGATTGAATATGTTGAAAAAGGAGATTTTTATGGAATAGAAACAAAGAATTATGAAAATAAACAAAAAGAAACATCTAAAGCATGGTTAGACTTATATTTGATAGATAAAAACAAATTAAGCGATATGCGTAAACAACTAATGCAAATACGTCAAAATATAATATCCAAGAATATTACAAAATAATAAATAAATTATTATAATTAATAATTTATTTTTTCTGTTGATGTTTTTTCTTTTTAGCTTGAGATTTTTCATTTAGTTTATAACCTTCCATATCACGAGTTCCAGACTCAATACCGTTTAATATTTTGCGTAATTTTTTACGAGTGTTAATATTCATATCTGGTTTGTCTAAATATTTTCTACCGAGTTGAACTGTCATTTTTCGTTCTGCTTCTTGTAATGTTAATTCTCCTAATTCAACCTTATGAAGTTTTTCTAACATATCTATTAATTCTGTAATATCATTGTCTTTAATTAGCTTATCTAAAATCCATGGATATTTATCATAAAATTCTGGCATTAAATCGTGTATCAACTCGTTAGACGATAATTCGTATTGTTTATAGTTTTCATTCTTTAATTCTATCATTTTATCCGATGCTATTAAATTTAATATTTTTACTATATCGTCGGTTAATTTTGGAATATTCATAGGTTCATCGTTTCCTTCAATATCAAACGGTTTTAAATTTTTCATATGTTTTAAATCATCTTCTGTTATAATATTCATAATTATATAATATATATATAATTAGTTATTAATAATAAACGTAAAATTTTCATAAATATAAAAATTGATATTAATAAACATAAATATCAAATCTAATATATTGTATTATGGTTAAGTTTCAAATATTAAATTGGATTGCATACGAAGATACGACTGGTATAAACATTAACACTGATTTTGGAAAATACACAATAAATATATTTGGTAAAACTGAAGATGGCAAATCTATTAGTGCCAGAGTAACTAAATATTATCCGTATTTTTATATAGAGATTCCATCATATTGGAGTTACAATAAGCAAGCCCAATATTATGATGAAATTTTAGAAAATATGCATTATAAAAATTGTAAAAAATGTAAAAAGAAAGAATCATGTCATTATCTAAAAATGTATAATTCGTTTCAAAAATATGAAATCGTAGAATCTATGAAATATTGGGGATTTACAAACAACACACTGTTTAAGTTTATGAAACTAACGTTTGAGCGATACAGCGAAGATGACGGATTTCACAGAATTATAAACAACATTAAACATAATCATAAAATTTATTACAATAAAAAAGTGCAGGAAAAACCACGTATATACGAATCAAACTTAGAACCGTTCTTAAGATGTATGCATATACAAGAGCTAAGAGCATGTGGATGGGTTGAAATTCATAAATATAAAAAAATTTCAAGTTCTACGTGTGATATTAATATTGAGGTAGAATATACAAATTTGACATATTGCCCAAATGAAATTATTGTTCCGTTTAAAGTATTATGTTTTGATATAGAGTGTACAAGTAAAGATGGAAGTTTTCCACAACCAGATAGAGATGAAGATACAATAACTCAAATAGGTTCAACTTTAAATTATTATGGACAAGATGAATGTTATAAAAGACATATTCTAACTCTAGGAACATGTTCTCCGATTCAAAATGTAATAGTAGAACCATGTAAGCAAGAAGAAGATATTTTAATTAATTGGGCTAAATTTGTAAAAGATGAGGATCCAGATATTATTTCTGGTTATAATATATTTGGTTTTGATTTTTATTATATGTATAGGAGAGCCAAAAAAAAGAAGTGTCTTAATAAATTTCTCGATTTAAGCAGATTAAAAGAAAAATCTGCAAAATATGTAAAAAAAGAGTTGAAATCTGCTGGGTTAGGTGAGAACATACTAAAATATATCGATATGCCAGGACGAGTTGTGTTTGATTTAATGAAAGTAATTCAACGAGACGACAAGAGTTTAGAATCATATAAACTAGATTTTGTATCGTCTGTTTATATTCGTGGAAAAATTATAAAAATCGAGAGAAAAGATGATAAAACGATCTTATATACAAATAACACGTATGGTTTAAACGTTAATCAGTATATATCTATTTATTATAACGATGGCTTAACAGATAATAGATATGGTTATAAGTTTAAAATTGTAGATTTAATTAAAGACCAAATAACAATAAACGACAAATTAACTGACGAGGCTACTCAACCAAATAAATATATGATATACTGGTGTCAAGCGAAAGATGACGTATCTCCAAAACAAATGTTTAAATTACAAGATGGTTCAGCCGATGATAGGGCTTTAATAGCTAAATATTGTATTCAAGATTGTGAATTATGTAATAAACTTATAAATAAGCTACAAGTAGTATCTAAAAATATTGCTATGGCAAGTGTATGTTCAGTTCCATTATCTTATATTTTTATGCGAGGTCAGGGAATTAAAAGTTTTAGTTTAATAATGAAAACAACGAGATTACATGGATATCTTGTACCAACACGTAAAAAGAAAAAATATGATGAGGATAAAAACAAATCATATGATTCAGATGGTGATGAAGTTCCCAATGATATGGGATATGATGGTGCTATTGTATTTGATCCGATTGCTGGTTCATATGTATCACCGATTGGAGTACTTGATTATGCATCTCTATATCCGAGTTCCATGATACAAAAAAATTTATCACATGAGACATTAGTTATGGATTCAGAATATATGGGTATAGATGGTTACATTTATCATAAAACAACTTTTAATAATCCAGATGGTTCTACTACAACTAGATATTTTGCTCAACAAAAGGATGGATCTTTAGGCATTATTCCGTTAATCGAACAAACTTTATTAAAAGAAAGGAAAATGATACGTGCTAGACAAAAAGGTGTAACTGACTTATTTCTATATAATATTTTGGAAGGTTACCAATTAGCCCTTAAAGTGACTGCCAACTCGTTATATGGGTTTACTGGTGCAACTGTAAGTGCACTATATCTTAGAGATATAGCTGCTGCAACTACGGCGACTGGACGAGAAATGTTAGAAAAAGCCAGAGATTTCGTAGAAATGAATTTTGCGAAGGCAGTTAAATTAGCAAAGAAAAATGAAAGCAAATGTGTGGAATATATAACAGATATATTAAAAGATATAAAACTCGAACAATATGCAAAGTTTAAACCAAAAGAACTAGGTGATAAACCGTATAATTTAAAAGTGTTTATTGAATATTTTATAAGCAAAATCAAGTTATTATTAAATGGCTTTACGATTAAACCTCAGATTATATACGGAGATACAGATTCGGTGTTTATAAATATGAATATTAGAACAAAAGATAAACAACTACAAACAGATATAAATGCATTAGATAAAACTATAAAATTGTGTATGTTAATTGGACATTTTGTTAATCTTACGATGCCGTTTCCTCACAATTTAGAATATGAAAAAACATTTTGGCCTTATATTATTATATCAAAAAAAAGATATGTAGGGAATAAATATGATGAAAATATACATGACTATAAACAAACATCTATGGGAATTGTATTAAAGAGACGAGATAATGCTCCAATTGTAAAAATAGCTATAGGTAGCATTGTAAGATCGATGATGAATAGAGAAAATTATGCTACAACGATTAAAACAATACAATCTATATTAGAAGATATAATTAATAAAAAATATCCAATTGAAAAATTCATTACAACTAAAACATTAAAAGATAAAGCATCTTATAAAAATTGGAAACAACAAGCTCATGTTGTATTAGCCGATAAAATAGCTAAACGAGATCTAGGTAATCAACCACAAAGCAATGATAGGATTCCGTTTGCATTTATATATCAAGAAGAAGATAACATTAAAAAGAAAAAGAGAACATTACAGGGAGATATAGCAGAAGATCCGAAATATATATTAGAAAATAACTTGACTATTAACTATTTATATTATATAACTAATCAAATAATGAAACCAGCGTTACAGTTTTTGGAATTAATATGTGATAATCCGTTAGATGTGTTTAATAACTATATTACGATGGAAAACAATCGATTAAAAGGCATTAAACCAATTGGATTTTTCATGAATGAAATAAGCACTGAAACTACTGGAAATATAGCTTTTGATTTTAATGATTGAATAATAAATTGTTTATAAAAACGATTTATTTAACTGCTTAATTGAACCAGTTATTTCTGGTGCCTATTTTATAGTCAGATACTGAATCAGAAACAAAAGGAGAATATTTATTAGACGATACGTTTGTGTAACTGTGAGCAACATCTGGGGATAAAGAACTGGATTCAGATTTATTTGCTTCTGCATTAGAAGCATTCTTTTTGAGTCCAGCTTCTTCTACATCTTCCTCTTCCTCATCTTCGTCTTCATCTTCATCTAAATCATCCTCTTTATCTTCTACTCGTTTTTCGTCTTCGAGATCTTCGTCTTCATCTTCTTTGTCTTCTAAATCATCATCGTCTTTTTCATTTTTAGATTTTTTAGCACCTCCTTTTAGAGCTCCAATTTGCTCTAAATATTGTAATACCACGTTTTTATCTTCTTTTATAGTTGCAGGAGTATCTGTCATTTGGCGATTAAATATGCTATTAATTTCAGTTGAAGCAGCCCCTCCAATCATTCCTTCTTTTAACTTGTCTAATTCTGAAAATTCTGAATTTCTAATTATATCAACTAATGCTTTGTTTGGATTTTGATTTATATTTCCACCTTTTATTGTTTCAGTTTTAATATAATCAAGAGTATTAGCGTCTGAATACTCATATTTAGTTCCAGTGTTTTCTAATAGTTTTAAAAGAGAATTTTGTATTTGTGCTGGATTTACCTCGATTACATGTTCTGCTTTTGTTTGAGTAGAACCCATATTATATATATCTTATTAGAAATTAATTATTGAAAATATTTCAATAATATTAAATCGTTTTTTAATAATATATCTAAACAAAATATATAATGGTTATAAATATTATAATTGCAATAATAATATTTTGCCTATATATATTAAAAACTCAATATTCATCTAAATCTGTATATATTCAATCTGATATCGATAATGAACAATATTTAGTACAAGATAGAATGGATAAACAAAGAGCTGCTAATATGTTGGCAAAATTAAGAAAAGATATGTTATACTTAACAAGTTATTTATATAAAAATAAAGATAAATATCAAGAATATGCAACATATATAAATAGATTGCATTTGCGTATAGATAATTCTATAATCAACGAAAGTGATATTAATAGTGTGAATACTAGTTACAGTGTAAATAAAGGTGAACAATTAGTGTTTTGTTTAAGATCAAGAGTAAATAATGATAGATTTCACGAACATAACTTATTAATGTACGTTGTATTACATGAAATGGCACATGTTGCCTGCCCGATATATGACGGTCATGGAGAACTATTTAAAAAAATATTTTCTTTTCTAACGATTGAAGCTATCAAACTAGGAATATATCACAAAATTGATTTTAATCACAATCCACAAGAATATTGTGGTATGATGGTTTCTGATTCAATCGTTTAAAAGAAAACAAAATAATTATTAATTTGTAATAATTAATAATTTAACATAATCAATTTATTGAATTCTATACCTTTACAACTTCATCGTCTGAATCATGTGATGATATATATCCATCCGTAGTTTTCTTTTTCGTAATATCATCATCATTTATCTCCATTGGAGTTGGTTGTTCTTTTTTTTTATCACTACATACTTCAAACGTTGAATTTAATATATCTGTCATTGTATTGTTGTTATATTTTCTCTTTTTATTTTTTTTTGTGAAATTCTTTACAATATCGTTAGTATGAGGAATATCGTTGTGAACGGTAAAATTTAATTCATTAGGATCACGTGGAGTATTAACTGGTGTACTTGGCAAATCTTTATTTAATTTAGAACAATCTTGGCAATTGTGATATAGTTCAAATGGGCATTTTGGTTTTTGTTTATCTGTGTCATCTATTTTATCAATATATATATCCATTATTCGAGTAATATAGTGTGTAAATAATTTAAGTGATATTTGTTGAAAATTCGATGATTGCTGAGGAATATAACGTTTAACTGAATTAATTGTTAAGTTAACAGAATTCATTTCATCTGTTATTCTCTCTAAATTAGAATTTACACGATTCATATATTGATCAACATAATTTGTTATATTATTAAATTTAGAATTAATTACTTTATAAATATATATGGTAGAACCAATACATATCGTACTACCAATAATAACTAAAGAAAGATCACCATTTGTAAAAAAAATATGATTCATTATATTAAATAATATAACATAAAATATTTATTTATTTAAGTCATTTATTTAACAAATATAATTTTGAGAATAGATAATATCTATAGATAATATATTATGAACGACCCCATCAAGATTATTCATAAATTTAAAAATAATAATCGAAATATCCAATATCATATTTATATATATGTTGGTTTCGTTTCAAAAGATGTATTAAAAATATTGAATTTTATTAAAGATTTATCATTGTATGATGCATTTATGCAGACCAATATAAACGACATTAATCTATTAAACTATACATATGGATATGCATGGTTTAAAAAATTTTATAATACATATCATATATCTAATCAACTAAAACATATTAAAACGGATGATAAAAAGAAACAAAGTGTAATGAACAAATTTGGCAAAGAATGGTATGAAACCAATATTCACGGTAATGAATTATCGGATGTAAAGATTTTTTATTCATATGATTCTACTATAGATTACGGAGATAGAAAAACAATTCACGGTCATGACACAGATGATATAGATTATCGTGTAGAATCATCAAATAAAGATAATGAAAGATTATTATATAGTTATGTAAAACAAAAAGGTGGATTTAATGAAGATGAAGAAGGGGAGGAATTAACCTCTTTTATGGATGATACGATAGATCAAGATATAGATCAAGATATAGATCTAGAAGATGCTGAAGTAGAAGATATTTATAAAGAAGATGTAGATATAGATGAAAATTCAAAACAAACAATTACATTAATACAGAAGGCGTTAAAAGATGATAAAATATTTAATAAATTAGAGAAAAATCTTGTAGAATTTGACGAAACTAAAGATAATATATCAACGGACGAAAAATTAAAAAATGTATATAGTAAAATCTATATAACAACTCAATATATATATAAAGATGATACAGTTAAAATCATGAAAGAGAAAATAACAGCATCTATATTAAATAATCGAAAGTTTGGTTATGATTCATATATTATTCCATCTAGACAATATTTGTGGAGTGAATATTTTTTTAACAATAAACTTGATAAAATTATGATAGGACATAAATGGATTAAACGTACAGAATTATTACAAATTGATATTGAACCAGATACAAATATGAAATTATATGAAGAATTACACGGAAACTTTAGATTATTGAGAGATATATTAAAACGGATTGGGAACAAAGTAAAACGTGAGGATGATGATTATAATATTATAAATGATTATGAGGGATATTATTTAAATAACGATATATATATGATTGATATTTATAACGATTTTGGGTTGAATTACAGCGTTTCTGATGAACATCTTCAAAATGTATACGAGTTATATATTAAATTATATTATCCGAAAATTACACAAACTGATTTTAAAGAAATAATTGATTATCTTAACAATAAATCAAAAGTTGAAACAACGAAAATAGAACAGATTTTTAATACTATTAATAACGATCTCGTTATGGAAAACGAAATTATGACCACAATTAATCATGTTAATCCGTCATCGTATAAAAATTTATATGATCAAATTTATGTTATACAATCAATTATTCACTTGTATCTTCGTTTACATGAACAAACAACGACAAAAATCGATTTATTTAGAATATTTAATGAGTTTGAATTAACTGAAGATTATCCCTTTGTACAATATCAAACACCAGACGGAACTACAACGTTTAAATTTAACGAAGCCGATATTTATAAATATTATCAAAATAAAATAACTCAAGAAATGTATTCTAAATGGTTTGAATATGCACCAAATGGAATAAGTTTTAAAATTAGAGTTGATGATAAATTAATCGAAAGCGACTCTGAAAAATCTGATATAAGATTTATGACAGTTACATTAAACGATGTAGGAAGAATGGAATATAAAATGCACTGGAAAGCAGAATCTGCGGCATCAATACATGATATTAGTAAAACTTATAAATACGTAAGAAAATTAATTAAAAAACTAAACAATGAAAGAAATAGATTAACTATCTACGAGCCTGACGATAACGAATTTAGATTCGCTTTTATTAATACAATACAAAAATTTAACTTAGGTAAAAATAGTATAATAGATCACAATGATATATCTGAGTTTGCTAAATATTTCTATCCATATGTTACTCTCGTAGTTGAACCTCGTAAAAGAGAGGGCAAAGAACATGATGAAACTAAAGGCAAATTTGGAACATATCTAAGATATCGAAGAGTATCCAAATATGAAAATATTACTAGAATTGAACAAAGAATTATTTATTTCTATCGCAACTATGAGTTTACAGAGAAACAACTTATATTAGAAATTTCGAAACAATTTAATATAACAGAAGAAGATGCTGAAAGTTATATAAATAAAGTTAAAAAGAAATATCCCAATATTAAGAAATCAAGAAAGATATTAAAGAAACTAGAAAATATACCTAGATACAAACCACCTGGTATTGATTTATCGATACAAGGTAAAAGTATAGACAGTTATAAAATACGTATATCTGGAGCAAGAAATAAAATACAATTTGATAATATTACGAACTTTATAAATAAGTTTATTTATTTGTATTACGAAACTTATATTTTGAAAAAACCCGATAGACAAATGATTAGAGAGAAACTTAAAAAATTAACGAATATTGCATATCGCCGTAATAAAGTGGAACAAGTAGTCAACTACGAAAGGGAAATAACAGAAGTTAAAAAGATGGGATTAATAGATAAACAACGTTTAGGGTTTAAGCCCGAAAAGGGACAAAATCAATGGACACGAGCTTGTCAAAATAGTGGTGATTCAACAAAACGCCAGCCGAAACAAACTTTATCGACAAATTTGAGTTATTTATTAAACCACGGTTATAAATATGATAAAGCATCTGGAACATATATAAAGAATATTATACAAGACAATAAAAAAGTAGAATTACGAGCTATACATTTGCATACATTTGATGATTACGGAGATAAAACGAACACTGATATTTATTACACTTGTAATCCAAAAGAAAATGGTGAACATATGTATGTAGGTTTCTTACAGAAAAGTAGAAACCCGTTTGGGCAATGTATGCCATGTTGTTTCAAGAAAGAACAATTATTTAGCGATAACAAGAAGAAACGAGATTATTATTTAAAATGTATAGGGGAGGAGAAAAAATCTGAAGAAATAACATCAAATGAAGGTGATAAAAAATCCTTAGAAACATCTTATGTATTACAAGACACAAACAAAATTAATGAGGGACGATTTGGTATGTTACCCAGTATTTTAGACACATATATAAATATTGGTTTATCATCTACAAAAGAAATTAAACATCATTATTTAACGCAATCAAATTATTATTTCAAACTTGGTGTTCGAAAAGACGGAAATGCTTTTTTAAACGTCATTAGTCAAGTGTTAGATATATCAATTGATAATATAATTAAAAAGGCTATAGATGCGTTGCATTCTAAACATAACGAAAATATATTTATTGCGTTGAATAACGGGGATATTAAACTAAGATTTCGCACGATAGAAAACTATATCGAATATATAACTACCAGCCCGTATTTAGATTATGATTATATGGGCGATTTGCTAACGTTGGAGGGTGTATTAACTAAGAATGGGATTAATTTAATTATATTTGAGAAAGAAAATATCATAATTAAGAGGACCTTAGAAAAAAATATATATCGTGATGATTTTTATATTGCATGTGTAAATTGCGAAAATTTATACCAACTTGAGGATGAAACACGAACTAATATAATTATGTACAAAGATGAAGAACTATATTATTCAATTGTTCACGTTAAAAAAGATAATAAAAACGATGAACCCATTATAACTAAAACATTTGAATATAATAAAAATACAAATAATATAATATATCACATATTAGATTTCTATCACAAAAATTGTGGAGATCCATATACGATAATAAAACGAAAAAATGTGAACTTAGAGAAAGTGGATTATGTACAAAAAGATACTAAATATACTGCTAAATATGTAGTTAATTATCTATCTACTAAACAAAGAGATTATCGAGCTAGATATCAAGTAGTTGATTCAAAATTCAAAGTTAGATATGTCATAACAAATAATTCAACTATTATACCAATTGTTCCATCAGGAGTAGTGCATTCAATTCAAATATTAAAAAATATAAATTCTCAAATGTTATCATTAAAAGATACTATCAATAAACTAACAGAATTGCATAAAATAGTTGGCTTCTTGGATATAAAACCGATCGGTATATATTACACATCAAGAAAAAATCAGAATTTATTAATCAATTCAGTTATGACAGAAGCGTATGATACTGTTCCAGTCATTGAGAGTGATATAACAACAAGCGAACTTAAAAAGATGAACTTATTATATGAGCATTTACCATTATATAGCGTTATTAACAAAGATATACTTGAAAATATAACTCCTAAACCAGATGAACGACACCTACAAATTAACTATGATAAATATTATAACGAATCATATCAATTATTTAGATTTGAATTATGCTATTTTGTTAATAAACAAGAAAACGCAAGTCTTCGTAATAAAATGTTAAAGTTATCTAACAACAACGAGAAACTTAGCAAAACTCAAATTAACCATGAATATAAAAAGTTATTATATAAAATAATAGATAATGACATATATACTAAATATATAGAATTATATAAAAATCAAGAAGGTGGTAAATTTATTAAAAAAATATCTAATATTCCAGACACATCAGATTATAAGTTATTGAATAATAGATATTATTGTCATGAACATCATCAAAAAGAAAGTTGCAATACTAATACACATTGTCGTTGGATAAACGAAGAATGTTCATTTGCGATAACAGAAGATATGATAATTGAGTTTGTTAATCGAGTTTCAAACGATCTAACTGAAAATAATTTAAATGCATGGGAAATATTAAATATTGGTGAATATAACGTTTCGGATATAATAGATATATCTAGCTATACACAAAAACCAAACCAAAAAATAGTACGTTCATCTAGAGCGAATTTGGCTTTAGTAATGCAAAATTTATTTGGTAAGCATAACATTCCACAAATAGGAAAAAAGAAAATATTCCAAGATGAAGGAGATTTTATTACAAAAAATCTTGAATATAATATGAAAGAAATGAATATGTATTATACACAACGTGTATATGACAATAATATATCATTATATCGTGCATATTCGAACTCACATTATTGGTTAATGCATAAATTCTATGATATAGATAATCGAAATCTTAAATTTTATAGTACATTGCAAACAAAATTGGCGAGCTATCTTAAAAGTTTAGTAGTGGATTGGTTACTGGATGAACGAAATTCGAACGAAATAAATACCGTATTAAAACCATATATTAAATTAGGAACAAAATCGTTAAAAGAATGGATATTACGAATTAGCAAAAATGTGGTGACATTAGATAACTGTATAGTCGAATTATATATATTATATAAAATCAACGAAATACCTATTTATGTTCTCAATAATAATAACGATGTTATTTATATATTTGATGGTGAGATAAATAACATTAGAAACAAACCAAAAAAAGTATCATATGATAAAAACAACATATATATAGAATTTAACTTTTACACTGAATCCGATATTCCTAATGTAATCAATGTAATTTATCCAAAATAAATATTTATTTATAAATATTTATTATATATGGCTGGTTTTATATTTAGAAATACTAATATTAATACTAATTCAGATTCATCTGAATTAAGTGAAAAATCTATTCAATATGGTGGTGCAACAGTATATAAACCAAACGGAGGATTTCCACCTATTTATGTTACAAAAAAAAGTGATATATCTAAAACGGGTGATGTTAGCTATGCAAATGAAATAAAGGAAACGAACAGCGATGAATCAAACAACGAATTTAAAAATCGAACTAATACACCATCATCTATGATATCCATCACATATTTGTTAAATAGAATAAAATAAGAAATATCTATTATTATTATTATATAATGAGTAATATTGCATCGATTGTTAGAGATTCATTAAGATATAAAGATAAAAATTATGAAATTAACAAAATATTATTTAATAAATTTAAATATTATAAAATGATAGATAATAAAAATGATCTTGCACATTGTAGCATACAATTTTATGATAAAAATAAAAAATTAATTGCAGAATCAAAATTCGAGATAGTATCTATTATGATACCCACATTTAATTTATGGATATGGTCATGGGCGATACCTGTTATTAATAATAATTTAATAGGTATATCAAAAAATATATTAAACTATGGATTAAGTTTAATAGTGCATACTAAAGAAGAACAACAGAACTATTTACAATTAAAATCAGATTTAATTAACTCTCGTATAATTATTGGTTCATCAATACAATCTGATATATTAATTGGTTTAGCATCTTATTTGGCAAAGAAAACAAAAATTATATGTTTACCTAACGATACAGTCAATTATACCGATGATATGGTAAATATAGAATTAATGAACAATAGTGAATATCGGTTTGACACATACATATTTCTTTTAGATAATGACATCGAGATTAACTAATTGCAAGTTTAATATAAAATGTCGTTAAATTTTTAATTAAATTATTACTTCATAAAATAAATTTTATAAAGTAATATTTATAAAACGTATGGATTATATATATATTCATCTTTCTTATATAATTGGACAGTATATTGTGCATTGTTTAATTCTGATATAGTAACAACATCACCGTCATATAATTCACGTGTATCACCTTCTCTAATTTTTACTTTAATTTGATCGTAACCCATATTAATAGCAGTGTAGTAATCATAAGAATTAGAATATCTCTGTCTTCCAAACAACTTTAATATACGATTTTCCTTATCGTTTGGATTATCAACAACCCTCGTTAATATACCAAATTGGCTATATGAATCTATATATCCGCGTGTAGGTATAGATGTTAATCCATACATACCCAAATAGTTTAATTGGCTTCTCTCATCTCGTCTAACTGGAGATTCAAGAGGATTTATTAATTTGTTCACATCATATTTACGAATAGGATCTACAATGATTTTTATCTCGTCGTCGCTTTCGCTCCTCCTCGATAAGGGTCGCTTTGTTCCCCTTGTGGGTTTTGGTTGTTCTATTATTGTTGTTGTTTTTGGTGGCGGTGTTTTACTATAATTGAATGTTAATGTAACCGCGATAACAACTAATAAAATTGTTATTAATAATTTTGGGAGACAATTAGGATTTATAATCATATATTATATATACACATTATAATATTTCGATAGCAATATTATTTATGTGATATGTATATATAATGGTAATTGTATGCCATATTGCAGGAGCAAATTCGGAAATAAAAGAATGGATGAAAAAAGAATTAGATAGTGCTGGAATATTAACGTTGGATCTAGATCGTATTTCAGTTAAAAAATATACAGACGACGCTCTTCATAAGTTCCAGGAGCAACGAGAATGGAAAGATAAATTAGATAAAGAAATAAAACAATTAAACGATACAAACTCAGACAAAAAGATTGTTCTTTTTGGATTATATACACATCCAAAAAATCATCGTATTAAAGCAGATATAATGACAAACAATAAATTTCTAGTTAAAATTGATGCAATTGATAACAGTAAAATGATAGTAAAACATAACATCGATAAACATAGAGATAAAATAATAGAAGGAACGTTTCCATTACAATATATTGATCATAATCATCTAATGAAGCAAAGAGAAAAGTTTTTAAAAATATATGAAAATTTAGGTTATAAATCAATGTTAAAAGAAGATATATTATCAACGATATTAAAAGATCGACAACTTGCATATGTGGGAACACGTGTTAAATATGATGATAAAATACAAATTAACAAAAAATCAATGTTCGGAAAATCAAAATATATAATTGGTTATCCATACAAATGGTTATCTGTAGTATCGGCTATTCCCAATATTAACGATGCAATAGAGAAAGGATTTGTTAAAGAGGACGATATAATTAAACCATATATTAAAGAGAAATATGAAGGAGCTTTCGATAAACTACGGATGCCAATTTATTTATATACTACAAATATTGGAGAATATAATAAAGAAGATAAATATAAGAGTAAATCCGATAAACCAATATCATATATAAAAGTCGATGAAATACCTGATGCATATGAATTTATTAAAGATGAGGACGTTATAATAGTTAAGTATTAAAGATATTAATATAAATATATTTATATGTTACAAATTGCTGTTATTTCGAAGGGTATCTTAGATATTCCAAATATACGAGATTTTACTACATTAGACGAGATAAAGAATTTAATAACTCCATATATTAAACTAATTCAATTAGAAGATTTAGAACAAAACCTAATTGACACCTTTGTTAAAGAAATTAATTTAACATCGAAAGAAGTAGGATTAACTACGATGTCAGTCGAAACTTTAACTCATATATATCAACTTGTTCATAAAAATTTTGATAAAAAAACAGAAGAAAATTTTAATTTAATATCCACTTTATTAAATTTAGGAAAACAGGAAGTTATGGGGGACTCTATACTTGTAAAAATAGATGTAAATTGTCATCCCTATAAAAATTGTTCAATTAACGATATTGATGAAATTGTAAATTTAGTTAAGAGTAGATATATATTTAATGCAATTAATATTACTGATAAAGATATAAATGAAATTGATATTCGATATCAGTATTTAACTGATGATAAATTAACATATAATAACACAGAATATAAATACAAAGAAGATATACATATCTTAAATTACAACTTATGTATGTATTATAATAAAGATACGGCTAAACCAATTAATAAAACAGCAACCAGATTAAATGCAAGCAATATAATTTATGGTGATGTTATTATCATATCATTTACAACCGAAACAGAAATTATTTCTTTGTATAAAAATACATTTATGCGGTTAAATGATTTAACATACAACAAATTATCAAATCGTGCTATGACAAATGAGGATTATCAATATTTTGAAGATAATAAACTACTCATATGTCGAACTACCGCATTAAATTATAAATTAAATAATTATAAAATAAAATGTGCATACTGTTCTGGAACAAAAAATTTGTTAATGTGTTCTGGATGCTATAGGAATATGTATGATACAAAACAATGCCAAATTGATGATTATAGTAAACATAAAGAACAATGTTTACAGAAAGTTGTGAAATAAAATATTTATAATATCGTTTATTTATAATATATTTATTCCGAATAGTATATATATAATGACAAGTATTCAGGATTTAGATAGGATGGAGCGAATGAAACAACCAATCCCTCAACAAGAAGATGTTTCTGATTCAGATCAACAAATTGTAATAGAAAATGATCAAAGTATCGATATGTTATCACACGATTTAACAATGCCAAATGATGATCAAATAGAGCCAATGAAAAATAAGAGGGATATATCGATAACAGATAAAATATTAAAGTATAAAGATTATTTCTTAATTATTGTGTTATATGTATTACTATCATTAAATTCAGTGCAATCTAAAATAGTAGATGTTGTTCCACAATTAAAACCGATCAATGGAGAAGTTCCGTTAATTGGATTAGTGATATACGGTGTTATATTTGCAGTGGCGTTTATGATTGGAAAAAAGATTTTGTTTAAACAATAAAACAATTAATTAATTAATTGTTTTTCTTTTATTTACTAATATATACAAGGGGTGCAAAGCGACCATTATCGAGGAGGAGCAACATCGACGAGACAAAAGTAATTATTTTATCTATTACCTATATGATTATTGTATATATATATATTAAAAAATTGATAATGTAATAATTAGAATATTTATAGTTATAAATGTTTGAAGATGTTTTGCATAAATCAAAACTACGATTATAAGAACTTA
>Ga0209541_10001061_pt1 | contig 54761 bp, 62 predicted proteins | sample RifCSPlowO2_01_FD_184027 | JGI IMG/M metagenome (GOLD analysis project Ga0209541, IMG submission 184027) | Groundwater microbial communities from Rifle, Colorado - Rifle CSP2_plank lowO2_0.1 (SPAdes) (version 2) | ecosystem: Environmental > Aquatic > Deep subsurface > Groundwater | place... | reverse complement strand
GTCTCCGCCGGATGAGACAGCATTTTTCCTCAATTTTACCACAGGGAAAGCAGAGTGGAATCGCGATCTTGGTATATCCGCAGGGAATGTCATGTGGATGTGGCCGTATGTTGACCGATGGGCAGTCGAGAGGACCCGAGTATTCGATGATCGGGAGAGAGCACTACGGCAATTTCACAGAAAGAGGTCCTTGCTTCACGGCGCTTCGGGTATCGCGACATCTCTTCTGCTCGATGTCGAGAATAGCCTAATTCTATGGTTTTTCATCGCGGTTGCCCCTCCGCCGGGCGTCATTTTTGAAAAAAAGTTTGTCTAGAGCATGTTCTTGGAAAACGCTTACTGGTCAACATTCGATGTTGACCAGCTTTTCAATAGTAATTTTAAGCGTTTTTATATCGCGCGCTGAATTTATTATATCAGCATCAGAAGATAAGCAACACAACCTATACGCCCTCGTCTATTGGTAGATACTTTTTGAATTTTGGGATACAATGTATATATGCCATGGAATAAAGGTCTAACAAAAGAAACTCACCCGAGCTTAATGAAAACCTCTCAAACAATGAAAAGGAAGAGGATTGACAACTTTGCCAAATGGAGAAAAAAGATGAAGCGACTTGGAAAAATTCCAGCAAACTATCATTTGCTACGACCCTCAAAGTATGTAGCAGAATATATAGGGGTTGTATTGGGAGACGGTAACATTGGAAAATTTCCCCGCACGGAACGAATCTTGATATCCGGCAACTCGAACAATCCTGGCTTTATTAAACGCTACACAGAATTTACAAAAAGGTTATTTGGGAAGGAACCGACGGTTGCGAAGGTGTTTGGTAAAAATGCTGTTCGCATAAGCTTATATCAAAAAGAGATTTCTAGAAGATTGGGGGTGCCCTGCGGCAATCGTCAGAAATTAAAAATAAATATCCCGACTTGGATATGGAATAATAGAAACTTTCGCATTAAACTCTTACGGGGCTTGTTTGAGGCGGAGGGGTCTTTAAGTATCCACAAGCCAACATATACATATAACTTTGCTTTTTCGAATACTAATCGAAGTTTACTAAAAACTGTTGAAAGATTTTTGCGAGAACTTGAATTTCATCCGGAAGTACGACATAATGCAGTACGGGTACAAAGACGCCTAGAAGTTGAAAGGTTACGACGTCTCATTGCGTTTAGGAAATATTGATTGCGGGGTGGTCTAATGGTAGTGACGCCGCGCTCTGGACGCGGAAATCCTGGTTCGAGTCCAGGCCCCGCAGCCAAGGCTGGAAGTATCGAGGCGACCAATGAGCCCTCGAATTCCAACTTCTCCATTCCGTCATCGCATACCGGCTGAGCGCCGTATTCAGAGACGAAAAACCACCGACATCGGTGGTTTTTCGTTTACTCAATTGTAACCACTCTGTCTTTCAGCACCAGCCGGTTTTTTAAATGTGAGAGAATTTGTCGCTTTTCGTCGGTACTTCCCATGCTCAATACATGTTTCGCGTAATTTTTCAGATCTACATCATGTAAATGTACTTTTTGATTTGACCCGCCGATCATCTGCTGAAATTTCTGATGGCGATCAATGTCTTCTTTGAGATGCTTTCGCAAGCCCAGCTCGTCGATGCTCAGCGTATCAATTAGTCCGGAAAGCTGTACTATCAAATCTTCTTCGCGAAGGTAGCTGATCGGGCAATTGATGTTCTTGGTTCTGGTGCATCCGTAATATATATACGTTGCCGAGCCGCCGCGCTTAAGCTGTTTGTGCTTTTCCTGCGCCGTCACGCCGGAACCGCACAACCCGCATTTCATAAGCCGCGTGAAGGCGAAATCCTTCGACATGTAGCGGAATTCGCTCTCTCGCTTCATTACCTCCTTCGCTCTCAGGAATAATTCCTTGCTTATGAGCGGCTCATGGCGCCCTTTGTACCAATTGCCGCTTTTAACCGGATACTCGAACTCTCCGCAATGGAGCGGCGTATTGAGAATTTTTTGAACGTTACTCAGCCATATCGGTCTACCGTTCACTGTCGTGAATCCGATCTCCCGAAGCCATCGATATACTTTTCTTCCGCTCCAGCCGTCATTACCGACTTTCTCGAACATCTGTCTGACTACCGGTCCGCGCACTGGATCGACCATGATGTATCCTTTTCGATCCGTACGCATTTCGTTGAGATATCCTGTCGGTGCCGGGGCTGGCCATAGTCCCATTTCACATTTCGCACGTAGCCCGCGCTTTACATTCAATCCTTTCTGATCATTCTCGAGCTTGCCTTGTGCACCGAGAATCATGAGCAGAAACTTCTCGTTCGGATTGTTTGTAAACCGCTGGGTGAACGTTCGGATCTCAACGATCACTTTCTGGTCCAGCAAGTCAACGAGCACACCGAGGTCTCCGGCGTTTCTCGACAGCCGGTCCGGCGCCCAGGTTAATATCCCGTTGAATTTCCCAATACGCATCCCGTCGACCATTTCGTTAAATACCTGGCGCTGGCCGACGGCTTTTGCCGAATGGGCTTCGCGCTTTATTTCGATCACACGAAGCCCGTCGCGCTGGGCAAGCTGGAGCATCTCCTTGGTCTGGCTATCGATGCTCATCGCCTGCTTCTCGTCCGATTCGGTACTTTTTCTCGCATAGAGGCAGTACCTCAGATCCTCTTGTGGTTGTGTTTTTTCCATACACCACAAGGGATGACGCAGCCCTCTTAGGTCGTCCAGAGAGCCTCAGGAGACAAGCTGTAGATAACTATTCTTCTTCGGAATCCTCCTCAAAGGCTTCAATTCGCTTTCGCTCCGGCGCTTCGCGTTCCGCTTCTTCGAGTTCTTCTTCGATACGATCCCTCATCTCGTCAACCGATTCCATTCGAGGAAATTTTTTAGCCTGAACTCTCGCAAACTCATGCGCCCAGACGTTCATTTCTTCGACACTCGGTCGCTCCGTGATCGCCTCGTACTCGTGGATGTGGCGAGCAGTAACTGCGTACTTCGGATGATTGTGTTTCAGCCAGAAAATAATGGCGGTCAGATTGTCGTCCTGAATCATCCGGATGATTTTCGATTCCGCGAGGTCGTTTACGAAGAATCTTCCCGCCTCTAGTGCCTTTTCCGCAGCACGAGCGAAAACCTTGTCGTGCGCACGCCATTTGTAATATGTCGATCGGCCGACGCTTGTACGCTCACACGCAAGTTGTACAATCGGCGTTCTGCGGAGCTGATCTACGAGAGCTTTCTTTTGTTCCTCCGTTTTTACCGCTAAAGTTTCCAATCGCTTCTCCTCTTTGGTGAGTTGTTTCATTCTCGCCATAGGAGTGGTTAATTAATTTTCCTGGCGGCTTTACCCGTGTGTTTCTCCCACCGCTTTTTAATGACCTCTGTATAGACGGGAGATTTCTCCATCATGTAGCACTTGCGGCCGAGCTTAAGGGCGCCGATAAGCGTGCTACCAGACCCGCCGAAAGGATCGAGAACCAAGTCTCCGCGCCTCGTTAGTACTTTGATGTACTGAGTTAGAAGCTCCAATGGCTTAGTGCCGAAGATTATCCCTTGGCCGCTTGATTTTTCATCGGCCGCTATATGCTCGATGAAATCAGTCGGCTGGATCTTCTTGCCTTTCTCGTATCCTTCCCAGTGCGGTTTACCGCTTGTCGCGTAGAGCGCGTTCTCGTATTCATTTTGGAAGAGTGCATCGTCCTCAGGTTCAAGATTTAACGATACGTCTCCGCTCGTGCCGACAAGCGCTATGTCGTGTTTGTTGAAGAATCTGTATTTTGCACTGAAACCTTGCACGCGATTCTGGACGTGCCAGACGATGGTGTTGCGATACTTCCAATGTTTCTCAAGCTCGTTCCAAATAGTCCTCAGATTTTTGGGGTGTTCGAAGACCAGAATTGAGAAATCGGGTTTCTGCACCTTTGCGATATTTGCCATCCACTTCTCCGTAAAGTCGGGAGGCAGAACATCGGTCTCCAGGTATTTACGATTCTTCTTAAGTCCGAATCCTTCGGTCGCTCCGTTTTTATCTCTCGTTTTGCCGCGTAAATAATCCAACAGGTAGGGAGGATCTGTACAGACAAACGACGCTTGTGCCCCTTCCATCAGCTTCAGCACATCGGCCTCGATGGTGCAGTCGCCGCACATCAGGCGCGATTCGTCTATTTCATAAACGTCGCCCTTTTGCACTTTCACTTCGTCTATCTTGAGTTTCTGAAGCTCTTTTTTCAGATCGAACTTCTCCGGCGTCGGATCGATGTCGAAGATATCGTCGAGTTCTTCGGTTGTAAATCCGATATCAGCCAGGAATCCTTCGCCGAAGTCTTTTAGGAGATTAAGGTCGAATTCACCAAGATTCTTGTTAAGCCTTAAGTTGAGCTCCCTCTCTTTTTCAAGATCAGGAATATTGAGATAAACGACCGGGACTTCGGTGAATCCGAGATCCTTGGCCACCTTGAGCCGGAAGTGGCCGCCGATGACCACGTTCTTCCGGTCCGGCGCGCCGTTTACGATGACCGGGTCAACCAAGCCGAAGCGCTTGATGCTTTCCGTTAAGGATTCAATTTGAGAGGCATTCCACTTGCGCGGATTGTATGCCGCGGGTTTTAAGTCCTTGAGCGGCACGTAGACTATATTTAGATTGGGCATAGTAAATAAGAGATTAGTTTGTAATCTCCGTTTAGGTAGCCCGTTTAGGGAGTCAGTTTGGGTAGCCAAATAAAAAAGTTCCGGCTTCGAGCGCGAGTTCGATGATCGACCAACTCTTGCTCGGACAGTTACGGAACCTTCTAGGTAGTCAAATTTGGAAGTACTTCTATTTTATCAAATGCGATGGACGGCGCAAGAGCGCGTTTTCATTTTTGGATTTTTATGTCAGCGCCGTAAATGGGTTTTCGCAATCACAAGGTTCTCTGCGGCACGCTGACAGAATTTTTCTGCAACTACTGTCAATGAGAAAATTTCGAAAAGCAGTTATCCACAAGTCGATAAGCCGCTTTACTTTTTCTTTGAACTAAGCAAGGAATGGAAGGTCACCGTAAAAAGTGATAAAATGCTCCTGTACAATTGAATATTCCGTAGCGGCCTAAACTCGTCCGGATTCGTCCGGCGGGCATGGTCCAAAAGCGCGACGAACATAAAGAACCCGTTATCAGGGCGTTCGTCGCGTTACCAGGGGAAACTCTGGTAGAGGCAGCCGCAAGGCTCCTTCCTGGTAGCGGGCTTTTTGTATCCCGCGCTGGGAAAGAAATCGCGACGAACAATATGAACGACGACCATCCTTCTCAAGAAGATCATCTTGGGTTTCTACAGCAATATAAAACCGAGAGCGAAATATTTTCGCTTTCTTCGGGTGAGCAAGTATCAATACAGAAATATTTTCTGCACTTCGATCTGTGGAGAGGAGCGAAGCCGGAATTCGATTTCGGACAAAAGCCTATTCTCGCATTTGAAGGCAAGGCATGCTTTGCCGAACTTGCGATACTGCGTATGTTCTTGAAACACGGTTGGGATGGCGCGTGGGTGGAGACTTACGGTGGCGTACATTTTTTACGCTCTATGCCAAACACCTGGTCGCTTAAATCGGAGCATATACAAATCCCGGCGGATAAAGAAGATCTGTTGAAGCGGATCTGGAAAGCCGGTGATACTCGCGCGTGTTTCGACGTTCTCGTATGGAGCGGCGCGGATATATTCTTTTGCGAAGCCAAGCGGCTCAAAAAGGATCGGCTCAATGAGGCCCAGAAGAAATTTATACAAGGAGCTTTAGCGTGCGGTATTTCGCCCTCCCAATTCTTGATCGCTGAATGGGATTTATTATGACTATCGACACGCTCATTCGTCGGCCACGTTCCGCTTGCTGACACGGTTGGAAAGAAGCCGAGAAGGTGCTCCGTGTGTTGACTGCTTGGAAGCAAAACCCAACCCTGGACAAAAAGGAGTTAGGGGTGGTGCCTAGGGTGGAAGGAGACAGTGTCGATAAGCCTCTGACTGAGCGAGAACTCAGAAGTATGAGGACATTTTTAGAGAAACAGACCAGATCAGATATGAACGTTTCTTCGACTCTGGATCTTGTGCGGATTCTAATATAAGCTAAAATGATAGTAACAGCTATATTTTATGAAAAGAAAACCACAAGTCATCGATTTTTTCTGTGGCGCAGGGGGGTTTTCCGAGGGCTTTAGGCAACAAGGCTTTGATATTGTAATGGGAATCGACAATTGGCTCCCCGCCATAGAGACACACAATTTGAACCACAATCTTAACGACACCGTAAAGGACGTTCTTGATTTTGAGTCAATCAAAGAAATAGACACTCTCCCTAATACAGAGGTAATTGTTGGGAGCCCTCCGTGTGTTTTGTTTTCTCTTTCAAACAAGGGTGGAAAAGCCGACAAAACATTGGGGATAAGACTAATCGAGTCATTTTTACGGGTGGTAGCGGTAAAGAAACACCAGAGATCATCAAAGTTGGTCGCTTGGTTCATGGAGAATGTTCCTAACTCAAGGAATTACGTTCGACCCACCTATACATTTCGCCAGCTCGGCCTAACCAAATGGGCAAAAGAAAACGGCTTTAATTCAAATCAAGTCGCCCTCAACGGTTCAATAAATGGAAAGATTTTAAACACTGCGGATTTTGGTGTATCACAGAAACGCGAACGATTTGTTTGCGGCGAGATCATCTCTACCCTGGTGTTTCCTAATCCCAAGCAGTTTTTTGTGAAAAAATATCAAAGTATCGGTGTGGTAAAGAAGAAGATGCCCGCACCCAACCTAACTTCTCGAATGAGTGTTTTCGTGGATCCCAACTATCCATCTCTGAAATTCAAAACGAGTCAGATTTCTGACCATTTTTACGATTCTGGCATATACGAAAGTCAATGGAGAAACGCGCAGCATTTAAAAATTAACCATCCCTTTATGGGGAAAATGTCTTTCCCAGAAGATGAAAACAACCCCAGCCGAACGATTATGGCTACGAAATCGATGACGACTCGTGAAGCTATCATTTATAAATCCGAATACAACAGAAGAGGTGACGGTGAATATAGACTGCCTACCATTCGAGAGATAGCAACCTTAATGGGGTTTCCTTATTCGTATCAATTCTCCGGAGCAGAAAATACTAAATGGAGACAAATTGGGAATGCTGTATGCCCTCCAATGAGTTCTGCTTTAGCAAAGAGTGTACGGTTGTCGATGAAACTCAATACCATTCCTAACTCAAAAATAAATTTTAATTCCATAGAAAAAAAACTGACAAGAATTCAGAACCTCAATACATTCTCAAAAAAGAGTTTCAATAACCCGCCCAAAAGAAAGCCAAACGCACGTTTCCGCAGGCACCCGTTCAAAGACGGCAACATGACCGTTGCGTTGACTAATTTTAACCCAGCATCTTCCGCTGATAGCTCGAAGAAGTCTCTTGAGTGGTACTCATCGGTTTTCATGGGTTCGGGGAAAGACTTTCTTGTAAAGGTTCTTCCCAAAAGCCAGTTTAAAAACATCGCTAGGTTAATTGAATCTCAACACAAAACAGTTGGTAAAAAGTTTGTTTGGGAATTTGATAAAAGGTTTGGACATATTGTAGATAATAGGCACAAGTTCCAGGAGGCCTATGTGATGGAGAATCTTGAATTGCCATACGAGCCGAGTCGGGTAATTAACGAAATCAGTGATTTCATCAAAAACTTTGAACCTGAGCAAGAATATATGCAGATTCCAAATTTGATACCCGAGAAGGAACGCATTCCCACGAGACAAGTCTTGGCGATGTATGCCATAAACAGGCTCGTTTCGTAAAATTGACAAATAACTTAAAGATAAGGAGTATGTAAACTAAACATGAACAGGGAAACACGGATACAAAAGATAGCTGAAATTATAGCTAGAGAGCCCTACGGAAAGCAGGACATTCTTTGGCATGGACGTTTAGAATCTATGAATGTCTATGAGATTCCTTTAGAGTACCTGATTTACAACAAGTACAACGGGCGCATCTTAAGTCGAACAAAGACTCTAGAAAAGCAGGGGCGAGATATCAATCCTGAAACCGAGGAAGGAAAAAAGATTATTGAGAATCTCCTTTGGAAGTCAAAGGAATCGAGGAATGAAATCACTAAAAAAGATATATCAGATAAAGGTCAATTAAAAATAGGGATTATAACCCGTGATGGAATTGTAATTGACGGTAACAGAAGACTTATGCTCCTTAACGAGATAAGACCGAAGTATCGTCATTTTAAAGCGGTCATTCTTCCTGTTACCTCAGAAGACGATCCAATAGAGGTTGAAAAACTTGAAACGACCTATCAGATGGGTGAGGATGAGAAGCTCGGATATAACCCTATCGAAAAGTATCTAAAAGCGAAACAAATCTATAAAAAACTCACGGAGCAGTCTTCGCATGAGGAAACCATAAAGCAGATTGCCGAATGGATGGGGGAGGAAAAATCAACAATCGAAGATTGGTTGGATGTAGTAAAGGTGATAGATGAGTATCTGGAATACCTGAAATATGACGGAATCTATGCGATGGCCGATACTCCCAATGACGGTAAAGAGGATCTCTTTCTGTATATAAAGAAATGGCTCGATACTTTTGCAGACAGAGAGTCCAACAAAGGTTTTGATGGATACCAACAGATGGATGTTGATGATCTGAAACACATTTGCTTCGACTATGTGCGAGCAAAAATAGGAAAATCATATGATGGCAAGATATTTCGAAACATTGCTGATGGGCAGAAGAAAAATCACTTTTTTGGCGATAAAAAGATATGGCAGGGTTTTTCTGAGCAACATTTTTCCAGTGTCACACCTGCAATTGATAAAATTGATGCAGAGTATCCAATCAATAATGCTTCTGAGAATATCGAAGCCACCCTGTCTGACAGAGACTCAAAATTCAGAGACGAAGTTCTCGATGCCTTAGCTGAAAATATTAAGGAGCACGAAACCGATCTTGGCTATGCAAAAGCTACTGATCGCCCATTAGAGCTGGTAAGTAATGCCCGTAAAGCAATTGAATCTATCGACCAGAAACACAAAGCATTCTCTTCTCCAGAAGTGGTGGGTCAAATTGAGGAATTGATACGCAAGTTAATGGGAATGTTAAAAAAGAAGTCGCCTGAACATACCTTGTCGGTTGTATCTGAGTTGCTTCAGACCATGGAACTGAATCCAAAATCAATTGATAAAGAGGCGATGCTTTCAAAACTCAAGGATATCTCAAGAATGGCTTATCAGATGGAAAAAGATGTCAAAGCATCATGATGAAAGATAACCATGAGCCAACCCATAAAGATTCATACAGATAATGAGAATTATGTCTTTATACTATCGGGAGATGATGTCCAAGCACTGCTTAAGAACACGAGACTCCTATTCTCATTAAGAAGGTTGCGGTATTCTCCTCAGGGGGACCGTATACTTATTCCCTACGAAGATAAGACGAAAATAAAGATACTCCAAGAGTTGCTAGCACTCATGGAAAAGTTTTCGTTTGGTGTAAATCTCTCGGATGAGACCAAAGAGGATATCTCTAGTTTCGATCGTGAGCAAAGAACTTTCAGAGAATTTTCGGAAAAGGCACGAGATATCCGGAATGATAAATTTAGTGATCAACCGGAACTTGTTACTAACTTTGACGAGTTCCAAAAAATCCTCAAAGGTGAGCTTGTTCGGCCTCTTTATCCTCTCCAATTGCTCTCGGCATTTCACATGGCATTTTCACAGAATGCCTGCAACTTTGCAGTCCCCGGAGCTGGAAAGACCTCAATCGTCTATGGTGCATATACCTACCTTAAAAATCTTCCGCCTGACGACCATAAGCACGTAGACAGAATCTTGGTGATAGGACCACTTTCGTCTTTTGCGCCGTGGGAGAAGGAATACGAAGCATGTTTCGGAAGAAGGCCTAATTCTCAAAGATTATCAGGAGACAGCAAGATTCCTCGTAGCCATAAAGAGCAACATCTATTCTCCAGTAATCCAGCGGAACTGACCCTTATCTATCATGGAGGAGTTGATAGTCTTCAGAATGAGATTGTTTCTTTCTTGAAGAGGAATAAGACCATGGTGGTTGTGGACGAGGCACATCGCATAAAGAACCCAGAAGGGGTTTGGGGTAAAAGTGCGGTCGAGATATCGAAAGAAGCAAGATCAAGGATTATTCTGACAGGGACACCAGTCCCGAATGGCTATGAAGATTTGTTCAACCTATTTCAGTACCTATATCCATATAGATATAAGGAAATACTGCAATTTCATTACGACAATTTGGTGGAAATGACCAAGAATGCCTCTCCCGATAGCGATAGGATCAAAGAGTTCATTGAGAACGTCTCTCCCTATTTCATTCGCATAAAGAAGGGTGATTTGAAATTACCTCCCGTAACCGAGAGTCAACTTGAGGTGGATATGGACTCTCATCAGCGGGAAATCTATAACTTTATTGAGACGAAATATATCCGATCGTTCGAGGGTAATAGTGCCGCGGCTGCAAAAGACGTATTAAATAAGGCGAAATTGATTCGTCTACGACAGGCAGCAACAAATCCAGCCCTACTCCTCAAGCCAATATCAGAGACTTTATATCAGGATGACTACGAAGACAGAATCTTCACTGGTGGGCGTATGCCAGAGGAGTTTCAAGACGATTCCACCATCATTTCTAAGATTTACAATTATCCCAAAATCGAGACTCCAAAGAAATTCGTCGAGATCAAAAGGCTTCTAGAGGGGAAAATACTTCCCAATAAAGGTAAGGCAATCATCTGGTCTATCTTTATTCAGAATGCAAAAGAGCTTCAAAAATATCTTATAGAGAATAAAATCCCTACCCAACTGCTCATAGGAGAAGTTGATCAACCCGAGCGAGAACTGGTCATTGAAAAATTTAACGATCCGAATAACAGCGAGTTTCATGTGATTGTTGCTAACCCCTTTGCTGTTTCTGAATCCATATCACTACATAAGGGTTGCCACAATGCAATTTACATGGAGCGCGATTATAACTGCTCCAATTTCCTACAATCGAAAGACCGTATACATAGATACGGTCTGTTGTCTGGTCAAGAGACTAATTATTATTATGTACTTTCCAAAGATTCTATAGATGAGGTCATTCACGACAGATTGATTGAGAAAGTCCAGCGCATGGAGAAAATCATCGATGAGGAAATACCACTTTTCGCAAGATTAAACGACTCTGATGAGACAGATCTCATAAAGGCTCTCATTGATGACTATGCTAAAAGAGCTTGATAAATATGAAAATCTTGGCACTCCAAAGTTCTTTTGCGAGCTGTTCAATCAACTTAATCATGCGCAAGAAGCGTGGACCAGAGATCACGTAAAGGGCTATTTCTACAATAGGATAGTTGATAACCAGTCCGTCTTTGACGGCTGTTTGTCTTTTGCTGAAGTAATAGGCGCAGTAACTATTAATGAAAATGGATTTATCTCCCTCAATCCGTCATTAGCGCCTTCATTAGTGAATGAAAAGTACCTTGCAAATAAGTTACTCAACATGGCCCTAGAAACAGCAAAGAGGGATGAGATATTCTATGAGATCTTTTCTCCAAAGAACATCTCGTACGATATTGTCTATAAACTGATTCAAATCGACAGAGCATCTTTTCCTTTTCGTTTTGCAAATTTCCGTAAACTCCTTACCGATTTCGGCTTTTTATATCTTCACCCCGATAAAAATATCAAGAAATACATAATTAACTCGAAATATAGAAAACTATTTGATCAAGAGTTAAGGCCAGAGATTCAAAGAAGAAAGCTCGGCATCGAAGAACTAGAGAAATTACTTGAGCAAAGACAGATATATGGCGAAGAAGCAGAGAACTTCGCTTTCGTATATGAAAAAAAGAGACTGGCAGCACACCCGGGTCTCGGCAACATTGAGATTGTCTCTGCGTATGATATCGGTGCTGGCTACGATATTGTTTCTTACGCTGATATACAGTCAACGGAGCTAAACCGATTTGTAGAAGTTAAATCATTTTCTGGTGTTCCCAGTTTCCATTGGTCGCGAAATGAAATGGATGTTGCTCGCCTGAAAAGAGATAGCTATTTTCTATATCTGATTGATCGGGATAAGATGACTGATTCTGAGTACTCCCCAACCATGATTTCTAACCCATATGAGTTGATTATAAATAACGAGGAATGGCTAAAAAGAGTCGAAGGCTATTTCATAATGAAAAAATGATGTGATGAAAGGTGTTCCGAACAAAGTAAAAATGTATGTGCGGGATAGCCGTTCTCCAAAGCCTAAAAACCAGAACACCTCTCGTATCATGAGTGCTAATCGGGCAAGTGACACTGGTCCAGAGGTTTTCTTTAGGAAACAACTATGGAGGATGGGAATCAGGGGTTATAGAAAAAACTGGAAAAAAGTTCCAGGTCGACCAGACATAGCTTTTCCATCAAAGAAAGTTGCCATTTTTATAAATGGCTGTTATTGGCACGGTTGTTCGATTTGTAACTTTCCACCACCTAAGACAAATGCTGATTTTTGGAAAGAAAAATTTAAGAATAACAAGAAAAGGGACAGGGGAAAATTAAAAGAGCTTAACGACATAGGGTGGAGAGCATTAGTTGTTTGGGAACATGATCTTAAAAGACCCACCCGAACTCTACGAAAGGAGATTTTAGAAGTTCTCTCCAACTAATATTGTGGAACAGATCACAAACTTCGGAGACCGAAGACAACTTGCTTTTTGTGTTTATTGCGGAGGAACAACAGAGACCCGAGAACACATCCCCTCACGAGTATTTTTGGACGAACCGTATCCGGAGAATTTACCAACCATAATGGTATGCGAGAAATGCAATCATGGTTACTCTTTTGATGAAGAATATGTTGCATGTCTGATTGAATGTGCGAGAGTTGGAGGAGTAGAAAAATCCATATTGGAACGTAAAAAGATAAAAATAATCTTAGCACAAAGACCTAAACTTTTGGCAAGACTGAAGGCTATGATAACCTCATCCACAAATACAGCATTGTTCTCCATTGAGGCAAATCGTATCGAAAGAGTATTAGCGAAACTTGTTCGCGGTCATATGCTTTTCGATCAAAACGAACCATGGCCAGACTCTTCTATAGAGTTGAAATACGGTGGAATGGAAATGTTTAATGATGCAAGTAGAAGATATTTTGAGAGCATACCCATGATTAACTTTCTACCCGAAGTCGGTAGTCGTGCGATGCAAAGGATGTTAGTGACGGCAGATGTTGCTGGCACCCCTTGGATTGAGGTTCAGAGCAATCGATATCGGTATCTTTCTTCTGCTTCTGGTATTGTGCGAATAGTCCTAAGTGAATACGTGTGGTGCGAAGCTTTATTGAGTTAATCTTTATAGACACTTTTCGCCCCTTTTTATAGTGTCTATTGTGTCTACTGAGACCCAGACCAGAGAGCCTAATTTTGGTAGACTAAAGAGACCCAGGAAACCCTTTAACGGTCTGACCTAGGTGGGTACTAGGCAACAGAAGCCAGCTGTGGTCGGGAATTTATCAGCTCTGAGCCGCGCGTCCTCTGGGTTCAAGCGAGCCTAACAGTTCGAGAGTAGTAGGCCGCATGCTAAGCTTTAAGTATGGTTTTTGACCAACATGCAATACTGGGTTTTATTGCAGTTGCGATAGGCATTGTCGGTTATATTCCGTACTATCGCGATATCTTTCGTGGAACGACAAAACCACATCCATTTACATGGATTGGATTTGGTCTTCTTAATGCAGTTACTTTTGTCGCTCAAGTAGTTACGGGTGGTGGACCTGGCGCATGGGTAACAGCAATTACTACAGTGGCAACATTCGGCATCGCAATTTTTGCTTTCAGACAGGGTGAAAAGAAGATAACCATATTTGACTGGATTTGTTTCTGCGGCGCTCTAATGGGAATTGTTTTATGGAAAATGACAAGCGACCCGTTCTCGGCAGTAGTGATTGTCACAATAGCAGACTTGCTTGCGTTTGCCCCAACCTTTCGCAAGGCGTTCCTTAGGCCAAACGAAGAAACCGCGACTCTTTACTTTATGAGTGTCTTGAAATACGGAATCAGTCTATTTGCTTTAACGATATTCAGTTTGACCACTGCTTTTTTCCCAGTTGCGATAACAATCGCGAATTCGGCCATCGTTATTTTAATTCTTACTCGTCGAGGACAAACATTGAAGAGTCATTTTTCTTTGACGTGATATGAGTTCCGACATCGCCCCAAATGTCCAGCCAAAATGCCTTATTTCACATATATACTCGAATGCGCTGATAAGACTTTATACGTCGGTGCAACAAATAACCTCAAAAAGCGTCTTAAAGAGCATAATGTGACTAAGTCGGGCGCGCATTATACTAAGATAAGAAGGCCAGTGAAGCTCAAATATCACGAGACTTTCAGAACATTAGGGAAAGCGCTCCGGCGCGAATTTGAGATAAAAAGCTGGCCGAGAAAGAAAAAATTGGAATTAATAAGGGCATAAAAATATGAAACGAATCGGATTACTAATAATTTCTAGCTTGGGGCTCTTATTAGTTTTGCCTTATTCGGCAAGTGCGGCGACGGCGAAACTTGAAGTTTCCGGCTGGCTTCCCTATTGGCGCGCGGCGTCTTCGACGGCCGACGCGCTCCCCCATTTGGGCGAGCTTAAGGAAGTTAACCCATTTGGATTGAGCGTGCGCTCGGATGGGACGCTGGCGGATATCGTACTCAATATCGACGAGGAACCGTGGAAAAGTTTCATTCTTGCAGCGAAAGCCAAAAAGGTGCGTGTAATCCCTACCGTTATGTGGTCGGACGGCGATGCTATGCACCAAATTCTTTCAGATGGGCCTAAGCGCCGAGCGCTCGAAGACCAAATCGCGAATTTAGTGAAATCTAAAGAATACGACGGCATCGATATCGATTTTGAAGGCAAAAAAGCCGAGACCAAAGATTATTTCTCAACTTTTCTCAAAGGACTATATTCGCGCATGGGTAAGAAGTGGGTCATGTGCACAATTGAATCGCGCACTCCACTTTCTTCTCGCTACGACACCATACCGAAAGACATTAAATACGCCAACGATTTTGTCCAAATTAATAAATATTGCGACCGGGTGCGCATCATGACCTACGACCAGGGAGCAATCGATATCCGTCTGAATGAAGCGGCACTAGGTCTGTATGTTCCTGTCTCGGACGTAAAATGGGTCGAGAAAGTCATCAAACTCACCGCAAAATCAATTCCGCTGCGAAAACTGGTGATTGGCATTCCGACATATGGATATGAATATGAAGTGCGGCCGCTTAACATTGGATTCCAATACGAACGGCTTTGGTCATTTAATCCTCAATATGCTCTCGACTTGGCAAAAAATTTAAATATCTCTCCTCAAAGGAACAGTGCTGGGGAAATAAGTTTCGTTTATATTCCTCAGCCGACAGCAGGCTCCATCCCAAATCCAGGCACTTTCCGGATTGCATGGTGGTCTGATGCAGAAGCGATTAGACAGAAAGTAGCGCTCGCAAAAAAACTCGGTGTGCGCGGAGTGGCAATTTTCAAACTTGACGGCGGGGAAGATCCAGGAATTTGGGAGATATTGAAGTTCTGATATAATATAAATCTATGTCAAATACACTTAAAACAATAATTATAGGGCTCGTAGTTATCATCCTCGTTGGCCTGGGATGGAAGTTTTATATAGATAAAAATTATTCGGATATTGATCTTGAAGAAGGCGCAAATGCGCCGCCTGTTGTTGAGAACCAAGCGGCGAGCGTGAATTCCGGTACGTCTGATACCGCTCTGGATAAAGATTTATCAAATATCGATATCCAGCTAAATACGCTATCTAACGATTCTGCGAGCATTGATCAAGGTCTGAATGATAAGCCGGTTCCGCCAGCGGAATAAATTTATGACAAAATCTAAAAAACAAATATTATCTTCTCTCGCGGCTATCGTGCTTTTCTCGAGTTCCGCATTGCCCGTCTTCGCTCAAGGCGGAGCAGATTCAATCACCGGAGACAGAGCCGCAAAATTGGAAGAAGCAAAAGCCAAGCGCATAGAACTGATTAAATCCAGAGCCAACGAGGAAATCGACCGGAGGATAAAAGCGCTGGATAAACTCTCCGAGAGAGTGCAAAGCATGAAAAGAGTTTCGGACGCGCAAAAAAGCAATACCGCAAATATGGTTACTACAGAAATAGTTAAATTGGAGAGTCTGCGTGCGAAAATCGCCTCCGATACCGATTTGGAAACCCTAAAGATAGACCAACGCTCAATTATGGAATCTTATCGCATCTTTGCCCTCATTATGCCCCAAGGCGCGATACTGGTCGCCGCGGACAGGATAAAAGTGATCGCGGATAATTTGACAACTATTGGAGGGAAGCTGGAATCGCGTATCAACGAAGCAAAAAATTCAGGAAAAGATGTTGCCTCGCTTGAATCATATCTCGCGGACTATAAAGCCAAAATAGCCGACGCAATCTCAAAAGCGGACGGCGCTATGAACGGAATTAGCGGATTGACTCCAGATAACGGCGACACTGCCAAAGCCGCGGCGAACCGAGGCGCACTGCAAGCCGCGAGAGAGAATATCAGAAAAGGCATGGCTGATCTTCGCGCCGCGAGAGAAGACGCACGGAAAATTGTTCAGGGACTTAAATCAATCGGCGCCGCCCGAAACGCTTCCGCCTCCTCCACCGTCCCCCGAGATTAAATCGTATCGAAAATAAAAAAACGCCCACCCTGTATCGCACACAAGGTGAGTCGTTTTGTTTTTATTTTCTTAGCTCCTCTTAAGCACCTCCAGTTTCTCTTTGAGAATTTTTTTCCAGATTTTTCTGTCTGGTCGGTCCCAGAATTTCCAATCTTGGTAGCACCTCAACAAGGTGCGAGCGGCCGCCAAAGCATCCTTAAACGCATTTCTTTGCATTCTGTTTGTTTCATCGATGTCGTTAGAGCGGGCTAAATCTTCCTTGAGTCGGTTAATTTCTTCCTGCTGTGCCTTGGTATCCTCCCAATACTCTCTGTCTTTCCTTTCGATCTCTTTCTGGAGCTTTGCCAATTGCTCGCGGGCTGATTCCTCGGCGGCGTGCTCGGTGGCAGCAAAGTCAAGCACATCAGTTTTGATGAAATCCCCCATAAGAAAGCTGCAGAGAAGTCCGGGAGTCATAACAACTTTAGTTCCTTTTGCATCTCGTTGGTTTATGTATTCTCTCAAGGTATTACCAACGTGAGCATTTACTCGAAGGCAATATCCGTCAACTCCACCCATATGAACGACTTCGCCAAACCGATCCGGTAGATGGGCGAAAAAAGTCTCATCCAAATGTACTCTTGGCTTGCCTTCAGTGAAGGAAACTTCGGTCAAGAATTCGCATCCGTAGTCTCCGGTTTCAATCACATACGCGAGGAGTCCTCTCTCCCCCTTTTTCATCGAAATAGTCAGGGAAACGTTGCTCTCGTTACGCTTGAGGCTGGTCGTTAGATTTGAATCAACGAATATCAGCCGATGGCTCAGTCTCTTCAGAGCAAGAATGATCCTACATGAATCACCCTCGACAGTGAATAACACAGGGGCAAAAAATCGATCTGCTAACATAGATTACTCCTTCTTCCGGCGGACACCGGAAATTTTAAAGTACGTTAGTCGATCCCTGCGGACGCAGGAACCTCGCGACAATTAAACCCTCGCGTGTTGGGTCGCCTTTAGGTCTTCCCATTTAGGCGATTTTAGTATACTATATGCGGATACCTATGTCAACAGAGATTAGAAATATAGCGATAATCGCGCACGTAGACCACGGGAAAACGACTTTGACCGACGCAATCATGCGCCAGTGCGGGGCGATCAAAGAAGGAGTTTCGATGGATTCAAACACGCTTGAAGTTGAGCGTGGAATTACTATTTACTCAAAAAATGCCTCGATAAATTTTAAAAATACTAAAATAAATATCGTCGATACCCCCGGGCACGCGGATTTCGGATCGGAAGTTGAGCGAGTTTTGCGCTCGATAGATTCCGTTTTGCTTATCGTGGACGCGCAGGAAGGGCCGATGCCGCAGACAAGATTCGTTTTGAAAAAATCTTTGGAGCTGGGAATTAAACCAATTGTTGTCATAAATAAAATAGACAAGCAGGCGGCCGATCCGCACAAATGCGAAGAGCAAGTCTTGGAATTATTTTTGGAGCTTGGCGCCTCGGACGAGCAGGCAAATTTTCCCGTCGTCTACGCAAACGGGCGCGCGGGCATCGCACTATTGAAATTGGGTGATCCGCCCACTGGCGGATTGACTCCCCTTTTGGACGCCATACTAAAACATGTTCCCGCCGCATCTTCCGAAGAAAAATCGGCGAAGCCACTTCGTTTCCAGCCGTTTAATTTGGGCTATGATAATTTTTTAGGCAGACTTGCAGTCGGCAGAGTATACGAGGGAATTTTACACATCGAGGAAAATATTTTAATAAAAAATATCGACAAGGAAACAAGGAAAGGGAAAATTTCAAAAATTTATACCTTCAATGGCCTTGATAAAGTTGAGATAAAAGAAGCCGTCGCGGGGGATATCGTTATGATCGCGGGCCTTCCGGATATAGATATCGGAGAGACGATAACAACAGATGAAAATACTGAACCGTTGCCGGCAATCAAAGTCGATGAGCCGACCATATCCCTTAATTTTCTCGTAAATAATTCGCCTTTCGCGGGTAGAGAGGGAAAATTCGTCACCTCGCGGCAGATCCGAGAATTTTTAGAGAGAGAGCTCGAAGTCAACGTCGGGCTTAAAATAGATTTTTCCGCGATTGATAGTTTTAAAGTTTTCGGGCGCGGAGAATTTCATATCGCGATCTTGCTTGAAAATATGCGAAGAGCTGGATACGAAGTACAGGTTTCCCAACCGCAAGTAATTTTCCGAGAGGAAAAGAATGGCAAACGGAGTGAACCGTTCGAGGAAATTATCGCTGATATTCCGTCTGAATTTCAGGGCGCCATAATCGAAAAATTAGGAGTGCGCGGAATTACTTTAAAAAATATCGCGCACCACGCCGAGACAATCCGCCTTTTTTTCGAGGGGCCGACAAGGGGTCTTCTAGGATACAGATCGCAATTTGTCATTGATACGAAAGGCGAAGGAATTTTATCTTCGCGCTTCATAGGATTTAGGCCGTATGTAGGAGAAATAAGAAAGCGTCCGCAGGGATCCATGATATCCATGGCCAAAGGAAAAACATCCGCTTTCTCACTCTGGGGACTTCAAGAACGGGGAACCTTATACGTTGGCCCTGTCGTTGAAGTTTACGCCGGCATGGTTCTCGGAAATACTTCCAAGGGAGAAGAAATGTATGTAAACCCGACTAAAGGAAAAGAACTTTCCAACACCCGCTCGAAATTATCCGACGAAGCGATTGATTTGATCCCGCCGTACGAGCTTACGATCGAGCGCGGGCTCGAAATTATGGCAGACGATGAATACCTTGAAATAACCCCGAAATCCGTCAGGCTCCGCAAACAATTTTTGACCGAACAAGATAAGGCGCGAGCGAAAAAGAACCTCTAGGTGTGCTAAAATTTGCAAATGGACATAATTTCCCACGGGCTTTGGGGAGGAGTTGCGTTTGGAAGGGAAAACAAAAGAAGTTTTTGGATTTCCTTTCTCTTCGGGATTGCTCCGGATTTTCTTGCCTTCGCCCCGTTTTTCGCGAGCGTGATTTTGGGTTTCGCAGAATTCCCAAAATTTTCAACTGAGCCGCCCGTTCCGGACGGTATTCCTCAATACGTCCATAGCGTATACAGTTTCACTCATAGTTTAATAATCTTCGCGGCGTTATTTCTTATCATATGGCTGGGCTGGAGAAAACCTTTTTGGGAAATGTCCGCGTGGGGGCTTCATATTCTTTTTGATATTCCAACCCATTCGAACGCGTTTTTCCCGACCCCGTTTCTCTGGCCTTTCTCAAGTGCGCATGTCGACGGAATCCCCTGGGCGGACCATGTGATTTTTATTCCGAACGCCGCTTTATTAATAATTCTTTATCTATATTTCTTTGTTTATAGAAAACAACATGCTGAAAAAATATAAATATATTTTCGCGAGCATTTTTATTTTGATCGCCTTTGCAGTAATCTTGCATGCGATGGGACAGATTTGGATTTGCAAATGCGGGTATGTAAAACTCTGGCATGGAGTGACATATAGCTCCGAAAATTCCCAGCATATCTCGGATTGGTATACTTTCTCTCACATAATCCATGGCTTTGTCTTCTATTGGATATATTCGATTTTAAGAAAAAAGTTTAATCTGCCATTTGGGTTAGGTCTACTTCTTGCGATCATCGCCGAAGTATCATGGGAAATTTTTGAAAATACAGATATGGTAATCAACCGCTATCGCGAGGTAACCATCTCGCTCGATTATTACGGCGACAGTGTAATTAATTCCGTCTTCGATGTCTTGGCAATGGTGTTTGGATTCGTCCTCGCCGTCCGCCTTCCCGTCTGGGTGACGATTGCGCTCATCATCGCCATGGAAATTTTCGTCGGATATTCCATCCGCGATAATTTAACGCTAAACATTATTCAATTGATCTATCCGACGGATTGGATTTTGAGATGGCAGCAATCTTCTCTGCCGTTTCTTCAATGGACGTAGTTGTTGTATCTATAACCAAATCGAATTTATCATCCGCAAAATCTTTGATGCCGTAATATTTTGCGTATCGTTCAGCAATCTTTTTATCTCGAAATTCGTTATGCTCCATGGCTTCATCAAAAGAGATTTTTTCCCGCGCTGCGACACGCTTAATTCTCTCGTCAAAATCGCAAATTAATTTTATTTTTATCGAGTCTGGAATAAAGTGCCAAGCCAATCGCGATTCGACAACAAAATTATTATTTTCTTCTCCGAATTTTTTTATCCACTGATCTAATTCGTTATCGTATTTTGGATCCTTGTTCGTCGCCTCTTCAAATTCGTTTAAGCTCATTCCGTTTTCCTTGGCCATTTCCCGAAACATATGCCCGGAGGAGACAAATTGATATCCAAGCTTTTCGGCAAGCATTTTCCCCGCGGATGTCGTCCCCGTCCCCGCAAGTCCGAATATAGTAATCTTCGCCATAGTTTATTATAATTTAAAAGTTATGATCATCAACTGCCCGTTTTGTAATATCAATCAGGAAAAGACACGCGTGATAGAAGATCGCGAAGGAATTCTGGTTGTGCTCTCAAACCCGCGCCTCCTCCCCGGGCATACGCTTGTCATCCCAAAACGGCACGTTGAGAAAATCTGGGAGCTTAATACAGATGAGAGAAAAGGGCTTTTCGACACGGCAATCGAATATCAAAAAAAGATTATCGAGCGCTATGCGAAAGGATGCGACATCCGCCAAAATTACCGCCCATTTCTGTCTCAATCGGACGTCAAAGTTGACCATGTCCATATTCATCTAATCCCCCGTGAAAACGAAGACGAATTATACCAAAAAAGCATGCAATTCGAGCACGACATGTGGGCGCGCCCCTCTTCCTCGGAGTTAGAAAAATTTATTAAATTATTTGGAGAAAAATGAAGCGCGTAATTATTGTGCACTTTTTGGGATTGACAAAAATAACTAGCCTGCTAACATATGAATATTAATCTCACTGCCTTCTCAACTTTAGTTGGGACGGCAGTTTCGTTATCATTGAATTAATGCGTGCAATAGTATTTATTGATGGAAATAATTTCTATTTTCGCCTTCGTGATCTATTAAAAGAAATCGATGGTAAATTCAGCCTTCTTGAATTCGACTATCAACCCTTTAGCAGATGGCTGGTAAAGCCAAATCAGCTAATTCAAATACGTTACTATATTGGGGCATTAAGACGGCAGAAGAATAACGATAAATCAGAAAAACTATATGCTGACCAGCAAAAACTTTTGGCAAAATTACAGAATCAGAAAATCGAAATAACGCTAGGACAGCTTATTCAGCACCCGGATAAAACTATACATGAAAAAGGCGTGGATGTAAGATTGGCGGTAGAAATGATTCGTTTTGCGCGTGAAGATTCCTATGATATTGCCTATCTTCTTAGCTCCGATACCGATCTTGTGGCAGCCATCGAAGAAGTAAAATCTTTTGGAAAAAAGGTTCAATATGTTGGTATCGCCAAAGGACAGTCCTTTGGCCTCACAAAAGCCGCGGATGACGTTCGCCTATTACGCTCAGAAGATATTAAACCATTTTTTCCTCAATCGCTTTTATGAAACGCGCTATTATCGTTCACTGCTGGGAAGGAACGCCTGAATACTGCTGGTATCCCTGGGTTAAAGAAGAATTAGAGAAAAAGGGATTCGAAGTTAAAATTCCGGCGTTTCCGGATACGAATAATCCAGATAGAAACGCCTGGGTCGCACATTTGGAGCGGAAAATTGGCATCCCGAACGAAAATTTTTATTTGATCGGGCACTCGATCGGGTGCGCAACTATTTTAAGATATCTAGAAAATATCGATGAATCAGAGAAAATCGGCGGCGCTGTATTTGTCGCAGGGTTTACCGAAAACCCTGGATACGATGAGGTCCAGACTTTTTTCGAGAAGCCGTTCGATTTCGAGAAAATAAAAAAGAGCGTGAAAAACGGATTCACTGCGATTTTCTCCGACAACGATCCCCATGTCGACCTGAAATTCGCCGAAATATTCAAGGAAAAGCTCAGCGCGGAAATTATCATCAAAAATAAGATGGGGCATTTCTCCGGTTCGATTGAAAACGAAAAAGCAACCCACGAGCTCCCAGATGTCGTAGAAAAAATTATAGAGATGGCGAAAAAATGATTGATCTGGACAAAAAACTTGGCCAAACGCTTGTCTCAGACGAGCTTTTTGACCTTACCTTATACAAGAGAATGCTGGATTTCGCTGGCGCAGGTGAGAAAGAGATTTTAAACAAATTGATTCCTATTGAAACGAGACATCTTGCCGCTTGGCAGAGTTTTTTCAAAATTCCTACTGCCGAACTGGGACTTGGGCGAAAAATAAAATTATCTATTTTGCTTTTAATCGCAAGAATATCGGGAAGTGCAGGAATCCATCTCATTTTGCAGGCGATCGAAATTCACGGCATAAAAAAATATCTTGCCGCTTGGGAAAGATATAAAAACGATCCTTTGGGTGCGGAAATAAAAAATGTCCTTCAGGATGAATTCGAGCACGAGGATCAGATAGTATCTTCGGCAAAAAGGACGAAAATATATCCGGAACGTGTGCGCGACATATTTCTAGGGTTTAACGACGGGCTCGTTGAAATCCTCGGAGCCGTTTCTGGATTTTTTGCGGCATTCAGCAATAATGCCTCGGTCTTGATCGCAGCTCTCACAGTCGCAGTCGCGGGATCAATTTCCATGGCCGCCTCCGCCTTCGCGGCGCAAAGTTCGCAGAGAGAAGTCGAAAATACAGAGATTGGCAAAAAAAGATTTCTCGGAGAGACAGTATTGGAAGTTCTGGGAGCCAGTCCTCTTAGATCGGCTACCGTTGTCGGAATATTTTACTTCGTAGGTTCTCTTGTCCCAATTCTCCCGGTAATTTTCGGGGCGACAAACCCGCTCTATTCCATAATCGTCGCGGGAATCATAATAATTGCGGTTTCCTACATAGTCGCCTTTCTCTCCGGGATGGATGCCGGAAAAAGGATAGCGACAAACATAATAATAATCGCTATTGCGGTCACAGTCACTTATGCCCTCGCCTCTTTTGCCAAATCTTTCTTTGATATTGCAATATAGCAGTGTAGATGCTATAATCAATTCTAGATAATTAACTCTAGTCAAGTAATTATTTTTTATTCGGTAGTTCGCTAATAAATGGCAACTAAATTGTTTATCGGGAGTTTATCCTGGGATACCACGGATGAGAAACTTCGAGATTTCTTCGCGCAAGCGGGAACCGTAGTTTCGGCAAATGTGATCACTGATAAATTCACTGGTAGGTCCAAAGGATTTGGATTCGTTGAAATGTCATCCGACGCGGAAGCACAAGCTGCCACAGAGCAGTTAAACGGGCAGATGCTGGATGGACGCAAGATCGCCGTAAACGAAGCTCGCCCAATGCAGCCAAGAGAAAACCGCCCAAGAGGTGGCGGATTCTCGAGAGGTGGTGAGCGCGGTTACGGGAGACGAGAATAACTAACCAAGCCTATAAAATAACCCCGCTCCGACCTATGTCGGAGCGGGGTTATTTGTTATACCCTCAAATATCTTCTGGTCGCGATTAAACTCGAGATAACCCCGATGGCAACTCCTAAAACTAAAAGTAGGAGAAAGATTACAAAAAAATTGGAGATGTAATAATTGAATAAATTCGGTCCACCGTAAAATTCAGAAGTGCTAACTCCAGAAGCATCAGGAATCGGAGAAAATGGCAAAAACAGTAGGACTATATTGTCTCGGCCGAACGACAGCGGCAACCAAAAAACTGCCATAGTTATTACCGCGGCCAAAATCCCATGTATAATCCCCTCCATTACAAATGGCCCTCTGATATATGCGTTAGTGGCCCCTACGAGACGCATTATTGATATTTCATCTTTGGATGTATAAATCGCTAGACGAATCGTATTGAAAGCTACTAGTATAGCGATTATTCCAAGTACAATTGTGGAAGTAAACCCGGATGTTCTGGAAGATTTTATCATTGAGTTCAGTCCATCAATCACTTTTTTATTTTCATGATAATTCACTTTGTCAACAATTGATTCATAATTTTGAGATTCCAAAAATCTTGATATTGATTCGTATTGATTTGGATCTTTCGCTGCTATATTCAGGCTTGCGCCCAAAGGATTGTCTCCTAATTCATCGAGAGATTGCGTAATTAAAGCGTTTTCTTTGTGCTTTTCTTGAAAATTTTTTAGAGCTTGGTCTCTAGAGATTAACTCTATCTGTTTTATTTCAGGAAGCTTCTCCAAAGAAGATTTCAAATCATTTATTTCGTTATTATTAGCGGTGACTTTGAAATATACATTTATATCAACTTTTTCGGCGAGTTTATCAAGAGAAGACGTTAAAATTACATTCGAGAAGAAGAGGCTTCCAAACACAAAAAGCGTTACCACCATTATCAAAACTGTGGCAAGAGAAACCCATCCATTCCTCCAAAAATTCACAAAGCCCTGAACAATATTTCTTTTTATTTGAATAAGCATAGTTTATAAAATATATCTTCCTCTTTTCTCATCGCGCACAAGTTTTCCCTTCTCTAATGTTATCACTCTTCGCTTAAGAGAGTTAATGACTTCTTTATCGTGCGTGGCCAAAACAACTGTGGTTCCCAATTCGTTTATTTTCTCAAGCAGATTAATAATTTCCCAAGTGTTGATCGGGTCGAGATTGCCAGTCGGCTCATCAGCGATTATAACATCGGGCCGGTTTACGATCGCGCGCGCGATCGCGACTCTTTGAAGCTCTCCTCCTGAAAGTTCGGATGGAAAATGCCAAGCCTTGTCCATTAAGCCAACCAATTCCAAAACTTGCGGAACATCCTGCTGTATTTCTTCTTCGGTCTTATCTGACGCCTCCATTGCAAACGCGATATTTTCGTACGCGGTTTTGGTCGGAAGTAATTTATAATCCTGAAAAACTACTCCCATGCGCCTGCGCACCTTAGGCAAGTCTCCATTGCTTACTTTATGCATATCCAAAGATTCAAAAAAAACTTTACCAGAGCTTGGTTTTTCTTCCGCCAATAAAAGTTTCAACAGCGTTGATTTTCCAGCGCCGGATTGGCCAACAAGCGAAACGAATTCTTGCGGTTCCACTGTGAAAGAAACTTCTTCGAGCGCAATGGATGTTGGAGAATATACTTTCGAAACGCGATCAAAATAGATCATATTTTATAATCCTAACTCGGCCTCTATGAAAGAATCAAGTTTTCCTTCAAAAACTCCTTCAATATCCGAAGTTTCAACTCCGGTTCTAGTGTCTTTAACTAATGTATACGGGTGGAGGACGTAGGAGCGAATTTGGTGTCCCCATTCAATTTCGACCGCTTTTGATTTTTTAAAAGACTCTCTTTCTTCCTTCTGGCTTTTTATTTTCATCGCGTAGAGATGCGCGCGAATAAGTTCCACGGCTCTTTTCCGGTTCTGTTCCTGCGAGCGTTCGGAAGATACATGCACCTGCACGCCTGTCGGCTTGTGTACTATTCTGACTGCGGTTTCGCGCTTGTTTACATTCTGCCCTCCAGGACCCCCCGCGCGCTGAAACGTCACATCCAAATCCTCGTCCTTTAATTCTACTTCGCCAGGATCGACAAATTTAGGCATCACCTGAATTAAAGCAAAAGAAGTATGTCGCCGTTTGTTCGCGTCAAATGGCGATATTCGAACAAGGCGATGGACACCCGTTTCATTTTTCAAATATCCGTACGCGTATTTTCCGGATATTTCAATCGTGGCGTTTTTTATCCCGTTTAGTCCGTTGAAATGCGTATGGATATTTTTCACTCCCCATTTCTGCCTAGCCGCGTATTTTTGGTACATTAGAAAAAGAATTCTCGCCCAATCCTCGGCATCATCCCCTCCCGCGCCAGAGACAACTGTTAAAACAGCGTCGCCTTTATCATACTGCCCGGATAAAAACGCTTCTTTTTTCGAATTTTCGAATTTTCGCGAGAGCTCTTCAAAACGAGAAAGGATTTCTTCCTGATCCTTCTCTGTTTTTGATATCAAGGATAATTCTTTTAAAGAAGAAATATCGGAGGATAAATTTTCCCAAAAAGAAATAAACTCCTTCAATTCAGAAATTTTCTGAGTTATTTCAGATGCGCGTCTATTATTATCCCAAAAATTAGGATGCCCAGTTTCTGGCTCTAATTTAATTAATTCTTCTTTCTTTCTGGCTAAGTCAAAGACGGTCCGCCACAGCGCGGACCTCGCTTTCAAGATTCTCAATTTTTTCTTTCGGAATTTCCATAAAATTTATTATAGCATAAAATCTGGAGCCACCTCCGAGATTCGAACTCGGGACCTCTGCTTTACGAAAGCATTGCTCTACCAGCTGAGCTAAGGTGGCTTACTGGTGCGGCCAGGGAGAATCGGACTCCCATCTATTGCTTGGGAAGCAATCATTCTACCACTAAACTATGGCCGCTTGTTTTTCAAAAAATCTTCTAACCTCTTTTTTAAATATCCCCTGCCGAAATTACGCCCTCTATCATTGCACAATAAAACATAAGTGTAAAACATATCTAATAGTCATTTAGAAAGACTGATTTTCAAGTAATTTAATCAATTCAGCTTCTGCTAAAATAGGGTCAGTAAAAGCTTTATAGCCATGCTTCTCCGCTTCTGATTTATATCTAGGTCTTTCACAATTCCAAAATGCTTCCGTTTCTTTCCGTTGCAATTCTTCTGTCTTGCCCCACCGCGGATCTTTTTTATTCCGTTCAAGAATTATTTCAAATGATTCTCCTAAAAGAATTATCCCGCTAAAATCCAAATCTCTGTGCGCCAGGTGCGGTAATATATTTACCCCCTCAAAAATCGCACCCTTTCCATATTTTGTAGTCTCTCTAATTTTTGTCAAAATAGTTAGCCAAAGCGCCTCTGATTGATTTTTTATATTGTCCCACTGTTGCTCGCAATTCGTGGTACTCCAATATTCTGCCTCATCTTGATTCCAGAAAAAATCTACCCATTTTTTCAATTTTGGATCATCTTTCATTTCCTTCCACCAGTCATCTATCGTAAAATGCTGTATGCCAATTTCTTTAGCAATTTTTGAAGCAAGATGACTTTTCCCTGATGCCGGTATGCCACTTATAAATGTGTATTTCATAATGCCGCTAAAATCTTTCTTTGACTTTCCCTCCGCTCTATTTCCAATGCCAAAGATATATTGCCACATTTTTTTTATTCATGGTAGCCTGAAAAAATTTTTTATTGATTCCCATATGCTTGCCGGTTTTGCTTCTATATTCAAGCCGGAGGAATCATGTTCGACTATTATCAAAACTTTCTCTCCCGGAAGAGTCGCGTTAAACCGTATTTTTGCCTCCTTTTCCAAAACTTCGTCATCGTTTAAATCTTCTATTTTTTTGTCGAGGTGCGCTTTTTGATCGGTAAGTGCCTGATACTCTTCTTCTGAGACTTTCCTCGCCTTCGATGCCTGATAAGCACCGATGCTCATCTTAATTGAGGTTACAAATAGAAATAAAACGAGAAAAGACAGAAAAAACAAGACTGCGCGCGAACGCATGAAATTTCGTAAACGCCTTCTTTCTTGATAAACTTGCATCTTTCTTATAGAATTTATAATATAATGGCGACGTTAAGGCAAAAGAAACGTAATCAGGTGATATGGACGGTTATTACTATTATAGCCGTTTTGTCGATGGTTGCTTATCTTTTCGTTCCGGTACTCTGAATTACTTCCTTATCATTTTCACAAAAATTTCCGCGGGTATGGTAAAACGCGCTTCTTCGGAAAGGCGTTTTTTCCCTTCCTTCTGTTTTTTCCAAAGCTTCATCTTGCGGGATCTGTCTCCGCCATATAGATATCCGGTGACGTCTTTGCGCAAGGCTTTTAGCGTACGCGAAGCCAAAATTCTTCCCCCCGCCTTTGCTTGAATCTTCAGAGAAAAAAGCGCTTGCGGTAGAATTTTATATAATTTCTCGACCGAGCGAAATGCCTCCTCCTCGACTTTAATCCGCGGAACTATTTTCGAAAACGCTGGAACAATCTCTTCGGCAACAAACAAATCAAGGCGCAGCAAATCCCCCCGGCGGTTTTCAAGAAATTCATAATTCATAGAAGCGTAACCTTGCGAGACGCTCTTAAGCTCGTCAAAAAAATCGCGCATCAGCTCGCGCAACGGCATTTCGACTGCCAAACCGATCCTCGATTCGGAAAATTTCCGCGTTTCGCCCAAAACTGCTTCATACTCTCTTAAAAGCTTCATAACCGAAGAGAGCTTCTCGGGCGGCATCAGGATTTCAACCTTAAGCCACGGTTCCTCAATCTCGATAATTTCCCCCGCTTCCGGAAATTTATGGGGAGAATATATTTCCAAAATACCCTTTTTGGATTTCACGATGTATTTGACTGTAGGCGTTGCGACTATCGTAGAAACCCCGAAATCGCGCTTAAGTCTTTCAACTACGATTTCGAGATGAAGCATTCCTAAAAATCCGCATCGAAAGCCCCTTCCCAAAACCCCCGAGGATTCTTCTTCAAAAGATAGGGATGCGTCAGACAATTTTAATCTTTCCAGAGAACGGCGCAATTCTTCAAAATCATCCTGTCTCTCCGGAAAAAGCGAAGAAAAAACGACAGGCTTCACTTCTTTGTATCCGGGTAAGGGTTTTTGTTGAGGAGAGTCCAAAATCGTGTCCCCTACTCTGACGATTCTTGCCTCTTTTATACTGGTGACTATATATCCAATTTCTCCCGCGGAAATTCTTTCCGCGGGTTTCAATTCCGGCTTGAAGAAACCAACTTCGCCGACGATGAAATTTTCTTTTGAAACAAATAGGCGCAGTCGGTCTCCTTTTTTAATTTCGCCGTCAAAAACCCTAGCATGCGAAATTATCCCGCGATGAAGAGAATAATCGAAATCAAAAATCAGAGCTCGTGCTTTTTTTTCATCAGAAATGTTCGGAGGAGGAACTTTCTCGATTATTTTATCCAGAAGATCTTGGACTCCCTCTCCGGTTCGCGCGGAAACTTGAAATATTTCCGTATCACCAAGAATATTTTTAATTTCATCCGTGGTTTCGTTAATTCTAGCATATAGCAAATCAATTTTATTAATAACAGGGATAATCTTGAGATTCAGAGACCGCGCAAGCTCCACATTTGATATAGTTTGCGCCTGGACGCCTTGCGTCGCGTCGACTAAAAGTACTGCTCCTTCAACAGCAGCAAGCGCGCGCGAAACTTCGTACGAAAAATCTATATGCCCAGGCGTATCAATGAGGTTCAGGATATAATTTTTCCATTCCATCCGAACGGGTTGCATTTTAATCGTAATGCCCCTCTCTCTTTCGAGCGGCATCTGATCCAAATACTGCTCGCGCATTTTCCTATCCTCAACCGTTTTTGTAATCTCAAGCATCCTATCCGCAAGTGTAGACTTTCCATGGTCGATATGGGCGATTATCGAAAAATTCCTGATATTAGACATATAGATCGTCAACAACTGCCTGTTCAACGCTCGGTGTTGAACATCTGCTTTTAATTTCTTCAACCCATTCCCTAGAAGAATAGAAGGGAATCAAATCTTTCGTTTCCAAATAAGAAGGTGAATGTTCATTGAGATAAAACGATAAACTGGACCAGGGATAATCCTTTAAAAATTTTAGGGATCCTTTAATATTTTTGACTCCTCTTTCCTTCCACTGAGGCTCCGCCAACTCCAATGGATTCATATGGATATATAAAGGAAGATGCTGAAATTGATTATCTTTTTCTACCATTACTGCTTTATAAGATCCCTGAAAAAGATTACCAGAGCGCTCGTATAATGTATTAAAATATTTGGAGTAACTCATCTGTAATTTATGGAGGTACCGTGAAACGCCATTCGCTTTCCTTTGCCGTAACATCAGATGATAGTGATTCGGCATAAAACAGAAGCACAAAATATCCACTATTGGGGTTTTAACTTGATAAGATTCTGCCTCCGACATAGAAAGGCGATGTATATTCTGCGCAGAATAATCTTCATCTCGAAAGAGAATCATATTCACTAAAAAGCGTTTGTAATCGTTTTTAGAAAGAAAAATTTTTCTCTTCTCGGTGCCGCGATTAAAAATATGGTAGATCCCCTGATTAATTAGTGCGGTTTTTCTCACTTACCCAGCGTAACATGTTCAACACTCGGTGTCGAACAGCCCCTGCACAAAGTGTCGGGCATTTTATTGAAATAAAAAAAGCCCGTGGCGCCCGAGGGTCCACTATGCATCCTTCCATCTTTTACTTTGCTCTATGTCTGCCCCCATATCCATCAAAAAACTCCATCCTTTCTCATCGTGAAATAACTTCAGGCCGATGCTTGTATAGAGCTCGGGGGCCCCTTCTTCATCATCTACCCCAATACCAGTCACCGTCCCGCAGTAGAGAAAAGTTGTGGTCTCCTGACTAATTCCGTTCTCCGATGAATAAAAACAGAATATCTGCCCTATTACCTGAGTAGGATCTTCTGGGAGTCCCGCCAACTTAAGAGCTTCATTTATCTTTGCAATATTCATTCGACCTCCTTTTCAAGAAAATATAGCATGTCTTAACTATATTGTCAAGCTTTTAGACTATTCCACTCATAGAAATCAAAAAATCCCTATCTTATAAGGATTTTTTGCGAGCCAAGCGAGCTAGATCTTTTTGAGACCGTAGATTGCGAGCGAACAAATTTTATGGCAATTTTTCCGGTTCGGAGGCGACTACGAAAAGTTTTTTCCAAAAGCGATCGCGGAATGCGTCGTAAAATTCGGAAAATTCCTGATTTTTGAGAAATGCTAAGATTATGGCTCCGGAAACTATGCCTAAAATCCCAGCAAGAAATCCCTGCGTGAAAATTCCGATAAAAGTATCGAGATTAAAAAATAGAGCAAAAATCTTTAAAGAAAAATAAACCACCACCCCCAAAACGGCGCTTGAGACTATGGAGTCTCTAAGCGACCGCCTTATTTTCAAGGAGATATCGCAAATTTCAAAAATTTTTCTGAAATACCAGGCAAGCAGAAATAAATTTACCGCGCTCCCGAGAGAAAGTGCTAAAGGCAGAACCAATACTCCCCCTTCGGAAATATCTCCAACGCGAAGCCAAGATAAAAATAGATTCCTAAATACTAAAGAATTTTTGAAAAGACTTAAGAGCCACCAAGCTGAAGCAACGCTCACAATTGACGAAAGAAAATTCATGATAACGGGCAAATATGTGTGTCCTGAAGCATAAAACGCCCTGATATAAAGCATTAAAAGCCCTTGAGACAGAATTGAAAGAGAAAGCAGGAATAAGGCCGCTGCGGTAAGGCGGGTATCCGCCCAGGAAAACGCGCCGGCGCCTAAAATCACTCGCACTATCTGCGCGCGCAGGACTATAAACAAAATTGTTGCCGGCAGGGACCAAAACAAAATATGCCGTAAGGCGAGCGAGAAATGATCAAGAAAGTCCTTAGTTCCGTTCTTAACGTATAAAGCCGCTAAAGTTGGAAAGGCGGCTACCGAATACGAAAGGCCAATTATAGACAACGGGACAGATTGCAGATTGGCCGCGAAATTAAAAACTGACACGGCTCCGGCCCCCAAAGTGCTAGCCATTGCCGTTATCACACTTAAGACGATCTGATTTAATGAGAGTCCAAGAGTTCTCGGAAAAGAAAGCTTAAGAGAGTCGATGACGTCGCGAGAAATTTTTGGAAAACGCGGAGTAATAGAAAAACCAAGAGAAAAAACTGTTGGTAATTGTATCACTAGGTGCAAAAAAGCTCCTAAAATCACGCCCCAAACTATACCGTATAGGCCAAATCTGGGCATTAAAAATAAAATTCCGATTATGATCCCCAAATTATAAAAAAGAGGAGATAGCGCATACACATAGAATCTTCTAAAAGATTGGACAACTGATGAAGCGAGATTAGAAAGTCCCAAAAGCAGTGGGGACAAGAGAAGAATTCGCGACAAATTAATTGCCAGCCCCTGCTCTTCTGAAGAAAATCCCGGAGTAAAATACGGCATCAAAAGAGGCATTGAAAAATAAGCCGCAATCACCATTAAGACTGTGCCGACGAAGAAAAGAGAGAAAATGTTTCCAAAAAATTTTTCCGCTTCTTTGTTATTTTCTGAAAATTTTTCGAGAATAGCCGGGATAAGAGCAGTCGACGCGGCAAAAAAAAGGGAAACAGTATAAATAAGATCTGGGATGCGAAATGAAGCGTAATAAATATCGAGGGCGCGCGACGCTCCAAAATCAGCCGCAAGCAATCTGTCCCTGAAAAGCGACAATATATCGGCGAATATTCCAGAGAGGGCCAAAACAGCCGCGGCCTGAGTGACACTTCTAAGCTCACTCCCGAAGATGGAAAGGATGTAATTCACTATTATTGCTTGACTGGGACGCCTGGTCTTTTTTCAGGAGGCGGAGGAGCAATTTCAGCGAGAGGATTTTTACCCAGAGATAAATTTCCAATTATTTTCTTTACCTCGGAGTTAGCTGGATTTAGCTCTTCTATTTTGCGGAATTGTTCCAAAGCTTTGTCATTGTTTCCCTGCTTAGCATATATGAGTCCGAGGAAATAGCGCGCATTTGAATAACTCGGAGTAATATTAACGGCGCGTTCCAAAACAATCTGTGATTCCGCTATTTGATTATTCTGGTAATAAAGCAATCCGAGCTGAAAAAGAACTCCAATATCGTTCGGGGCAAGATACGCCGTGTTTTCGGCGCTCTTAATCGCTAATGCGATATTGCCTTTGGTAGCCTCTATCTGCGCGGTCAGAAAATGAGCCTCCGCGTAATCTTTTTTTATATCTATGGCTTTATCTAAAAATTCCCTAGCTTTCGGCAAATCATTTTTAAGAATTTCAACGCGGGCCGAAGCAAGATATGCCTCTGGACTTGTCGGGGCGGCCTCTACCGCTTTGGCATAAGCGCTTTCGGCACGCTCAATTACCCCCTGAATCCGAAAAGGTATCACAGCTTCATAAACTTTTCCTAAATTCATCCAATTCAACAAATCTATCGAATTGATATTACTCGCCTCTTGAGCCTGATTAATCGTATCCGCTAGAATGTTTTGAAATTGAATCCTTTTTTCGTCATCTGCCACGGAAGAATTTACAATCTTTTGAAGTTTAAGTACGCCTAGATCGGTATAACCTCTTAGGTATATATCGCGCTTGTCAAATTTAATTGCCCTTGTAAACATATTCCCCGCGTTATCTAAATCGCCTGTGCTCATTAATTTGACCCCTTCGCCGTATAGAATCGAGGCATAATATTTCTGAGCTAATATCGAAAACCAGGAAGCGCCGAGAACAATAAAAAGTATCGAGAGAAGCGCTCCGACAAAACCAGCGCCAGATCTTTCAAAAAGAGATATTTCAAATTCGTCCATAACGCCCTTTTGCATGGCAAGCCCGAAAAATAACCCGGTTAGCAGGAAAGTCGGAAAAATTAGGGCAAATCCTCCGGAATAAAGGAACGCAAAAACCCACATGTATAGCGCCCCTCCAAATGTCGCCAGAATCAGGAAAGATGAAGAAGGCGATGATTTTATTAAAGCCTTAAAGCCGTAGTAAAGAAAGAACGCAAGAAAAACCAAAAGAGATAACACGCCAACAAGTCCAACCGTTACAAGCAAAGTTGGAACAAAGCCATACCCGGAGTTAAATCTTGTCTGCCAAAATGGGGTGGATAGTATATCCATTGGTCTGTGTTTGGCCCAAGCGTAAACAAAGGCATTTGGGCCGTAACCGAAAGCCGCGTTTTCCGATAGCGCGCCCGACGCGGTTTTGAGCGTAAACTCAAGATTAGGACGAACTTCAATGAACTGTATCTTAAGTTGCTCCCCGATATCGCTTATGAGCTTGCTAGAGAACAACATAACAAGCGAGATAAGCAATACCGCGAAAGTTACGCGAAAAAGACTTGATGAGCCTACCCGCTGGGAATAATGATATGCCAGAAGAATTATGAGTATTCCGGAAAGTGTCCACCAAACAAGATCAAGATTAACAAGCGCGGTCAAAACGAGCGAAAAAATCAAAATTACCCATAGCGCTGATTTAAGATATGATTTCGGCAAAAATTCAAGAAAAATTGAAGAAAGTAAAACCATAAGTCCGGAAAATATGCCGAGTTCGTTCCACGATCCGAATAGGTTGAAAGTTGCCTCCCCGCCGAGGGAAGACAAAAGGGGAATTTTCAATAAAGTTTGGAAAATTTGAAAAACTGCGAGTACCAGAAAGGATCCGAAGAGCGCCAGAATTGTCCTGAAAGTTTTCTTCTCCGAATCAATCACCAAAAACGCAAAAATTAGAGTAAGGGCAAAAATTCCAACCGCCGAGAGCGTTCCCGGTTCAGAACCTATTCCCGAAAAAGAAACATGCGGCGATTTCGAGAGAAGTCCAGAAACAGCGATGCTCGCGATAAAAACCAAAAGAAAAATGCCCATAAGGCTCTTAGGAATTTTTATTTTTCCAGATTGAAGAGAAGAGATTAGATATACGATGCCTATTATTAGAATCCCGAAATAAACAAGATAGCTTTTATTAAGAGCTGTCGGGAAAATCGTATACGGCAAAACGAAGAACGGGAAAATAAATATTAGAACATAAAATAACCATTCGCTGGCCTTAGAACCAATGCCCGCTACTTGTTCTCTAAATCCTTCTGGCATAGAATTTTATTAACGATAATAGGCAAATAATAACATAATTTTAAATAATGTCTAAAAGGGTGTCTAGTGTATATCTTAAAATTAAGGACGCGGCTATTTTTTTAGGCGTTAGTCCTGAAACATTGCGGTTTTGGGAGAAAAGCGATAAACTCAAATGCTTCCGCGATCCCAAAAATAAATATAGACTCTATAAAATAAGCTTACTGCAAAAATTCAGGGAAAATCATAAAAGAAAATATAATAAAAGTAAGAAAAGTTGACATCGGCGAAAATCTGAGTATAATGAACAAAGATACGTTGGGTGATCGCTCCCGCCTGATTGCGAAGCTTTTGTCGGGAGAGGAAAGTCCGAACACCAATTTAAAATGGCAATGGCTAACGGCCATGCTTTGCCGCAATAAGCAAAGACGGATAGTGCCACAGAGACAATACTAACCGCGATTAATATCGAGGTGAAAGGTGAAAAGTATCCTGTAAAAGGATTCGCTCCGGACGCAAGGTCGGAGCGTGGAAAACCCTGCCTGGTGCAAGGCCGTGCTCCGACGCAAGGTCGGAGAGTGCCGCTTCAGACCCGCCGTAAGACGGGATCGAGATAAATGATCACACAGTCCGACTTAGGTCGGATGGACAGAATTCGGCTTATAGACGTATCACTAAATCAAAAATCGCTCTCTAAAGGGGCGATTTTTGATTATGTTCGTATTTTAGCGATCGCCATAGAATGAACACTTCTATTACTAGCCTCATACTACTTCTCGTGTTCTTCTGGTCCTTCCCAGTTTGAAGTGTCAATCGCAGTTAAATCAACTTCGACATCAAAATCCACTCTTCCATCTGAAGAATTTTTTAAAGCCTCCTCGTAGTTAATCCCTACAGGCTTCTTTGTATAATGATTAAAAAATCTCAAATTTTCTTTCCCAAAAACTTTTGCTCGGGTTTTTAAAACTGACTCACTAGTTACATGGCCATATAGTTCAGTTGCTCCATATTTTTTCCCTTCAACAGCTAAAGATTGCAAAAGTCTCGTTCCTATTCCCCCTCTCTGAATTTGTTCGTTGACCTTAAGCATATCTATGTACATCTGAGCCTGCGTCCTCTCATTATTTAAATAATTCAGAGATCCTGAGATATGACAGCCGAACGGCAGAGAAATAGTTGTCCCATATTGCTTATCCGGTACATATGTAACCCATTCCACTTGTGGTTTAGCTTTTTGAATTTCTTCCAGCATCTGCTCGGATGTTTTTTCAATATTTTGAGTAGTGATATTAGATTCTGGCGGCTTCTCGAACATATTCAAATTCTACCATCCCCGTGCCAAAACGAGCTAGATCTTTTCTAGACCGTAGATTTCGAGCAAGTATGGTGTCGCCTAGTGTGACTAGAATGTTGAACATCCGATGTTCAACATTTGTTTAGTTTAAAGTTTTTTTGAACGCCTTAAGAAGGCCGGAATCGAATCCCATTCGGAATTTGCCGGTTCCTGATCCTGAATATTTTCTTCATTATTTGCTCCAGTTTTATCAGAGCGAGCGGATTTAGAGCTCTCGGAGAACAGAGATGGGCTCCGGCCGAAACCGATGGGAAAGCCTGATGCGATAACGGTAACCTTCACCTGTCCGGATTTTAATCTTTCGTCGCGAACGGCGCCAAAAATGATTTTTGCCTCGCGATCGACATTTTCCGTGATGATTTTGGCCGCTTCCTGCACTTCCCACATGGAGAGATCGTCCTTCCCGGAGATCGTAAACAAAACGCCTTTAGCTCCCTCCGCCGAAACTTCAAGCAAAGGCGAATGGATAGCCATTCTCGCGGCCTCCTGCGCCCTTGATTTCCCATGTGAAAGGCCAATCCCAATTATAGCCGATCCGGAATTCGCCAAAATCGTCCGGACGTCCGCAAAATCAACATTGACTATGCCAGGCGTTATTATCAAATCCGCTATTCCTTCAACCGCCTGCCGCAAAACTTCATCGCACATCGCGAACGCCGCCAAAAAAGAAGTATCCCGCTCGACAATACTCAAAAGGCGGTCGTTTGGAATGACGATCATCGCGTCCACTGCTTTTCTAAGACGCACCAGACCTTCGTCAGCGATATTTTTTCTAACGTCTCCTTCGAAAGAAAACGGCTTCGTGACTATCGCCACCGTAAGTATGCCCAAATTTTTCGCAATCTCCGCGACGATGGGTGCCGCGCCCGTTCCAGTTCCTCCGCCGAAACCGCATGTGACAAAAATAAGGTCGGCCCCGCGAACCATCTCTTCAATTTCTCTTTTGGATTCCTCCGCCGCCATCCGGCCAAGATCCGGGTTCATTCCCGCGCCAAGCCCTCTCGTCACCTCTTTTCCAATATGAAATTTTCTTTGAGAGAGGGAATTGTGCAAATCCTGCGCGTCCGTATTTATGGAAATAAAATCAACGCCTTTAACCTTGGAGCGGATCATGTGATCCACCGCGTTCTGGCCGGATCCCCCGACTCCTATTACTTTCAAACGGGCGGAAGTTTCAAATTCTGGCTTAACTTGGGGCATGGTTATACCTAAGACTATACTCGAATAATTTAGTGGTCAAGCCTTCAAAATTATCATAATTTTAATTAAAAAAGCCCACCCCGAAAGGCAGGCTTCTTCGTTGGCAGGTTGGATACCGTTGTCTAATTCAGCTTATTTTTAGCGACGCCCGAGCGCATAATTCTTTGAAGGCAAGCGCTGCATCTTTTAAGATGTTGTTCCCGTGAGATCTGCCCTTCCGGGTTCAATTCATTTGGTACGAGATGCAAGCCAACCACGCCTTCATCCCTGCCTTTTTCCTCGTAGACCAATGAATCAACCCCAAGAACATCTTTATAAATTGAAAATTCTTGTTCTTTCATGATTTCCTCACTTCTTTTTTGAACTCAACAACCCTTAATTTTTTCCTCGGCTTTACCGCACCAACCTCGGCGGAAGGTACCTGTTCTGCTTCTTTTACTCCATTTAAGAATAAAGATGGTAATTTGTCAATAAAACTCTGCCTAGGGAGGCCGGAGGAAGTAATCTCGTCAGAGTTATCTTCATAAGATGGGACTTTCAAAAAAATAGGGATTGCATAACAATTTGGATTTTTTTCCTTAATTTTTGGCGTATTTTCTTTCGTCCACCGAATCAAATTAAACATACTTTTTGGAATCTCTTCGCTATATTGCGGCAAAGGATAATACATATCTAATGCCGGTTCAAAATCGTCAGAATCTTCGCTCCCTTTGACTTGAAGCAAAAGAGTAATTTGAGCATCTCCAGTTTTTTTTGTCGCAACAAAATCAAGAGAATCACTTACATCGTGTTCCCCTCCAGCAGTTTCGCAATGATAACCCAGTTGATTAAAAACAGTTGCCGCCGTAACTAATCGCCCTATCCCAACTCTTATACCCCTGACTAATTCATTTGTATGAAAAATTTTTCCTTCAATCAATTCGAGGCTCGACCAATAGCGCTCCATTTTTTCTTCAAATTCTGGCGACCCTTGATTTCCGAAGATAAAAATGGATAATTTCTGCTGCCAAGCCGCAAGTTCCTTTTTGGCATATATCGCTTCCGCTCCAATTGCGTTTATTATAGGTCCCTTTTCGCGAGAACCGTGCCAACCAGCTTCAATTTCTTTTTTTCGTTGGTTTCCTAAGAGAACTTCTCGTTGAAACAATTCCCCTATTTCAAAAAGGGCCGATGCAGATCCGGATTTATCTTCGCTATAAGCCCCCACCCATACCTTTTTCTCCATTTCCATTTTTCCGCTCAATTTTCTCAATTCTTCCTTCGCCAAATTACTTCTTAAATCAGACGGCAAGGCAGTAGAATATTTTTCAATACTATCCAAAATATATTCAAAAGGCCTTTCTTGAACGCGGGCCGCAGGCTCATACGTTTTCGAGCCTTCAAAAAAATTTTTCTCCATTCCTTCCATGGCAATTTATTGTACCAAAACGGCTCGCAGGCGCATAATCTCTTCCTCAACCGCGCGCTCGATTTTGGTAGCGAGATTTGGAATGCGCGCGGAAATTTCGGCGACGACCTCTTCCAAATCTGCGCCTTCTTCGTGAAGCGCTTTTTGAATTTTTTGGGCGTCGTCATCCGTAATATTCGCGACTAAGACTGCAATCAAAACTTCTTCGAGCCTTTTATCGACTTTCGCCAAAATCTCTGCCCTCTCCCCTTCGGTCAGGTTTTCCAAATTAAGCGCTTTTGCGAGATCGTTTTTGTTATGCGGCATTTTGGTTTGAATTATTATTTTTCTTCTCTAATTCTTCTTCGGCAAGGATTTCTACTAAATTTTTCATATCTCTGCTCTCGCTATCACTTTCCTCTGCAATTCTTCCTCTGAAAACATCTTCCGTCCAATCAGAATTATCTTTGTTATATTCATCGTCGGGCGTCAAATCCTCCAATTTAATAACGTCTGGGGTCGCGGCTGTATTCTCTCTTCCTTGAGCAGTTTCTTGTCTAGACGACCTATACTCCAAAAGTTTTGTTTCGGGATTTAATTTTCCAATCACTTCTTCGCTTTTCTCTTCCGTCTGTTCATGATGTTTACTTATTGGGGTTTCCCTGAAGCCGAACATATTTTTAATAAGTCCGTCTACCTCGGCGTTGAAACTCTGTCTAGACAACGGACTCGCACTCATAAATTCTCTGAGGCGTTCCGGCAAATCCATTTTTATTGCGGGTTCATCCGCGTTGAGTTCCTGATCTATCAGCCAATCTTTCTTTTTTTGCGAAAGACTATTAAACCAGCGTGTCATTTTTTCATAACTTGGAAATATCTTCACAGTGTTTGGAGTTCTCACTTTATATCTAATTTCCTCGGGCTTTAACTTAAATTTCTCAGCAATTCCCTTTTCTCCAAAATATTTAAACATTTGGTCATCCGGGATTTTTTTCTCGACTCTCTCTTTTTTTGGCTTGGGTTCTGTTTTTGGTTCTACTTTTTCTTTCGGTTTCTTTTCAATAGCCATATCTTCCGTCAATTCGACATACCTTAGATCGGAATCTCCTTCGTTGAAATCTTCGGCGTGGCGATATTCGCGAACGAGTGCTTTTCGCTTCCTTAATTTATCAGCAAATTCTTTCAATCTGCCTTTAGTGCCGTATTCTCCCGCGTAAGCAGCCCCAGTCACCGATAGAAAGCTTTCAAGCCATGAATCTCGCGCTTTTTCAACCACGCTTTCCGCAGCTCTATTTCTGCCTCTATCAGCAACTCTTTGTGCAAGGTCCGCGCCGAATCCTTGGGCGCTATCGTGAACAAATGTTACTGCCTTTTCGGAAGAACTATTCAAAATTTCATTTGAAAAATTATTTCCGCTATGAAATGAGGAATCGTAATTCGTAATCTGCTCCCAAACTTTGCTTCCAATTTTTGAAACATACTCTTGCTTAATGTGCTCTTTCCCGGCTGATGTAAGCAGTTGCGCTTTTTCTATCGCGGAATTAATCTGCTCTCCAATAAGACTGAGTTCGTCGCCCGGACTCAAAGCTCTCCCTTTAAAAAGATTTTTTAGCGCGTCCTCCGCGTATATAAGCTGGCTTTTATCTAAAGCGATTTCAACGCCAAGCGCTTGTTTTTGGGAAATATAATCGTGTATCAAATTTCGCGACATCGTTGTGAGGCTGTCTCCTTTATCCGCCAATGAAAAAAATTCCTTTGTACCTAAACTTGCTAATCCCTCTGTTTTAGCCCCTTCAAAAGTTTTTGAAAATGTATCTGAAATGCCTCCGTTCATTTGCGAAAATGCTTCGCTCCCTGCTGATTTTTTGAAATCTTTAATTGCAGCAGCCGCCTCGCTTGACCCTTGAAAATAATTATTCAAATGTTCTCCTATCCATCCTCCGAACGCGCCGCCGATCGCCCCAACAGCCGCCCCCCTTCCGAATCCTTTCAGAACTTTGGAACCTTTTACAGATTCAAATTTTAGTTCTTTTAATAATTCTTGATGCAAATTTTTTCTCCTCTCGCTCATCTGCTCAAAATCAGGAAACGGCGCTTCTTTTTCCAACAACTCAAAATATTCATCCACCTTTGCTTTCTGGCCTATATTTTTTTCATTAATATCTTTCGCCCTCTCCAAAATTTTGTCGCGAACGGACATTTTCGAAAGCCTTTCTTTTTCTTTTTTATAAGCTTTGATTGCCTCCCAAGTTCCGTTGCCTAATGCCCCCGCGGACGCTCCTACTAATATTCCTCCCGAAACCCCGGAAACAGTCCTAACTATAAACCGTGCGGCGCTTCCGGCAGCCATACTCCCCAAAAGATTCTTGACCGGCATTCCTAAAATTTTCTTGTTATTCAATTTCGCCCACATTTCTTTGGGGTCTAAATCAAGAGCTTTGTATCTCTCCTTCCAAAATTGGAATTGTTTTTGCGCGGTCTCAATTGCCAACTTCCCCGCTTTCTCCGCCCCAATTCCTTTCTCTTCTTTGTTGAATAAATCCGAGATTTTTTCTTTATACTTTAAAAAGTCTATCACTTTTCCGCGTTCTTTAGAGATCTCCGCGCTTACTTTTGTCCCACTTTCGTCCAATTTAAAGGGGCCGACTTTATATTTCTTGTCACGCGTGGCAAATTCGCTGTATGCAAAAATCTTCTCCCGATCCAGATCCGTAAAATCTTTGTCTAAAACAGAGAGTTCGAGTTTCCCCTTTTTTGCGGCTTCTTCTAGCTGCCCCGCTATAATCCTCTCCGTATCTTTCTTTACAGCCTCCGCATTTTTCGGATCAGGATTTTCGGCTTTGATTCTATCCCAATATTTTTCGGACCAAACCTCCTCCGGAGATTTGGGTTTTTCTGCTGTTTTTTCAGGCCCGGAAACTATTTGGGCATCCTCCGATTTGGACGTGTCAAATTTTCTCGCTTCCATTCTCATTTAATATTCTTTATTCCTATCTTTAAAAGATAGTACTTCTTTGTATCTCTGTATAAACATGTCGATATCGGGAGATGATACACCTAAACTAAAATCTTTCCACTTTTCCTTATCTGTTTTTATTTTATTATCAGTGTTATCAAGGATATTTTTTGAAAATTTACTTAAGGCGAAATTCCTCCGCGCGTTAATACCGATAAGTTTGGGCTTGCCCGGTTTTTCAAGATTAATAACTGCGCCACCGCTCATCCCTTGCAAAACGTCCCCTTTGCGGCCATAATCTTCGATATATTCAACAAAATATTTGGAAAGAACATGAAATCTTGAGTCAGATTTATATTTGGCCGCTAAGTAATCGAATCCTTGCTCTTTATCCACGTGCTTTTCATACTTTTCAAACTTATTGATAAACACTTCAAAAGGAAACCCTAATGGATTCCCTATTGAAGCCAGCATATCACCCTTATGTATAATTTCTTCGTCGGAAACAAGCTTTAAAGCCACCGCGCCATTTTCGTTTATTACAGAATCAATTAATTCTTTAGTCGCGGGGGAATTCATTATTTCCGGGCTTTTCATATATTCCGGAAATTCCAGAATTGCTAAATCTCTCTCCTTATCAACAAAGCTCACAGTCATTTCATAAGCGATCCCGCTTATGAATCCTACTTGAGCTTTTGAATAATCACCTACAACGTGAGCATTTGTGAGAAATATATTTCTATCGCCGCCATCAACTATTACTCCGCTCCCTTGTCCCTTCTTAGTGTTAATTATAATATTCGCTTTCAGCCCTTCCTCAATTTTTTCTAGATACTCCTTTGCCTTTTCCGGGTTTTCTCTTATAAATTTTTCTCCCAAAATTACTTCCGGTTTCGAAAAATATGGGACTTCCATGCTTCTTGCCTTTTCGTCCGCGCGGCTTTTCGTTTCACCCGGAAAAATCTTATATTTTGTCTCTGGAACTTGCGGAGAAATTTCTATGCCGCCTTTCTCGGAAACGGCATTCAATATTCTTCGATACAAATTTATTTTTCCTTCGTTTTTAATTTGCTCGAGGCTCGTATACCTCGACGTACTAAGAAAATCATCTGACAATTCTGGCGCCGTTGCTTGCTTATCCGCGCCAAATACAGAAATCCCAGCGAGCACAAAAGCCCCAGCAATTCTCTGCAACTTTTTTAAATATGAGCGGTCATGAGGAGTTTTAATTTCTTTCGAATATCCTTCAGTGAGTTTTGTCATCTCGCGCCCTTCCAAAGATTCTTGAGTTTCGGAAATATTTTCCGCTTGCATTTTCTCCATCATATCTTTCTATTATTTTCTTCTCTTAAACTTGCTAAAAAATCAGCCACATGAGATGGCATTTCGTCCAATAAAATAACACCATCTTTTAGCTTCTGGGCTAAATCGTCAGAAAAATCCTTTGCCAATTTTTCCAAATCCTTGTCCTCCATATACCTAAATTAAACCACGGATTTTAGTCCGTGTCATAGGAAAACTTACACTAAACTCAGCCTAGGTCATTGAAATTTTAGTGCGTTCGAATTCCTTGAGCAAAAATAGGTCTCGTGACTTCCAGCGGCAAGATCCGCCCAACTTGTGCGGCTTACAAAGCCCACAACTGTGCTTTTTCTTTTTTAACCTCTTTTGCATTGATTAAATCGAAATCAATTTTAATTGAGAAATTTTCTTAAAATCGCGGACATTCCTTGTTACCAAATATGAATCTGTCGTTATCGCTGAGGCAGCTATCACGGCATCGGCAAGGCGAAGCTTATATTCTCGCCTTATTTCGGCAGCTGCCTTGGATATAGGAAAATTAAGATTCACTAAAATGGTTTGACTTACGAAATCCTCAAATTTCAGAGTGATTGACTTATCTAGCAATGGGTAGGAAAGAAACTCTGTGACAACGATAGTTGGTAGGTAAAAAATTTCATTCTCATGTTTTTCTAAAAATGCCGATATTTTTTCATCTCCGTCGGCATAGTAAATAAGAATATTAGTATCGAAAGTGAACATTGAATCAAGGAAGCGAGCGCTCCCATTCCTTTCTTATGCGTTTTTGCCATGCCACGGGATCAACTATCTTCTTGCCGCGCAGAACTCCTCGCAGTGCCCGCCAGGCTTTCAAATCTCGCTTTATTTCTACTACACGATTTGATAGTATGTTTTTATTTTTTACAACAGTAGCCATATATCCCCACTATAGCCAAAAATAAATAAAAATCAAACACGGATTTCGCTCCGTGTCAGTGAAGAATTCTGCCCCAAACTCGGTTTAGGTCAAATGTTTGACACCGAGTATTGAACAGAGGATTATAACCCCTTATGTCTCCTCCTCAACTTCCTCTCTGGGGCAGGCGAATTTGGAGCGGGAGAGTTTACTTGTCCCCATAAACCCTGAAATTGCTTATTTCGAGAATAATAAGCTTCTTTGAAAATTCCTTTTGAGTAGAAATATTATTCAACAGATTACGCAAAGCATGGTTTATAATCGTTGCTGATGGCGGTAAAATCCTAATCAGGACGATCCCACTATAAATATCCGGAGGATATACGAAGATATTCGAGAAATCCAAATCGTGAGTTATTAATATTCTTTTTTCTTTCTCTGCCAGTGCGATTACTTCTTGATCCCGCGTGCCAGCATCAGGGCGCGTTACGTTATGACCTTGCTCTAAGAGAAAGTTTACGACTTCTCTGCGAATATTTTCATCAGCTAAGAATTTGAGCATTCAACTATTTAGAAAAGGAAATGTATCGTTCTCCAATTTCCGTAGTTTTTGCGGCGAAAAGAAGCGCCGCCTCGATATGTTGGCGAGTAAGCTCCGGATAGGCTTTTTTGATAACATTAATATCCTCTCCTCCAGCAAGCATTTCCAAAACAAGATACACCATAATTCTAGTGCCCTTAAAACACGGCTTACCGTGGCATACGTTTGGATCAACTGTTATATATTCTGCAACATTTATATTTGCCATATCTATAATATAGACAAAAATCCCCCCCAAAGTCAAACACGGATTTCGCTCCGTGTCAGCGAAAAACTCTGCCTGCTTTGCCCCAAATTTTGTTTAGGTCAAGGATAGTTTTTCTGTTCTAAAAATCAAATTCTTTTATTTTTTGCTCTATTTACCTCCAGATCTTCGCTGTAATTCAGCTCTAGTCTGTTCCACATTCTTTTTTGCAATCTCACCAGTCTTTTCACCAAACCTTTTTTGATAATCCTCCACCCACGGTTTCATATTATCATCCGCATTCCCACTTTCTATGGCATCCGACATTGCGCCGAAAAAATCTTGCATTCCCTCTAACTGATCATTAGAATATTTTCCCCAACTTTGCGTTTCTGATCTTTGCTCAAATTCCCCCCTGACTCTTTCTCGATGCTTAGCCATTTCGGTTGGAGAAACTCCAGCTGCGGTCATTTCTTCTTCCCATTTTTTCATCTCCATATCAATTGGGTTATTTTCAATATTTGATTGTTCAATTCCCATAATTTATTAGATTAATCTTGTAAATTCTCTTTTTAAAGTATATATCTCATTTACCTTGATGTCTATTTCTAATCTCTTCCTCCACTTCCTCTCTGGGGCGGGCGAATTTGGAGCGGGATAATTGCTTGATGTATTCGGCCATCTCGGGATTACCTTTCTCTGGAGCGAGGGTTTTTATATTGAACGGTTTTGAGGTCTGGCCGTCAACCAAAAGTTTTAAATAGGCATTTCTGTTATCTATATTCAAAAGATCGGGCGCGGTGAAAGTTGGCGCGAATTGCTTCTCCATATATTCCCCGTCGTCCGAGCCAATACGAAACGCGCAGATCGAGCCAACGTTCCCGAAAACCGCTTTTTTTATGTCTTCCTCAAGCTGTCCGATAAATTGGTGCGTGATTATCAAATCCAGTTTATATTTCCTCGCCTCGGACAAAATCGTCGCGATGGATTTCGTCGTGACATTCTGAAACTCGTCTATATATAGATAGAAGTCTTTGCGGTCAGCCTCCGGCATACTAACGCGAGAGAGAGCCGCCATCAAAATTTTCCCAACCATTATCAAACCGAGCAAGCTCGAGTTTAATTCACCAAGTCTGCCTTTAGATAAATTTAAAAGTAAGATTTTTTTATTATCCATCGTTTCGCGGACATTAAAGGAAGATTTCTCCTGCGCGATTATCGGGCGCATAATGTCGTTCGCGAGAAATGTGTCAAACTTCGAGACAACGTAGGGAACCATATTCGCAAGCGATGCCTCTCCTCCCGCCTTCTCCGCGATCTGCCGCCAGAACATATCGACAATGATATTTTTTGAACGCGAAAGCTTGTAATCCCTGAAAGATTTATCCGCCAATATTTTCTCGATCTCCAAAAGCGTATTTCCGGATTCAGGATCTTCCATGACAAGCAAAGCCGCGTTCCTGAAATATTGCTCGAACATCGGTCCGCCGGCAGTGGCCATATTAAATAGTTTGTTAAAAATATCCAAAAGCTCGTTTACAATCAAAGTTTTATGCTCCGGAAATCTCGGATCGTATTCGAGCATGTTGAGCCCCATTGGATACGCAGTATCCCCTGGATCAAAATAAATTACGTCCTCCGCGCGCTCCCTCGGAACGAGCTCAAGAATTTTTTCGATAAGCTCGCCGTGCGGGTCTATAACCGCGACGCCCTCGCCGTTCTTTATATCCTGCACGATCATATTTTGAAGCAAAACTGATTTTCCTGTCCCCGTCTGCCCGATTGTATAGAAGTGACGGCGCCGGTCATCTTTTTTGATTCGGACTTCTTTCTCCTCTCCGCGAAAAGAACTTTTGCCGATTAAAATTCCTTCTTTTGGTAAATTAACAGGTGGGGTCGCCTCACGAGATTTCAGCATCCTCACTTGCGGAGCCGCTTTTTTGGAATACGGGAAATGGAAAATTGAAGAAATCTCTTCGACATTCAAAGGAATGGCCGCCCCGGAATCGAAAAATCTGAAAGAAAATTTCTCCGCCAAATCGCGCAAGCTTTTTCCGAAAAAATTCTGAACTTTAAAAGAATTCGCTCCGGGGCTCGAAAATTGGTAGAAACTCGCTTCAAATTCCTTAATAATCCGATCAACTTCTTGGGCCGTCTCGGCGGAGACTATAAGGCGAACGTTTGCGTAGTAGATAACTTTCGAAGATTTCTCCTCAAGCAGTTTGACAAGCTCTTCGTCGTAGACAACGGACTTGCCTTTTTCCTCCGGCCGCAAATGCTTAGGAGTTTTGAAAGTATCGATCGTCGTCTCAGCAATATTCCTTTCCCCCAGCGCTTCTTTTCGCGGGGTTCCCTTTTTTAAACGCTCGATGATTTTATGGATTGGCTCCGCGAGTTTTTTGCCCCCGGGACGCAAGACAATCTGCAGAGCCGCGCCCTCGCCGTATTCTTTAATCTTGGAAAATGCCGAGGTTATAGTTTCCACCGGATCGGACTCAATTTTCTGATAGGTTTTAATAGGTAGGAAATTATTTTTCTCGAGAGTTAAAGTGGCCGCGCGCGAAACTCCGGATGGATGGAAAATATTATAATCTTCGACTTTCTCAACTTTTGCTTCCGGAAAAGCGCCGTGCAGTTGGGACAACAGCAAATTTTCGAATTTCCTCGGGAATGCGATATAGAAAAATATCTCCGCGCCGTCATTGTGCGCTGCGAGCTCAAGCGCGAAAGAAGGCGAGCCTCCGAATAATCCGAAAAAACTTTCGTCTTTCATTCCGGAAAGACCCATTAGAAATTTTTCCATCTGGGCGATAAAATTTTTTCTTGCTTCATTTGGGTTTTCTTTTTCATCCGGCCTTGCCTCCGGAATTGATACTAAAAAAAGCTGTAGAGATAGGCTTCGAGATACGTTATGAATCCGCAGGCGCCTCAAATAAAAATAGAAAATTATCAAAATCGGCAGAAGTCCGAAAAACAAAATAGAGAGTATATATTGCCCAAAATTCATTTCAATTTCCGCGCATCCTGAAGTTTTTGATAATACTGATCCGCGAGGGTATCGTGAAATTCGTCTATGATGTGCGGATTCTTGAAAGATTCCGCGACCTTCAAGGCCGAAGCGAGGTTTTTCGAAAATGCGATGGCGACAAGCTCGTCTATTATCTCGTGGTGTTTTTTCTCTTCAAGCTCTCCTGCCTTTTTCTTGGTGTCGTCGTCCGAAAGGCTAGCATGGGATGCCGGAGGCGGTGTCGGCGCCTGCGGGGCTTCTTTGATTACATCTTTTATAATCTCTAGTTCTTCTTTAGTTTCTGCCCCAGCTCCCTCAAGCTCGCGCTTTTTTGCCTCAAGTTGTCCTTCGAGCCATTTTATATCTTCGTGTATCGCCTCTTGTGCCATGCATTTATTTTAGCACAGTGCGCTTTTTATTCTACGGAATCAGCGATCTTAGCCAAGCGAAGATTTTCTGCCTAAGTATAGACGGGGATTTTATGGATTTTACTGATCTGTCTTCTCGATCCAAAACCAATAGTGCCGCGCCTATGGCCGTCGCCCAGACTGGATCTTGCAAGCGGTGTCCGGTATCGAGATCTGCGAACCTCCCTTTGCTAGAAGGCAAGCGCAAAATATTCTTTGAAAACTCATCTATCCCCAAAATTTTCGAAGAACCTCCCGCCAAGACAACACCCCCTGGCAAGAGCCCCTGCCTCCCGATTTTTTTCAAATGATTTTCGACAAGCTCGAACATATCTTCCAATCTCGCCTCAACTATATTTTTAAATTTATTTCTTGCTTTAGAACTTTCTTCCGGAAGTTTCGTCGTCGTTTTTATTTCCTCCGCGCTATCCAAACTTACTTGAAATCCTAACGCAATGTCGTTCGTTATATGAGCGCCCCCCAAAGGGAAAACCGCGACCGAATACGGAAGATTTTCTTCCATAACCGCGAGGTCAATCGTCTCCGCTCCGATATCGAGCGCCACAGCGCCTGCTTCGCGCTGTCTTGGAGTAAGAATAGCGCGGGCGGAAGCAAGCGGGGCTGGAATGACGTCGTTTATGACAACTCCAGCTTCTTCAACGACGGATATCATCTCTCGGAGCGGTTTTAATAGAGAGGTCACGAATAATATTTCGGCTTCCAAATTCTCTCCCTTCATCCCCAATGGATCGCGCATCACCATCTCTGAATCTACTGAATAGTTGAGACCGAAAGTATCTAAAATTTCCCTGTTTTGAAGATCTCTTGAAGAAGGGCGGGCCTGGGCCACGACGCGTTCTATATCATACGTCCCAATTTCTCCGGAAGCCTGCGCCACAGCGACACGAGCTCTAACTTTGGACGCGCCCAAAGCCGGCGTCCCGAAAGTCAAAAACGCTTCCTTGAATGGGATCCCCGAAAAACGCTCCACCTCCGTGATCGCCATCTTAATTTTTTTTGTAAGAAGATCTGGATTATTCGCCATTCCGCGCCTAACCCCTTCTGTTGGCACCAAAGCCGCGCCCAAGATATGAATTCCAGCGTCAAGTTTTCTCTCCATCGCCAAAGCTTTAATGCTCTTCGATCCAATATCTAAAATATTAACTATATTCCTCGGCATAATTTTCTTTCCATTATTTCCATGCGCTGTCCATGCCCATATCCCTTTAGATGCAAAAGTCCGTGGATATATAAAGCCCAAACGTGCTGGCGAAAGCTTCTATTATATAAACCGGCTTCTTTTTTTATTAAATTCGGTTCAAGAAAAATTTGTCCCTGATTTTTTGAGAGATCAAAAGATAAAACATTTGTATTTTTTTTGTAAATTTTTTTCATAATGGATGGTGTCGCAAATATTAGGTCAAGGTTATATTTTCCCCCAAAAAGTTTCTTCATTGTCGTGAGATAAGGAAGTCTTGGGGTCTTTGCTTTATTTATTTTAATAGTAGCGAGCATTAAAGAGAACTCAAAAGTTTCTTCAAAACTGTCGAAATTCTGTCTCCAGAAGCCTTGCCTTTCAATATCTGCATAGAAACTTTCATGACCTTCGCAAAATCCTTCTCTCCAGCCGCAGCTACCTCCCGAATACCATCTTTCAATATGCGTTCCAGATCTTCATCAGAAATTTCCGCAGGTAAATATACCCTTAGTATCTCTATCTCAGCCTTCTCTTTTAGAGCAAGCTCCGCCCTGCCCCCTTTCGCGAACTCGTCGGCGGCATCACGGCGCTTTTTTACTTCGCTTTTTATAACCTCCCCTATCTCTTCATCCGAAAGGCCAGTGTCTTTCTTCAAGAGCGCTATCTCTTTATTTTTTATGGCGCTCTGAACCATTCGAAGAGTGGACACTTTAAGGGCCTCGCCCGCCTTCATGGCAACTTTCAATTCCTCCTCGATTTTTTTGGATAGTGGCATAATACTAATCTACAAATTATATTCAAATGATGCAAATAGTTTATTTTATTTCTTCCTGGTCGCATTTTCTAATAAGTTGCCAATCCTCCAGTCTATTTCTCGGTCAGGTTTGTTTTGATTGATTGCACGTACCATTCTTTTGATAAGCTGGCCGGTATAGAAGAATTCGAGTTTTTCATTCAGGTCGCCGCGCTGAGATGTCTCTGGCATAACACTAAAGGCCTCGTCAAAAAACTCTTCGCCCCACATTTGTTTAACTCTCCAAAGGTCATAGTCTGGATCTCCGATATATACCCCACCCCAATCGATCACCGCACTAACGTCTTCCGAATCAGTATCCCAAAAAATGTGCTGATACTCTACATCGCCGTGCAATAAAGAGGGTCTATAGTTGAAGTGGTCTCCCGACAAATACCATTGGAATGAAGATTCAATAAAACGCTTTAATTCATCTGCACGTTGCGGAACTTTCTTTGTCGCCAAGGGATAAATATATTCCCGAGCATCTGCCAACCACACAGGGTATCTGGCTCTCAAATCTATTTCTAGCACGCCCAATTTTTTAGGAACCGTGAGGTCAATGGTATGGAGCTGAGAAAGAAATTTCCCAAAATTTTTGCCCCAAAGATTTTTCTCTGTCTTTGGAATTGCCTCCGGATTTGGTTCGAATCGAGTGCCGTTGATAATCTCATAACCGCCGAAAGGTACATCTGTATTTGGGACGACCCCGCGGTAAATATAATCCGGGACGCGCACAGGAAGATACTCTTTGAGAAATGGGAGAATATCCATTTCTCTTTTTAGATTTTCTCCGCTTTCACAATCTCTTGCAAAGCGAAAAGCAAACTTGTCGTTGACAAAAAAGACATAATTCGACATAGCCTCCTGTTGCTCACGGATAGTCTCAATTTTTAAAGAAGAGTTGAGTTCTTCGATGGCGTTCTTAGCCGACGTTTCAGTGATGCCTATTAGAAAATCTCTTGGTTTATTTTCTGGTGGTAGCTCCATATGATCTCCTTTATTCGCATAATGTCACAAAGATTAAGAAGTCGGACTTCGGAAAACCTATTCTATTTTTCCTAATTTTCTCTGCTTATCCATGTCGCGCTGCCAAGCAATTCTTCGAAGAGCTTCTTTTTTCTTTTTGAAGCCCGACTTGGATCTTGCCCTATACTGCCGCGATCTAGCCTCGATCAGGATTTTGGATCGTTGGATCTTCCTTGTGAACCGGCGCAAGAGCCCGCCGACAGATTCGCTATCCTTTCTTTTTACTTCTACAACCATATTTTATTTACCTCCCATTAAATGCAGGTGCAGGTGATCTATTTCCTGCCCCCCTTCTCGACCAACGTTAAACATTAATCTGTAACCATCTAATTTTTTTTCTCGAGCAAGCTCACGCGCAGCCATAATCATATCGCCCGCAAGCTCTGGTGACTCAAGCTCCTTTATAGAAGCGACGTGCGCTTTCGTAACTATTAAAATATGAATCGGCGCCTTTGGATGAATATCGTCAAATGCCATAAGCTCTTCGTTTTCTAAAGCAAACTCTTTGGGTATTTCTTTATTAGCAATTTTGCAGAATATACAACTTTCCATTTTTATTTTATTTTCATTTTTAATCTCTCTATTGCGCGCGTTAAAGGTAAAGTTTCCTGCATGCCCGAATCCATATCCCTTATAATAACGCTCCCATCGAGAGCTTCTTTCTGCCCCATTATAAGGCTGTAGACAACTCCGAGCTTGGCCGCTAGGCGCAATTGACCCCTTATTGAATCTTTTGATAAGGATTGAGCTAGAGGGATTTTAGCCTTCCTAAAATCTTCCATCAAGCCCAAGGTTTTTCTCTTAGCGGCGATGCCAAGCTGTATCAAAAACACTTTCGGTTTCTCCTCTTTGACAAAATGGTAAAAGTTTTCAGCATCCATTCCTTCGGATAAAATAGATACAACTCTATCAAGGCCAATCCCTCCTCCAGCACCCGGCAAATCCTTCCCCGCTAAAACCTGGCCGAGATTGTCATATCTTCCGCCCGCCGCGACCGTAAGATTTTTCATTTCTTCTGTTCCGTCTTCCTTTACGGTTTTCACTTGCCCAACAAATTCAAAAACTGTGCGGGTGTAGTAATCAAAGCCTCGAACGAGGCTTTGATTCAGTCTATATGGTATCTCGAGGGCGTCCATAAATTCCAAAACTTCCTTGAAGTGCGTTTTGCATTCATCGCAAACATATTCAAGCATCTGCGGCGCCTTGGTTTTAAACTCCTGACAGGATTGTTCCTTGCAATCAAGAAGCCTTATCGGGTTTTCCTTGAATCTTCTTTTGCAATCTTTGCAAAGCTTCTCGAAATGCTTTCTATAATAAGTTATCAGTTCTTTGCGCCATACAGGCCGGCACTCTTTGTCTCCCATTGTATTTAATTCCAAACTCGCCTCAATCCCGAGCTCCTTTAGGATAAGACCGAAAACTCTTATCACTGTTGCCTCCGCTACGGCAAGGTCCTCGCCCAAAATTTCAAGGTCGAATTGTCCAAATTCGCGATATCGTCCTTTTTGCGGAGCCTCGTGACGGAAGAAAGATCCGTTCTCGTAAAGCAAGACTGGCTGCGGCCAAGACTGCATTCCACGCTCAAAATAGGCACGGACAATTGGAACAGTCGCTTCCGGGCGCAAAACAAGCGAATCTCCTCCGCGGGTGCGGAAAGTATACATCTGCTTCTCTACGACATCGGAAGTCTCTCCCAAAGAAGCGGAAAAAAGCTCCGAATGCTCAAAATGAGGAGTTCTGATTTCTTGAAAGCCGTAATAAGAGGAAATCTCTTCGCATATGTCAGAAACACGCTTCCAAATTGAAAGCTCAGATCCGATAAGATCTCTTGTCCCTCGCGGGGTCTGTAATGAATCCTTTTTAATTTTCATATTGGTAAAAGCCAGGCAAAAAATTTATTTTAGACGGAGGCCAAAGCCTTAAAAGCGCGCGGCCGATTATCAAATTTTTTGGAAGAGTTCCCCACCTTCTAGAGTCCGAAGAGTAAAGGCGATTGTCGCCGAGCATGAAATATTCTCCGTCTTTCAGAGTTTTAATCTCATCCGGCGTGGTCAAAGCTTCTTTTAAAAATGATTCTTTAAGTTCTAATTTTTCATTCCCTTTGATCAAAAAAAGTTTATTGTCGCGTATTTCGATCGTCTCTCCCGGAAGGCCGATTGCCCTTTTAATAAAAAACTTCGACGGATCCTGCGGATACCTAAACACCAACACCTCTCCCCGCTCCGGATTTCTGAATTGATATGTAAGTTCGTCAATTATTATATACTCGCCGTCGTCGAAAGTCGGCTCCATAGAAGCCCCGCGAACTAAAAAAGGCTGGGCAACCCAGGTCCGAATCGGAATAATTACGATAGCGGATATTATTATAAAGCGAAGGAAATCTCTCCAAAAAGAATTTTGTGGCATAGAATATACCAAGAGTAATAAATTTCTTCATAAAAATCAAGGGTTATGCTAAAATCTTCCCTATGACGGCATACTATATAGTAGGTCTTGGCAATCCCGGGCCTGAATACGATAGCTCTCCTCATAATACCGGAAAATTCATTGCCGAGCTTTTTGCGAAGAAATATGAAGGTAAAAGGGCTAAAATCATTCTGCCTACCGTTTTTATGAACCAATCTGGGAAAGCCGTGAAAGGAATACCGGCAAAATGGCTTATTTTATTGCATGACGATATCGATTTGCCCATAGGACGCTTCAAAATCGTTTTTAACCGTGGCTCCGGCGGACACAAAGGAGTTGAATCCGTAATACGCGCAATCGGGTCGGAGAAATTCGTCCGCATTCGAATCGGCATCTCACCTAAGAAAAAACCGAATCATGCGCAGCTTATGAAATTCCTAACCCATAAATTCAAGCCGTCCGAGTCTGGAGCAATCAAAAAAATTTCCAAAAAAATAATCGAAGCCCTTGAAGTCATCATCACCGAAGGGCACGAAAAGGCAATGACGCTATTTAATGGATCCGCCTAAAACGTACAAAGAAATAATGATTGCCGCACCTACCCCGTCTTTTCTAGAACGGGGTGATTTCTTGTCCTTCGAAGCTTTAGCGAAGGAGGGAGCGTTGGAGCAATATAAACGACTTCGTTTGA
>Ga0209541_10001060_pt1 | contig 54762 bp, 36 predicted proteins | sample RifCSPlowO2_01_FD_184027 | JGI IMG/M metagenome (GOLD analysis project Ga0209541, IMG submission 184027) | Groundwater microbial communities from Rifle, Colorado - Rifle CSP2_plank lowO2_0.1 (SPAdes) (version 2) | ecosystem: Environmental > Aquatic > Deep subsurface > Groundwater | place... | reverse complement strand
TTATTTTTATATATTTTTAATCTCTCTAATAGTTAATATTATATTATTAGTTATTATTCCGATTTGTTTTTTAAAAGAAAATAATTTCAGTCGAATAAAAAAGACGATAAAATTTAGTCTGATTTGGTTCATCGCAGGACTCCTGCCGGTCATATTTTTTTCAAAACATTTTTTTTCCTATTATCTCCCTATTTCATTTGTGGGATTATTCTTAGGAGTTATAGTTTTATTTGATAATTTAATAACGAAAATTTACAAATTGCATATGAAATTAGCATATTTGCTGACATCACTTCTGGTCGTTAATTGGATGGTAAGTGTAATCGTGGCATCTGATTTCAATCAGAAAATCCATTGGGCGCCAAGACGTTCTAAGATTTCTAAACAATTAATTCAGAGTATAATCTCTGAATTCCCGGAAAAGAGTCTTCTGGCAAAAAATATTCTAGTACCGCTTACAGACGAAAATACGCTGGCTCTTAACAATCAAGACGGATTAAAAGTTTATTTTAGTGATGAAGAAATAAATACTGTTTATTTTAACCAGTAATGCATAAAAAAAATTATAAAAAGGTATTTTTTTATATTATTATTTTTATTTCCATAATTAAGTTGGTATCATTTATTGTGATAAATAGGCAATTTTTTCTTCAAAGATTTTCCCCAGAATATATAAGTCGTCTCTATTCCGAATCTCAATACGTTTTGGGAGAGAAATCAAAAGGTGGAATAGGCGATGACGGATTGTATGCGTACGCTGGGTATTACTATTTATTTCAAGGAGGAGATGTTTCAAACGTAAATTTTGAGCACCCTCCGCTAGGAAAGTATTTGATTGGTTTCTCTATTTTGTTCTTTGGAAATGAAAACGTTATTAATATCATTTATATAATCTTTCTTCTTATTTTGGTTTATAAATTAGGTTTGAGATTATTACGTGATAGGTTATTGTCTGCTTTATCGGTTGCGGTTCTATCTTTTGACCCCATATTTCTGGATCACTTAATCCGCTCGATGCTGGATCTACCATTTACTTTATTTTTTACAGGTGGAATTTACTTTTTTCTAAAAGGTTTAGAGAAGGATAAGTTTTTATTTCATTCATTTGTTTTATGGGGAATGGCATTTTCGACTAAATTTTTTCCGGCCTATTTCTTAATTTACGTTTATTCATTAGGCATCGTCCTTATATACCAGAGGAATTTAATTAAACCGTTTCTTTTAGGATCAATAACAGTACCAGTAATCTATATAGCCTTACATATCTCTTTTTTCTTCTATCATCCCTCACTGATTGAATTTCTTAGGCACAAAAAATGGATGCTTGCCTGGTTTACAGGAAGTCCTATCATTATTGGTAATATCTGGAGATTTATATTTACTGGTAATTATTTGGACTCTACAAGAAAAATGGCTTCGGATAAACATTGGAATACAGTGATACCTTTAATTGTTATTTTGGCAGTGGCCTCATTTAAAAAAATATTTATTCTTAACAAGAAATACCAGGATATATTTGTAATCTACGGTTTGTGTATATTTTATCTTATATATTTATCGTTTTTTACCGGAGGTATGCAGAAATTTCTCATGCCTATATACCCATTACTTATTATCTTAGCCCTAAATAATCTCCTGTTCATCTATAGTATAATAACCTCATGGAAGAAGAGGAATTGAGCCTTATCAAGAGGAAAATAGTAAGTGGCGTGGTCGCTTTGACATCAAGAACTTTTATACTACAAGTTATCGCTTTCGTTTCCACTTTTATCTTAACCATTCTTTTATCTCCATCGGTCTTTGGTGTTTTTTTCGTTGTTTCTGCTGTTATTTCCTTTCTGTCCTATTTTTCTGATATCGGTTTAGCTGCAGCTTTAATCCAAAAAAAAACCGAGCCGACCCAAAAAGAATTAACATCAGTTTTTACCCTGCAACAACTACTGGTGCTTATAATTGTAATTGGAGCCTACATTCTATCCCCGTATATCTCCCAATTTTATAAGTTGACCCCCGATGGAATTTTTTTGCTTAGATCATTAATCATTGCCTTTCTATTATCTTCTTTGAAGACGATACCATCAATCTTGCTTGAGAGAAAGCTAGAGTTTTCGCGTCTCATCATCCCGCAAATATTAGAAACTTTTTCTTTCTATCTGGTGGCTATATACTTAGCTTTCAGGGGATTTGGTATTAGCAGTTTTGCCTGGGCTGCAATCATTAGAGGGGTTGTTGGTCTGATCGCTATTTATGTTATTTCACCATGGCGAATAAGTATTGGAATATCTTATTCATCTATCAAAAGTCTCCTTTCTTTTGGTATTCCATTTCAGACTAATTCTTTTCTCGCACTAATAAAGGATGATTTAATGACCATATTTTTAGGTAAAGTTCTGCCATTTTCCCAAGTTGGGTATATAGGTTGGGCAAAAAAATGGGCAGAAACCCCTTTACGTTTAATTATGGATAGTATTATTAGAGTCACGTTTCCAGCTTATTCTAGGCTTCAGGATGAAAAAAAAATCTTAGGTATGGCCATGGGAAAATCTATTTTCTTTCTCGCTCTATTCATTTTACCAACAACCACTCTTTTGACAATATATATGAAGCCGATGATATTTTTAGTTCCTAAATATCTCAAGTGGGAGCCAGCTTTGACTTCTTTCTACTTATTTGCTTTCTCCTCGGTGATGGCAGCTTTCTCAAGTCCTCTGGTTAACGCTCTGAATGCCCTCGGTAAAATAAAAAGTACTCTTGTATTGATGGTAATTTGGACTACACTAACTTGGATCCTTGTTCCCTTATTGATATTTTTTTACGGATATATAGGTGTGGCGATTGCCGCTTTTGTCATGTCTTTTACAGTCTTTATTCCGATTTTAGTTACCAGAAAATATATCTTTTTCCCCTTGGGTTCTCCCTTGTTTAAGCCTGTCATTGCCACAATTTTTGTGGCAGTTATAGCTTTTCTTTCAAATATCTTCGTTAATAGTCTTGTAGGACTTATAATCTCTATATCGATTTCATTTTTGTCTTTCGGGTTAATCATCTGGTTTTGGATGAGAGAAGAAATTAAACCGTATTTGCCCAAATTCCTCAATTTATATTCGTGAAAAAAATTATATTTTTTTTCCTGATATTTCTTTTTTATCCCAGACAAATCATTGTCGCCGCAACTGATAATTATGTGACTGTAGTTAATCCTGTTCGAGCAAGAAATCTTTGGCAATCGGTTGATTCCGTTAAAAATCAGATTAATTTAATCCTTGATTATAAAATTCCCTCCACATGGCTTTTGCAGTATGACGTGATAATTGATGATGAAGCCTGGGAATTGTTCAAGAAATTGCCCAACGATCAAGAGTTAGGCGTTTTCTTGGAAGTAAGCGAAAGGCTTGCTACTGATGGTTATGTACCCTATCTTTTGGGAATGGGCGATTGGGCCAGACCCGATAAAGTTTTGCTATCCGGTTATTTGCCAGACGAAAGGAAAAGAATAATAGATAAGTTATTTGAGAAATTTAAAAGCAGGTTCGGACTTTATCCTGTATCAGTTGGCGCATGGTATATCGATACTTTATCTTTGGATTATCTGGCAGAAAAATATAACATCCAAACCGTACTAGATGTGGCCGATCAGTATTCTACTGATAAATACGGTATCTGGGGTAAACCTTGGGGACTGCCCTATATCCCATCGCGACTCAATTCATTATTGCCGGCAAAAAACGAACAGGAAAAAATGACTGTAGTAAAAATTCAATGGGCACAGCGGGACCCGGTAAGAGGTTTTGGTTCGACTGTTGCTGATTCTAATTTCAGCATGCAAGCTAATGACTATATAAATAATAAGTTAGATACAAATTATTTCAAGAAACTTACTGGTGTATATCTGGGTTTGGCAAGCCCAATTAAACAATTGACCGTAGGTTTGGAGGCTGGGCAGGAGGGTGCAGTTTTTTATGAAGAATTCAAAAAGCAACTTCAGTATTTAAAACAACTGCAGGGAAAAAATGAAATAGTAATTCTTACTATGAAATTATTTGCAAAAGAATACAATAATCGATTTCCCTTATTAAATCCAGGTGTTTTTATTTCAGGTACTGATTATTTTGATCCGTCAATTGAAGCATATTGGTACTCAAGTAGGTTTTACCGGATAGGACTTATCAAACAAAACAATAAATTATTTATCAGAGATTTTCGCATCTATCCTGATTATTTACCTAACCGTGATATTTTTACCAATGATCTCAGTGTCGAGCTGAAAAGAGTAATTCCTGGCACTATAGATGAAGTATTAAAAAGAAATAGTAAAATGTTATTTTCCGATGTAACTAATATTAAAATTATCAATAAAAATGATAAGATAGATATTTATTCGGAAGACAAAAAAGGCAACGAGCATTTAATTTCTCTTTTGGAAGATAAAGTAGTAGTTGAGGGGAAAGCTATTTTTGAGAAAGATAAGCAGTCCGGTTTCAAAGATGATCTTGATAGATTTTTGTCAAGGACGATTGTAGACTATTGGGTTAAGTATCCTCATGAATGGTTTGGAAGCTGGCGTTTTTCAAAAATAAACAATAAGTTTTATTTTGGCTTCATGATATCACCTGACTATTTAACTGGTATTAAATCAGAATTTCCCCTTCTTGGATCATTTCAATTTCCCTTCCAGACGCTTATTCGCTTCAAAAGTTTTCCCAAACTTGGTATAGCTGAATTTATCTCGGATTATTTGGTTAAAAGTATAAATAATAGTACAATCAAGATATCCGAAAAGCATCTTTTATGATCTCTGCTGTTATTCATACCTATAACGAAGAAACCAATATTGAGGATTGTTTGTCTTCATTAAACTGGACAGATGAAAAAATCGTGGTCGACATGGGTTCTACTGATAAAACTACCCAAAAAGCTAAAAGATTTGGTGTAAAGGTTCACACTTTTCCATATATGGGCTTTGCTGATCCCGCCAGAAATTTTGGTCTGGAGCAGGTTAAAGGTGATTGGGTTATTGTTCTTGACGCAGATGAAAGGATATCTAAATCCTTAGCGGAATTTTTATTGCAACAAACCCAGAAGAATACTGATATCGATTATTTCAGAATCCCCCGTAAAAATATTATTTTTTCTAAATGGATTAAACATACGGGCTGGTGGCCGGATTATCAAATCCGATTTTTCAAAAAAGGCGCTGTTTCCTGGAGTAATAAAATACACGGAGTTCCGATTACTAAAGGGAAAGGCACGGATTTAGATCCAATCGAAAAATTGAGTATTATTCATTATAATTATCAATCGATTGAGCAATACCTTAATCGTCTTAATCGTTATACAAGTATCTTCGCAAAAGAACTTTTTTTAGAAAATCAACGTTTTTTATTAAGAGATCTGTTCGAAAAACCAAGCAGGGAATTTGTGAATAGGTTTTTTGTCGGAGAAGGTTTCAAAGATGGTGTTCACGGGTTAGCTTTATCATTCTTACAATCGTTTTCTGAGCTTATTACTTATCTCAAATTATGGGAGTTGGAAAAATTCAGAGAGGAAAAGATTAGTCTTTTAGACACTGATAAATACTTAGGAAAAGAATATGAACTTAAACATTTTTGGTTAGTCGATAAACTGTTAAAACAATCCTCTGATTTAAAGGATAAGATTATTTGGAAATTCAAACGAAAGTTTCATATATATGGATAAAACAGCCATCATTGTGCTCCACTATAAAAACATGTCCGATACATATACTTGCATTAAATCAATATCTGATAACTTCAAAACCGGTAAGAAGCCTTATATTCTGGTGGTGGCAAATTCTTCGATAAAAGACGATGTGGCTAATCTTAAAAAAAAATACAGAGGACTGGATTTTATAGAAAATCCTAAAAATCAAGGTTTTGCAGAGGGTAACAATCTAGGTTTAAAAAAGGTTTATTCACTTGGATTCGAAAATTATATTTTGCTCAATAATGATACTGTCGTTTCCTCTGACTTAATCAACCAGCTTGTGAAGTATGCCAAGGTTGATGATAACATAGGGTTGATTTCACCCAAAATATATTTCGAACCAAATTACGAGTATCATAAAAGTCGCTATCAAAAGAAAGACATCGGTAAAGTAATTTGGTATGCGGGCGGGATAATTGACTGGCAAAACATCCATGCCTGCCATCGTGGCGTCGATGAGGTGGATAGTAAACAATATGATCTGATTTCAGAAACTGATTTTGCAACAGGGTGTTGTATGTTTATTAAAAGGAAAGTAATCGAACAAGTCGGTTTTTTTGACACAAAATATTTCCTTTATTATGAGGATGTTGATTATTCCATGAGAGTCAAACTTGCCGGATTTAAAATAGTTTATTTACCCCGAGCATATCTGTGGCATAAAAATGCTTCTTCGTCGGGTAAGCCCGGATCTTCTACACACATTTATTACCAGAACAGGAACCGTTTTTACTTCGGTTTTCAATATGCCTCTTGGAGGTTAAAAAAATCCCTATTCATTGACAGTTTAAGGTTATTGATTAAAGGCGGGAACTACTCAAGAGCGGTCATAGATTATTATTCAGGTCATATGGGACAACAATAATTATGGATATAAGCGCGATAATAATAACTCGGAATGAAGAAGAAAATATAAAAGAGTGCATCGAAAACCTGAAGTTTGTAAGTGAGATTATAGTAATAGATAACTGTTCAAAGGATAATACCCCTGAAGTGGCTAAAAAAATGGGTGCAGAGGTTTATAGTTTGAAAGGGCTTGATTTTTCGTATTTGAGAAATTACGGAAAGGAAAAAGCAAGCGGTGAATGGCTATTATATCTTGATGCAGACGAGAGAATTACAGATACCCTTTCAGGCGAAATTAAGAAAAGAATATTAAATCCTGACAAAGTATCAGCTTTTAGAATACCAAGAAAGAATTATTTCCTGGGTAAACAATGGCCCAGAATAGAAAAAATGGTCCGCCTAATCCAAAAAAATGCCTTGATTGGTTGGCAAGGAAGTTTACATGAAACTCCGTTAATAACCGGAAATATTGGAGATTTAAATTCTCCATTATTACATTTCACCCATCGTGACATTAACTCGATGCTTCAAAAGACGAATGAATGGTCAGAAATAGAGGCGAACTTGCGTTTTCAAAATCAGCACCCTCCTGTTGTGTGGTGGAGATTTTTTAGAGTCATGATGTCCGCTTTTTGGCATTCCTTTGTAGAAGAAAGTGGTTGGAAAGTGGGTATTGTCGGTTTGATAGAAAGTCTTTATCAAACATTCAGCATCTTTATTACGTATGCAAAATTATGGGAAAAACAGAATAGATTAAAAAATAATGATGAAGATTTTATCCCCAAAAAGTAAGCTAAAAATAGGCATATATTCTCCTTACATGAATATTATCGGTGGGGGTGAACGCTATTTATTGACCATAGCCGGATGTTTACAAAAATTTCACAATGTTTATATTCATGCTGATTCATCATTGAAAAAAGAATTCTGGAAAATGTTCCAGATCGATATAAGAAAGGTTAAATTTGTAACCGATACCAACTTTAACAAGTTTTATTACGATGTATTTTTTTACACCACTGATGGAAGCATATTTTTAACGAAAAACAGAAAAAATTTTCTGGTCATTCAGTCTCCAGCCCATATTCCGGATAATAAAGTTTTAAACAAAGTTAAACTGTTAAAATGGCAGATAATTTGTTACTCAAAATTTATGCAAGGTATTATTGAAAGTAAACTCCATAAAAAAAGTGAAATATTATCTCCAGCAGTTTCGACTAGTTTATATAGCTCTTCGTTATCCAAAAAAAGAAACGTTATCTTATCTGTTGGTCGATTTTTTTCTCATCTGCATAGCAAAAAACATCTAATTTTGATTGATCAGTTTAAAAAATATTACAAAAAGTATTTCTCCGGATGGCAATTAATCATTGCCGGAGGGTTAACTGATTTAAAGGGTCATGAGGTCGTTAATTCTTTGCAGGTGGAGAGTCAGGGTTTTCCAATTCAAATTGTGATCAACCCATCTTTTTCAGAGTTGGTAAAGTTATATCAAAAAGCGAAGATATATTGGCATGCTACTGGATTTAATGAAAATTTAAATTTATATCCAGAGAAAGCAGAACACTTTGGCATCACAACACTCGAAGCCATGGCTGCAGGAGGAGTTCCGGTAGTTTTTGGAGCGGGGGGGCAAAATGAGATTATTTCTACCGGATTGAATGGATTTTTATGGAAAAATCTTTCAGAATTAATTCAGACCACGACAAAACTTATAAAAGATAAAAAATTATTAGATTCGATATCTAAATCGGCCATAAGTCGTGCAGACGATTTTTCTACAAGTAAATATTATGAGAAACTGGAAAAACTTATTCAAGCGTAAAGGTTATATATTGGCCTTATTGATCCTAGCCGTATTATTTTTTTACCCTTTTATCTTTTTTGGCAGGCTCCCGATTCCTGCGGATACGATTGTCGGGATGTATTATCCCTGGAAAGATTATGTCTGGAGCGGTTTTAAATCAGGCGTGCCGTTCAAAAATCCTCTTATTACTGATCCGGTAAGACAACAGTACGTATGGAGAGATCTTGCTGTTAAGTCAATTAAGAAAGGAGAACTCCCACTTTGGAATCCCTACTCTTTTTCGGGAACTCCTCTTCTTGCTAACTTTCAAACAGCAGCTTTTTATCCTCTTAATATATTGTTCTTTTTTTTACCTTTTCCTTTTGCCTGGGGAATACTGGTTGTTTTGCAGCCACTACTGTCTGGTATATTTCTATACCTATATTTAAGATATTTTCGATTAAGTAAATTTAGCTGCTTTTTAGGCGCTCTGGTTTTCTCATATAGTGGTTTTGCCATCGCCTGGTTGGAATGGAATACTATCGGGCATACGGTTCTCTGGTTCCCCCTGATTTTATCGGCTTATGAAAATTTACTTAAAAAAATTAGCCTTAAATGGGTTTTGATTCTAATCGCGGCTGAAGTTTCTTCAATTATGGCCGGACATCTTCAGGTGCTATTTTATATTTTTATCGTCAGCAACCTTTATTTATTAGTCAGGATAATACAAATAACACATAAAGAAAGATTGAAGCGTAATTTATTGATAAGGGTCATTAAAAAATATCTGCCGTTTTTTTTGATCGGAATATTTGTTTTTACAATAACTTCAATTCAATGGCTACCAACCATTCAGTTTATTAGTCAAAGTGCTCGTTTGTCTGATCAGGGATCATGGATGAAAGATGGCTGGTTTCTGCCTTGGCAAAATCTAATTCAGTTTGTTGTTCCGGACTTCTTTGGCAACCCTACAACTGGTAATTATTGGGGCGTGTGGAACTACGGTGAGTTTATAAGCTATATCGGAGTTATACCTTTGATATTTTCGTTCTACGCTCTTTTATTTCGTCGAGATAAGAAAACGCTTTTTTTTGGCGTAATTACCCTGACTAGTTTAACGATGGCTTTGCCCACATACCCGGGTAAACTAATTTACCAGTTGAATGTACCATTTATTTCTACCAGTCAGCCAACTCGATTATTATCAGTAGTGTCTTTTGGTTTGAGTGTGCTTACTGCTTTAGGTTTTGATGTGTGGATAAAGGATAAAAGTTTGAAAAAAACTCTATATTCATTATTTATCCCTATTGCAACTTTAATAATTGGTTGGTTGGTTGTGTACATCCCGAGTATTTTTCAATTTTCTATCACAACTGAAAATCTTTATATTAGTAAGAGGAATTTGATATTACCTACATTTACTTTTCTGATCTCTATTTGCGTTTTAACAGTTTACAGTGTTTTTAAAAAAAGTTACGGTAGCGTTTTTAAAATTGTTATTGGATTAATCATTATTTTCGACCTATTTCGTTTTGGCTGGAAATTTACTTCTTTTTCAAAAACAGAATGGCTATTTCCCGAAACAAGACTCATACAAGAGATAAAAAATGATAAAGAGAATGCTCGCTTTATGACTGATGATCGTAGAATTTTGCCACCTAATTTTGCTGCCTACTACCAAATACAGGACGTTGCTGGTTATGATCCTTTATATTTAAATAATTATGCTCAACTTATTTCTGCATGGGAAAGAGATTTGGCAGATATCACTCCAATAAATTTTAACCGGATATTAAATCCTGTTCGATTCGACAGTTTTATTCCAGATTTATTGGGGGTGAAATACTTAATGAGTATGCAATCCTTAAAACCAAAAAAACTTGCCTTAATTGCTCGGGATGGCGACACTAATCTATATAGAAATTTAAATGCTTTCCCCAGAGCCTTTTTTATAGAGAATATCATAAGGACGAAGACCATTCAGGAAGAGGTCGAATATATTTATGCACTTAAAGAGAATCTTAGAAAGACCGCGGTAACAAGTGAAGATGTAGAATTATTACCTCAAAAATTGCTGCCAAATGAATCAGTAAATATTACCTATTATTCTGAAAATAAAGTTATTCTTAAAACACTAAGCATATCTCCCCATTTATTAGTCTTAACGGATATCTATTATCCTTCTTGGAAAGTATATATTAATGGACAGGTATCGAAAATTTATAAAGTTGATTTACTTTTTAGAGGAGTTTTAGTGCCAGCTGGAAAAAATACAATAGAGTTTAAAATAAATCTTATATGAATATAAGTGTGGTAATTCCGAATTATAACGGAAAACGATTATTAGAGAATAATTTACCCTTAATATTAACTATGTTAAAGGATAAAGAAATAATAGTAGTAGATGATGCATCAACTGATGGAAGCGTTGAGTTGATAAAAAAACTCTTTCCCACGGTTAGATTGTTAGAACATAAAAGTAATTATGGTTTTTCCACGACCGTGAATGATGGGGTAAAAGTTGCAAAAGGGCAGTGGGTAGTACTTCTCAATAGTGATGTAGTCCCTCAAAAGAATTTTCTTGAATATTTATGTAATCATCTTAATGACCCGAAAGTTTTTGCAGTCGGTTGTTTACAGTACGGAATAGATTGGAAAGATCACCATATACTCGGAAGAGGTATTGGGAAATTTCATCAAGGCCTTCTCGTTCATGCTCCCGGGAGTCTTGACAAGCATAATACTTTATGGGTTTTTGGGGGAGCGGGTATATTCAATAAGAAGATTTGGGAGATACTGGGAGGATTGGATACTATCTACGAACCGTTCTATTGGGAAGATATAGATCTTTCATACAGAGCTTTAAAGGCCGGATATAAATTATTATTTGAATCAAAAAGTGTTGTCAAACACTTTCATAATAAGGGTGCAATTAGTACTGGATTTTCTGATTCGTATGTGAAAAAAATTTCCTATCGTAATCAGATTATGTTCGTATGGTTAAACATTACTGATCCTAAGTATTTAACAGAACATTTGGTTTACCTCCCCTTTCATTTAATGAAAGCCGTCATTACTCATGACCTTTCCTACTTAACGGGATTTTGCCTTGCTTTAATCAAGTTGCCTGAAGTGATTAAAGGTCGTCTTATTAAACGAAACTCCAGTAAAATCAGTGACCAGCAGGTTCTGAAACAGTTTGCAGGTGAAATTTAGATCAGAGAGCCTATTTCTGTGCTACAATTGTCTATATGTTAAAGCGGAGTGTAATACTTGCTTTGATCATTATCCTCGCCGGAATTTTAAGATTTTACGATTTAGGTAAAACTCCGATTAGCCTCGAATGGGACGAAGTGGCAATTGGTTATGATGCTTACTCTATCCTCAAAACCGGAAGAGATCAATTCGGAAAATTTTTACCTTTAACTTTCAGATCGTTAGATGATTATAAACCTCCAATATATGAATATCTTACGGTTCCAGCAATACAGATATTTGGATTAAATTCTTTTTCTGTCAGGTTTCCTTCTGCCTTGTTTGGATTATTAAGCGTCATAATGGCATATTATCTGGCGCTTTGCATATTTAAAGAAGTACCTGCTTTAAAGTTAAAATCTTATCGACTTGCTTTAATCTCAGCCTTTCTTTTGAGTATTTCTCCGTGGCATCTCCAGTTTAGCAGAGCTGCGTTTGAAGTGAATATATCAGTATTAATCACAATAACGGCGATGGCCTCTTTTATAAATGGATTAAAAAAGCCAAAATATTTTTTACTGGCTGCTTTTCTGTTCGGAATTAATTTATTTTCCTATCACTCAACCAGAGTGGTGACGCCGCTTCTGTTATTATCTTTATTCTTACTTTTTAATAAAAAATTGCCTTCGGTTAAATATCTTCTTGCCTTTTTTGGCATTTTTGGAATTTTTTTCCTTAGTTTTATACCGATACTTTTATCAGCCGATGCCCAAATTAGATTTAAAGCTACTAATATATTTAGTCCGGGAGCAAGATACCTGGATGAAAAAGATTTAGATAAAATTTATTTAGAAGAGAGGTTGAAAGATAAAAGTGCTGGATTTGAGCTTTCAGGTAAAATTTATCATAACCAAAGATTTATTTATTTTGATTACGATACCCTCAAGAAAGCTTTTAACCATTACATATCCCATTTTAATTTTGAATTTTTATTTATCAAGGGAGATGCTCCCTTACATCACGCACCGGGATTCGGACTTCTATATATTTGGGAATTCCCCTTTTTAATTACGGGTTTAATTTATCTTATCAGGAAAAATTTAAATCGATATATTTTAGTTATCCTGCTTTGGATGTTAATAGCTCCTATTCCAGTTGCTGTAACTAGAGAAGCGCCGCATGCGGTAAGAGCAGAGTTAATGTTACCTACCTTACAATTCATTACCGCCGTCGGACTGATGGTTATTATCGAGTTTATAAAAAAAGAACGTCGATGGGTTTATTTCCCTTTCGTCATTTTAACGATTTTATTCTTGACTATTAATAATAGTTATTATTTACATCAATATTACATCCATACTAATTACGAATTGTCTCAAAATTGGCTTTATGGTAGAAAAGAAGCTGTGTTTCTAACTGAAAAAATTAAGAATAACTATGATAAAGTTTTAGTTTCCAAGAAAGTCGATATGCCACATATTTTCTGGCTATTCTATTCGCAATATTCACCTAAACAGTATTTATCCGAAGGAGGAACGGTATCCGGAGGATTTGCCGATGAAAGGAATCGATTTGATAAATATGAATTCCGAAATTATACATACAAATTACTACCAAAAGACAAAAAACTCCTCCTTGTTGGAGTACCAAGCGAGTTTCCTCCAGATGCCACGATACTCCAAACCATATTTTATTTGGATGGAACAGAAGCCTTGAAAATTGCAGAGAGTATTTGAATTATGAGTAGGACTAAGTTTATTTTGTCGACAATCTTTATACTTGGGTTGTTACTCAGAATATCGTTTATAGATAAGGTTCCTCCCGGTTTAAACCGGGACGAGGCTTCAATTGGATATAATGCTTACTCTGTACTTCTGACTGGTAAGGACGAATATCAACAATTTCTACCTTTATCATTTAAGTCATTTGGTGACTGGAAATTACCTTTATATATTTATCTTGATATCATTCCTATCTACCTGTTTGGTTTGACAGAACTTTCGACAAAACTTCCTTCAATTATTTTTGGCTCTTTATCGATTTTAATCACCTATTTATTTGTTATTGAAATACATAAGGAATCATTCAAGAAAAAAATTATTGCTTTACTAGCTTCACTATTTTTGGCAATCTCACCCTGGCACATCCATTTTTCAAGAGTTGCCTCTGAAGCAAATATGGCTGTTTTTTTAGTCTGTATGGGTTTACTTTTTTTTGTAAAGGGAAGGAAAACAAAATTTTACCTTTATTTATCTGCTCTACTTCTCGCCTTAAGTCTCTATACTTATCATGGTAATCATATCTTTACCTCTCTTCTTTTTGCAGGATTAACTCTAATTTTAATTTTAGAAAAGTATTTAAAAAACTACAAAAAACCATTTTTTATCTTTCTCTTGATTTTTTTGATACCGGCCTTAATAATCTTTAAGGCAACTCTTTTTTCGGCTGACAGGACAAAAATATCAGGCCTTCTACCTCTTAATGATCCATATTCAGTTTACGAGAACATAGTTCTGGCACGACTCATTCACTCAAATCCATCATCTAAACTGACGTCAATTTACCACAATAAGATCAGTTTTTTAGTTGAGGGAGCAATTCAGGGTTATTTGAAAGGTTTTTCCACTGAGTTTCTTTTTATTAAGGGAGGAGGTAATGAGCAGCATAATATTCCCCAGTTTGGTAATTTATACATTTGGGAGAGCCCGTTTATTCTATTTGGGTTATATCTGATTTTCCGTAACAAATTACGTTGGCGCTATCTATTACTATTATGGCTTCTTATATCACCAATTCCTGCTTCAATTACTAAGGATGCTCCTCATTCAGCCAGAATGTTGTCATTTCTTCCTCTGTCTCATATTTTAGCCGCAATTGGAGTTACTGAAATTATTATCTTATTAAGACGGATACCTAAAAATATTTTTATTAGTTCCTCAATTTTCTTCTTATTAATAATTAACTTCACCTTTTTTTTAGACCGATATTTTATCCACTTTCCTATAGTAAAAGAAGCTTCATGGGGTAATGCCTATAAAGAGCTGGTCAATTATGTTTCCCAAAATTACTCAAAATATAATTCGATCGTCATGGACAGGCCAAATTATTCTCCGTATATCTTTTTTTTATTTTATCAACGGACCGACCCATCTTATTATCAAAAAGTGGCTTTACGTTATTCAATTACAGAAGAAGGATTCCATCATGTCCAAAAAATCGGTAAACTGGAGTTTAAAAAAATAGATTGGGGAAAAGATTTAGCTGTTCCAGACAGACTCCTGATAAGTTGGGCAGATACTACACCGCCAAGCGCAACATACGGTGCCATAAAGAGCATAGATTTAAAAGACGGACATAAATATTTTTATCTTATAAATTCAGAATTATGACAAAAAATTATTTTCTTTTCGGATGTATTATTGCGCTTGCCATACTTCTAAGATTTTTTTATCTTGGAAAAGTACCTCCCGGTTTATATAGTGATGAAGCTTCCTATGGGTATAATGCTTATTCGATTATCAAGACCGGAAAAGACGAATATGGTCAATTTCTTCCTCTTGCCTTTAAATCTTTTGGAGATTATAAAGCTCCACTCTATATTTATGCGTTAACTCCGTTTGTTTCTATTTTTAACCTCTCAGAAATAAGCGTAAGATTACCTTCGGCGGTCCTTGGAGTCATATTGGTAATCGTAGTTTATTTTTTAGCAGAAGAAATATTTACGCGAAACTCATACGCTCTTTTATGTTCCTATTTTATCTCTATCTTGCCTTTTGGTCTCCAGTTTAATCGTATGGCTCATGAAAATAATTTAGTTGTGGTATTGATTACGGTCGGAATTCTTTTTTTCCTTATATCAGTCAAATACGGATTTTACATAATTCCTTCGTTCATTAGTTTTTTAGGAAGTATCTATACCTATCACGATGCAAAAGTATTTACCCCTCTTATTTTAGTTTCCCTCATAATTCTGCTGCGAAAATCCCTTTGGAAGAATCGGGCAAACGCGACGATAGGCATTTTTATAACCGTAATCTTACTTTTACCTTTTATAAGTACCTTAAAATATGAAGCGCTTTGGTCAAGAGTTCGTTATACAAATATTTTATCTGATAAAGGAATCACCCTTGAGACTAATCAAGAAAGGGGTGAAGATCAAAACAGCAAATTTTTTGTCCCGGCTTTATTCCATAACAAAATACTCAATTCATCTAAAAAGTTTTTAGAAAATTATATTTCGCAGTATTCCTTTCTCTTCCTCTTTTTTACCGGGGACCCTGTGAAACTCTATCAAACGCCCGGTAACGGACTCTTTTATCCTGTCACGCTAATATTTCTTTTATTGGGAGCCTACTTCCTTTTTAAAAGAAATATGAAATATAAATGGCTTATTACTATCTGGTTTATCTTAAGTGGAATACCTCCGGCATTGACCCGATTTGTGCCATCAGCAAGCAGAATGTTATCACTCTTACCTGCAGCAACAATTCTCATCGTAATTGGTTTACTCGCATCGTCAGAATATATAAAATCTCCTCCTCTAAAACGAAAGTATTTCATCTTTGTAACCTGTATCTTTACCTTAAGTATTGCCTATTATTTGCATTACTATTACTTCAATATGTCAGTAAGGTATGCCAAAGAGTGGCATTATGGAATGAAGGAAGTTATGAGTAAGGAAAGAGAGTTAGAAAGTCAATATGCACGTATCTGGTTTAGTAAAAATGCCTGGGGATATATTTATCCATTATTTTATTTGCCCTATCCTCCGGAAAAATATCAACCACAGGCAAGTTTAAGTTCATTAGACGAATTTGGTTTCGGATGGGTTAATGGTTTTGATAAATATACTTTTAGTGATTTTCCTTCAAATTTCTCCTTAGAGGAAAACACACTTTTTATCGGTGCACCTTCTGATTTCTCCTTAATAAAAAAACCATTGTATACAGTTTATTATCCTGATAGGCAGGTTGCCTTTTATTTCGCTGATAAGAACTCGTTTTGATTTTAAGTATGAAAATTAAATTACTAATTTTAATTATTCTCATTTTAGCTTTCACATTCTTTATCAGAATTTATAAATTAACCTCCAATCCAGAAGGGTTTGATCAAACAGAAGCTGCCTTTGGTTATAATGCCTATAGTCTGCTAAAGACCAGTCGGGACGAATATGGAAAATTTCTTCCATTAGTTCTGACATCGATTGGAGATTATAAATTGTCCATTTTTTCTTATTGGGAAATCCCTTTTATTACTCTATTTGGTCTGAATGAATTTTCCGTGCGGTTTTCAGTTGTCGTGGCAAGCATGATCAGTCTGATACTTATATATTTTATTATAGATGAAATATTGAAGAAACATAAAATCGCCCTTCTCTCTCTCTTTTTTGTCGGTATTTCACCTTGGCACATCATTATGTCCCGTATGGCCTACGATCCTATGGTGGCCTTTATGTGGTTTCTTTTCTCCATATTTCTTTTTATTAAGTGGTACAGGGAAAATAGGTATTATTTATTAATATTGAGTGTAATAGCTCTTGCTTTTGCTATCTCAACATATTATTCAGTTTGGTTATTGTTTCCGTTTACTATCGCTTTATATTGGTTATTAATTTATAGAAAAAGACTAAATATTAAACAATTAGTTTATCTGACAGTCATATTGCTAATTCCTGTACTTATTTTCGTCAAGCTTTTTTTGACAACCAGAGGGCAAAGACTTTACCAGGATAGTACTTTTCAGGTGGACGCTTTTCCGCTACTGGCAGAACAGATTAGAGAAGATCAGCACGAATTCCCGATTTATATCACCAGATTATTTCATAATAAACTTGCCTTTTATCCACTTTTTATAATCCAAAATTTATTTAAGAATCTAAGCATAGATTTTTTATTTTTAACCGGAGATAAAATTGATAGAAGATTTTACGTTCCCTATAACGGTGTGCTTTATCTCTGGACAATGCCTTTTTTTCTCTTGGGATTGTTTTATTTTTGGAAAAATCAACCAGCCAGAAAAAATCTATTTATTTTAGGACCAATTGTTATAATTTTTCTTGGCAGCGCTTTCTCCGCGTTTGGATCCGAAACGGAAAGGACACTATTTTCGGTGCCTATTTTCTGCTTTTTGATCAGTCATGGATTACTGATTATCTATGATAAAGTCAGGAAAACTCATCTGAATTCAATTATTTTAGGGTTAAGCGGGATACTTTTGATTTATAATATAACTTATTTTAACCATCAATATTTTTGGCACGGAAATGTTCATCAGCCGTGGGGGAGAAATTTCGGCGTATCTGAAATGATCAATACAGTCTCAGCTTTAAAAGGTAAATATGGAAAAGTCGTTGTTCCGGATAATACCTATATTTACTTTTATTTTTATAATAAAACAGATCCCAAGATAGCTTGGGCAGAATCAGAGAATATTAACCAGAAGGCAAATTTTCTCCAACATCGTTTACGTTCAAAAATAGGAGATTATCTGGCTATGCCGGTTGAATGCCCCGCAGCAGGGAGACTTCACGTGCTTTATGTATGTCAAGGTACAAAAATACCGCCAAATAGCAGAATAATAAAGATTATACGATACCGAGACGAACAGCCGGCATTTACAATGTTAGAATTTAGTAACTCAATTACTCAGACCACCCCACCAAAAAATTTAAATTTTATGGGGAAATATGGCCTTATTGATGATTCGGAGAATTCATACTGGAAGGAAGAGTTAGAAATATATTAGAATTAAAATGAAATTAAGGATAATATTTTTACTGATCATCATTCTGTCTATTTTATTACGGGGTTGGCGGGTGGATAGATTTCCGGCCACACTTTATGGTGATGAGCAGGCTTTTGCCTGGAATGCTTATAATATTCTTAAACTCGGACAGGATGAGTACGGTATTTCTTATCCGTTGCAATTTCGTTCTTTTGATGATTATAAAGCCCCTATTCCCGTATATCTGCTGGTACCTTTTATAAATATCTTTGGACTGACTCCTTTTGCGATTCGTTTACCCATTGTGTTGGCTTCCACCGCTATGGTCATCGCCACATATTTTATCACAGGAAAATTCTTGAATTCTAAAATCTCCCTTCTCGCCAGCTTTTTTTTCGCAATTTCGCCTTGGTCGATACACCTCTCTCGAGGATTTTTTGAAGCGACGCTGAGTCTCCTCTTTTTTGTACTTGGAATTTATTTTTTTTTACAAGCTTCTCGAGACATAAAGCGGATGTTAGTGAGTATGCTTTTTTTTGCCTTTTCTCTCTATAGTTATTTTACTCCGAGAATTCTTCTTCTCTTTTTTCTCCCAACCTTATTTATATATGAAGTTATATTTTCAGCCCAAATACATAAAATAACTTCAGAAGAGAGAAAAAAACTGTTCTTCACATATGGAATTAGCTTTGTCTTTATTCTGATAATATGCCTTCCTTTATTACAGTCAACTTTCATAAATGGGGGACTCTCCAGATTCCAAAAATTATCTGACAGCGTTAATAGAATTGTCACAGAAACGGTAATAACGGAGAGGAATTCTTCTTTATTACCACAACCTTGGAAAAATATACTACATAATAAATTTACTGTTCAATTCCGTTTATTTACAAATAACTATTTCGAACATTTTTCTATCAACTTCTGGTATCTCCATGGAGATAATTCCTTACGATACTTTCTTGGGAATATGGGGATGTTTCATTTTTTAGAACTCCCTTTTTTTATTGTCGGATTATATTGTCTGTGGAAAGAAAAGAGGAAAGCAGCCCTTTTTTTCCTGACGTGGCTTATACTTGCACCTATTCCTGCTAGTTTTGTTGGTCGTCCTTTTGCCGTGAGAAGCCTTCCGATGCTTCCGGTGCCATTTGTTTTTGTTGGGTACGGTTTGTATAAAATACTCATAGCGATAAAAAGAAGTAAATGTGAATATTTGTTTCATTTTATCGTAATAATAGGAGTTATTTATTCACTCGGGTTACTTTTAACCCGATATTATTTTGAATACCCGGTATACGCGGCTACCTGGTGGGGGTGGGAGAATAAGGCAGCCATAGATTTCGCAAAGCAAAGAGAATCAAATTACGATAATATTTTCATTTCTAATTTTTATTCCGGAGCAACGCTCGCTTATGCGGTTTATAACCAATATGATCCGTTAGAGTATCGGTATGCTGTAAGTCATCCGGTCACCCTGGTTGACGGTAGGAGTCTTATAAAATTGGGGAAATACTATTTTGGCTCTCTGGATATAGATTCGAAAAGATTGACCGCAGGAATAATACCTCCACGCAGTCTTTACATAGCAAGACCAGAAGAAGCAGATTCGCAAGAAACGATTAATGCGCCCGATGATGGCAGACTGATATTTAAAATCTACAAAACGAAGTAAGAATAATGGTTATCTCTTTTATAAAATTTATCCTCTTTTTAATTTTTTTCCTCTATCTCCCGGCAAAACTAATATTTGGCCTTCTTAAAGTTAAAATTGAAGATAGACTGATAGAGACCGGTTTGTCATTTATATTTGGTATGGTAATGATTACCCTAATTTCATTAGTTATCAGATATTTGGGATTAAGTTTTTCACTTTTGTGGTTGATATTTTTCCTAAGCCTCGTTTACTTATTTAAAAATTTATTAAAATTTAGATGGAGTAAAGATTTAAAGAATCAAATGTCGAAGCCCAATATTCTTATATTACTGGTTTTAATGATTGGAATAGTTGCCCAAAATCTAGTCCTTTTCCGCGGCGGCTGGAAGGTGGGCTCTCTTTACCTTTTTCCTTCTTTGCATGACACGATGTGGAATATCGCTTTAGCGGGGGAGTTATTTCATCATTTTCCTCCGCAGAATCCTGCCATGGCTGGTATTCTCTTGAAAAACAACCATTATTTTTACCCTTTTTTTCTTGCTGTTACCCGATATTTGACCGGAATCCATATTTTTGATCTATATTATAGATTTGGGCCAATCACCGTATCTCTTCTCTTTGGTTTCGGACTCTATGCTGTGAGCAGCATTCTTACAAAGAATACCTTTTTTAGAGCTCTTACCATATTCTTAGGATATTTTTCTGGTAATTTTGCCTTTTTTTTGCCATTATTTTTAGGTAGAAATTTGGATTGGAAAGGCAATACTTTTTTTTCCGATCAGCCTTTTGATCAACTCGTTAATCCTTATTCTGTATTCGGTTTCACTCTGATGCTTTTTGGAATTTATTGCTTGTCAAAGATTACACAGAGAAAAAACATTTTATCTTTTGGGTTTAGCATGGTCGGAGGGATATTATTTGGCGCCCTGTATGGTTTTAAATCTTTTGGAGGGATAATAGTAATCCTGGCTTTAGGATTAAGTACTTTAATATCTGTAATTTTCCACCGAAAATTATATTTATTGCCGATCACTCTTGTAACTTTTTTATTGTTTCTATTTATTTTTTTCTTCACCACTGATGTTCATAGCGCATCTATGATATGGGCTCCCGGTTGGTTGCTAACTCAGCTTATGACGGATAGAGATAAACTAAATCAACGACAATACGCCGATATTGAAATATTTTATATGTCTAGCGGTAGACTTTTAGGGTATCTGAAAATAAAAGCAATCGAATTGATGATCTATCTGGTAGGTAATCTTGGTACTAGGCTTACTGGACTTGTTTATCTATTTATTATCATAAAAAGAAAAAATTACACATTATGGTTTATTACCTTTGCGGTGTTGATTTCACTATTAATTCCACTACTATTTAACTTGAGAAACAGCGCTTTTAATATAATCCAATTTACGCCTTATGCGCTCGTACTGCTTGCGGTAATGAGTGTCTTTTTCCTAGAAAAGATTTACTTCATTTTGAGTCAAAAAGGGAAAAAGTTATTAGGAATTGTAATGATATCTGTATTTATAATTTTATCTGTTCCCGTGAATGTAAAAAATGTTCTTAGTAAGTTGGATAAGCCAGGAGACAGTATTATCGAAGAGGAGATTGAAGCTTTAAATTTTTTGAAGGAATATACCAACTTGCAAGATATTGTTTTGATACATCCTAAAATATTTTCCCAAGACACAATATATATACCGGCCGTGAGTGAGCGAAGAGTCTATTTGGCAAGTCTTGGTTATGCCATCCAGACAGGGTTATATCCTGAAGACCGTAGGAAAGAAATAAAAGATTTTATCCAACAAGACTCAGCTGAATTTTTAACGAAAAATAAGATAACATATATTTATTACTTAAAGACTGACCCATTAGATACCGGAGCAGGATTTTATAAAAAATTAGGGATGGAGGCAGTTTTTAAAAACGATAAGGTTATAATATGGGGAAGGAAATATAGTAATTAAATGAAGCGAATACTATTTATTTTAATTATGGTTTTAGCTTTTGGCTTACGTATTTTTAAGCTGGGTCAAAATCCACCTTCCCTATATTGGGATGAAGCCTCACTCGGATATAATGCTTATTCTATTGCTACCTCCCTTCATGATGAGCATGGAGAATTTTTACCGCTGGCAAGATTTATAGCCTTCGGTGACTATAAACCTCCAGGTTACGTATATGCCATTGTCCCCTGGATTTACCTTTTTGGCTTAAACGAATTCTCTGTACGTTTGCCTTCGATGATCGCAGGATTCTTGATGGTAGTGATTACCTATTTTCTGACTCTAAAGCTTTTTCAAAAGGTAAAAATGGCTTTACTGTCGAGCTTTATTTTGGCGATTTCGCCGTGGGCATTACAGTTTTCTAGAGCGGCATTTGAAGCGAATTTAGCCGCTTTTTTTAATTTAACCGCTGTTTACTTTTTTGTTTCTTCCCAGAAAAAAAAATGGCTGATTTTACCATCTGTAATATTTTTTATATTTTCTTTTTATACCTTTAACGCCAACCGAATAATTGCGCCTTTATTTGTTATAGGACTTTTATTTTTATATTTCAAATATTTATCTAAAAATATTAAATGGTTATTAATCACCCTTATCGCAGGCATTATTTTATTATTTCCAAGCATTTCGTATCTTAGTAATCGGGAAAGTAAACTTCGTTTTCAAGAAGTGTCTATTTTTAACAATCTGGAGACCATAAAATTAGCAAATACTAGAATCGAAAGTGATAATAATTCAACATTTGCAAAAATATTGCATAATAGACGATTTATGTACGCTTTTGATTTTCTTCAGCATTACACAGATAATTTTACCGGACGTTTTCTATTTACTTCCGGGGATAAGAATCCAAGATTATCAATTCAAGACATGGGTGAATTTTATATTTGGGAACTGCCTTTTTTACTCATTGGTTTATATTTCTTGATTGTTAAAAGAACCAAAGCGACTTATGTTTTATTTTTTTGGATGTTAATTACTCCCATACCTGCTGCAACCGCTCGTGAAACACCTCATGCTCTGAGGATTTTATCTATTTTGCCGACTTTTCAGATAATTATTGCTTATGGGTTGTATCATCTTGTATTCTCTCTGAAAAGAGGTGTCGTTGGCGCTTTATATTTCTTGTTATTTGTTATCTGTTTTCTGTTAACCGCAAATATATATTATTATCTCCATATTTACTATATTCATTATCCTAGAAGCTGGAGCGGTGAATGGCAATATGGTTATAAAGAAATGGTTCAGGCTATTTCTCAAAATCAAAGTCGATATGATCATATCTTAGTTTCAGATGCTTTAGGGCGGCCATATATTTATTTTGCTTTTTATCAAGGCTATCCTTATGAAAAATTTATTCAAGACAAAGTGGCAAGTAGAGACTGGTTTGGATTTTGGGATGTAACAGCCTTAGGAAAGATTAAATTTAAAATTGATGAGCAAGTTAAGCTTGACGGTCGAATACTGATCGCCACAACTCCTAATAATATTCCAAACGGTTATATACCCATACAGACGATTCCTAATTTGTCAGGAGATGTGGTCTTTGTGATAGCTGAAAAAATATGAAAAATAAGTTTATCGTTATCCTTATCTTTTTTCTTGCCTTTATTTTAAGATTCTGGCTTCTTGGTTCTAATCCTCCATCATTAGACTGGGATGAAGCATCACTTGGTTACAATGCGTACTCAATACTAAAAACCGGGAGGGACGAATACGGTAATTTCTTCCCTCTTTCTATTAAATCATTTAACGATTATAAACCACCCCTTTATACCTATCTTAGTATATTGCCGATCGCAATTTTTGGATTAAATGAATTCTCCACTCGCATGGTCTCAGCCATATTAGGAACATTTTCAGTGTTGATAGGATTTTTTTTAATTAAAAAAATTTTCCGGGATAAATCTAATTTATTCTACTATCTCTTTATGTTCTTTTTTGCGATATCCCCATGGCATATCCAGTTTTCAAGGACCGCATTTGAATCCAATATATCGCTTTTTTTTATCTTAACCGGATTGTGGTTATTCTTTAAAGGACTAGATACGGGATATTATTTACTACTGTCATTTATTTTTTTTGCTTTTTCAATCTATGCCTATCATAGTCCCAGGCTGGTAGTTCCTTTATTAATAATTGGTATGTTCTGTATTTATTTTCCGGAAATAAGGCAGAAAAAAGTCTGGTTTTTGACAGGAGTGATTACATTTCTTGTTTTAGTTTTGCCGATTTATTCCCAACTTCATGGTCAAACGGTTGCCCGATTAGGATCTGTGTCTGTTGTAAATCCAGACGAAAAGCTTGGAGCAAGCATTCGGGATATAGAATACGATCAGTCACGGGAAGATGTTCTTGGTAAACTTGTGCATAACAGGAGAATAATTTATGCCAAAGAAATATTAGGAGGATATCTTGACCATTTTAATTTTGATTTTTTATTTTTAACCGGAGATTCTCCAGGCAGGCATCATGCTAGCGGGATGGGAATGCTATACTTGTGGGATTCATTATTTATTATTATAGGGATTATTTTATATCTTAACCAACTTAATCGTTTCCAAAGTATAGTTATTTGGTGGTTTCTCCTCGCCCCTGCTGCTTCTTCCTTAGCTTCAGGAACCCCTCACGCAGTCAGGGCATTATTGATGCTGCCACTTTTCCAGGTCTTTGCCGCATTGGGAATTCTAGGAATATTTCACTATCTAACTCATAGAATGAATCGGAAGGTAAAATTCAGCGTATTAATAATAATTTTTTCCTTATTGATGTTCAACTTTTACTATTACCTGCACATGTATTGGTGGCATACCCCAAAAGAATTTTCGCAGTGGTGGCAATATGGCTATAAAGAACTTGTTACAGAAGTCTCTAAGGTAGAAAGCAGCTACGATAAGATCGTGATTACTTACCGATATGATCAACCATATATCTATTTTCTATTTTATAAGCCTATTGACCCTTTATGGTATCAGGAAATCAGTGAGAAAGGACCTATAGTTAGGGCGAATAGAAGTTTTGGTAAATTTGAATTCCGTAATCTTGATTGGGGAAAAGACTCACAGTTATCAAATGTACTTCTGGTAGGTACACCTGATGAAATTCCGCAGGAAACCTCTGGTATTATTAAAAATATCTACTTTTTGGATGGGAAGGTCGCGTTTCGTCTGGTAGGGAGATAGAATCATTTCAACATGATAAAATACACCTGTTTGTAAAATTATGAGTAAAGGAAAAAATTTGCAAAAAATTGTAATTTTAGGGGCTGGTCTGGCAGGATTAACGGCCGCTTACGAACTGGCTAAAAATAAAAAAGAAGTTATCGTAATCGAACAAGCAGATAAAGTAGGTGGTTTAGCCAGAACCGTGGAGAAAAATGGTTTTAAATTTGATACTGGACCACACCGTTGGTACACCAAAAACAACAAGGTGAATGACTGGATGTTAAATTTAATGGACGAAGAGATTATACGGGTACCAAGACTTACGAGGATTTATTTTGATAAGAAATTTTTTTATTATCCCATCAGGCTCGTTAATGCGCTTTCTGGAATCGGATTAGTGAATTCTTGTAGAGCTATAGTAGATTACGTTATTGCTAGAGTAAACGCCAGATTTTTTTCACAGAAGATGGTTACCATGGAGGATGGTTATATAAATCAATTCGGTAAAACGCTTTACGACATTTTTTTTAAACGATATAGTGAGAAATTGTGGGGTGAAGATTGTAAAAAAATATCAATAGATTGGGTAGGTCAACGTACAAGAGGATTAAATATTATTACTATCTTAAAAGATACATTAATAAAAAGTAAAAAAGTAGTCTCTTTAGTAGATGAATTTTCTTATCCTAAAGATGGTGTGGGAAGAATTGCGGAAAAACTTGCTGAAGGAATAAGGAAAAATAAAGGAAAGATTATAACTAATAATGAGGTTTGTCAAATTAACACAACTAGGGGAACGATAAATTCAGTTGTTGTACAGAATAAGAATGGAAAACAAGATATCCGGGGTGATCAGTTTATTTCAAGCATTCCTTTGAATGAACTTATTCATAGACTTAATCCAGCAGTTCCGCTACGAATAAGAAGGCTAGCTTTAAAGCTGAGATATAGAGATGAATTACAAGTTGCGATTTTCGTCAAAAAAAATCATATAACCCAGGATACTTGGATCTATGTCCATCCTAAAGAAATTCCCTTTATGAGATTTATGGAAATGGATAATTGGAGTGATAGATTATCACCGAAAGGAACGACAACCCTAGTTTTTGAAATTGCTTGTAATGTTGGAGATTCGATGTGGTTAAAAAAGGACAAGGAGATTATTAAGATGGTTTTAAATGCTTATATAGATGAGTTTAAATCCATAAGTAAAAATGATTATCTAGGAGGATACGTACATAGAGTTGCGAAAGAATACCCGGTCTATCATATCGGTTATCGTGGAGATGTAGACCAGATTAAGAAATATGTAAATAAATATAAGAATCTGCAATTAATTGGTAGAAATGGAACTTTCCGCTATAACAATATGGATCATTCAATTGAGATGGGTTTATTTGCGGCTTGGAATATAATTTCTGGAGGCCATAAATATGATATCGAATCTGTCAATATCGAGAGAGAATATTTAGAAGAGAAAAAGATAGAAAACGTCGAAGATGAAACACTAGAGGAATTAAATAATACCCAAACAGAATGAAAACTAAACCAAGCTTTTTCTTAAAACACAAAGTAATTGTTGTTATGCCTGCTTATAATGCAGAAAAGACATTAGAAAAGACGTATAACGATATCCCAAAAGACGTAGTAGATGAGGTTATAGTGGTGGATGATGATAGCCGGGATAAAACAGTCATTACGGCCAAACGATTAAATTTGAAAGTCATTGTTCATAAAAAAAACTTAGGATACGGAGGGAATCAAAAAACCTGCTACCGGGAAGCCCTAAATCTTGGGGCGGAAATCATAGTTATGATACATCCGGATTATCAGTATGATGCTAAATTAACTGGAGAACTTATCAAGCCAATTAAGGATAATCGTGTTGACATTATGTTAGGAAGTAGGATAAGAAGCAGAGCCGAAGCGTTAAAAGGAGGTATGCCTTTATATAAATATATAAGTAACAGATTTTTGACAGTAGTTGAAAATATAATTCTGGGATTAAACTTATCTGAATACCATACTGGTTTTAGAGCGTATAGGAGAAATGTTTTAGAAACCTTACCTTTAAACGCTTTCTCTGATGATTTCGTGTTTGATCAGGAAATTCTTATTTCTGCTCATGCAAAAGGATTCAAAATGGGAGAAATCGCCGTACCCGTACGTTATTTTCCTGAAGCGTCATCGATTAATTTTATTCGATCGCTTAGATACGGATTACAGATTATATATACCCTAGTTCTCTACCTTTTACATAATTTAGGTCTAAAGATTAATATATTCAATTAAATTTGAGGTGAATAATCCTTGATGAAGAAAATTGACTGGCTGATTTTATTCTCCATAATCTTTATATCAGTTGTAGTATTGAAAGATTTGTTCAAACCGGGAATGTATACCAGCCATGACGGAATCCATCAGGTGGTTCGCTTTTATTACTTCGATCAGGCATTGCGTGATGGGCAAATTCCTCCCCGATGGGCACAGGGACTGTTGAATGGTTTTGGCTACCCCTTGTTTATTTTTTCTTATCATTTACCTTGGTTTATAGCCGAATTTGTACATATATTTGGCTCTTCAATTATTGATAGTGTAAAGCTGACTTTTCTTATAGGGTTTATACTGTCCGGGATAACAATGTACTTAGTGCAAAAAGATATATTTGGCAGATTGCCTGCCATTGTCGGTACAACTCTCTATCTTTTTGCACCTTACAGATTTTCCAATATATTTGTCCGGGCAGCGATAGGAGACGCAACTACTTTTATTTTCGCCCCGCTGTTTTTCTGGGCAATATGGAAGTTGAAAGAGGATTGGAATTGGAAATGGGTAATTTTAGGAGGAGTAGCTGTTGCCGGTCTTATATTATCTCACGTCATGGTAGCGGTACTTTTCCTGGGTGCAATGTTTATCTATTTTTGTCTCTCATTATTCTATGTAAAAAATAAATTTGCATATTTTAAAAGTTTACTCGCTGTACTAATTTTGGGTGGAGGAATATCGGCATATTATTTGATCCCGTCTGTTCTAGAAAGAGAAAATACACAGTTTTATGCTCTTATGAGCCAGATTTTTCTCGGCTCATATTTTCCGAATATTTCTGATTTGATTTACTCTAAATGGGGATATGGAGTATTCCACGCAAAAGAAGGCGCAATGTCGGTACAATTGGGTTTAACACAGTGGCTCGCGTTCATACTTACGGTGGTGGTAATATTTATATTGCCGTTATTATCCAAAAAACTATCGATAAAAAATAAAAAATTGTTAAGTGACGGAAAAAATATTATTTTGGTATTTGCTTTTACTATTTTTATGATGTTAGATGTCTCACTACCAATTTGGAAGTTTGTTAGCGGAATAGTATTTATTGATTTTCCCTGGAGATTTTTGGCCGTATCGACCTTTTTAGTATCTTTGTGTGCAGGATTGTTGGTATCTTTATCAGGCAAAGTAAAAACTGTTTTAGCAATTTTATTAATTCTTTCCGCAATTTATTTCAACCGTAATAATTTGCATATCAATCAATCGCTACCTTGGGATTTAGCGTTTATCTTGAAGCTTGAAAGAACTACCAATACTTACGATGAATATACTCCAAAATGGGTTAAATCTGAGTTGGTAAAAGAAAACGCTCCGAGAGTAGAATTGTCTGATTTGAAGTCCACATTCAGTATAAATAAAAATACCACAAATAAATTAGATTTATCCATCAGTTCACCATCGGGAGGCAATTTGTTTGTCAACACAATCTATTATCCAGGTTGGGAAGCGACAATAAATGGAGTCAAAAGCAAAATCAGTTATGATAATGGTTTCATAAAATTGCCTCTGGTAAAGGGTGAGTCAAAAGTAGAGTTACGCTTTCAAGAGACGCCTTTGAGAGTCTTTAGTGATATTTTATCGATTTTAAGTATTTTTGTGGTTATTGTAGGGTTGATTAAACTGAGAAAACTATGAATAGGATTTCTTTGGCTATAGCTACATTTAATGAGGAAGAAAATATTGGAAAATGTTTGGAAAGCGTTGCTGATTGGGTTGATGAAATTGTGGTAGTGGACGGATCATCTACAGATAGAACTGTTGAGATTTCCAATAAATATAAAGCCAAAGTTAAAGTGGTTGATAATCCACCTAATTTTCATTTAAACAAACAAAAAGCCATTGATTTTTGCAGTGGAGAATGGATACTTCAATTGGATGCGGATGAAGTTGTTTCTGAAGAATTAAAAAATGAAATACTTTCGGTTATAAACCCACAACCGATTAATGGTTATTGGATTCCCAGACAAAATTATTTCTTGGGAAAATTCTTAAGTAAGGGTGGTCAGTATCCAGATTACACTCTTAGACTTTATAGAAGAGGAAAAGGAAAGTTACCTTGTAAGAGCGTGCATGAACAAGCACAAGTAGAGGGTGAAGTCGGGTATCTAAAAAATCCGCTTTTGCATTATCCCTATCCTGATTTTACCCATTACCTTGAACATTTTAATAGATATACTGATATTTTTGCAGAAGAATTGCGAGTGCAGAATCTGAAAATATCGATAATTCAGACTTTGAATTATCTATTGTTTAAACCTGCATTTTGGTTTCTGAAAACTTATTTCAGGCATAAAGGATTTATGGATGGGTTTGCCGGTTTCCTATTCAGTTTTTTTTCGGCACTTCGATTTCCAGTCGCCTATTTTAAATATGGGAAAAAATTAATTCGTAAATCGAAATTATAATGAAACAAATTAAAATAGCTTTGGTTAATCCGCCACTGCCTGGTCATAAGCAAAGGGGAACCGGAACATACCTTGAGGAATTAATTAAAGCCTTAAATAAGTGCACAGAAATAGAGGTTACTTTGGTCAGGATCAATTCTGATATATCGAAATTTGATTTAGTACATTATCCCTATTACGATCCATTTTTTTTAACTCTTCCGCTTATTAAGATCAAGCCAACAGTTGTAACAGTCCATGATATGATTCCCCTTAAATTTCCAAATTATTTCCAGAAAGGTTTGAGAGGAGAAATAAAGTGGTTAATCCAAAGACAATCATTAAAAGGAGCAAAAACCATAATCACTGATTCTTATGCATCAAAAAAAGACATCGTGAAGTTTACCGCGATTAGTGAGGAGAAAATCAATGTAATTTATCTGGGAGTAAGAGAGGAATTTAAAGTCATCAGTTCTCAGAAGGAATTGGATGAAGTGAGAGTGAAATACAGCTTGCCGTCAAGTTTTATCCTGTATGTAGGCGACGTAAATTACAATAAAAATATTCCCGGTATTATTAAGTCATTCCTTTCTGCTACCCAAAAATTCGAAAATATTTATCTGGTTTTGGTAGGAAATGGTTTTATAAATAATTCTATCCAATTATCAGATATTAATAATTTAATTTCTAAACTTCGATTGGAAGAAAAAGTGATAAAACTGGGTTTTATCGATCTCTCTGATCTAGCGGGAATATATAATCTGGCCAAAGTCTATCTGCAACCCTCTTTTGCTGAGGGGTTCGGTTTACCCATACTTGAAGCAATGGCATGCGGATGTCCTGTAGTGACAACTAATACGTCAAGCCTGCCGGAATTAACAGGAGAAGCGGCAATAAAATTAGATCCAAAAAATTATCAAACACTGGCTAGATCTATCATTGAACTTATTGAAAATGCTTCATTAAGGGATCAATTAATAAAAAAAGGTATTGAGCGAGCCAAAAAATTCAGTTGGGATAAGTGCTCTCAGGAAACAATTAAAGCGTACAAAAAGGCCTTAGAATGAATATATTTATAATCTCTATTTTTTTCTTTTGGAGAGTATTTCTTTTTTTTGTAGCCTGGACAGGCGAGAAATTTCTCCCATTTTCCCCAAGATTTCCTTATTCAGATATATTGCTCATAACGTCCCATCTGCCTAGTTGGTTATGGTCTTTTGCTAATTTTGACGGTGTGCATTATTTAACAATTGCTAAATCGTCCTATTCAGCCCAGTTTACACAGGTTTTTTTCCCGCTCTATCCTATCCTTGTTGGAATCATATCGAAACTATTCCCTATCTTGAATTTAATTACGGTCGGCTTGATCGTATCAAATCTATCCTTTTTTTTGAGTTTAGAAATCTTTTTTAAACTATTAAAACTTGATTATAAAAAGAGTGACATAAAAATTATCTTATTATTTCTAATCAGTTTCCCAACCTCTTTTTACTTTGGGAGTTTTTATTCCGAAAGCGTTTTCTTATTTTTTATTCTTTGTTCTTTTTATCTCGCTCGTACAAAAAGATGGTGGTTGTCTGGATTTTTTGGCGCGGCCGCGTCTGCTACAAGACTAGTTGGGATATTTTTACTGCCGGCCTTACTTTGGGAATGGCATCAAAACGAATTCAAAGTTAAAAGTTCAAAATATAAAGTTTCCAATTTCCATTCTCTATTATCTATTTTCCGTTCTCCAATTACATATCTAGTTCCTCTTGGATTAATAATATATATGCTTTATTTGCAGATTAATTTCGGAGACTTTCTATATTTCTGGCATTCTCAACCGATTTTTGGGGCAGAAAGAAGTGGGAGTTCAATCATATTACTTCCTCAAGTAATCGTAAGATATATAAGGATTTTAATATTAGTAGACTACACTCAGGAGATATATTGGATTGCACTTTTAGAACTATTGATAACTGTTTTTGCTTTTACCGCGCTTATCATCGGACATATTAGAAAAGTTAGGCTATCATATCTAATTTTTTCCTGGTTGACAGTACTGACCCCTACACTTACCGGTACGTTTTCTAGTATGCCTAGGTATGTACTGCTAGCGTTACCGATGTATATCGTTTTAGGATTGATAAAGAACAGATTATCAAAAATATGTATTTTAGCCGTTTTTATTAGTTTGCTTCTTTTTCTGACCGTATTATTTACTAGAGGTCATTGGGTGGGTTAAAGATCAATAAATTTGTTATAATCATCCTATGTTTAAAGATATAGTAGTTTTTTTGCGCTATAAGGATTTGTTAATTAATCTGACAGAGAGAGAAATTAAAGCTCGCTATAAACAGTCCATACTGGGCTATTTTTGGGTTATTCTTAACCCTTTTTTGCAAATGCTGGTAATGACTTTTATCTTTTCTATTGTTATGAAAGTACCCTCATTAGGAGTACCTTACCCAATATTTTTATATGTAGCTCTCCTACCATGGAACTTTTTTTCCAACTCGCTTTCTTCTTCAATGAATAGTTTGGTTGCAAATAGTTCATTGATTACAAAAATATATTTCCCAAGGGAAATCTTGGTTTACTCTACGGTTTTTGCGAAAGTAATCGATCTTATACTGGCAGTATCTATACTTGTGATATTTATGATAATTTATAGAATACCAGTTTCAACTAGAATTCTATGGGTCCCGGTTATATTTATAATCCAACTTATTTTTACCACCGGCCTCTCTCTGATACTGTCAACTTTTAATCTATTTTACAGAGATATACAGTATTTAGTAAGTTTAATGTTAATGTTATGGATGTATTTAACACCCGTAATCTATCCGGTTGAAATAATTCCAAACGAATACAGATTCATTCTCTCCTTAAACCCTATGGCTGTATTTGTTAATGCATATAGACAGGTTATTCTAGGCGGCGGCGATCCAAACCTTAATAGTTTAATAATAGGTGTGATTGTATCTTTATTTGTTTTCCTGGCAGGATTTTCGATATTCAAGAAATTAGAGGGAATTTTTTCTGATGTAGTTTAAATTTATGGATAATAATCAGTCAAATCATACTCAAGTACTTAATATTAATAGAGTTTCTAAAAAATATTTCCTTCAGAAGCAGAAAACTTTTAAAGAATTCTTACCCTCATTAGTGTTAGGAGGTACTTGGGCTAAGGATTTTTGGGCTTTGAAGTCAATCAATATCTCCCTAAACAAAGGAGATTCATTAGCGGTGGTTGGTAAAAACGGCGCTGGTAAATCTACACTGTTAAAACTTATTGCCGGCGTTACCTCTCCGACTGTAGGTAAAATTATGGTTAAGGGCCGTGTAGCTCCCCTGATTGAATTGGGTGCAGGTTTTCACCCTGAACTGACGGGAAAAGAGAATATCTATCTGAATGGGTCGATTTTGGGTATGAAAAGGGGCGAAATTGACAAAAAATATCATGAGATCGTTGAGTTTTCAGAACTGCGAGAGTTTATAGATCAACCGATCAAGCATTATTCTTCTGGAATGTATATGAGGTTAGCCTTTTCAGTGGCCATTGCGGAAATGCCGGAAATACTGCTTATCGATGAAATCTTTGCGGTTGGGGATGCTGATTTTCAAAAAAAATGTCTTGACAAATTGAAAGAATTTCAAAAGAACAAAGTTTGCATGATTATTGTTAGTCATTCCCTTGAACAAATAAAGAATTTTTGCAATTTGGGTATGGTTCTTAGGAAAGGTGAGCAGGTATTTTTCGGTGAGATTAATCAGGCAATTGAGACTTATAAGAAGTTATTAGATTAACTTATGAATATAGCCTTTGATATTAGTCCTTTAATTTCGGCATCAGGATCATTTGGGGATAAATCTGGGGTATATCGGTACACTTACGGTCTAATTTCTAGTCTGAGTAGTCTCCTATTAAGGATAGATAAAAAGTCGAAAATCTTCTTATTTTCTTTTAATCGCGATCTTCTGACCTATCCTTTAAATCCAGATATCTTGCAAGTCTTATCCGCTAGAAATATTACTTTTTTTAAAAAAGTCCCCAAATTTAAATTAGATGAATCAGGCGACTTTTTCACAGATAGCTACGTTTTCAAATCTATCCATACTCTTGTAAAAAACCTATTTAAGTTGAATATGAAATCTATGTATGAAAATTACATCAATAACATCCGTTTTAAAAAATATATTAAGTTTTTACGAAACGAGTTTGCTAGACTAAAAATAAATATAATCTATCATTCAGAGACCGCTTTTTATCCATTACAAGAGTATATTAATGTTATGACAATATATGATTTAACTCCAATTATTTCTCCTGAAATGCATAGAGATGAAAATATTGACCTGCAAAAAAGAAAGCTTAAATTCGCCAGTAAATACTGTCAGGGAATAGTTTGCATCAGTAAATCAACAAAAAACGATTTGCTTAGAAATTCAAACATCTGGAAAAATAAAAAAATTATTGTGGCTTATCCCGGATTAGATCAGGTATTTGCTAATGCATCAAAAAAACCGGTAGATTCAAACAAACTATTTCGCAATCTTAATTTGATTATTAAGTCAAGAAACCAAAAAATCCAAAAAAATAAATATTTACTATACTATGGAACTTTTGAACCTCGTAAGAACTTAATTTATCTGATTAAAGCCTTTATAAATTTACAAAACGAAAGAGAAATTCCGTCTAATTATAAGTTGATATTAATTGGAGGAGAAGGATGGGGAGGAGTGAAAGGATCGATAAATAATTATATTGACGAACAATTTCCAATTGACAAGGATAAAAATATCATATTATTGGATTATTTAAGTGATAAATACGTGATCGAATTCATCAAAAATTCATACTGTGTCATATATCCCAGTTTGTATGAAGGATTTGGCTTGCCTGTTCTGGAAAGTATGTCGTTAGGAAAGGCGGTAATTTGTTCTGATAATTCATCTTTGCCTGAAGTAGGAAATAGATCAGTTTTATACGTTGACGCTTCGGATTATTATGATATTAAGCAAAAAATAAAATACCTGATCAATAATCCAGAGATTGCTAAATCAATGGGTCTTGAAGGGATGGAACAAAGTAACAAGTTCAGGTGGGAAAAAACGGCAATAAAAGTATATAAATTTCTTACTGAGTTAAGTAATGAATATTAGCTTATAATCGCGATGAAGATAGGAATTGATATCAGCATGCTGGCATACACAGGAAGTGGGGTAGCAACATACACCTATAACTTAGCAAAGAACTTGCTAATATATGATAAGAAAAATGAATATATTCTCTTCTACAGCTCATTTAGAAAGCCAAGGGGTTTTTATTACCTGATAGAATTGGAGAGACTGGGAGGGAAAATAATTAACCTCATCCTTCCGCATACATTTCTCAAATTATGCTGGAATAAATTTAGTTTGCTTCCTGTTGAGCGCTTTATAGGTAAAGTCGACGTTTTTCATTCTTCTGATTATCTTAGACCACCTTTATTTAAGAATACTTTAGGAATTACGACGATTCATGATCTGACCTGGAAAATATTCCCTGAATTTCATACCAAAGAAATAATAGAAGCTCATGAAAATAAACTGGAAAAGACAGTAATCTTTGGTGATATAATTATCGTTGATTCTTATAACACTAAAAAAGATCTTATTAAATATTATCCTCAATTGCACCCAAAAAATATTTTCGTTATCTATCCCGGAGTCGATAATAAGTTTAAACCCATTAAAGATGAGCAGTTAGTAAAAAAGAAATTGACTAAGTATGGTATTGATACCAGAAATAGATTTTTGCTCTATGTTGGAGCAATAGAACCGCGTAAAAATTTAGTTACCGCCATAAAGTTATATTACGAGTTGATAAAAGACAGAAGCTATTCCGATTTTAATTTTATTATAGTCGGCCGGGCTGGTTGGAAAAACGAAGAGGTTTTCCAAACAATCAATAATTTAAAATTAACTGATAAAGTGAAGATTATTGGCTTTGTTGAGGATCAAGATCTGCCATATATTTATAACGCGGCGCAGGTTTTTATTTATCTATCAAAATACGAAGGATTTGGATTGCCGCCTCTGGAAGCAGGCAAATGCGGGATTCCTTCCCTGATTTACCTTAATTCTTCGCTTCAGGAAATTTTTCCTTCCGATTATCCGTTTGCCCAAAAAGGTAGCGAATTGGAAACTTTAATTGATTTAATTAAAATACGGTACAAACCGTATCAAAAACATTTGGAAAAATTTAGCTGGAAATCTTACTGCGATATATATCTAGATATCGTCAAAAGTCATTGAAATTTTATCCACCGGAAATTCACAGCCAGATCTCGATTATCCAGACGACTTAATACCTGCGACGGTTTATAAGTATTTGCGTAAGTAAATCTTATTTGATGGACATCTTTTGATATACCGTTTGGGATAGGCAAGTCATATTGTTGCCATTTTGTTGAAAGTAGTTTAGTTGCTAATAGTTTTCCGTCAATAAAGACTGTAATTGTTTGCGGCTCTGCAAGAGTTTGCGCTTCAAATGAAAGCTTTTGATAATCATTATTCTTCGCTACCAATCTTAAGGTTGACTCTTTTCCTTGCGTCCACCTATTGGCACTTTCTTTCACACTCCAGCCGGTTAGGAGTAAACTGTCCTCAGCTTCGCTTTTTCCTAAAGTAATGCTTGAAAGGTTTTCTGATCGATCAAGGAGACAAGAAGTACTATCACAGAGTCTTCCCATGAGATAATATGGATTTTCCCAGACGATATTATTTAGTAAAATTTTTGGGGAATTGTATATAATTGACACCTTTGGTATTAGAACAAGACTATTATCTGGTATTATTTTTTTTGTTTTGTCATATTGATAAGGTGAGTAAACAGGGAGCGGATACAAAAAATATTCAGTCCAAATTTGTCTCCAGTAGCTTTCTAAACCGGAAATAGCCTGATCTGTATAAATCAATTCTTTCAAATTCTTTAGATTGTGAATTTCACCAAGAGAGATAAGAGATCTGTCAACAATAATGCGTTCTTTGATAAAACGCCGGTTTAGCTTGACAGCAAAAAGAATCTCTAAAGAAAGTAGAATCGTAAGAATTCCCATTAAGAGTTTCCTTTTTTTGCTTAAATATTCCAGTAATCCGATAGAGAAAAGTACGATGAAAAATGGAAGAGAATAGGTGAGTGATCTATTATATGCAAAGAAATTATGATGTAAAATCGCTGTCCATGTAAAAAAGAAACTATAAAGAGCTAAAAAACTTACTGCCAGTAATTTATATCTTATAGTAAGAAATCCCTTCAGGATAATAAATAAGGTAAGAAGGCTTAATATAGAAGCTGCAATTAAACGCATAGGTTCCATCGCGTGAATACTGTAAAATCCCATTGCTTCAAAAGGATTAGCATAGGGAATTTTGGTTCGAAATAGTGCCCATCCAATTGGATCGTCAATTTTTGAGGCTTGTATGAAATCAACAACGAAAGACTTTACTATGGAAATAGAAGCTGTAATTGCAATAATGATACATATCCTAATTACGGGCAATATTAGTTTTACGCTTTTTTTCAAAAGAGAATAAAGTATTATAAATAAGATTAGCGGGGGGATAATAAGTATTACGGCTTCGTGATAGGCAAAGTAAAAAACAGTTGTAGTAAATCCAATGATATAATCAAATCTGGTAAAGTTTTTTTTGAAAGGTTCTGAAGAAGAAAAATATGAAAAGAGAAAAATCAGCAAGAAAAGTTCAACACCCCAGAAAAAAACTTGACCGAAAAAATCATGATATAACATATACAGGAGATTAGAATTGAACATAAACAGAAAGGTCGATAAGATAAGACCTAAAATTTTTGGTTTATAGAGGGTTGAAAACAGGATATAAATAAGTGGAATGGTTAAACCGAATAAAATGGTCTGAAATAAATACGTGTATTGATATCCCTTTATTTGGAAAATGTTGAGGAAGAAGGACGAAAGTAAAGGGGTACCCCACCTAAATCCACGAAATAATAAATTTCCAGTGACTTCATCTGTTGGTTTTAGATCGATTACTTTTGTCTGAAAATACTCAAAAATTGAATGGTTAACCAGATATTCAGGTGTTTGTGCGTATACAATAACATCATTATTTCCCATTGAAATAGTTGTGAGTATTTTGTCATTACGTATAAGTGGAGACAAATTGAAAACAATACTTGTGGCAATAAGTAAACCAATCAATATATCCTCCTTCAAACGAAAATTATATCGTAATTTCTTCTTCCAGAATGCGTAAAAATTCAAAAAAAGCAAAAATCCTATAAGATATGGACAAATCTGATTTACCGAAAGACCAGCCAGGCTAAAAATAGTAAGAAAAAATATGAGAAAAACGACTGTAAACCACGGGGTAAGCCAAAAGGTATAAGGATGCAATTGCTTTGGAGCTAACAGCAAGGTAAGTCCGAAGCCCAAAAAGAATAAAATGAAAATAGTTAGGATTGAATATAGAAATATTAGAATCATTGGTAAATATCAATTCTGTGTAAGCCAAATCCTACGAAAATTCAAAGCGAGATCTCTTGTATCCTGAGTTTTTAAGATTTCAGACGGCTTATATGAATATGAGTATGTGAGACGTATTTGGTGAACACCTTTAGGTATTCCTTCCGGAATGTAGAAAGTATACTTTGACCATTGAGTCAAGGCCTGTTTTGTTCCTAATAGTTTTCCATCAAAATAGACAGTAACAGTTTGTGGCTCCTTTAGTGTTTGAGCTTCAAAAGATACTTGATTAAAGCCAGAATTCCTAGTAATTAATCGAAGAGTTGATTCTTCCCCTGTCGCCCATCTATTCGTCATCTCTCTTACGCTCCAGCCGGTTAGAAGTAAACTATCCTCTGCTTCACTTACCCCTAAAGTAATACTTGAAAGGTTTTCAGGTCGATCAAGAAGACATTCTGTGCTGTTACAGATTCTTCCCAGTTTATAATATGCATTTTCCCAGACGGTTGATTTAAGGAGTATTTGAGGAGGTTTAAACCATGGTGTAGGTTTAGACAGCAGTATAAGACTATTATCAGGAATTCTATTTTCGAAAGGAGTTACGATAGAAGTTAATGAGGGTAATGGTTTACCATTATACAGGAAATAACTTGTCCATATTCGTTTCCACAGAGGAATATTATCATCAATTAATCCCTCCATAAATATCGGTTCGGAAAAAGAATTCGAAGAGGGTAATTCTTGCAGAGAGATTAACGATTTATCAACCACAAGATGTTCACTGCGAAATCTCTTGTTGAGTTTAATAGCAGAAAAAAGTTCTAAAATGATAATACCGGCTAAAATATATCTTTTCAGTAAAATACGGTTTTTGACGATCTGTGTAATACCGATAGAAAATAAGACAAGAATAAGCGGTAAATTAAAGGTGAGGCTTCTGTTATAAGCCCAAAAATTTGGATAAATAAAGGAATAGAGGAAGAGAATAAAAGAATAAAAAGCTATGTAGCAAAAGAGAAAAAGTCGATTTTTTGACTTAAATAAACCATAAAAAATGATTACGATCGTTCCTAAGCTCAAAAGAATAGCAATAAAGATCGGAAGAGGTTCAAAAGAGTGAATACTATATAAACCTATCATTTCAAATGGATTTGCATACGGAATGCTATTGCGGAAAAGTGTCCATCCGATAGGCTGATTTGGATTTGCGCCAATAGATTGATAATAATTAACAATAATAGATTTTATGATAGTAGAGAAACTGGTTAGACCTGTAATTAACATTACTTTAATTAGTGACCAAAAATTACCCGATTTGCCATTTTTGAGGAGTAGTTGAATTACATAGAACAATAAAAGAGGGAATAAAACAAAAATGGCACCTTCATGATAGGAAAAAAATAGAACACTAATACTTATTCCCAAGGTAATATCATATAAATTTATTAATTTAGTTTTAGTTTTAGCCCCAAAGATATAAGCAATTAAAAATATTAAAATGAATAACTCAAGACCCCAATACAATATTTGTCCTGAGAAGTTATGGTAAAGTATATAAAGTAGATTTGAATTGAATGCCGTAACGGTCAGAATCAATACTAGAGATATTAGTGATGGCCTAAAAATGATTTTGGCTAAGATATACCCTAAGGGTAACATCAGAGAATAAATAACCGCGTGAAAAATTGATATATACTGATAAGCTTTTAAATTAAAAATCATTTGAAAAAATGAGATGACGATTGGAGGTCCCCATCTGTTTCTTTCGACTAATAAATCACCGACTTCAGTTGGTATATTTCCTTTAACACTATCAGTTATTGGGTGCTTTATAAGATAATCGGAATTGACTGCATAATCGATAATATCATTATTTCCCAGAGACAGGCTTGTCGGATATCGGTAATACCTAAATAAAGGAGACAGGTTAGATAAGATACTAATGATTATTATTGCTCCGATGATAAAATCTTCTTTTAAATTGATTTTAAATATTGTTTTATTTTTAATAAATACATAAAAATTGGTAAATGATAATAGAACAAATAATGGAGCTATTATTTTTGAAATACTGAAACCCATCCGTCCAAAAATCACCAGAATAAATATCAATATTACAATTGCATACCACGGTGTGAGCCAAAGCCTGTGTTTTTTAAGAGCTCGGGGCGTTAACAGGTATCCTAGTCCGTATCCTGAATAAAACAGGATAAAAATTGTAGCAAAAGAATAAAATAGTATCGATATCATAGCGAGGCTACGTTTTTATGAATCGTATCCATCTGAAATTCACCGCAAGATCCCGTGCATCTTGATTTTTAAGTATCTCAGAAGGTTTATACGTGTGTGTGTATTGAAAGCGTACAGTATGTATCCCCTGGGATATTCCTCCGGGAATCTGAAATGTATAAGTTGACCAGTTCGTTGTGAGCGGTTGTGTTCCGGCAAACGTATCATCAATAGAAACACTGATAGTTTGTGGTTCAGAAAGGCTATATGCCTGGAAGGCTAACTGTGTATACCACTCTTTCGTAACAAGTCGAAGAGTAGATTCTTTACCAGTTGACCATCTGCTGGTTGACTCTTTGCCGCTCCAACCCGAAATGAGAAGACTATCTTCAAAAGTTGTTTCTCCCATAGTAACACCAGAGAGATTTTCCGGTCTATCCAAAAGGCACTCTCGGCTGTTACAGAGGCGTCCTAAAACATAATATTTATTTTCCCAGATGAGAGGAGATTTGAGGAGGATTTGTGGGGGATTGGACCGTGGTGCGGGTTTAGAAAGAAGAATAAGACTGTTATCCTGAGGTTTTTTTTGGGATTTTTTTGGATGCAGGAAATATTCTGTCCATAATGCTTTCCATAAAGGAATTTCTCCAATGAGTTCGTACTCAGTATACATTGGTTCATTTAATAAACCTAAGTCTTTTATATTTAATTGGGTAAGTGATACAAAAGATTGGTTGACTGATACATATTCCTGATTCATTCGTTTATTTAATTTTACAGCAGAAAATAGTACTAAACTGATAAGTGCAATAGCTATGACCGTGGTGGATTTCTTTTTTATCAAAAAAAATTCGTTTAAACCGATAGTAAAAAGAACTAATATGAATGGTAAGGTATATGTCACTGCCCGATAATAATCAAAAAAATTATGTTGAACTAGAGACGTCCAATAATACAAAAACACATAGACGATCAAAAAACTGGTTAAAAGAAGTCTGTTTTTAGATTTCAGGAGACCAAAGAGTATGGTTATGACGACTAATAAACTTACCAATATCGCAAGAATAACCGGTAGAGGTTCGAAGGCGTGCATGCTATAGAAACCCATCATTTCAAATGGATTTGGATACGGCACGTTGTTTCTAAATGCCTGCCAGCCAATAACTGCATTTTTATCCGTGTAATTCTTAAGAAATCGAGTGATAGTTTCATTGGCCCCAAAGAAAAAAGGGATAGAGCTGGTAATAATGGTAATAATAAATATTTTAGATAAGGCCGGCCAGTAATCGAAAGTAAATTTTTTTAAAAAAAATCGTAACAGAACAAATACCGCCAATGGACCAATAACAAAAATTCCTCCATAGTAATATGAATAATATATAACTGCTAATGTTATACCGAGGATAATATCGTATAGAGCCACCTCTCTTTTTGCTGGTTCGTTTGAACCAAAATATAAAAAGAGAAATATAAGAAAAAAAGTATAAAGCCCGAGGAATAAAATATGGCCAAAAAAGTTGTGGTAAAGAATATACAGTAAATTGACATTAAAAGTAGCGAATATAAGGATTGAGAATAAGCTAAAGAGAGTTGGTTTATATAGGATTTTCAGAAGAATAAATACTAAAGGAATGTGTAAGGCATATAATATTACTTGGGATAAGTACGTGTATTGATATCCCTGCAGGTGGAAAAGGTTTTGAAAAAAAGCAGCAAAAATTGGAGGTCCCCAACGGTAGATATTGTGAAACATATCATATACATTCGCATTTGCATTTAATACATTCTGACGCAGTAATGCAACATTTTTATACATAAGGGTATCTATAATATAATCAGAACTGGCTGCATAATTTACCGCATCATTATTTCCTAGAGATACTGTGGTGAGAAATTTTTCGTATTTGATCAAAGACATAAGATTAAAGAAAATACTTACCAGAACAAAACAAGCAATAATCACATCTTCCTTATTTACGCGAGGGCCCTTAGTTTTTAAAAAAACGTATATGTTAAGTAATAGAAGAGAACCGATGATAATAGGTGATGCCTGGCGAACTGTAAATCCAAGCAGATTAAGAATAATGAGGATAAATACAAGAAAGATTATAGTAAACCAGGGCGAAAGCCAAAGTGCGTATAATTGAAGTTTTTTTGGTAGAAAAAAGTGAGTTATGCCATATCCCAAGAAGAATAAAACCAAAATTGTCGCGAGTGAATAGAAAAATATCGAAATCATGGAAGGTCATCTATTCTTTTCATAGGAGTAATTGTACCTAATTGATAATAATCATTCTCCCAAATTTTATTTGTATATATTAACTTCTTCCCTTCTCGCTCCAGATAATTTTTTTCAGCAAGAACTAATCTGATATTCGCTACATTATCTTTTTCTGTTACAAGGTTTTGCAAAGTAACAATATCTCTATCCATTAAAAAATATTCACGCCACAGTCTTTTCCACAGATTGTCTTCTCCAAGATACACATCAGAGGTAAAAAATGGTTCTATGATGTCTTTCTTCTTATTCAGTTGCGTGAGTGAAATAAGTGATTTATCAACAACTTGCGCATGCCAATATAATTGATAGAGAGTTCTCTGTGCTGACCGAAAAGATAAAAAAAGAAAAAGTACAATAATAGTGAACTTTATCATTTTATTTTTTATCAGTGAGAATAGAAAGCACATCCCTATACTAAAAAGAGCAGAATAAAGAAAAAGAGTATAGGTGATTGCTCGATGGAAACTAAAAAAATTTGGGAAAATCCATCTTAAACTTACATAAAATGGTATCCATGCTAAAAGAAGGGAGAGAATAAAAAGTTTCTTTCTTAAATTTATAATTCCCAGTAACCATATAACCGCTATAGGAAAACCAAAAATGATATCAAGGAAGACAGGTAAATCTTTGGAGTGATAAAGGTTGTAAAATCCTGTCATATCGAGCGGGGAAGCAAAAGGAATATGTTCCCACCCGATAAAGGAGCTTTGTGTCGAGGAAGTAATTATCTTCACATTTTGCCCAATAGCAGTGCCTGCTGTTATAGGGTTAATAACCAAAGTCAAGAGAAGGATTTTGAGAAAATATATTCCGTGTATCGGATTCCTATCTTTAAGGAGGCTCAAAATTCCAAAAACAAGAAGCGGCAGGATGGCAAAAATGAGTCCTTCAGGATAAATTGTTGTTATTGCAGATAATGCAAGAGCGATTAATAAATCATACGAATTAAAGTTCCTCAGATCTTTTTTTTCTTCAGAAATATATGCATGAAAGAGGATGACCACAAGAATAAAAATCCCGGTGAAAATAAACTGAGCGTAGAAAACGTTATAGAGCATGTACAGGAGAGTAGCATTTAAGGAAAAAGTAATAAAAGAAAAAGAGAGAATATGCATATTGTGCTTTTGGCTTAATCGTTTTGCCAATATGTATACCAGCGGAAAAGAAAAAGTGAAAAAGATAGTGATAATGGTAGAATAAATCTGATAGGATTTAAGCCTGAAAACGTATGAAAAAAAGCTTAACAGGATGGGGCTTCCCCAACGAAAACCTGCATGAAGAAGGTCTCCTGTTGCTCCAAGATAGGGTTTATAATGCTCAAACGTTCCTCCTTCCAAGACGGTGTGGTTGATAAGGAAATCTCCAACGGGGGTATAAGAAAGAGGATCGAGATTGCTTAAGGAAATAGTAGTTGGGAACCCAACTTTTGTTAACAGAGGAAATAAATTAAAGAAAAGAGTAAATCCAACAAGAAGAGTCGTAAAAAGAAATTCGAGGGTCAAAAAAGGAAGGGTCTTTCGCGCAATGAGACTAGCAATAAATAAAATGCCGGCACAAGCAAGAATAAAATATGCACTTTTTGCAACAGGAATTTGGGCAAGATTAAAAATAATACTCAGAACTGCAATAAGAATAGTTCCCACCCATGGAGTAAACCAAATAGCGTCTTTTCGTAGATTTTTGGGAATAAGCAAAGCTGTAAATCCATATCCAACAAAAAATAAAACAGCAATGATTTTTACTAAAAGTATAATAATGTCAATCATTATTTTATTTCCTCCAAAGAGATATGCGTAAATTTTGCAGAAAGTAATCTATTATCAAAATTGCCAGGGATTACTTCAGAAGGTCGATAGTCGGAAGAGAAAAGAAAATAGACAAAATTAATACCTTCACTTAGTTCTTGATTGATTGGTATAGAGAAATTTTCTAAATTAGTAGTTAGTTTTATTTCTGTAATCTTTTTTTTGTTTAAATATATTTTCGTTTTTAGATCTTTATAAAAAGCCGCAGCTCGAAAATTCAAGTTAAATTTACGTGGTTTTAGCACTTTGAACATAATTGAAGCGTTCTTCCAAGACCAACGAAAACCCTCTTCTCTAACATTCCACCCGGCACCTAAAAACATATCATCATCTAAAGATCCGATATCAATAGCTAAATATTCCTTTTTATCCGGATTTCTTTGCCAAAGAGAAAAATGGTTATCTGTAAGCGTTTTATTAAATCCTAAGCTGGTGAGTCCTGCGGAAATAGTGCCAGCAAAGGTTCGATTATCATCAAGAAGAAAATACTTCAAATCAAGAAAATTAATGCTGTCAATACTTCTCTTATAATCCAATGTTTTCCAGCGGGATAGGTCACTTTTATCAACTCCTCCATTATATTCCAAATTATCATCCATTAATCTTCCCATATATCCCAAAAACGGATTTCTTTTATAATAATCCGATTTAAAATAAGGTATTCTTCCCATATATCCAGCTAAAACGGGTTTTTTATGTATATTTTGTCCTTCTACAAACTCCAATCCATTACTATTACCAAAATAAGTAAATCCGTCTCTTACTACAGATGGAGCCTCCATAACAGTTATGTTACTAGGATCGTTTGCAATAGCTTTATATGCATTATATGGAATATATCGCTGAGGCGGAACAGGTATTTTGAAATAATGGTCGAGAAAAAAAATAGCTATGAAAATAAAGAAAAAAATAGTTTTTATTTTTTTCCCTTTACCCGATAACAAATAGTCAAATAAATACGCGCAGATAATATAGGAAAAAAATATGAAAGCTACAATTAGACGACCCGGAATTCTAATGTTTGCCATAAAAGGAAGATAATGGAAGATAACAAACGGTAATGGGATAACTATTCGGATTTCATCATCCAGGGTAAATCCCCATTTACCTAATATATGAAGAAATGGTCCAAGAGTGAGAATCCAAAAAACTCCGGAAATATATAAATATGGTCTAATAAGCAGATAAAGCTTAGGTGGAAGTTTATTTTTTAATTTTAGTATAAATAAAGTGATAAAAGTAAAAATTATAAAAAGTCCCGGGTAACTAAAATTTTCAAAAATTCGCGAAGCAAATTTGAAATGAGTACCCCAGAAACCCGCTATTGGACTTAGAAAGTAGCTATAAATACTCGGGATAAAAAATCCAAACAGATCAGAAGAAAATTCTATTGCGCCTCCCCACCCGTTAGTTTTAGGTAGCCCTTCAAATAGGTATGTTTCATATAGGACTTTGAGCCATGGAATAAGAAAGGTTACAATCAAAAGAATACTAAGAAGTATATATTTCAGATTATCTTTGACTACATGAAGAAAAGATTTTTGTGAGAATATAAGACCATAAATTGCAAATAGAGAAATAGATAAGACAATCATTATGAAATAATATAAATTTAAATAAAGAGAGAGAACAAAAAATAATGCAGTCCCAGCTGAAAATAGAAATTTGGTCTTTTGGTCAAATTCTTTGAATAATGAATACCCACAAAGGAAAAACCAGGGAAATACATAAGTTGACATGAAATTTAAATGACCCACACGTGGCGTGAGAAATGTCATATAACCGAACGCCAATCCTAATAAGTATGAAGTCATTTGCGAAATTCCCAGTTTCCGCAGTAACAGATACATTCCAATGTTGGAAAATATTAAGCCTGCAGCGACTATAATGGCTAAAGATTGGTGCTCCGAAAAGAAAGGCCTAAGTAATACAAAATAAAATCCATTTCCTGAATCTGTAGAAGTAAAATCTAATCCGAAAGGATACAAGACTGCGTTTGAGTGTGCAAAGGGATTTTTCCCACTCATAATGTTCTGATAGACTTTATCCATTGCCCATTCCGCAACAAACACCTCTCCATATCTTGCTCCTACTTTTGAATTATCAAAAAAAATTTCTGCCCAAAAAGAATGAAAAAATACAAGATTCACTAAAAAATATCCGCAAAGGAAAAAAATAGAGGTATATTTGTTTAGAATTTGTTTCATAATATGGTAAAAATTACCTTATTGTATTACATTAATCTATAAATTTCCTCTCATATAAATCATAGACCCCATCATTCATGATCTTTTTGAAATCTACTTTTGAGATTATAGAAGATATTGCCGGGGTATATTTTTCATTATTTTTAAGGATTATATATTTCACATTTAAACTATTTAGTTCTTGGAGGACTAGAGAAGAAGTTATAGCGAATGGTATTATATTCGGCTCCTTTGGTTTTTCTGAATAAGGATTATAATTCCCTTTATCTATTATCTTCGCTATATAATTTATAAATCTCATATTCTTGTAACCAATAAATACTTCTTCTGGTACTCGGGCAAGATATCCGCCGATGATCGGTTTTCCGTGAATAAGCTGTCCATACATAGGGAGTATTCCATGGACAAAACCAATATAATTAAAACCATCTCTTACTGTAAAAGGAACATCTAATACTGTCTTTTGGTCATTTTGATTTTTTAAATACTGGTAAATTTTTACAGGGGCATTCTCAACCATCTTTTGGGAAATAGTATAAAATTGATCAAAAAAGAAAATAACAAACAAACATACTAATAAAATTATCTGTTTTTTCTTACTTATCCTTGTCAATACAAAATTAATCACATAAGCAGTGACAATGCAGGCAAAAAATACGAAAGCCGGAGTAAATCTGGCGGTGGCTCTAATAGTTGATAAGCCTGGAATATAATGAAGTAATAAAAAGGGGAGAGGTAAGACAACGGAGACACCATCAAGATTGATAAACCAGCGATTAAATATTTTCAAAAATGGACCCAACATCAAGATATAAAAAAAACTACTAACTATAAAATAGGGTTTTATCAGTTGCCATAATTTTTGAGGAAATCTATTGAAGATTTTCAATATAGTAACAGTTAGATAAATCAATACGATGATGATTCCTGGATAACTAAATCTTTCCAGGCTGTTAAGGAAAAAGTATTGATATTTTACAAATAACGGAACAATTGAGGTGATTTTATTGAAAATAATATTATACAGAGGATTAAATTCACTCGGTGTTATAAAACTTGCCAAGTCAGATGATAAAGTTATTGATCCTCCAAATCCGGGAGTTTTAACTAGTCCTTGGGTTTTGATTAAATTATAAACTGATAATATCCAGGGAATAAGGAAAAAAATTGCTGAAATAATAGATAAAAACAAATAGGTGACATTTCTTGATAAAAGTTTTAAAAACTCCTTTCTGTCAGTAAAAAACCAGTATCCTGCAGAAAATAACAATCCAAGCACTATTGTAAAAAAGTAATAGAAATTACTCAAAAGAACCGTTGCCATGCATAATCCTAAAACCAGACAAAAGATAAATCTTTCTATTGTTTTATTTGATTCAAATAATTTTTTTAGTGCTATAAATACTAAAGGAAAAAAGTATATAGATATATAAGCATAATGACCCAGAACTCTATGAGATAAAAATGGTGTGAATCCAAAAATTAAACTAACTAATATTGATAAGTATTGATCGATCTTTAATTTTCTTAGTAATAAATACATAAAAAAATTATTTAAGAAAAATCCAAATAAGATAATAATCAGTAGAGATTTATGGGAATTAATAAGTGGCCGGAAAATAAAAAACGGTAAAACATAAGCAGTATTGGGATCATTCAGGGAAAAATTAGTAGTAAATGGGTATAGAATAGATTTTGTGACAAAAGGATTTTTAAATTGAAGTATATTTTGGTAACTTGTCTCAATTAAATATTCTGTAACGATATTATCACTGACCATTATCCTATTTCCAAAAAGTTCACCCCAGAGAGAAAAATTAAAAATTAAATTAATAAAAAGGAAAACAAAAATAGGCAATATAAAACGAAGTTTTTTCTTCATTTTAAGCATTATACTACGAAAATGTCTTAATCCTAGAGAACGAATTAAATCAATTTATTTCAAAATTCTCACTCGATTTTTAAAGAATAAAATTTCAGTCCAAGTTCTCTTTCATCTTTATTGTCAGGAAAAACTGTAGATGGTTTATGAGTTTTTGAGAGTTTAAATGTAATTCTATGTATTTCTGGTTCTAAAGAGTATGGAACATCTATACGATACACCCCTTTTTGGGAGAGTACTCGTATCTTATCAATATAGACTTCGTCTAGATAAACTTGCACGTACTGTTCATTTTGGAATGACTCTGTTTCAAAAATTATCGTTGGTTTTATCCTGTTGATCGTTTTGACAAAGACTGTAGCTATTTTCCCATAAGTCCATCGAAACCCATCTTCCGCAACGCTAAATCCAGAAACGATAAATAATTCGTCTCCTGTCGTCCCGAAGCGTATATCTGTAAATAGCACTGCGCGCAATTCTCGTTTCAGAAGTATATATGGTGTCTCGCTTGACACTATTTTATATCCGATTTCTTCAAGTGTTTGTCGTATAAGCTGCGAGTATAGTTCGTCATTCTTAAGAACAACATATTTAATATCTAAAAAATCTAGTTCTTTCTGCAGAGTTGTCACGTTGGCATTATAAACTGTGACGATCGGGAGAGTCGGCTGCTCCTTATATAGATCGTAGTTGCCTTTATCGATTATTTGCGCAGTATGACCGATAAACGGAAGATTAGAATAGTAAGAAAAAATTGATGAATCTACACGAGAAAGGTATCCGCCAATAATCGGCTTATCATGTATCAATGTTCCAATGGTGGGAGTATTCGCGTGAATGCTGCCAATATACTTAAAGCCATCCCTTACAGTAAATGGAATTTCCAGAACAGTTGACTTGTCAGGATCTTTTTTAATATAGTCGTAAATTTTTAGAGGAAGATACTTATCAGATCTTTGAGGTATAAAATATGCTTGATCAATTACCACAACAATAAATAAAAGTGTAAAAATTGTGAAATAAAATTTTCTATTTAATCTGCTAAACACAAAGGATAATAAATAAGCAGTGACGATAGTGGCGAAGAACACAAAAGCAGATATAAATCTTGCTGGGGCTCTTACAGTGGTAAGTCCGGGAAAATAGTGAAGAAGTAGGAATGGTAAAGGAAGAAAAATATGAATTCCTTCATCAAGAGTGATAAACCATCTGTTAAATATCTTTAAAAAAGGACCTAAGGTAAGAAGTGCAAAAAATAGACTCGCTAAAAAATGAGGTTTTAATTTATACCATATTTTTTTATGTATTTTATTTTTGAAAAGGAAAATTAAGATATATGCAGTAATGATAATCAACCCAGGAGAGACGGACCTGTTATTGTTAAAGAAAAAAGAATTTGCTAATTTGGCAAAAAAAATTGACTTACCCCTAATATCGTTCATGATAGATGCATAAAATGGATTATACTCACTTGGCGTGACAAAATTTATCAGATCCGAAGATAATTCTATTGCGCCTCCAAAACCGGCTACTTTATATTCTTCATTAAATAAGCGTAGATTTAATACTGTTAAAAACCAAGGAGTAAGGATAACAAAAAAGGAAAGTAATGAAAGTAGGAGATAGAATACATTCTTTATAATAAATTGATAGAAAATTTGCTTGAAAGATAAAAAGAGATAATAAACACAGTAAAAAAACATAGCTAATACGACCATCAGGAAATAATAAGGATTAGCAAAATAAGTTAGAGCCAATAGTATTCCATAGGTTAGAGAATAAATAGATTTTTTGATAGTTGAGTTTGATTCTAGAAAAAACAAAATATTTATAAATAAGAGAGGAAAGAAGTAGTAAGTAGTATACGTATAGTGTCCTAATATTCTGTATGATAGAAAAGGTGAAAAAGCAAATATTAGGCTGCAAAATGCAGAAACATAACTCCTTATTTTCAGTTTTCTTAAAAGTAGATACATACATATATTTGCCCAAAATATATTAGTAAGAACGATAATAAGAGTTGATTGGTGAATATTAAAGAAAGGGCGTAAGATAGTTAATGGAAAAAAATTGATTAACCAAGTATCATCCAATGAGAGATTTGTTTTAAATGGATAAAAAATACTGTCGGTTATAAAAGGATTCTCAAATTTTAATATCTTTTGATAAGCGTTTTCCGTAAAAAATTCATAATTTATACCATCATTGATGCTAATTCTTTGAGGGTAGTAATTTAAAAAAATATCCTGAATAAAAGGTAAATTAAAAATTATAATAAGAAGAATTACTCCAGCAAAAAAGAGGTATAAAAATTTTTTACTTCCCATTCTTTTTTTTGATGATTTTATTTCTTATCGAATGAGGTTTGACGATTGGTTCTTGATCTCTTGGAATAGGCATCGTATGCTAGCGTTAGTAATAGTCAATATTATACTATAGAAATGGGGATTATTTACATTCAGATAGTATGTATAATAAATGGAGATTACTCCGTGAAATGAAAAGACGCATTGTTAATCAATTTCTTATCCGGAAGACTTCAAAGAAAAAACATTGTTATCTAAAACTCGGCAATAATGTTTATCTTCCCATTTTATCTGACATTAAGACTGCAGTTACTATTGGCAACGGTACCGGTATAAACGGAAAAATCACTATCATGGGAGGATCAAAGGTTTCCATAGGGAAGTACTGTGCTATTGGATCGGACGTGAAAATAATTTCCTCTAATCATGATGTACGATATGCGAATTTACAATCTAAGTTTCAACTAGAATATTTTGCAATGAGTTTAGATAGTACCAAAGGTGAAGTAAAAATTGGAAATAATGTTTGGATAGCAGATTCTGCAATCATTCTATCGGGAGTAACTATTGGGGATGGAGCAGTTGTTGCGGCAGGGGCAGTTGTGGTAAAGGACATTCCCCCGTTTTGTATAGCTGCAGGAATTCCCGCTGTGATAAAAAGAGAACGATTCTCAAAAAAGATCGTAGATAAGCTTTTGGCGATTCAATGGTGGGATTGGGATGAAAAGATGATAAAACGAAATAAAGATTTTTTTACGCTAGATCTCACTAAAAATCCCAATTTTTTACTAGAAAAGATTATTCATAATTAGGGTCGAGAGAATAGTGTTTTTATTCTTCTTATCTTCTCAGAAGCCTTAAAAAGTTTAGTCGAGGTAATTCTTTCCATATCTTCGCGTAATCTTATGATTTTGCTACTCAAGTTTCTATTCTTTTCTTCCAACTCTGTTAATTTTTTTGCCGAGAGAGATTTTTCCATAACATCTTCAACGTTACAATGTTTCACAAGTTCCAGAAGATTGCTTTGATTTTTTATAGTTTGCTGCAAAAAACCCTGAATGTTTTCAAGTATACGTTTCTTACTATCCTTGGTTAGAATGTGCTGGTAGGCAGATTCTTCCTCAATAAAATTTTCGATATCGTTCTGCGTACAGACAATTCCTGTCGATTCCCGCAGGAAATCCACAATTGCATTTTGACAAGGAATACGATCATATATTTTATAAAGGTGGGGTAAGTTCATACTGAAAAGATAGGCGACATTTCTCAGAAAAACAGATAGAAGTGGAATTGGTTTCCTCTTGATATTCTCTACATCAAAGTAGACGAATTTATTATGTACAAGCGATACATTAGAAAGAGTTGCTTCATAATACCGATGACCTATAAATCCCTTAGGATCTGTATGGCGTTGCAGGAACTGGTAAAACCTGCTGAAAAGTGCAACCCATTCGCCTTTAAAATTTTCTGAGAGTGCCGCTCGCATGAATGAAAAAATATAGGGTTCCGGATAAAGGTCTTGGTAGAGAGCTTTCTTTTTTCCATATAAGTATTTCTTACGCACTTTGAGCTCTTTATCTTTTTCTCCTATCGATATTTCACTTTGTCGATTCACGCTACGGCTCAGCTGATAGCGCTTAATAACCCAATCAGCTTTCGGAAGATTTTTCTTTCCCTTGCTTGCAAAAACTAAAAAGGAGTTAGAGAAACTTTCTAGAAGATCATTCTTGAAAAACTCAGAGAGAAGAAGAAATTCATCTATTATCCGGATCGGTGCTCGATAATAATCTCTGGAGTATTCCTTAAAGAGGAAATGACTTAAATCTGTTGTGTTTTTCCACTGCAGGGGATGATGAAAAAGAGCAAAGGGTGTTTTATAATCCGGAAAAGGAAAGAACCATTCTTGGTAACGTAAATTGTTTTCGTTAAACAAATTTATAAGCTCCTTTCGGCTGAAAGTTTTTGGCCCTTTCTTGTTAGGGAAATTGTGAAGGCTCTCCAGAAATAGAGATGTATGATCTTCGGTAAGTGGGACAAAATAGCGCAATCCAAGTCTATTTTCGATAGCGAGAATCAATACTCCATCGTCCTTGAGAAAGGAAGCAGCCGTATGAATAAAAGATGAGGCGGGAGAAGGCGACACAGCAATATTTTTCATAAGGGCTGCATATTCTAATACTCCTACAACGACAACAAAATCAAACTTTTTGGATGGATATAAATTGAATATATCCTCGGCAATAACTTTCACATTACGAAGTCCTCTGCAGCGTTTTGCACATCCAAGGGCTCTTATTAGTGGGGGTTCTACTGCATATACTTCTTTTGCGCATTCGCCAAGTAGCCGTGTTAATCCTCCAAAACCTGCACCAATCTCCAATACACTTTTCTCCGTAAAAAGTTCTTTAAATGGCAGAAGGAGAGAGTTTCGATATTTGGAAAAATGAGATTCTGTAGACCAATCTACGATTTGGGAGTGTAACTCTTCGCTGAGAGCGGATACGTCTTTTGCCTTATCGAGAACTTCTAGGATTATTTTTTCTTTTTCAGTTCCCTCATTGTACCAAAAATTGGAAGATTGATTATTTGATGCAGAAGAGATAACGGATGCTTTATCTATTGGAATACTCATTCAAGAAATTCAAATTTTCTTCACGATGAATCCTAGGATTACCTTTTTAATATACGTGATATGTTCGAAGCTTATTCCTGGAAAAACTCCGAGCCAAAAGGCTCCATTGAGAGCCACATCAGAATTTTCTACACTACCTGCTATTCTGTATTTGGTATGTTTATATGCAGGATGCCGAAGTAAATTACCAGAAAAAATTGTCCGAGTCCCAATTTTGTTTTCTTCTAGGTATTGAGTAAATTCATTTCGAGTAAATGGTGCGTTTTCTTTTACTATTGCCGGGAATCCAAACCAACAGGGATCTTCTTTCTCGGAAAGTTCCGGCAGGATAAAATATTTTTTGTACTGATCAAAAAACGCTCGCAGCTGAGCGTAATTTTCTTTCCGTTTTTTGATAAATTGGGGAAGTTTTTTTAGCTGTGCGACACCTATTGCGGCTTGAAAGTCGGTTAATTTCAGATTGTACCCAATTTGGGTATACGTATACTTGTGATCGTACCCGAATGGGAGATCACCAAATTGCCAGCCGAAACGTTTTCTACATGTATTATCTTTTCCCGTATCACACCAGCAATCTCTACCCCAATCTCGAAATTGCCTGATAGATCTATGAATAAGAGGATTATTGGTGATAACGGCTCCTCCTTCTCCCATCGTGATTTGATGAGCAGGATAAAAGCTGTATGTTGCAATATCACCATACGTGCCGACAAGTTTTCCATTCCATCGGGAACCAAGAGCATCACAGCAATCCTCGATAACCCAGAGATTGTATTTCTTCGCAATTCGCGTTATCTGGGTAAGGTTGTACGGAATTCCCAGAGTATGAGCTACCATGATAAGTTTCGTCTTTTTCGTAATTGCTTTTTCAATTTTTCCAATATCGATATTGAATGTTTTAACATCGATATCAATAAAAACCGGTGTGAGTCCATATTGAATTCCGGGATTAACGGTCGTAGGGAAAGCAAGAGGTATGGCGATGTATTCATCACCACTTTTGAGGGCTCGATCCTTAAAAACGTTGGAGGTGAGAGAAGCTAGAGCGACAAGGTTGGCAGAAGAGCCAGAGTTGACTAGAGAAACGTATCTTATTCCCATAAAATTTCTGAAGTCCTTTTCAAACTGTTTCC
>Ga0209541_10001059_pt1 | contig 54793 bp, 74 predicted proteins | sample RifCSPlowO2_01_FD_184027 | JGI IMG/M metagenome (GOLD analysis project Ga0209541, IMG submission 184027) | Groundwater microbial communities from Rifle, Colorado - Rifle CSP2_plank lowO2_0.1 (SPAdes) (version 2) | ecosystem: Environmental > Aquatic > Deep subsurface > Groundwater | place... | reverse complement strand
CTAATTTTTATGAAATAACTACCGTAAAGTAATAAATAGTAGGAAGTTTTATAAATAAAGGTCAATCTAATAGGGATAATAACACTTATTGGAGGAAAATAAAAATGGAATTAACTGATGAAGAACAAAGACAACTTAATACAATACCAGTACCTTATAATGAATGGAAAGAACTTAATGAATTAAAAGAAAGACAATTAGGCCCATTGGGAAAATTGGTTAGAAATATCACTTTAGCTGGTTTAATTGGAACAGGATTATTAAGATTAACTACTGAGAAAATTATACCTTATATGACACTTGGTAAAGAAGTGCAATCCAGTAATATTGCACCAAGCAGACTCGAGTTTGAATGTAGTGATGCAGATAATAATGGCAAATTAGAAACATTTCTAAAAGTAGACGGGAAAAGATACGCCGTACAAGAAATTAACGGAAATCCAACTTTAGTGCCTTACTCTACAACTAAAAATTAGGAGGAAAATTAAACATGGGAGACATTGAAGATAAATTACGCGCAAGATTAGGAGCAGGAAATACCACTACAGGACAATTACCAGGATCAACACCAAGAGCTCTACCAGGAGAAGTTGCTCAAAGATTAGAGGACAGAGCAGTAAGAGAAACGTATGCACCTATGACTGTTTATTTTGTTTTTGATACTACTAATAGTATGCAGCTATATATTGATGCAGTTAGAAATTGTGCCAATGTTGTTGGTAATGCAATTCTAAGTGCAGAAAAAGGAATAGAAGCGACAGTTTGGGGCGTAGGAGAGCATGATCGAGTAGCTGGAGAAGAATATGCCAGACATAGAAAACAAAGTTTTGCTAGGACTGGTGGAAGAAGACTAGGAGATTACGGCCAAAGTAATCCAGCTACCACCAATATTGGAGCATTTGTTGCACAAGTAAGAACTTTAGTTACAGATGAAGGATATATTAATGGTGATACCCCAGAAGCATACGAATGTATCGCTGCTGATTTAGTCAGAACAATTTCTGAAGATAAAGCTAGAAATCCTGGTAAAAAGCAAGTAGTAGTATTTTTTGGAGATGCTTATCCGCACCAAAAAGAAGGAGGATTTAATGATAGAGGATGTCCTGACGGAAACGGACCAGAACAACTAACTATTTTAGGTACTTTAGCAGATAGAACTTATTGGGTTGATTGTAACAGAACGTCAAGTATAAGTGATTTCAGAAGCGGAACTTTTGAATTAGTCCACAGAATTTCAATTGCAATGTATCTTAAATTCGCTGATGCACAAGGAGTCTTGCCCGAAGCATTAATTGGGATGATAAAACAGGCCCAATCGCCTGCTGCTCTGGCAGAATATCTTAGAGCTTTACCTGGAGAAAAACAAGGCACAGTTGCGGGATTATTAGGAGCAGGAACTCCCGGAAATATCGATAAATATAAAGGAAGATAAAATAACTCATGGCTAACAACAACCCTTTCCCGAACTTCGATGGACTTCGATCTGAAATAGCACACCGTTTTGGCACAAAAAATGGCGAGCAGTTTGATTTCAGTAGAGCAGATGTTGGTACATTAAGAACTTTCTTAAAATCAGAATATAAAAGTCAGGCCCTTAAATATCATCCCGATAGAGCTAATGGAAATGCTGCTGCTTACGGACAAGTTATGGTGGGAGTAAATGTAAGTTGGAATGATATAGAAAAAACAGATGACAACCAACTTCGCCAATATGTTAGTGATTTTGTCAATGGTAATTCTGGAAATGAAGAACTGATGGCCAGAGCTATGGAAGCATTGGATCATTCCGATGCCCAAAGACAAGTATTGGAAACACGCTTGGCTGAAACTCAAGCAGTATTAATCGGTTTAGGTCGAGGAAGAGTATATACCCCGGACCAAGTCGTAGTTTATGAAGATCGAGTAGAAAGAATTCACATTACCCTAGGTAATGCTAGGCAAGCTATTCCTGAAATTATACGTCGAGAAGAAGCAAAAGCACGAGATTATAGGAAAAGAGCAGAAAGAGGCGAATTTACTATCCAAGCTTATGATGTTGAAATTAGAAAATTAAGAGGAGAAGTTGTTCAAGAAAGAGATAGAGCAAACCGAGCAGAGGGAGAGAGAAATACCTTAACTAGGATTTATGATGAACGAGAAGTAGCCGCAGGAAGATTGATTGAAGATTTACGAGGAAGAGCGGGGGAAGTAGAAGGATTGCAAAGGAGAGTATCAGATTTAACAACTAAAGTAAGAGCATATGAACAAAAAGGACCAAATGAAGATACCACCGAACTTATCTTACATGATAAAGCAAGAGAAACTAATGATTCCAACACATGGTATCAATTAGCTAGTTATATTTTAACTCAGCAAACAGTAAGATCTGAAATAGATGCAGGAAAAATACAATTTGCTAGATACGCACTTCACAAAGCTTTTGAAAAAGGTAGAGAAAAAGTTATACCAGGAATTTTATCCCTAGGAAATACTTTAGTAGAAACCGAAAAATATTCACTTGCTGAAGCAGTATTTGAAGAAACAGCCAAAGCACAACCAAATAGTGCAGCAGTATGGCGGGCTTTAGCAGATACCATTATTGATGAACAAAGAAGAGATTACAAAACCCAATGTAGTGCAAGAGCTTCAGAATTGGAACAAAAAGAATTACAAAAAACACATCCTGATTTAGTTTTAAAACAAGAAGCGGAAAGAACAAATAGCCATTCAACTTGGTATTTGGTGGCAACGAATGTGGCTACACAGTTAGCGGCACAAGAACCAACAGATTCTGGAAGAGTAGATTTCTTGAAATATTCACTCTTTAAAGCTTTGGAAGGGGGAAAAGATGTACAACAAACCGCTATGGGTTTAGGAAATACTTTGTACTCCGCAGGAAAATTTCAACTAGCAGAAGCAGTATTTGATGAAGTTAGAAAATCTGATGAAAGCAATTTAAAATCTTGGGCCAGAGTGGCAGATGCAGTTGAATCGGGAAAAGATGGTTCAAGCTTCGGTCGTCAAGAATGGATAAAATACTGTAGGTACAGAACAACAGGTGGAAAGTAAACGGGATAGTTGTAACTAAATAGTAGTAAAAATAACGAAATATTTATAAATAATAGCTACTTCTGAGGTAATATTAGGTACTAATAATATGACATCCAAAAAAAAGAAGAGTGTATTGGTATATGGAACATGGCCTGATCCTCGAGCTAGTGGTATCTCTAGCGTAGAACATGATGTTATCCAACAGGTAAATGTTTCGGGAAGGGAGGTATATCTAATCACCCCTAACTGGGACAATATTAATTCTAATCCTTTAGGAATAAGTTTGATGAGAGTTCCTAAAGATAGACCTTTTGATTGGAGAGAAGTTACTGCACATAGAGAACAATTTGCTAATCTTGAAGAATTGGTTGAAAAAGATAGAAAAGGCGAATTAAATAGAGGAAGTACCATTTTCGGTGACGTGGGAATAATCCATTCACATTCTGATGATATGGTTCCACATTACAATGCTAATGAAAGAAATACCAATAATTATGGAACCATCCAAAATCATGTAGAAAGACTTTCCGCATTCAGACCAAAATTAGTTAGAACCAGATACGATGAAATTCATGCAGCCATAGATAGATTGAACAGACTTACCGGACTAGATTGGGAATCCCTTTCTCCAGATCAAAAAGAATTTTACTTAGAAGATGGCAGAAGAATCCAACCGGTTGTAGAAACAAATATCTCTGCTCACAGAGAAGAATTGAAAGAAAGATATAAAGTTACTGATGAATATTTGGATCAGGCAGTAGGCCACGTTTGGTATGTACTTCACCAGATAAAATTATGGAAACAGGAAACTAAAGATGCTGATACCATTGTTGCTTTAACTAGAAATGGTTTAGAAAAAACAATTAATCACACTTTATCTGATGGAGAACGTAGAAAATTTACTGCCATATACAATGGAACTTCATTTAGGGTTCAGGATAGAGCAAAAATAGAAGGAAGATTGTATGATTACCATGTAAATGATGGTTTAACCGCTTATAGAGGAAGTAGTGAACAAAAAGAATCCATCCATTTCAATCCAGAAGATAAAAAAGTAGTTTTCGTAGGAAGACCTGCAGTTGATAAAGGCATCTTTGAATTGGTAGAAAGTATAGCCAGATTATATCATAATGGCAATCATAATGTCCGCGGTATTTTTGTGGGAGATTTCGATCAAGAAACCAGAAAAAAATTAGAAGCAATCGATCCTGAAAATGCTAAAAATTACCTCTTATTTACGGGAAGAGTAAATGATTCCGATGAAGTTGCTTCCATTATTAGCTTCGGTAATGTTACCGTATTGCCAAGTCATTATGGTACATACAACTTAGTTGCAGCTGAAAGTTTATTGCTGGGAAAACCATTGGTAGTTACCGATTTCTCCGGAATAGGAGATGCTTACGTTAGAACTCCTTTTGAAAGAGGAGTACAAGTGGCTTTACCAGTAAAAAAATCAGAAACAAGTGGACCAGGAAGATATTTTGGAGTTGACACTGATTCATTAACGGAACAAATTGGACGAATAATTAACGATGATGAACTAGCTTTCCAACTATCTGAAAATGGACGAAGATACGCTGAAGAACATCTTACAGGAGAAAGAATGGGTAGAGAATACGCTGGCCTTTTTGACCAATTATTATTAGAAGAAGAAAATTCAGCCAGAAATCAAAAAATACATGTTGCTTTCTTTTGCACTACTACTGAAAACACCCACGGCGTACCCGTAGTTATGAATAATATAGCTGAACAGCTAAGATTAAATCCGAAATATGAAGTTAGTTTTATTACAAATCATTTTGATAATAATCAAATAACTTTTGTGGATTCCCAAGGAAAAGAACACACATTTAATGATAGAACTGAATTTGTAGCATTTGCAGAAAGAGAAAGAATTGAAATAGATATTTTGCACACTCATACTTGGCATATTTCGGATTATTTTAAACCCCTTCACACTGGAAGAGATCAGATAGATCTTCCCGCATTAATGAGAGGAATTGGGTCTCCAAAAATAGTTTACACTGATCATGCTAACCCTACTGAAGATCTTAGAAAAATAGAAGAACAACATCCTGGCACAGGTTATGATCATTTAGATAATGAACAAAAAGCAGCATTCTTGCAAGCTAATTTATTAGATCAACATCCAGTAGATCGATGGCAAAAAGGATGGGACACAACTTCCATCTTATCCAAACGCCAATTAATGAACTTAGCTGATGTTGTTACTTTCGTCTCTGCCACTCAGATGCATGAGGAAGAAGGAATGATTCCCCATTATAGATTCCAAGACAAAGCCAGAGTAGTGATGAATGGAGTAGATATTGGCAGATATAATGTTCCTAGAACTCATGAACTAGCTCAAGAAATTAGAAGAGAGTTAGGAATCAGCGCAGATGAAAAAGTAATTCTTTACGCTGGAAGAATGGACCAAGAAAAAGGAGTGTATGATTTAGCTCAAGCTGCAGAAATATTGAATGTTAGAGGAGAAGATGTTACCGTAGTTTATTTGGGAAGTAATGGATATAATAATTATGTTCAAGAAAGATTAAGACAAACCTCACCCCACGTAAGATCAATATTAGCTGAAAAAATTGGAAGAGATCAACGTGAAAGAATGGCTGCCATGTATGCTTTAGCCGATATTGTTGCTCAGCCAACCTGGGGAGAATGTTTCAATCAAGTAGCTGCTGAAGCTCTAGCTATGGGTACACCAGTCGTAACTTCAAATTATTCTGCAACAGGCGAAATTTATGTACAAAGTGGCGCAGCATTAGGATGTGAGGTTCGTGATCCAGAAGATTTGGCAAATAAATTGTCAGAAGGATTACATAATACTAATTCACGAGAAAAGATAACCAAAATCGGACAAGAATTGGTACAAAGCACCCTGAACGTAGAAGCAATGGCTAGAAATTATATGGATATCTACCAAAGTTTGACTAGATAAAATTCTAAGGATGATATGTTGGAGGACCTCTTCCCGTACCAGTGTGAGTACCTGTCCCACCCGTTGCCCCTGCCGCTATCGTCGGCGCAACTGCTCTATCTGCATCAATAAAATCATCAATAGATCGAATTAAAACACCACAACGGCTCTTTAAGTCAGTTAAAAGATTTCTCGCATTTCCGGCTTTGGTAGTCCAATTAGGGTCGATATTATCGCGAGGAAGATTTACTCGTAGAGAATCTCGAATCACCTCTTCCATAGCTTGAACATAATTGGAAAGATTAGACATGAAATCTCTTTTATCCCCTTTAGAATGCATCCGAGCTACATGCAGAGTTCTACGCGCAGAACGTAGATTACTATTCATTGAATGCACAAAATTTTCTGCATGGGCATGAGAATAAGATGCTTGATGAGTTAAAAAATCGCTCATATTTTCGGTAGTTCTTTCTACTCTGATTACAAAACCTTTGACTGGTTCTAATAATCTTCTTCGACTGTTAGCTTCGTGCTGTTTCTTAGCCGCTTCCGCATTGGTTGTTTCTTCTTGATTTTTTTTATCTTTCTGCTCTTTGATCCAGTTGCCAAAGCGATCTCTTCGACCTTGTAATTCTTCCTCACTTTCGCCAGGACCGAAGAAAATGAGACGGAATAAGTAATACACAAACATCAGCAGCACTATAACCATAGCCCAATCAATAAACTCATTGATAGTCCCAGTTATCACCGATGAAATGATTAAATCAGGCATTTATACCATCCTCCCCACGTGATATTTAACTGCGCTTAATATCCAGAATAATAGTAAACACAAAATTAATTTTAAAAATATATATCCTCGATGTTTATTGGGAATGGTCCACATAATGTAAAATATACCAAATATGGGGCCACCGATTAATAAGAAAGCCACTGCAATAGCCCAAGTAGAACCAGTTGCTAAAAGTACTTGCGCTGGTAGAAATATAGCCGCAATAATAGCGACAAGACCAGAAATAATAGCTGCTTGACCACGGTTAAACATACTTAAAGGGCTACCCCCTTTAGAAGCCCCCATGCCAGTAATGATAGCAATGATAGCAAAAAATATAGCGAAAACTAAAATGCCGATTAATAATCGAGTTAACGCCACGACAGTCGATCCATCTGACATGCCTAAGAAAGTAAGATTACCGATGGATAAAGTCTTCCACCAGACGTTAGAGAGAGTGCCAGTGATATCTGCCAAAGCAAAGGGTATGCTCAATAAAGATAAAGTTATCCACCACATCTTTTTCATGTCTAGGAGAATAATTCAGTGGTTTATAAGGTTTTTGATAGAGGTTAAGCTAATTCCAGACCTTCTCGAACTACTTCTTGAATAATACTTAACTCCTTACTTTTTTTTTCAAATTCTTCTGGAGTTAAACAAAGAATATCCATTGCTGCGGGAATATTTTTTTTAAGCTGATAAATACGAGCCGATCTATTTTCCCATTCTTGACGTCTGAACCTAGGACTAATTAGTAGAAAATCATAATCACTATTTTTTCTTGCTGTCCCTTTAGCACGAGAGCCAAAGAGGAAAATACGACAGGGATGTATTTCACTACGTATAATCTTAGTAAAAGTGCGGATTATTGGATCATTGATTTTGACCATCGAATAACTTCCTCCGCTTCATGTAAATGGATCTTTGCTTTTTCCAAAGTGTAAAATTTTGAAGGAATCTCTGGTGCTGCCCCAGGATAACGAGAAGAAAAATAAGTTCCGGTTAAATTCTCACTGGCTGAGAAAACATACTTTGGAGCACTAACTAACCGGCTTAGTTCTACCAAGTCATGGATTTTAGGAGGCAATTTATCATTTAGAAGAATATAAACTGCTTTGAGAGATTTTTCAGCAACCTGTTGGGAAAAAGAAACTGCTGCATAATAATTCTTAGTAAGTAATAAATCTTGAGCAGACTTAAAGCCAGCTTTTGCTTGCTCCAACCAATCTTGTACTTGTGAATTCATAATAGAAGATAAATGACCTATTAATATAAACCTTTCTTAATGAAAATAACCACAAAACATACAATACAACATTAAAATAAAAATCCCAATCGCAGCAGAGCTACAGGGTACAAGAAATAAAGCAACAATTTTATTTATGTACAGAAAGCTTTTCCCTTTCTTGTATCAAACCCAGTTGAAAAAGTAAAAATTAAATTGACCTTATTCTGGTCATTACATCTTCAAGAACCCTCATTATACCAGGTTTAGTACCTGTACCAGTTCCTTGCAATTGAATCAACTCATTGGCTAATCTAGTGATTACGGCAATATTAAACCTCATTAGTTTACTTTTCGCAGCGGCAGTATCAAAACCAAGCGCACCAGGACTTGTACCATAAGGGCCGGGGGAGGGAGTATGTACTCTAACTGTTCCGGCTGCATCCACAGCTACATCTTTAAATTGATCCAATTCTGCTAATAGTTGTTTAACTTTAGTCCCCGTTTCTTTATGTAACGCCAATATCTTACTCTCATCTGCCCTCAGTTCGTTTATGGTAGATGCGGGAACCCCTCCCATTTTTTTAACATCATCAATTAGCTTGTTAATCGCTTTCTGGGTTTTAAAAGTAGATCTAATAATAGAAGAACTGGTAAGACTTCCTCTCCATAAATAAGTTTCCGCCTCTGCATCCTTATGGACTCTCTTAACTGCATCCTCAAAACGTCTGAATTCACTTTCAGCATGTGGATACGTAACTGCTAAACCCTGTAAACGCCCTTTCTCAGTAATCAAATCAGTAATTTCCTCTTTAACTTTTTCCATAACAGCCAATTCTGCTTTCTCTGCAACAAATTCTCCTACAGCTAGTTCAAGAGCATTTTTCTTGTCGCGTTTCTTTTTCTCAGCATGTTCTTCTGTACCTGGAAGATGCCCTTTAGATTTTAGACCACCAAACCAAGATTTAATACCGCCAGCAACTTCTCCTGGCAATTCTTCTGCTTTCTTTGGACCAACAACAAATCTGCCAATTTCGTAAATCAACATTAAAGTAATGAAAGTAACCCCATAATTTACTATACTGAGGATAGCATTAGCTAGTCCTTCCATTGCTCCTCCAATTTGTGCTCCAGTTACCATTTTTTTATATCACCAATAATGTAAACGCTTGATCCCTAACTCCCATCAATATCCATAATAATAACGCTAACAATACTACTTTCAATCCAATCTGCCATCTATTATCTGATGGAATAACATAGATTAAATATAATCCCCCTGCTACGGGAGTTCCAATCAAGATGAACGAAATTAAAGTGGCATACGCTCCACCAATTGCCGCTAATACCGTTCCAGGAATAAACATAACCGACATGATACTCACGATGGCAGCAATAGTTCCGCCGATATTTCCTCGTAAACCGCTTAAACGTGAAACTTCAAATAGAATAGCAAAGACGAGGATAAAAATCATTATCCTCATAAACCCAACTATTGGTTCATCACCAAGAGCTGCTCCTAAAAAATCTAAATTACCGATAGAAACTACTTTATCAAAAATGCCCTGAAAATCAATCTCGTCATTATTAGTGGTACAAGAAACGGTGAACATTCCTACGAAAAGCAATAACAGCAGTAACATCACACCTTTTTTCCACTTCATAGACAGGAAAGAAACTTTTAACCTATTTAAATCTTTCCCCTGTGCTAAGACTCATTCACACCAGAAAACTTTATAAATAACCCCCATTGTCAAAGCACTATGACACATATTTTACTGGCTAACCCCAATGAACTTATTCAAAAGGTAGCAGAAGAATTGAAGAAACAAAAATTGGTTGAACCAGTAGATTGGGCTAAGTTCGTTAAGACTGGCCACCACAAATCCAGAACGCCCGATAATCCAGATTGGTGGTATTTCCGCTCAGCAGCTATATTACGAAGCATCGCTAAATTAGGTCCAGTAGGAACTCAAAAACTTCGTGTTAAATATGGCGGAAGAAAAAATCGCGGTCATAAGCCAGAACATTTCTATCCTGCTTCAGGATCCGTCATCAGAAAGATTCTACAGCAACTTGAAAAATCAACGTTAATTCAACAAAATAAGACTGGCAATAGAAAGGGAAGGATATTAACTCCTAAAGGAACATCTTTCTTAGATAAAATTGCAGTGATAAAAGAGTCAAAAGAATAAAATGGCACGAAATCGACATCCAGCACGAAAGAAACGTTTAATCAAACTAAGCACTCAAACTAAATGGGCTCCCTTCTGGACCGTTTTCAAAGTATATGGAAAAGGTAGAAAAGTTCATCCTAGCAGGCATACTCATGTAAAGAGATCCTGGAGAAGAGGAAGTACGGACGCATAAAATGGCAGCTAAGAAAGAAGCAGTTACACTTGAACGAACATATAATGTTCCTCTAAGGAAAGAATACATGAAAGCGCCCCGATGGAATAGAAGCAAAAAAGCGGTGAAAGCCTTGAGAGAATTCTTAGCAAAGCATATGAAATCAGAAGATGTTAAGATCAGCAAATCATTAAACGAAGCTGTATGGGTACATGGTATCAAGAATCCCCCTCATCACGTTAAAATCAATGTTACGAAGAACGATAAAGGGGAAGTGTACGCTACTGTTTTTGGAGAAAATGCGCCTAAAGTTGAGAAAAAAGTAAAAGCTCCAGCTCCTAAAGTAGAAGAAAAGAAAGTGTAAGTGTTCTGATATCTTTTTTTAAGTTATGTATAACCCATATTACTAAATTTTTTGCATAAATATTTAAACCAAGTTTAATCACAGCTAGGAATGCAAAGACAGCTCTTCATCAAAAAGCCAGCAGAAGGAACTTACGGCAAGAAACCAGAAGAAAGAACAGCGGAAGAACTTTGTCAATACGGCATCATTAATCTTGATAAACCAAAAGGACCTACATCCCATCAAGTTTCAGATTACGTGCAAAAAATTATGCACGTGAAAAAATCAGGACATTCTGGAACTCTTGATCCGCAAGTAACTGGAGTACAGCCAGTTGCCATCGGCAAAGCTACCAGAATAACTGAATTTCTGTTAACCTCACCAAAAGAATATGTGGGCATAATGCATCTACATAAAGCAGTAGAAGAAGAAAAATTACAAGAAGCAGTCCAACAATTCATTGGCAAAATCAGGCAACTACCTCCCCTCAAAAGCGCTGTAAAAAGAGTGGAACGCACTCGAGAAATATATGAATTTGAAGTTCTGGAAATAAAACAACAAGATGTTCTATTCCGAGTTAAATGTCAAGCGGGAACGTATATCAGAAAATTGGTGCACGACCTTGGCCTATCCCTAGGTGTAGGAGCACACATGGCTGAATTAAGAAGAACTCAAGCCGGACCATTCACCGAGAAAGATAACTTAGTTACTCTTAACGATCTAGAAAATGCATATCATTTCTATAAAGAAGAAAATAATTCCAAGTTTTTATTCCATTGCATCCAACCAGTTGAAAACGCTTTGAAATATATGGCTAAATGTTGGATTTTTGACACTACCATTACTAGTGTTTCTCATGGAAGAGATATAGCCATACCGGGGATAAGTAAGTTAGAAAATTTCCGTAAGGGTGAAACTGTTGCTGTTCTTTCTCTTAAAGGAGAATTGATAGCCGTTGGAGAAGCGTTAATATCGGCAGTGGAAATGAACACTAACAAAAAAGGATTGGGAATAAAAATAAATAAGGTATTCGTGGATGAAATTAAAAAAGAAGTATAAATCAACAACATCATTTATCGTAGAAATACTTGATTATTCTTTGCACCGGCAAGCGCATTCTCAATAGTATTCAAATGATTTCGGACAATTTTACTAGCTTTATCATGAGATTCTGTATCTTTAAAATCATCTGCACGAGGGAAGTACGAATCCACATAAACTGCTCTTATAATTGTCATTAACTCTTTTACTTCCATCTGTTCTTCGCCGTTCAAAAGCTTTACCATGAGATGATTAGTTTGATCTCCTTCTGCCGGAGTTCCATCGCAATGGTGGCGAAATATAAGGCACTTCAACCAAGTTATCTCCAATATCACAATACACTCGTTTTCTAGAAATCTCAGGACGACTTAAAACTCGGGAAATGGTTTCTAAATTATCATGGGAAGCTTCCCCCACTATAGATCTCATTGATGTTCCTAAATCTAGTGATTGGTTTAAGAAAAATTCATACATACTATGATAAAGCTCATGAACTAACTTTCTACCACGATATCCCTGATCAATGGCAACATACCATACTGCCAGAATGCTTTCGGGAAAATCGAGCCTGCCCACAAGAGGAAGACAACTACTGTTAGCTGCAGCAATAACTTTTCCTTTAGCATCACATACAGCGTGATAAGCAATAGTTGGATCAGAAACCCATTCTTGAGAGATACGTTCAGAATTATCCATACCTTCTTCAAATGTTCCGGATAATAATTTAATTACTGAAGGTAATCGAGCATCTTTACAATCGGTAAGACGAACTACTGAAAAAACATCATCATCAGAGTGCAAGATTTCTTCATTTGGAGAAATTAATTCACGCTGATAACGAGAAGTGGCACGTAATCTTGATAAAAGTGTATGCATCTTTATACCACCAAAAACCAGGTAACATTCATTTCAACTCAATAACCATTCCTTCCCAACCAGGATTGATTAATTTTATTTTCCCGATACTATCCTCCTTTCCCGCAGTTTCATGTAAGTGCCCGCAGATGACTAATTTAGGTTTGATTCTGTCTATAAACATACGGTAATCTTTATTACCCACATGTCCCATGGGCAGTAAATCTAATCTTGTAGCAAAAGGAGGACCATGGGTTACCAAAACTATCTTCCTGCCATTATAATGACCATACCATTTTCGAGCAATTTTGCGAAAATGGATATCCTCCTGATTAAATCCCCCACCACCATACCCCAAAAAGATATAATCTCCTTGTTCCACTGCATTAGCATGTAAATTGATACAATTGTTAAAACCTTTTAATTCGTCCATCATTCCCGGTTTTTCTTCATGATTTCCGGGAATAAGGTACACTTTTTTCCCAATATCATTCATAGCCTTAAGAAAATCTTTCCATCCCTGTCCAAACCAAGAAACATCTCCCGCGCAGATGACAAAGTTTATATCCGATTTTTTAGCACGTTCTACTAACTCTTTCAATCCTTTTTTGTCCAGGTGTAGGTCCACAAAAGTAAGAAATTTCATAAAAAGAAATGTTTATTCCTTTAGTTCTTCAGTCTGCTCTTCAAATTGCTCCTCTGCTTCTGAATAAGATTCCTCAGCTACTGGTTCAGGAACAACTTCCGGCATCTCTGCTACAATGGGAGCCGCTTCATTTTCTCTCAAACTTAATACCCGAATAGCCAACTCTTTCAGAGGATACAATTTGCTTAATTTCTTCTTTAGAGGAGATTGTATCTTATACAAAGCCACATTGCTTAAGACTGTGTCAAAATCCAATTTTCTAATTTCCTGACGTAGTGAATCACCTAATTCTTTTCTCATTTTGCTCTGTAGTGCTCTATGAGTAAGGTGAAATGTAACCATTAATGACTTGAGAACAACCTTCTGACCATCTTTAGTAGCAAAGGTGTAATAATCATCCATTCTGTCGGCATTCTTGCGCACCATACGCTTAACTGAGGAAGGAGTTAATTCATATCCTATTGCTTTGGTCTTAAGAGTCATACCCTCGGCACCAATTACTTTGAAAGCCAAGTAAGCATTTTGATCTTTAATGTTTCCAGTAAGATCTTTTAAGTTAATTTTAACAATTCTTCCTATTGCTGCTTCAGGAGCAGTCAGATAAGTTTCTCCTAATTCTTTTTCTCCAAATACTTTAGGACTAATTATCTTGTACCATAATTTCTTCTGTACTTTAATTCTACTTACTTTTTTATTGCTAGTTTCTTCTTTTGCCATTGTAAACCCCTAGATACCCGAGATAAAAGCTAATTATAAGGGTTATTTAAAAAGGTTTCTGAAGGAAGGGCTTCATCCAAAAAATAGATTAAGTTTGTTTCTACTTTGGAAAAATATGCTCGCCACCATTATTGGGTTTTATAGGCGGTTTTAGGCGAGAGAGAGATTCGTACCCCGTCACAATGTAACCTAAGAGCGTAAACTGAAGCAGTTCCGGCTCTCGCAGAACTTCAAAGAAGTATACCATCGGAGCAAAAATAACTTGGTGTTGATGGGCAATCACTGGAGCACCGGTCTTAGTTTTCCAATGGGCAGAAGTTTCTGCTGCGATAGATATTTCTCGGAAGTAATCAGGAGTGAATCCTTGCTGACGGCGTATATTCGCAGTATCATACCAAGGTGGGATTACTGAATCTGATGCCCCCTCATGTAAAACGTGAATACTCAGATCATTTTGTTTCATTGTCAGTTCCAACCGAGGAACAGAGTATTCCTTAACAGAATCGTCTCCGTCTATAGTGGCTAAAAAGTAATTAAGCAAAAGTGCAAGATTTACTGGTCTGGCCAAAACTGAGTGACTCATTACTGTGGAAAACAGGAAGCACTATTTATGTTTTATGATAAATGGATCGGCAGGCGCCGCCTTATTTAAGTGTCTCTTTTGTCCTGCTCATTATTACAATCGTGCTGGCATTTGTAGAATTCTTTCTAAATCAGTGGGACTTAAATGTGCTTGCTTATCACCGCCAGAAGTATCACCATAAAACCCAACCAAATCATCAACATCACCAGAATGATCCTGCTCGCCCAGAAGCACTAAACCTTGATTGGCCATTAACAAATGCCGAGCTTTAACCCACCGTTCATGATAGTTTTTGGGATTTTGTTCCTCAAATCCAGCCAACGATTGATAAAATTCTTCACGAGCTCTTTCAGTATCCCCTCTCCACATTAAAGCTACTCCTAAATAAGTATGTTCATTGGGCAACTCTTTTCTTCTCTGCGCTTCTCCGGCGTATTCTTCTAAAGCTATCCCATCTCTCTGACAGAAAGAAACATATTCCAACCAATTAGCAGCAGTGTGAATCTCCGTATCCAAAGCCGAAGTTTCGGCTACTTTTACTCTTCCGTAAGCGGCTTCTAAGTGTATTGCGGCTTCATTAAAACGTTCCAAACGAGCTAACGCTTTTCCCAACTGTAAATGAGCAGTATACGTTTTCTCATTACTTAAAGAATCTACTAACAAATCAACTCCAACCATTAAAATAGGATTCCTATGAGAAACAGCACTGATATTCATCCCATCATTGATATAACCAGCTCCTCGAATAAATGAGAGCCAAGAATTATGAGGAAAATTTTCCTCTGCTAAGCGAAGTAATGGGGGTAGTTTACTAACATTAGGCCCGAAAGTATCGGTAACGGTGTGATATGCAGAACTAAACTCTCCCGAGAGAATGGCAGCGTCTTTTTGCATTCTGTCAGTATGATAACCCATGTAACCCAAACTTCCAAATCCGATACACATGGCCAGAAAAACACTGCCAGTAGCAATAGTATTATTTATAGAACTTCTTTTAGCTTCCAATAAAGAAACATCTGAATTAGCAGAAGGAGTTACTTCAGCACCAATTGTTTCATCCATAATTAGAATTCAAATCAAATGTATTAATATTCTTTCCGCTATTATAAGACAGTGACGAAGAAGAAAATGAAAAAAAGAATAAAAAACTATTTTTGCAAGACATACCCTGCAGGCAAGATCATTTCAGACTCTTTAACTCCATTTACATTCAATTTGATGAAAGTGAATTCCTGCTGTAAAACTTCTTCATCACCATTGATAGAATAAACATCCCATTTTAAAGGTATACCATAATAAGTATCAATGGATATCTTTTCTTTCCCACCAGTTACAGGATATTCAACAATCATGGCTTGCCTGTCAGTAAACAATTCATTACCTGCTTTCTTAACACCAGGATTAGTTAGGAAACTTTTAGCAGTTATCAAATCAACTGGTAATACAAACTTCTCTTGGTCATAAGAAAGTTTAATGGCTTTGCCTCCCATATTTTGACAGGAGACACTACTGTGAGTACAGATACCTACGGCAGTTTTAGCTTCATTGTCTATAAATAATTGATCATAAAAATTATTATTGCTTAACTTAACTGCTTGACTGTAAACTTTCTTAACTAACTTATCTTTAACATAAACATCATACGTTTTAATATCAAATACTTCCCCCGATCTTCTAATTTTAGTGGTGAAGATATAATTATAATTCGTTTGGACACTGCCCTTATTTACCAAATTGGAAATAGTCGGATCCATGGTTACTGTTTGAACTTCCTCTTCAGAAGCCTGAATAGGAACTGTAGCCGGTTCAGAGGTTTTAGTAGGAGATGGAACTGCCTCCGGAACAGTGGCTGGCTCTGAAGTAGCTGATTTAGAAACTTCGGTAGTTTGACAGGAAACTAGTCCCGTAGCCAATATTAACAACATTATACTCATCAACAAAAAATTCCATTTCATGTTTTCACCTTTTATTTTCATCACCAACTATTATCAATAAATATGCAATACACCACAAATAGGTGATAATTATTTAAACCTTTTGAAAGAGTAGGCTCCGAAGAAGTCTTAAGATAGGGAATAACTCTCACCTTTCGACCATAAACCCTTTAGCTTTCAAAATCTTAGTAACCGATGCATCTATTTGTGACTCAGGAATATCTCCTTGTTCCACCCCTTTCTTCACCACTTGAATCATCCTATATATTTCATTGGGATCTTCATTAAAATTGAGAATTATATCATTTCCGGCAATAAATACGGCTAAGTACATTTCATCCAAAGTAGGATAGAAATCCTTCAACCCTAGCATGTTAATCTCATCACTAATTACCAATCCATCGTATCTTTGTTTCAAAGTACCTATCACTTGGGGAGAAGCAACAGAAGGTATTCCTCGAGAATCAATCGCCCCACTGGTGATTAAATGACTTACCATTATCCCATCAACATCTTTTGCTAACTCTGAATAAGGAAATAAATCTCTATTATCGATGGTTGCGGTTACTAAATATTTGTGTGGATCTCTGGTTACTAAAGTCTTTCCCGGATAATGTTTTGCTGTAGCAATTACACCTTGTTCTTGCAACCCTTTTAGATAAGCGTTCGCCAATAGAGTCACTTCTTTCTCATCACCGGGAAAACTACGGCAGCGCCAAATTTGATCTTTCAAATCAACCACTGGAGCAAAATTAAGATTCACACCTACCGATTTCAGAAACTTGCCTTGTTCTGTTCCTATTCTAAAAGCTTCGTCAGGGGTGGCAATTTCAACCGCCGCGGGAAATTGTTTAAAATTGGCAAAGGGATTCAAGCACCCTTCCAAATCTACCGTAACAAAGAAAGGAACTTGCATATCTTGTTGATATTTATCAATCAGTTGAGTGAATTGTTCCTCTTTAGATCGAGCAAAGAGATGAACTCCTCCTGGCTGCATTTTTTTCCACACATCTGAATTGGCTTCGCTTCCCGATACAATAATCATTTGAGCGATTTTTTGATCTAGAGATAAAGTATGTAATTCTACGGTCGGAATAACTCCCGCTTTTACTTGAATTCCAGGTTGCTCGGGAATAAAATATCCGCTGGCTTTTGCCACATTTAAAGTGGCCAAGACTAAAACAATGAGTATCAAAGCAAAAAACCAACGTTCTGCATCTCGCAACTTAGATTTTCTAGCCACTCCAAATCACCTGACCTAAACAATAATTGTACGCTTTCTTATTAAGGATATACCGTAATGTGCTGGGACCGGTTTCACAAACCCATTGACTATTTTCCTGATGGCAACCTAATTGTGCTCTTGCTCCTAAACAACACATTCCCATGTCTGGAAGGGGATTTATTTCATTTTTCCATTGTACCATACAAGAAGGTTCTTCTTTATCCAACAGATCCAATGCTCTCCCTATATTGGGAATTTTTACATCAAATAGATTTAAAGTTAGAAACAGAGCCACAATTACTAGCGAAATATTGGCTACAAGTATCACCCTTTTTGAAAACATATCGAAAATAAACGAAAAAGTATATATAAAACTTCGCTTATTAGAGGTAGTGTGGATAACACCATAAAGTTAAAAAGTGCAGTCTTAGTAAAAATGTGAGGCCAAATCATGGAAATTAAAGTTTATATTACCCCTACTTGCGTCTGGTGCAAAAAGCTTAAAGAATGGTTAACTAAAAAGAAAATACCCTACCAGCTAATTGATATCATTGAAAGCGATAAAGATAGAGATGCAATGATCGAGAAATCAGGACAGATGGCTACTCCAGTTATCGATGCAGATGGGGAGATTATCGTCGGTTTTGATGAAGCAAAATTGGAAAAGATCGCTGAGAAAATTAAAGGGAAGAAATAATTATTTTTTTATTTCCATTAATTTTTAACGTTTATTTACAACTTGTTCAAAACTTCTTTTGCATCTTTTCCTTCAAATAATATCCCATACAATCCAGAAATAAGAGGTAATTTCAATCCAAATTTTTTCTGTAATTTCACTGCTTCTTTAACTGTGGTAATTCCCTCTGCCACCATCTTCATCTCCGTTAATACTTCTTCCAACTTTCTGCCTTTACCCACTTCTTCTCCTACGTGCCTATTGCGAGAATGTTTGCTGCCACAGGTTACAATCACATCACCTAATCCGGCCAGTCCATCAAATGTTTCTTCCTGCGCTCCCCATTTCAATCCGATTTGACGAATTTCAGCTAAGCCTTTAGTCATAACATAGGCAATAGCGTTATCACCTAGTTTCATCCCATGAACTACTCCCACGAATACGGCCAGAATATTCTTCAAAGCTGCGGCAATTTGCACTCCGATAATATCATCACTTAAATCTATTTTGAGGTTTTTGCTTTCAAATACTTTTTTTAATTTTTCTTTACCTTTTCCGCCAGCTAGAACCATTCCGCTGAACATACCTCGACCAACTTCTTCCGCATGGGTTGGACCATACAAGCAATAGATGGATGAATTCACAGAACCAAATTTTGATTTATGACTCTTTAATTTCTGTGCTACCACGTTGCTTAATAATCGCAGATCACTGGCAAATCCCTTAGAACAAATAACGATGGGCGTGCCGTTAATTAAATCACGAGCTTTTTCAACCGTCGATTCTACTTTATCCGAAGGAACTACTATCAACAATAAATCCATAGAAGTTAACACTTCTTTCATGTCCGAAGAAACAAATATTTTAGAATGAAGTTTAACTCCAGGTAATAGGGGGCATTCTCTCTTTTTCTGCATCTCCTGAGCCTGAGCTTCAACAAATTCCCATATTTTAACCGAGTGTCCATTTCCAGCTAAATGAACCGCTAGTGCAGTACCCCAGCTTCCTCCACCTAAAATGGAAATGTTCATGATAGGGTTGAATTAACTAGGGGTATAAAATGGTTGCGGAAATTAAGGTAATATTCCATTTAATTTCAAAAAAATCTAATCTCTACCCAAACACTCCCGCTCTCCTCTCAGGATTAACTAAAAGAAGACGCGATTCTAACTTCTGAGAATAATCATAGGTAAAGTGTAATGCCAGACTGGTTTGATACGATGATTGTTGACGTAATGGTTTTTTGCACACCAAAATTGCTTCCTGCTGGTCTTTAAACTGCTTGGATCTTTTATTATTTATTTCTCCTTGAAATTCACAGGGAATATCTTCACTACCCAGGGTTGCGCTCATTAAATTGACGAAACCCACTTGACTATTACTACCCCCATTATTACGTAAAGTAATCCTAAATTCGACCCCAGCTCCTGCACCCGGATACATTATTTCTTCCATCTGAGTTACTGCCAACGATGTCCCTTGACCAGAATAAGAATTCTTTTCTTTAACTTTACACCCCGCATCATACACGGCATATAAATTAGGATTGATGCACACAGTATCCACAAAATCAAGAGTGGAATGAAAAGAAGTTTTAATGAAATAGACTCCAGAATATTCTTGAGCATTTTCAAATAGTCCCGCGGACAATCCATCAAATTCTAAATAAACTCTATCACCAGAAGGACTAGTTAAACTTCTTCCAGCCAAAGTATCAAAACTTTGTTCTAAAGGGGCCACTTTGAAATAATTATTATCTAAACCAACTATCTTAACCATGCCATCGCTAACATCGTATGCGGCTTGATTATCTAGCTCTAAGATCATTTTAAAACTAGATTGAGGATAAATCTTAGAGGGAGGAGCATTGTCAACTAATTTAACCTGCAACCCATTTGATCCTTGCTTGAAATTGTACGAAGCTAAAGTATCTCCACCGCCAGAACCACATCCTACTAAAAGTAGAACTAATACTAATAGAATTGATGAAATAAATAATAATCTTAAGATAAATGAACTGGATGACGGAGATAATAGAGAAGATGAAGAGTTCATTATCTCACCGCCGGAAGGATGAAATCTTCTTTTGATGTAAGTTGATAATCATATTGTAAATCAGCAATAAATTCTTTTCTTTCCCAATTATCTTCACTCATTTCTTTTAATTCTTGGGGCATATCGGTAATCAAACAAGGAGGAAGAGGGATAGTACGTGCTATTCCCGAGTATCCAGTATATCCCGATAGGGATAACATTACTCCGCGGATACAGGCAGGATTATCTACTACAAATCCAGCCGCTTCAAGAGGAATCTTGTCTACCTGGAAAGAATACCCCCTAACCGCAACCACATTCCCTCTGCCGGTATTTTCAATATTGGCTCTCAAAACAATATTCCTATTAGGATTGTTTTCAATAATATATTCATTCTTAGCATACCCCAATTCAAAATTAATGCGGGCAAATTCTGCCGGAGCTACTGAAACAGGTATAGTAATGGCTTTATTTATTTCAGTATTTCGTAATTTTTCTTTTTGTTCCGAAGTTTTAGTCCCGATGAAAGCACGTTGTAATCTGCTCTTAGTATCCAATCCTTGCATTAGGGCCGTGAAATAAATAGTGTAAGCACCTTTCAATTCCGCCATGGGCAAGCATAACAGAGTTGATTGGAAATTTCTATCATTAAAATTAATCGTTTGAGTCAACTCATCGGAATTAGGACTTTGAATTTTTCCTTCAACATTAGGCACACCGCTCTTACCGGTAAAATTGCAAGAGAAAGTCACACTCATGCGTTGATTGCGGGGATTTTCTACTTTGAAATCGGCAGTGTAGGCAATCAATGGATTGTACTCTTGGGGGAAGGAATTTTTATCCAAAGTCAATTCTGCTTTAGTGGGAATTTGTATGGTGGTATCTACATCCCCTTTCACTTGAGAAGCCAAATTTTTTTTCTTTTCCCTCTCTTCTTTGAGACACTGCTCATACGCAGGAGTTCCTTCTTCCAAACCATTTAGCTTGGTACACGTATACTTAAAACCAGATTCCTCCTGACGAGTTTTAACACATTCAGCAATATTAGTAAGTTCATTTATACACATAATATTAGAAATAAAAGGATTCTCAGTCTGAGGTAATTGTTCTCGCAATTTTGCCTGTACTTCCTCTAATTGTGCGGGACTAGGAAGTATTCCCGATTGTAATCCGAAATTAGGAATAACCGGGGCAATGATGATGGTAACGATGTATAAAATACCGGCAAGCTTAATGAGATTAATCAACATATTGACTTTACCGCTCTTGCTAGCTTCAGCAGGTAGAGTAAGTAAACCAAAAAATGCCCACCAAGGCATGTATAAAATTAATCCACTATAAGCCGGAGTTAAAGGTAAACCTAATTTATCTACTAAGAATGGAAGCAAACCTAAATCTAAAAATAAGAACAATGCCGGGAGAAACCCCACTGCTTCCGGAAGTATACTTGCGCCTTTGGTAAACAAAGCCGGGATGAAAATAACTACTGCCGCAATAAGAACAAAATAAAGTAAGAATTGCGGATCCGAACTTCCTTGAAATACAAAATACCACACCACGAATAAAAGCATGGGAATTAAAATAGTTACTCTATCTTTTTCCATTCTTTCTGCTAAAGCGTATCCGGAAAGGATGAACAAGACTAATGAGATTATGAGAGTATAAGCACTAAATCCACCACCATAAATTCTGATGATATATTGAATAATACCTAAGATAATAATTAAAAAACTTACATTCGTTATAGCAGCGTCAGTTGTCCTAGATGCTTTTTCACCTGCTACATTAGCACCTGCTCTCACTCCTTTCACTGCATTACTAAGTCCGCTTGCTACAGATCTAATTACTTTACTTTCTCTCACTGAAGCAGCATCTTCTCTCTCCTCCCTTCCAGGCTTACTATCCCCATCTTCAGTCATATATCTCCTCTTTTTAAACGAACTGAATAGACTAAATCATCTGCCTATAAAAAGCTTACTCCCTATCAAAGTTAAATCAACAAAAGAGAAAAATACCTATCGTATCAAATCTGCGGTTAATTGTCTCAACTCAATAGTCTTCCGAGGTTTGATCTTAATAGAATTTGTTCCTTTAACTGCATCGGCAGTAAAGTCCAAGCTTAATGATGCCTCCCTAGTATCAAAGTGCTTTATCTGTCCATTAAAAATAATATCTCCAAATTTGCTGGTACTTACATCCACAAAACTCATGATTATTCTTAAGCGAGATTTGCCGGAACTAACTCGATTATATTCATCCTGAGTCAATTCGAAGTAATAAGTAGGATAATCCACCTCTTTCAGTTTAGAAGTTAAACTAACATGAGATAATAGGTAAGTTCCCTGAGATGTCCTAAATACAATTTCGTTTTCGCCATTCTGAACCATTCCGCTGGAAAATTCAATAGGTACAAAATTTAGTTCACATTCTGGAACGGCATTGTATATTTCATCACCATTCACACGAATAGTTAGAGGACCTATTTCACCGGTTTTACATTCCGGTTGGAATTTCAAAACCATTTTTTCCATATTGTTCTTTTCAGTTTCAGAAACTAGGAAAATTTGTTTGGTAGTTTGCGCCTGTAAATTTGTGACATCTCCTACCACTTTTATACTTTCTAAAGAGATATCATTAGTTCCCCAGAAAGCCAATCCCGGAGAAGAGACGGAGAAACTTAAAGTGTTATCTTTCTTCAATAAATTCTTGGGTAAATGAAGAGGATTTATTGCTCCCAGGGGCACTTCTGCATCTAAAATGGTTTCATCATTTAAAGCAATAATAGCCCTTCCCGATGTGGATACTACATTAAACGACAAATAAATATTATCAGTATTAGTCAAATCATTAATCTGGAACGTAAAATCGTTGGGATGTTGAGAAAATACGGTTTTGGTAGCTTGTACTAAATTTTTCTCGGCGATAACTTCAGCTTCAGTTTCAGTGAAGACGTTTATGACTGGAAGAGGATGTTCTATCTCATTTTGGGCTAGATAATCTATTCTTCCCGGGCTTAGAGCCATAAGATTTTTCTCCACCGTTCCAGTAATAACTGTTCCGGTAGATCCGGTAGAAGTCCCCGATGTTTGTTCTCCTAACAATTCTGCTCTCTCAGAGGGAGGAATAAGGAAAATAAACATGACTAATAATCCGGCAATAATTGCCAATAGAACTGCTGCCCCTGCTGCTGCCTGAGCTTTGGTACCTCTTTTCATCATAGAGAAGAAAAAATTTTGGTATATTTAAAGTATTCTGTTTTTGGAAGCTAATATGAGTAATTAAAAGTAAAACATACAATATCTTCAATAATAACAATAAATATAAATAATAGAGCAATAACTACTATAAATAAGATTAACAAAAGATCAAGACATTAAATTACTTAAAAAAGGAGGCAAACTATGGCAAGTGCAAAAGGAGAGGTAAAATTAGAATTATTAAACAGCGAGATTAAAGCAATTTCTCGGGAATTAACCGGAATTGCCAAAGCATTAGATGGTGGAAGACTCTTTCATTACACCCAATACAAGAGAAACTTCAATGAGCTTTCCAACAGATTGGCGACGATAGCTAGAGAGATTTAGTTTTTAAAATATTTTTTTCTATTTATTTTTGAATAGATGTTGGCTCACTTTCATTCTCTTTTTTTAATTAGAAGAAGAACATTTTTATACGAACATTAATTTTAATCACTTATGGATATAGTTCACAGCGATTTCAAGAAAGGAATAGTAAAACTGCGAGTAAATGATTTGGATGACTTATGGTATTTGCATCAAATTATCGAGCAGGGAGATTTAGTTACTGGTAAGACTACCCGCAAAATGAAAATAGGGGATAGTGAAAATGCCAAATCGGTTAAAATAACTATGGTCCTAACCATTGAGGCCGAAACTATTGATTTTTCTGAAAGTGGCACTTCTCTGAGAATAAACGGCAAAGTAAAAGAAGGGCCAGAAGATGTGCCTAAAGATAGTTATCATGTGGTTTCATTAGAAGAAGGGACGGATTTTACCCTGCAAAAAAAATCCTGGCTAACCCATCAAAAGAAACGATTGCAGGAAGCTGCTGAAAAAAAATATCAATATTTACTTTGTGTCTTTGATCGCGAAGAAGCTATCCTAGCTATGACCCAGAAAGCAGGATATAATATTTTGCTCAGATTACAAGGAGAAGTACAAAAGAAAGAAAGGATAGTTGAAATCAAAAAAGATTTTCAGGAAGAAATAATTAAATTATTACAAGAGTATAACTTAAGATACAAACCAGAAAAAATTATTCTCTCCTCCCCCGCATTCTACAAGGAAGATGTCTACAAAAAAATAACCTCTCCAGAATTAAAATCAAAAATAGTCCTAGCCATTTGTTCCGACGTAAGTGAAGCAGCTTTGGATGAAGTAATCAAACGTCCAGAACTAGCCTCTATTTTGAAAACCAGCCGATCACGGCAAGAAAAAATGTTGGTGGATGAATTATTAACTGAGATTAACAAAGAACAATTAGCAGTGTATGGATGGAAAGAAGTAGATAAAGCTATTTTCGCCGGAGCAGTCCAAAAATTATTGCTCACTGATAAATTCATTAAACAACAGCGTTTAGCAGGTAAATTTGAACCCTTAGACCAAGCCATGAAAACAGTAGATAGCCAAAATGCCGAAGTACATATCATATCTTCAGAAAATGAAAGTGGAAAAAAATTGGATGGGTTGGGAGGAATAGCCGCCATCTTACGATATAAAATGTGGAAGTAGTTTAAATATGAGTCCTTTAGAGTCACAAAAGCTATATTATGTAAAACCACAACCTTTTAATAGTAGTTGTATTTAATGATAACTAAGTAACAAAAATTAAAATTGGGTGTTTAAAGAGTTAAAAAAGAGGGGGGTTTTGAAAATGATCGTAAAAGATGACCTATTAATTAAATTGCGCAGGTACTTTGACCTGAATTTATATGAAGTAAAACTCTGGGCTGCTTTATTGAGTAGAGGAGTATCTACTGCCGGAGAATTATCGGATATTGCTGACGTTCCTCGATCCCGAAGTTATGACGTTCTAGAATCATTAGAAAAGAAAGGATTTGTAGTTATGAAATTAGGTAAACCAATCAAATATATTGCTATTCCTCCTAGTGAAGTTGTAGACAGAGTAAAGAAGAATATGAATTCTGAAGCTCAAGAAAAACTTAAGCGTTTGGAAACAGTACGAGATTCTCCATTGATGGAAGAATTAAATACTTTACATACTACCGGAATCAATTTGATTGATCCTTCTGAAATGAGCGGATGTTTGCGCGGAAGAAACAATTTATACAACCATTTAGATTTGCTCATTAAAGATGCTAAGAAATCTATTAACATTATGACTACTGACAAAGGCTTTATTCGTAAAGCTGAAGGGTTACGCACTAGCTTTGAAAAAGCAAAGAAACGAGGAGTAAGAATCAGAATTGCTGCTCCTTTAAACAAAGACAACAAAGCAGTTGCCGAAAGCTTGAAAGGGATCGTAGAAGTCAAACATAGTGATGCTGTTGATTCCCGTTTTGTAACCGTAGATGGAAAAGATGTGGTGTTTATGGCTCTTCATGATACTGAAGTTCATCCATCGTACGACTTGGGCATTTGGGTAAAAACACCGTACTTCACCACCGCTTTGGATAGTATATTCGAAATGGTCTGGAAGAAGTAAATTTTTAGTTTATTTTTTTGTCTTTTTTTTGTTATTACTTCTTGTTTATTGTTTGGATTTACTTCTTTACTTTCAATTCAGTGCCATCTCCATATAGGCTTAAGTTAATTTTATAAATCCACTTCAATTCTTCTTCAGTATGGATAAGAATCAGCTCAAAAGCTTAATTGCTAAATTACATCCCTTTGAACGAAAAGTACTTCCCGTACTTAAAGATCATACTAATCTTATTTCCATCGCCCATGCTTCCGGAATGCAGGAAGTTGAAGTAGTGCGGGCTTTACAATGGTTGCAGAATAAAGGAGTTCTAAATACTACTACCACTATCAAAACTGTAGTAAATTTGGATAGTAATGGATTGAAATATAAACAGGAAGGTTTGCCGGAAAAAGTATTCTTAAAAGCTCTCACAAGCGAACTTCAACCACTATCAAAAATAGCTGAAAAAACTAAACTCAGCTCAGAAGAGTTAAGTGCTTGCATTGGAATTCTACGAAAAAAAGTAGCTATCGATATTGCCAAAGATAAAGAATTGATGGTTAAGCTAGGTCCACAGGGAGCTAAGATTCTCAGTAGCCAAAGTTTGGAAGAACAGTTCTTGCACCAAATGTTTCCCATTGACATTAATGAAATTCATGATGTAAACAAATTCGCGTTAGAAGAGTTGAAAAAACGTAAAAATTTTATCAAGATTGAAGAACAGAAAACGTTAACCGTAGAACTCACCGAATTAGGAAGTAAACTTACTTCCGCTGATATGGGCGGAGAAGTGATTAATAGGCTTACTAAAGCTATGCTTAAAGATGGTTCTTGGAAAAATAAAGAATTTCGAGCTTATGATGTGGAGATTAATGTTCCTAAGATACGGGGAGGAAGGAAACATTTTGATACGGAAGCTATTGAATATATTCGCCAGATTTGGTTGGATCTAGGATTTAAAGAGATGAATGGTAATTATGTGCAATCTGCTTTTTGGGATTTAGACGCTTTATTTGTTCCACAAGATCATCCCGCCAGAGAAATGCAAGATACTTTTTATTTGGAAGGAAAAGCAAAATTACCTCCTCTCTTTAGTAAAATAAAAGCAGTGCATGAAAATGGGGCAGATACTGGAAGTACGGGATGGGGCGGAAATTTTTCCAAAGAAGAGTCAGAAAAAATTTTACTCAGGACCCATACTACGGTTTTATCCGCACAAACTCTTGCTTTACTTAAAAAAGAAGATCTTCCCGCTAAATTTTTTGCCGTAGGTAAAGTATTTAGAAACGAAGCACTTGATTGGAAACACCTTTTTGAATTTTATCATGTTGAAGGAATTGTGATTGATCCTAATGCCAATTTGAAACATCTCAAAGGTTACTTAACCCAATTTTACAAAAAAATGGGATATAGCAAAGTGCGCATGCGCCCAGCACATTTCCCCTATACCGAACCTAGCTTAGAAGTAGACGTCTTCCATCCGATACGTAAAGAATGGGTAGAACTGGGCGGAGCAGGTATTTTCCGTCCGGAAGTAGTTAAACCATTGCTAGGATTTGATTGCCCGGTGTTAGCGTGGGGACAGGGCATGGCGAGAATTATTGCCGCCTATTGGAAGATAACCGATATCAGAGAATTATATAAAAATGATTTAAAACAAATTAAAGAAGCAAAAATATGGTTAAAATAAAATGCCCACCATAACCCTCAATAAAACTGTACTGGAGAAGTTAATTGGAAAGAAACTTCCATTGGAACAATTGAAAGATCGTATTAGTATGCTAGGAACAGATTTAGAAAAAATAGAAGGAGACGAAATTCATGTTGAAATCTTTCCAAATCGCCCCGATTTCTTGTCAGAACAAGGGTTTGGAAGGGCACTAGCTTCATTTATTGGAACTAAACCAGGATTGAGAAAATATAAAGTCAAGAAAAGTGGATTGAAAGTAATAGTAGATAAATCCGTTTCTATGAGACCATATACTGCCTGTGCTATTATTAAAAATCTTACCTTCACCAATGAGCGTATTGAAGAAATTATGCAGATGCAGGAAAAATTAGCTACTACTTATGGTAGAAATAGAAAAAAATCTGCCTACGGAGTATATCCATTAAAAGCTATTCAATTCCCAGTGAATTATATTGCTAAAGATCCAACTCAGGTCATTTTTCAACCTTTAGGATTTGACAGAAAAATTTCCGCAGATCAAGTAGAAGAACTCCATCCTAAAGGAAATGAATACAAAGATGTAGCTAAGGGCTGGAAGAAATATCCTTTCTTTATTGATGCGCAGGGAAAAGTGATGTCCATGCTTCCTTATACCAATTCTGAAGATACCGGCAAAGTAGATCATACTACTAAAGAAGTGTTTGTGGAATGTAGTGGCACGGATTTAAAGAATGTAACTATCGCTTTGAATATGTTTGCATCCATGTTTGCAGATATGGGGGGAGAAGTATACGGTATCGAAGTTGTTTATCCTACTAAAAAAATTATTACGCCAGATTTAAATCCTTCCAAAATTAAACTTAATTTGAAATATATCAATAAACTGTTAGGATTAGAGTTAAGTGAGAAAGAAATTAAACATCTTTTGGAACGAATGGGTTTTGGTTATGAAAAAGGAATAGTATTAGTTCCAGCTTATAGAGCAGACATTTTACATCAAGCCGATTTCGCTGAAGATATTGCCATTGCATATGGATATGAAAACTTTGAAGAACAGATACCCAACGTAGCGACGATCGGGGAACAGTTTCCTTTAGAAGTATTTGCCCGTAAGATTAGAGAAGCGTTGGTGGGATTGAATTTAGTCGAAGTTAAAAATTATACTCTGGCCACCAAAGAAGTACTCAATGAAAAGATGAACAAAAAGAATAGCGGAATACCCCTCAAAAATGCTTTAGGTGATTATAACACTTTACGTGATAGATTATTAGCGGGCTTAATTAAGACTCTTGCTGAGAATCAGCATAATGAATATCCTCAAAATATTTTTGAAATTGGAAGAACATTTGAATATGATACCACTCAAGAAACGGGGGTAAAAGAAACCGAACATTTAGGTATAGTTCTTTGTCATGAAAAGACCGATTTCACTGAAATAAGACAAATCTTGGAAGCACTTCTTTCCTCTTTAGGATTAGAATTCTCCGTAAAAGAATCGCATCGTCCCAGTTTCATTGAAGGAAGAATCGGTGAAGTATTGGTTAAGAATCAAAAAATAGGAATTATTGGAGAGATTCATCCCCAAGTATTAACCAATTTTGGTTTAGCTATTCCAGTGGTAGGATCGGAATTAGATTTAGAGAAATTGTTTGAGATGGTTAAATAGTTATCAAATATAACTAACTCAGCTCCCCTTTTCTTTTAGCTTCTTCTGCATTAATACGTAAGGAGCTTGCTTGAGCGTAATGTAATATAGCAACTTGGGCTTTAACTTCTAAAGGAGTAGGTTCGGGACTATGAACCAGATATAATTCTTTTTCGCCTCTTCTTTCTTCAACTAGCTTAGTAAGCCCGTAAACGGAGCAGTCAGAACTCAATTGTTCCATCTTTCCTATAAAACCAATGGGTGTTCCTCCAGAAACAGAAGATTTAGTATGTAAATGAAGTAAATAAACCGCTCTTTCATGAACAATTATAGCTTCGCCATTTTCATATATTTGATCTTTTGCAAATTCTACCACACCTATCCCGGAACAATCAGATTCTAAGAACAGTTTAATTTTTTTATACATACCAATATTTATCCCAGGATTTAAACAGGCTTGTGTGATTTGAGAAATTTGCCGGGGATTACGATATTTTTTAGCCACTCTTTCTAATGAGCCCATAAGTTCACTAACATACCCATCTAAATCTTTTCCATCCCTGGCTGCCTGTGTCAAGGCGTCTCTTTGGTTATGGATTATATTTTCATCTTCAGCAGATAATTTTTTATTGTGTCTCTGTTTCATACTTACATATTGAGCAAATTTACTAGCTGCGCTTACAGCAACATACGAAGCGGCAAAAGCAGCCATGCTCTCACCAGAAAAGTGGAATCCTTTGTCATCATTAAAGATTAAATACGCAATTTGAGCGGCCACACCATAAGCCAAAGAATTACGGATATCATAACCAGTTTTATGGAGTTGTAATAAACGTTCCTTACGAGATTTTTCTTCTGGAGGTACTACCTTTCCAGTGAGTTCTTGCGCTAAAGTTTCTAATTCTGATCTAAAGCGTACCTCTCGGTCCCATTTAGTTCCTCTAGATAATCCTACTCCGCATCCGATTAGTGTTTCTAAAGCGATTAAGTCTAAATCCATATTATCTCCTCACCAGAAAACCACCATAAATAATATGATAAAAATAAAATAAAAAAAATTACGCAGTAGCTTTAACTTCTGTCGCTTCGACCTTCTTTTCAACCTTCTTCTCAGCTGCTTTCTTCACCGGCTTAACTTCTTTTACTTTAGCGGATTTTTTCTTTTGTCTCTTGACTCTATCCGCTACTTTTTTAGGATTAGTATCCCAAACAGGTAAGCCTAAAGCTTCAAATTCTTTCTTCACCGTTTCATGGCTAGCCATGGATTTGATCTTTATGATTTGATCCAAAGGTTCTAAGTGTTTCATGTTGACTTTCTTTCTTCGTACATCTCCATCAACCATGACAAATTGAGCATCGACTGCTTCAACTACAACACATTTTCTGCCAGCATCTCTTCCCGCCAGCTTCACACATAATCTTCCTGGTTCGAATAGACTCATGCTGATCCCCTCGCTTTAGTTTGAATTTGAATGCGCATACAACTGGAGCACAATACCCCACCATACGGTCTCTCTGGTCTCTTAGATGACTTAGGCAAGTTGGCCATAACTGATGCTGTCTCTCGAGGAACTCCGGCTAATGGCTTCCTGCAGATAGCACAAGGTTGTTTCTTAGGCTTTTGCTGTCGATAATGAGTTACTGTTCTTCCGCCGGGTGTTTTGACAAAAACACGCCTAAAACGTCCTGACTTTTCTCTTCCACGTGGCATAGTTTAAACCTCTCCATTTTGTAAAGCAAACTCAGAAAATAATCTTTCTGATACGAGTTGCCTCCATATCCATCCTAAAAGGACTTATGATGCTTAGAATGAGGCTGTTTTATAAAGGTTTTGGGAGAAAATGGGGTTTATTTGATCATACTTGAAATCCCGCTTTCTTTTGTAATATAGCATTAGCCTGATATAATTTTTCAGCTACTTCTCTTATTTGATGAGGAGATATAACCCTATCTTGAATACCTAAAACATCACAAGCTCGAGCGTACATTTGATAATATGTTATTTCATTCGATTTCTCAATCTTGGAGAGAGTTTCTTTCATCACTGAGAATGGCGGCCTAAACATATAAAATGGAATATTGTGATGAACTAATCGCGCAAAGTCATCTACCCCATAACGAGGGATTTTATTCTGTTTAAGGATATTGATGAAATATTCACCAGTGCCTCTTCTTAATGAATCTATCAAAAACCATTCTGGTGAACCCGGAGGTATATCTTGTACGCCGGAAAAACCATGTAAGATACTATTCGCCTTAGGAAACAACGCAGCGAGTTTATACATGGCGTTATCATCTAACATTACTAAATCCACCTTCTTGAGCTTGCAATCAGCACAGAAGATGGTCATGTTGATCATGTGGCCGACGAGATATTCTAAGGCTTTAAGATTAAATTCTACCGCTGGTTTTAGTTCACGATGGGGAGGAAAACTAACCAGCCATCGGATATAACTATTTATTTCTTGGAATAATTTTCGATTAAATTTAGCAGGAAAAGGATTAATTAAACTATAGGCTTGATCTTTTTCTGCAAGAGCTTCATGACGAACAATGAATTCTCTGAATTGGGGGGGGTGATTCAATTCGACATCTGAAATAGAATTCAATGAGACCGAATAATTGTCCTGCTAAATTTAAAGTTTTATGATTTTTATAAAATTCTGATTCCCAAATTAAACTCTGAAGTAATGGTAGCAGCTTTAATCGTCGCTGGTTCATATTTTGAGCAAAAGCATGCTGAGTTTCATGCGCAAAGGTGGAATATAATGACCAAGTATGATAACGAAGGGAGTGCACTGGTATTTTAGAAGCTAAAGAAAATGAATAATAAAAAACAGAATCAGTTACTTCATCATAAACATTTTCGCTGATTAAATAGCTAACAATTAAAGAACTTATCTCCAATAGGAATAAATATTGGTCTGCTAGTGAATTAGCATCACATGCCACAAGACTTCCATAATCTTTCGTTATTGTAATTTGGTATCTAAATCTAGGGGTAAGAATCAAATCCTTGTTTTTTTCTAATAATGTTACAATCATATCCCGTAATTGAAGAAGCAAAAACTGTTCTATGGTGCGAAGATTGTTCTCTTTCAAAAAATTCGCATTTTTAATTATATTGAATTTGATTCTAGTAGAATATGGTGAAACTTTTTTATGTAATTCTTTATTTACTTCGTCCAACAAGATAGTAGTATAACTTTGAAACAAATTAGAAATGATCTTATCTGATAAATCTTTATCAAAATAAATTTCCAGATAAACTAAAGCATCGCCTATTTGAACTACTTCTTTTATCTTTGGTCGATTAAAAGAAATTAAACCTCCTTTAATCTTAAACAGTGGTCTAACTTTAGCATGTATTTTCAATTGCAAATACTTGATTTGCTTAAATCGTTCATTCTGAAACATTTTTTCCGAAGAAATTATTCTTTGTTTTATTAAAACCAATAAGTTTATATTTCCTTCTTTTTCCAAATCACCTAATAAGCTCATTAAAAATTGATGTTCTTTATTTAATTCCCCATAGAATGAATTAATGCGAGGTATAATTTCATTTATTCTTCTTGCTTCAGAAATATTGGTGAGAATTTCTTGTTCTCCTTTTTCACAAAGTGCATGAGCTTTCTCTAAATCTGCTTTAGCAGTTTTATGTATCTTCCTAAAATATGTTGGAATAATCTTAATCTTCTTATAAAATGGAAATTGCTGCAACTGGACAAAGAATTCTTCATCTTCTTGGATGTGTTGTTCCAAATAGCGTGAAAGTTCAGTGATAATTCCTTTCAGAAGCCGAAGATCGTTGGAACTCATGAGATTATTATTATTTACATCTATATATACTTTTACACCTATTTAGAGAGAGCACAATTATTCCTTCCTCGACCTAATTTCATCTTCCAGCATCGTTTTCAACTCAGCCAGAAGGGTCTTACTTCTTTCAATCCCTTGCTGAGCGGTTTCAAAAACCATCTTTCTGCCATAATACACTAAAGAATTTCTTTTGGACCTGCAATCGTCAAATAGTCTAAACATATCATTTTTCCCTAGAATATCTCTTAAATAATAACCTAAACAAATATGATTACCTACTTTATATCCATGTAATAACACTAATGAATGCATTAACTCTAATACCGAAGAATAATAGTTTTCAAAAACATAATTAGCATTATTCTCATGAATTGTAATTTCAGCTAGGAACTTAACCCTTCACGCAGCCGTATCCATGAGCGATCTAACTTTAAAAATATCGGGAGTTATTTTCAGAGAGGAATTTGTTTCAATACATTCTTCCCAAGTACTTTCTTTGTTCATTATAACCAACCCATCATAATACTTCCATAAAACCATTTAGTTTTATTCCGTTTATAATATTGTTAGCTAGTTCTTTATTTTCAATCTGATAAATATGTTTAGACCAAATTATTTGTATTTTTCGCTGTAAATTTCTTTCGTATTTTTCTAAATTAAACTTCTTCTTTGCAGGAGTCTCGATATAAAAATCGATATCACTATTTTCCACATCCTCGCCTCTGGAAAATGACCCAAATACAACAATAAGAGAATTGCTTAACTCTGTTACTAAATAATCCAGCAAACCAGAAGAATAAAGCTGACGAATATTGAATAATCTCTTTTCCAGAATAAATTTATTTGAAGTTCTATCTGCAGAATATACTACTATATTAGCAATAGGAGTACTTTTCAAAATACTTTCTTTTTCTAATTCTTTGGTGTAACGAATAACCGAAGGAAGTGGAGCTTTTACTTCCCGCTCAATCTGGCGTACTCTCAATTTAGTAGTGGGATGGAGGAAAAAGTACTCTTTCAGCTTATTTTTGACATTAATTTGTTTCATTTGATACTTAAATATATCAACTGATATTTAAAGTTATCGCAGTTATATACTAAAATTCCCAAATAGTCGAATATATGGCAGGGAATTTTATATATATAAAATGCCATTATCTGTTCGGAATCTATGGCATTTTAGTATATTACCATTTAATTCAGCAAAGACAAATCCCCTAATAAATATTAAACACTTTTCTAAACAACACGCTAAACACTAAAGAAGTAATAATATATAACCCTAACCATCCTGGCTGCCAGCCTAGTAAGGTAAAGTCCGGCCCCATTGGACGTAATTTATTATAATTAACTTTAATCTGAGTAAAATCGGAATGATCGTAAACAGTCATTTGAGATTCATATTCCAATTTAGTAGAGGTTAATATTTTCTTAGTTTGCTCTTCCTGTCCTACTTTGAAATTTAGAAAATGTTCACCGATGGTGCTCTTTAAACTCCAGGTAGCGGTACTATCTTTGATTTCCTGTACTGCCGAACCAACTAAAGTTGTCCCATTATCTACAACCAATTCTGCCGGTCCAAGTACCCCTGGCTTGAATACGGCGGTAACAGTATAAGTCTCTCCAGGATAAATAGGTTCAAAACTTAAATGCGCAGTCATCCAGCCAAAAATTAAGAGGATGGGTAACATAGTAATAAGAGTAGGTTTGAAAGAATGTTTCATATATTCAAAATTCTTGCCCATGGCTTCTTTCTGTACTTTCATCATTTCTTGCGGATTATCTCGCAATTCTTTCATCTTCTTCTGATATTCTTTCTGTTCATCTTTCAAACGTTTCATTTCCGTTTGATTGGAGAAATATTTGTAAACTAAAGTAATAGCGAGAGAAATCAATAAGGACATTATTAATATGCCCCAGAAAGGGCTCAAATTCATTAACGGTCCCAGAGTTGGGTTGAAAATTGAATCTAAAAATGCCATTGTGCTTTTAGGACGGGAATGATTTATAAATTTGTTGGTACTGAAATCTATTTGTCGGAGAAAGTAAGGTATAAAAAGCTCCAATAACGAAAGCATTTTTAACTATAGCATTATCTTCCTTATTATGGTATGGCCCTTTGACTGGTTCAAAAAGAAAAAACCGCGTAAGTTAAAACTATTTAGAAAAAAGATAGCCTCTTTACAAGTGGAATGGAATAGAAATAAATCGGAATTTTTAACTTTAGGACCAGAAGCTGCAAGAGTTGAAGCGTGGGCAAGAGGAAGATGGGATGAACTCCTCACGATTCATCATGAAGCGGACCAAGTCTTAGATGAAAGTCCGGATAAAGTTCAAAGATTCAAAGAACGTCTTTTAAATATTCATGAACGCCTAGCTGCAATGGAAGAAGTTCTGTTACACAACAACCCCACTCCTGTAAATAAAATGAAAATTAAGATTTTACTTAAAATTATTCATGCTCTAGACAAATTAGATGAATCAGTAGATTATTATGAATCAAAAAGAATGAGAAGTAGAGGATATGCTCTTCAAGAAGTATGATATTTTTAATAATTATAACTTTCAGCTAAACAAATTAACTACTCCACCATCTTCTTCAAAGCAGGATGCATATCCACCATGTGTTGTTTCGCAATTTCTTCGTACAATTTGTATACAATCATAACGGTAAGCAAAATACCCGTTCCATTGGATAATACTCCAGCTAAATCTGCTACTGCTGCTAACAAACCAATGGATGCTCCTCCTATCACGGTTAAAGGCCAAATGTATCTACTCAACACTTTCTCTAAAATTCTTTCGTCCTGTCTAAATCCAGACATTTGTAATCCAGAAGCTAAAATCTGTCGTGCCTGTGATCCTGCATCCATTCCCGCAGTTTGCACCCAAAATATACTAAAAATAATAGCGCCAGTAATCATTAATAAAGTGTATGATAAAGCTTGTCCTAGCAAAGTCCAGGTAAAACTACCTTGAATAATACTGGCCACTAAATTGGGAGCACTAATCCAAAATACTAAGCCGCTAGCAGGAGTGCTGCCAGAGAAAGTCCCTAACCAAGGATGTCCCCACTTAGCAAATAAAGTGGCAAACAATTGAATATTGGCAATCAATGCCCCTACTAAAATAACCGGAATATTGGAAGTGTATAAAAAATTCAAAGGCCATCTCATCCCATAACCTCTTACTCTACCAAATGATAATGGGATCTCTACTTTCATCGATTGAGCATAAACACAAATGAGGAAAATGGTAATAGTTGCCAGCACCGCTGCTAATTCTAAAGTTGCCGTAGTTACATCTCCTTGAGATAAGGATTGAAATAAAGCGGGAATTGCTCCTGCAGCTACATCAGGATTAGTGGGAGAGGGTAAAAAGTTTAAAGCTCGTACAAAAATCTGTTGAGCTACTCCGGCAGCGATGAATAATGAAATTCCTGATCCGAAACCCCATTTGCTGATTAATTCATCCATAAACATGATTAATATTCCACCTAAAAATAATTGAAAAATTAACAACATTTCTAAAGTAGCAAAGGCAGGAGTTCCAGCCAATAATTGTGAAGGAGCTAATCCTCCCATTAAAACATAAATTCCTGCTTCAAATATTATGAAAAAAATTGCTCCTATCTTTTGTAAACCCTGAAATTTCTTCCTAGATTCTGGTTGAGTCAAATCTAAATTTAATATTCCCGTTCCTGTTAATAATTGAAGTACGATGGATGAGGTAACTAAAGGCCCTATACCTAGTGAAATTATGCTTCCAAAAGATGCACCTAAAATGATGGATAAAAATTCGAATTGTTGTAAAGCATTTTCTCCCAACCCAAACAAAGGAATTAAACCCAAAACAAAAAAGAGCACTAAACCAATCAAAGTCCATTTAAGTTTTTCATTAAAAGGAAGACGCTTCTGCTGCGGACTCTTAACTTCCGGTAAATTTTCAATTATCTGATCAAGCAGCGACATAGGATTTATTCCTCAGCCACTTCTGAAGTTACACTTCCACCCGCGGCTTTGATTTTTTCTGCTGCTGATTCAGTGCAGCGTTCAACTCTAATTTTTAATTTAAAGGAGGTATTTCCTGAACCTAATAATTTTTGATATCCCAAATTGTCCATATCAATAACTATAGCTTCTCCTTCTTTAGTAGCTTTTCCTGATTGTAATAATTGACTTACTCTGGAATCAGTAAACCAACCAACATTGATTGCTTTTACTTTGACAAATCCTCTCCGAGGAAGGAAACCATATCGTCCTAATTGCGGAGGCATACCCGCTTTCTTATGCCCAGCGCGCTTTCCAGTACCTGCATTACCACGTCCACCACGACTACCTGCTCCTCTGCGCTTCTTACGCATTCCTCCTCCGTGATTACTATGTCCGCGATATTTTACTACTTTTTTTCGTCTGTTAACTACCATTATAACATCCTCTGAATTAGGTCGTTCATTTTTTCTCCTCGGTATCCTAAAGCGCCTTTAGCTGCAAAAGCCATCTTTGTACCCTTGCGGCCAAATCCTTTTACTGGAGGATTTAAACTAAAATAAGGAAGATATTTTTTACCTTTGTAATCCATAACTTTATATGAATATTTTTCATGTCTATCCATTAACTGCCCTTTGAAAGGCACTCCACGTTTATGGACTAATTGATCATAAGTCTCAGCAGTGATTTCTCCCCAAGTTATGAAATCTTTAACTTTCTTTAACATTCCAACAATGGAAGGAGTATTATTAACCACAACACAATGGTTTTTTTGAGTTAAACGCAACATAACTAGGGTATCTAAAATAGATTGCTCAATTCTAGCTGGACCACGAACCAATACTGCAGCTAGTTTAATATTACCATCAACATTACTACTACTTGAACTGGAAGCACTCTTAACAGCCTTCTCTTCTGACACATTTTTAATAGTAGCTGTACTTTTAGTAGTTGCAGTTTTAGTAGTTGTGGTTTTAGTTATTGCCATAATTATGCCTCAGGATTTTTTAATGCCTCAGCTTCTGGAATTCTTCCTTCAATAATTCCACACGATTCTATTTCACCGGGTTTAACTTTCATTTGTGATAATTTCTTTAATGCGTCTACTAAAGCACCAACTAAGTTTACTTTAGTTTTAGTTTGACCATAAGTTTTACTCCACACATCTTTTATTCCTGCCAAAGCCAATACTTTAGCACATTCTTTTTCTACACATAATCCTTTACCTCTTGGAGCAGGAATTAAAGTGATACGAGAAGAACCACAACGTCCTTGGATTTCAAATGGAATTGAATGGGGTTGTTTACAATGACACTGCCAACTGCCACATCCTCTTCGGATCATGATTAAACTTAATTTAGCTTTCTTTCTAGATTTGTCTCGAGATGGAACGGTTTCTTTGCTCTTTCCCATACCCAATCCTACAAAACCATTTTTATTACCAATTACTGCATAAGTGGTAAATTTCATCCTATTTCCTTCTTTAGTTTTCTTTTGAGTTTGTCTGAAGATACGTCTTTGTCCACCACCAAACTTACCTTTAGCTTGACCGATTAAAAGAAGATCTTCATCCATCTTGGGTAATAAAGTATCAACTATCTCTGCTTCCATTATAGTTAATCCTTGTTTAAAAATATCTTCTACCTGGGAAACTTTACCTTCTTTGACTTGTTTTCCTAAGTCGGTTGTTGGTTTCCATTCTGCACCAGGCGTAGGAACACTTTCTAGATGCACATCAGAATCTCGTTTTCTTCGTGCGGGTCTTTTTTCTTGTTTTGCCATTTTAGTGTAATTTGCCATTTTTTATTTTATATATCTTAATTTATGTCTTTTTGTTTGTTTCTTTATTTTGTATCATAATATTTAAATCTTATTTATTTCAATCATCCTAATATTTTTTTCTTGGTTTGTTCAAATTGAACCAATATTTGTTCCGGTTCGGCTTTATCTTTTAAATATTTTGAAAAGCGCTGTTGATAAACATCTTTATGTTTCTGTAAAACAGTACCATACTGTTGAATGTGTTTGCCAACTATCCTGGAATCGTCAGGGAAAATATCTTTGCCACTATGTGGGACGCTAACCCCGGCATCCACAACTCCTTTCAAAAAAGAGTATATTTTACCTTTTTTCATGGGATAACACAAACCAGTATCCAAAATAGCTTCTGAAAATCCTTTAGCTTTAGCTTTCTTACCTAATAATAAGCCAGTTAAATAAGCTGCTGGAATGTTTTTGCAGGAATATTTCCATCCCTGTTGTTTTAAAGCAAATGAATCCACTGCAGAAACAACTTTATCTCCTACTGGAGTGAACTCTACTAATTGTCCAATGACTCTTTGATTGGTGAAACGTACTACTAGACGTAACTTTCCAGATAAAAGAGATTTTAATCTCTTAGGATAATCGGTCCTTTGTTCCCTCTTACGGCGGTAAGCTACAGTTCTTGGTTTTAATCTTCTGACCATTTTGGATTTTAACTCCTATTAACATTTACTTTTTGTTTTGTATTTTATTTTTTATTTTATTGATTTGTTTGTGCTCCTTTAGGCGCAATCAAATTGTGCTCAGTCAAATATAATTTGATGTGTCTCTTATTTCTGAAGTAACCGCCTTTACTCTTGTTACGAAGCATCTGGTAGGTTTGAGCATTTAATAATCCTTTCTGCCTTAACTCAGCCAGGAATTCTCTTTGTAATCTGATCTTAATGACCCAGTTTGTTTTTCTATCAACGATAGAAAACTTGCGCCCTTTTCTACTTCCTCTACCTTGCTGTCTTCCTTTACTTTTTTGAGCTGCATTTCTACGTGCACCAGCTCGGGAATGATAATTTTGAGGATTTTCATACACTTTACCTACGGCGATTAATCCCCTTATGTCTGAACGAGTAATTGCCTTCTTTACGTCTTCTTCAGCTCCTTCGGCAAAGCGCACTTTACCAGGAGAAACTTTCATTATTTTTCCGGCCAATATCTTTTTCGAGTTCATTGTTTTTTAGTAATGGTTTTTTCTGCCATTTCCTTTTGTTTTTCTTGCTCTTGAAGTATTTTCTCTTCAACACTAACACTACTCTCTTTTTTCTTTTCTTCTTCGTCTTTCTGTTTCTTTTCTTCTGCTTTCTTTTTCTTTTCTTCTTGTTTCTTGTTCTTATATTGTAATTTGTCGCTCCTTTTCTTCTGGCGAGCAGTGAAATTTTGGTTAATTGAAGCTAAAGTTTTAGGGATATCTTTAACTCCTAAAACCAGAATCTTCTTCTCTTGTGCTAATTTAAGTAATTCAATTCTTTTTCTAGCTCCCACGGTTGATCCGATAACCATAGCTTCGGTAGTGGAATTAAATTTAGCTAACTGTGAAGGAGTATGCACTAATACTGGAAGTAATCCGGAATGATGTAAACCACGAACTTCTGCTGGAGCACGATAACCTACGGTAGGAAGAGGTTCTTTTCCCCTATATCTCTGACGAGTAGCTGAATGCAAACCACGAGGTAATCTCCATCTGCGCTTTACGCCAGCTTGGTGTCGAGATTCTTTTACTATGAACTCTGGCTTGACTTTCCGTGCTTTTTTTCTTAATTCCAATAAGTGTTTTTTATCCATTTTATTTCACTACGATTTTCCAGCTTTTTGAGTTATATAACAACCATCCTGGAAGATACGTCGATCTCGATTAGTTATGCGACAGAGATTTTCTATCTTTGATGCAGTTATTCCAGCTAATTCAATGTCTGGACTAGTAACAGTAATTTCCGTACCAGCAATTTTAACTTCAACCCCTTTAGGAAAGCTCATCTTTCGAGGAACACTTTCTCCTAAAAAGTTCTTGATTACAAACTCCTGACCAGAGGTGGTAACACTCATAGGAAAGTGACCGGAACATATTTTTAATTTGTAAGTATGTACTTCTTGAACTCCTTTGATCAAATTGACAATGTGGGCCTCATAGGAACCAATCAACGTTTTTTCTCTCTTAGTTCCTTTAATGGCTTTTAATACTATTTTATTGCCTTCTTGAACCATACTAACTTTGGGATGTCTAATTTCACGTTGAACTTCTCCTTTTGGACCTTTTATTTTTAATAGTGAACCAACTATCTGAGCGGTAACTCCAGTAACTAATTCAATTTCCCGTATAATATCCGCTTTCATGTTTCAATTTATTTTTATTTGGTATCGGTTAATTAATAGCAATAGGCTAATAATTTTCCTCCGGTTTGTTTTTCTTTAGCACTAGCGTGAGTCATAACTCCTTTGGGTGTGGAAACAACGATGATTCCAAAATCTTGAGCAGGAAGGTATCTCTTCTCCCATTTCTCAAAAGAGTTCCATTTGGTGGAAAATCTGGGTTTTATAACACCACATTTGTTGATGTTTCCGAGCAAATTAACTTTTAGTAATCCACCTTTACCATTAACTACCTCCTCAAAGGAGCCAATGTAATTGTGTTCATTGAGTATTGTTAATATTCGCTTGATCATGGTAGATGCAGGTTTTATCTCTACTTCTTTCTTACCTACTTTCTCCGCGTTCAAGATTTTGGACAATGTTGCTGCTAATGGATCGTTTAACATTTTTTTTACCTTCTTAACTAAATTTTTTAAATCCTAGACCTAAAGCCATATCCCTGAAACATTGGCGACAAATATGTAATCCATATTTACCAATGTGTGCTTTATCTCGACCACAATTACGACATTTTTTTAATGATCTCCCACAGGTTCTCGCTTTAGGCTGATTAAATTTGATATATTTTGCTTTCTTTACTGGTTTGGCATCTAATTGCTTAAATGCTTTTCGATGATCGCTAGTTGTCATTTTGTAATTTATTATCTCCCTATTCGACTTTTACTCCTAACTGTTTAACATAATTAATGGCCTCTTCTGTGGTAATCTGGTGTTTCTTGCCTACTATTGCAGGCCTAACACTTCTTCGCTTTATTCCATATCCTCGACGTTGTAAGGTAACTGCAACTTCAAGTCCCAATATTTTCAAATCTGGATCGTATTCCAATCCTTGAATATCAATATACTCGGGAACTCCAAAAGCAAAGTTTCCCCTATCATCAAAGTTTTTAGGTGATAAAGTATTAGCTTTTGCTGCTAACAACCTCTTAAGTAAAGTGGAAGCATCTTTTCTAATAGTCACTTTACATCCAATAACTAAACCAGGACGTAATCCCCAACCAGGAATTCTTTTTTGAGTGATAGTTTTTACTGGAGCATTTGGAGCAAGCTTCTGAAATAATTTTAAACCTTTAGCCAGAAGGTCTTCATTTTTTCCCGCCCCGATGTTAAGAGTAACTTTCTCTATACTAATCTCTTTCATAGGGTTCTGGTTGGTTTTTGTTGCTGCCATTTTTTTAAAATTTTATTTTGTTTATTTTGATTATTGTTAATCTATTTCTTTTCGGATAATTTTTCAGCAGATAAGTGCATTTCTGGTTTCTTTTCACCAACTACAAATAAATATTCCTTAGCTGTCTCTACGTTTTGACCATTGGAAGTGTATGTTGCTTGGGTTCCTTTAATCTCTTTTAATGTGCCCATAGAACCACCATATTTTCCTTTAGTCAAGAAAACACTTGCGCCAACTTGTAAGGGTAATACTTTCTTAACCTCTAATTTGGGAAGACCCAATACTAAACTATCTCCCACTTTAGCTTTTTGAGTTGAAATGATATTTTTACCGTCGTATAAATTAAATTGAATCTTTCCACCAGGAAGTGCAGATTTATTTACGATCTTACTTATTTTCATATTACTTTCACTAGCAGGAATTTCAGCAAGGACTAATCTTCCTTTCAAATCAAGCACTAAACGACTATATGATTTTAATTCTGGAACAGCAATGACATCGAATAAGCCCACCATACTGCGGTGATCTTTTTGTCTCTTACCATCAACTAAAACTTCTTTAAGCTGTAATAATCCGTGAATCTCATGCATAGTTGAAGCCAAATTAAGTAAATCTCGTAAGACTACTCCCAAAGCCATTCCCTGTTCTAAAGGGTGTCCACCGGCGTTTGGTCTAAGTATGAAAACATTCTGTTTTCTATCGATTATCCAAGTTTTTGGTGATGCGATTCTCTTTAAGTGATTCTTCATTTTTGTTTCTCCTTCTTTTCAGCAGGCGCTTTGCCGCTGGTTTTAGGCTGAGTTGTTTTTGATTCTAATTTCTGTTTTCTTATCTTATCAGATAATTCTAATTCCAAAATTATTACATTTGAAGGATCAATGTGAGTGTATACTTTGCCGCCATCTCTCTTGATGATTTCAGCACCAGTAACGTGAATATGTCCTTTCTTCAGGAAGACTTGTTCCACTTTTCCTTCTTTACCTTTGAACTGTCCTCTTAATATCTTAACTTTGTCATTTTTTCTAATTTGTATATTTCTCATCACATACTTCTTGCGTAAAACTGGAGACAAGTGAGCATGAAGCAATTTTTGCTTGTGGTGAAGAGGAGCATTAAATCTGTATTTGCGCTGTTTTCTAGGTTGAGTACTGCTCTTCCACGATGCGGAAAATTTTTTGTGTGTCATTTTTGTTTTTGTTATTTGTTTTTGATTTATTTTTTCAAGTTATGGGGATTATACAATCATACTAGCTACTTTAGCTACTGCGGGCCATCTCTCAGCTACTTCCTTAGCTATTGGTCCTTTGAAAATGGTTCCTTTAGGATTACCTTTTTCATCTTTAACCACTACTGCAGCATTATCTTCAAATTGAACCCGAGTCCCGTCAGGACGTCTATATTCCTTTCTTTGTCTGACGATAACGGCAAAGACTACAGTTTTACGCATTTCCACTTTTCCTTTCTTAACTGCGCATAATACAAAATCTCCTACTCCGGCAGTGGGAATTTGTCCCCGAACTGTTTTATGACCTTTAACCGCAAATATTTTGAGTATTTTTGCGCCAGAGTTGTCACAACTATTTATACGTGCTTCCACTGGAAGTGCTCTGACTACTCTTGCTTTGATTGCTTTCATGCTAACACCTGAATTATAACGTGATTTTTGGTTTTACTCATAGGTCTGGTTTTTGCTGCCAATACTTCTTGTCCTATCTTTGCATCTAGGCAGGGAGGATTGTGAACTCTCATTCGGGAACGTCTCATCTCATAACGTTCATACTTAGGAACGTAAAAAGATTTAGACCATTCGATAGTTGCGGAATGATTGATGTCTTTCTTGATTACTTTTCCACGGAAAAATTCTTTCTTTACGTTAATCTCTCCATGGAAAGGACATTTTTTATCAGTACATGCTTTTTCCGGTGCTTTTGAGCCGAATAATTCTTTGGTTGCCATTTTTGAGTTGTTTTTTATTTTTTTATTATTTTATTTTTTGTACTTGTTATTTTGAGTTTGGATATTTGCTTTTCATCTATTCCCTATCACTATCTTCCTTTGATCCTTTCTTCAGGACGACGGAGGATATCTTTTCCGATTATTTCCTCATTCGATCCTTGCAGGACGAAAGTGATATTTTTCTTGAGCAAGGTTTTACTTTTGCCCTTGTGATCAACAACCAAAGTCATCTTGGTTTCATCCACTACTTTACCGCTAATTTCCAAATCGTGCTTATTTTTGGAATCAGTGACTTTAATAGTCTTTCCGATCAGTTCGTGTGGATATATTTTGATCATTGTCATCACCAAAATCCTTTATTTTGGCGACTCTTTTTAAAGCTTGGGGTTTTATGCAAGCTCAATAGTCTCTTCTGGAAATCCCAACTCGACTAAAGCCGGTTTCATTCGGGATTTGTGATTGCCCTGCAATTCCAGGTAACCATTTTTTGCGGTGCCACCACAGGCAAATTTTGATTTTAATTTTTTGATAATCTCATCGATGTTGGCTTCTTTACTCACACCTTTTACCAAAGTGTATTCCTTGCCAAACTTCTTTTTCTCGATGGTAACGATTATTTTTTGTTGTTCACGAGCAATCATCTCGCAAACGCATAGGTCTTGCGGCAAGCCGCATTGATTACATACTCCAACCATTGGGGTTTAGTTTAAACCCCCTTTCTCTTGAAGTATAGTATTCATTCGAGCAATATTTTTTTTAGTTTTCTTTACTTTTCCTGGACTGGAAGGGTGAGTTCCTGCTGCTACTTGTACATTTAACTTAAGTAATTCTTTTTTAGACTCAGCTAACTTAACTTTTAATTCAGTTACAGCCATCTCGCGTAAATCTTTAGTTACTTTCATGGGGAATCCTCGGTTTTCTCAACATTATCTTTGTTTTCAGTGTTTTCAGATGATTCTTTTTGAGTAATTGTTTCAACTTTAGTTTCAATTTTCTCTGCTTTCTTCTTAGCAAAAGCAGGTTTTCGAGAAGATTTTTTCTTCTTCTCATCTTTCTTGTCTTCCTTCTTATCTTGCACAGCCTGAAGAGTTGCTGGAGCTGGTTCAGTTAAAATCCTAATGTGATCCGGAAGTATTAAGTCAGGAGGCATGATTGCTACTTTAACTCCAATTATTCCAGTCTTTAACAAAGCAGTAGCTTGAGCTTTACGTACACCGGTAACAGCAATAGATCCACTTTTCTTTAAGTATCCTTGATAAAATCTCCAAGTTTTTGCTCTTGCACCAGGAATTTTCCCAGAAATGTGAATCTCTACTCCAAGAGCTCCGGAGTTGATGATATTTTCCATCATCTTGTGACCAATTCCTTTGAATCTAGCCGATCCAAATCTTTCCATGGAACTAGCTATTTGTTCTGCGACTACTTGAGGATCTAAATAAATATCTTTAACTTCATTAATTTCTATTTGGGGATTTTCTAATTTGAATTCGGTTTTAAGAGTCTTGGTTAAATCACGAATATTCGCTCCTTTAGAACCAACGATTAAACTTGGCCTGCTGGTGTAAATAATTATTTTTTCACCTAAAGGAATCTTCTTTAATTTGATTGAGGATAAGCCAACTTTTTGTAGTTTGCTAAGTATAAATCGTTTAATATAATACTCTTTGGTTTTCTGGGCGATGAATTGTCTTTCAATCATTCTTTATACGCTCCGTCCCTGGCGTAGGGTTCCTTTCTTTTTTAACTCTTCATAAAGATTAGTAACTTCATTTAATTCTTTTTCTTCCTTCTTATGTGTTTGCGCTTGTGATGCCTGTACTTTCTTCAAATATTCTTCAGAAACAGCAGAAAGTTTAGGTGCTATTTTAGCTGCTTCTGTTTTGTGAGGAATATTATGAGGAACATCCATCTTATGCGCTTCTATTTTTTGTGCTTCTACTTTAGGGGTTGATTTTTCTACTGTTTCAACTTTTTCTACTGTGGGAGTTTCCACATGTTTTACTGCAGCAGCAGGAGTGGTTGTTGCTTTACTTGCTGCTTTAGCTACTTTTCCTTCTTTAACATGAATCTCTAAATTACTACTTTTATGGGATCGACCCATTCTTCCTGCTCCTCTAGGAATGTTAGCCTTGTTAGAAACTAAATGAACTATTTTCAGGCTGGATGAATTCATACCTTTCACTTGAGCATTAGCTTCAACAGATTGTATTAATTTTAAAAATTGTGCTGCGGTCTTAATAGGGAATCTTCCTGAACTCATTCCGGCTTTATGACCCATATCTTTAGTTGCGCGAACAAATGGAACAGGTTTTCTTAGAGCAATGACATCCTCCAAAAACTTCTTGGCAAAGGTAGTGGAATGGAAACGTAAAAAGCGACTTATTTCAATTCCTTGTTTAGTGGAAACAGGCACATTAAGTGCTTTTGCAATTGCAACTACTGCATTTGCCTCTTTTCCATTTGCTTTTGTTTTTGTCGTTGTCATTATTTTTGTTTTTTCGTTTTATTTTTTTTATTTTGATTTTGTTGTTTTGATTTTGTTTTGCTATTTTTATTTTTTTTAGTTATTTATAGTTCATTTTTATCTAGCGGATATAGCCTTACTAGATCTAGTTGCACCAATACCTGCCGCACTGTGAGTAACTGATTTTCTAGTCATGACGAACTCTCCCAAGTAATGTCCCAACATTTCGTTAGTGACCATAACCGGCAGGAATTCTTTTCCACTGTATACTTTCAAAGTTTTTCCTATCATGGAAGGAATGATAATCATATCCCTACAATGAGTTTTAATATTAGGAGCGTTGGCATCAATTCTTTTAATTAACAATTTCTGCTGATCGGTAAATCCTCGTTTCAATGTTCTTCTAGTTCTGGAAGGAACTAATTTAAGGAACTCTTTCATGTCCAGTTTCTTTACTTCTTCTTCAGATTTTCCCATCCAAGTTATTTCACGTGCCATTATACTTTCCTCCCCGTTCTTCGTGGAGCAATCTTACCTACCTTACGTCCAGGAGGTGCTCCTCGTGGAGATTGTGTAGGTCGTCCTTTGATATGCGAACATTTTCCACCAAAAGGGTGGTCTACTGCGTTCATGGAAATACCACAAACGATAGGATATAATTTATTGCGAACAGCTTGTCTCATGAATTTTGTTCCTGCTTTCAAGAATGGTTTTTCTGGTCTACCGGATCCTGCTACCATTCCTACAGATGCTCGACATTCAGGTAGGAATAATTTCTCTTTCTTGGAAGGTAATAAAACAGTAATAGCATTTTCGGTCTTACTAACAACTTTAGCAAAAGTGCCAGAGCAGCGGACTATTTTTCCACCATCACCCGGACGCAATTCTACATTATGAATAAGAGTTCCTTCTGGAATATGGGATAAAGGCAATACATTTCCTTCCCGTAATTCTGCTTCCGATCCTATCGATATTTCATCTCCAACTTTTATTCCATCAGGAGCGATAGATAATCCTTTTTCTCCAGTCAAATAAGATACTTCCATTAAAGGAGCACTATGTCCACCACAATGGACTAGATCAGTTACCCTACCCATGGTTGGAACGGAAACATGTTTTGCTTCTCCTAAAAAGCGGAAGCTCGGTGAGCGATACGTTGGTGAGCCGCGTCCACGGCGTTGTTGAATAATGCGTTTTCCCATTTTGTTATTTTAATTTTATATTTATCTTTATATCAATCCTAAATCTGCGCTTACATCTGAAGCGAGACTGCTTGGATGTAATTTAACATACGCTCTCTTTTGACCAGTGAATGAATTTTGAATGTTAACGTTAATTACTTTTACTTTAAATAATTCTTCTACTGCTCTTTTCACGTCACTTTTAGTTGATTTGGCATCGACCACAAATACTAGTTTGTTATCAAACTCAATCTGACGGATACTTTTTTCAGTAGATAATGGAAATTTGATTACAGCATATGGATCAAAACTGCCCATTTCTTTTTTAGGAACTATTTCTTTGGGAGCGGAAGCTGTTAATACTTTTTTCTTAGCTACCTTCTGGTCCATTTTCGTTTCGTTTTTTGTCGTTGCCATTTTTTATATTTTATATAGTGATTTATTGTTTATATGAATAATTTTTCTTTGTTTATTACTTCTAAAGCATTTTCAGTCCATAAAGTTACTCGCCCAGGAAGAGTTCCGGGAGCTAACAAAGAGACATTTAATCCTGAAGCTTGTACTACGTCAACACCCGGTACATTTTGTCCGGATTTTAGTAAGGGGCACTCTTTACCCACAACAATTAATATTCCTTTCTTACGTTGATATTTTCTTCCTCTAGCTTTCCCTCTACCTGCCCTGACTTTCTTCTCTGCAGATCGATCCAATTCTTTCTCAAAACCAAGAGCAAGTAACAATTTAGTTACATCTTTAGTTTTATCTAAAGATTCTACTTTTGAACTTAAGATGAAAGGATATTCTGATGGTAACTTATGGCCTCTGGCTGAGACTAATTCTTTATTGACAGTTGCGCCCATAGCGGAGCGGATTGCCTTTTGATTTTCTTTAGTATTTATTTTTTGTTCTAAAACTTTTATGGCTTTTGGTGGATGTGCTCTTCTACCACCTCGAGTTTGAGGAGAGAAATCTCCAACCCAACCAAATCTAGTTCCTCTATGAGATAAGATCTTTCGATTGACACGACTGATACCAAAGCCATAAGATCCACGCCAATCTCTTCTTCTCTTACTGACTCTAGAAGAATGTTTCTTACCTGCTTCAGGATCTGCACCATATGCTTGTCTGGCGGCACTTTGTAAAGCGTGAACTGCTCGGCGGATTAAGTCTGGGCGGTATTCCTCACTAAATTGAACTGGTAACTCTTTGTCTCCAGATTTTTTCTTTTCCGCGTCGAATAATGCTAGTTTCATTTTTTTGTTTTTGATTTGTTTTTATTTTGATTTTATTTGTTTATTTATTTTTTATCTTTTTTCGTTTCTTTTTTCTATATCCCTATTTACTGATGAAAGTGATTTCTGGTGCTTCTTTAGTCATTTTGTAATTAGGTCTTGAAGAGGGAGTCATAACAATAGCTCTTTTTTGTGGTCCAACTACTGAACCTTTTACCAAAAGGTAAGTTTGTCTAATCAAACCATATTTGTTTAATCCGCCTTTAGGATTAATTTCTTCTCCATCAGTGCCGATTTTTAATATTTGTTTGTTGTATTCAGTTCTGGAATGGAATCCCATCTTACCGGGTTGAGCAACAGTATAATCAATTCTCTTAGGTGACCATGGTCCAAGAGTGGCAATACCTCTCTTAACCTTTTCAGCTTTATGTTGTCGAATTGGAACACCATATCTCTTAACAGTTCCTTGGAAACCTTTTCCTTTGGAAATGCCGTGAACGTCAACAGAATTGCCTAAGTCAAACACATCACTAACTTTGATTTCTTTGCCTAAAACTTCTTTGGCATACTTTAATTTGTCCTCTTTAGACCCGCCTAATGAAATTTCCATTAAAGCTGGTTTCTTATTTCCAATAGTAGTATCTTTAGCAGTGGAGTAAACTAATAAGCGTAGGTCAGTAAATTCAGTGATAGAATCAACGGATTTAAGAGTTTGTTTAGGCAATTGGATAGTTCTAGCAACAATAGGATCTAATTTAGGAGCAAGAACGGAAGCGACTTTGCGTAAGCCATATTCAAAAGGAGCATAGAAAGCGACACCTGCAACCACCATAGGTGGGCACTCTATAATAGTAGTGGGAAGATTTAATGTTTCCCCTTTGGTCATAGATTTAGCGTAATTATCAATGACTTGAATGTGAGTCATGCCTGCTTTATACCCGATAAATCCTAACAGTTTAACTTTGGATTCAGCAGGCCAAGTTCTAATTCGAGCTATAGTGTGCCTACTTCTCTTTCGAGGCCAGTACATTAAACTTCCGTGTCGCGGATGATTTATTTTGGACATAGTATTATCTCTGCGTACCGTCGTAATAACGGCCTATTTGGAGCGCGCATCAAGAATTGATCGTGATGGTTGCTTTATCAGGCCACTTAACCAGTATTATTTAATCGGCTTAACCAATCAGTGTAATACTAATTTTGGACGAATACTCTTAATCAAACATCTAATTTGACTACCTTGCCTCTAAAGAAAGCGGGTTATTTATAAAGATTGCGGTGGTAAAAAACAAGAAAAATGAAAATTATTTTTCTTTAGTTTAAAAGTATTTCATACTTTATAAATAATGAAAATTTGGCCTAATTTCGAAATATTTTAATCAGTGTTTCTTCTACTTGCTGCATCTTTTTTTCGGTCAATATGCCCACTTTATAGAGGATAATGGACTTATCAGCAGTAAATAATTTATTGGGACGAATGGAACTAATATGAGACAAATTCCCTTCGATAAAATCAGTCTCAACCGGAGATAAAGAATAGTCATCAACTTTAGATTCACTAGTTATCTGACAAAGAATAATATCATCCCCCTGAAGATTTGCTACGATTAAAGCAGGTCTTCTTTTTGAAGCACTAAGATCAGAAAAAGGAAAAGATAAAACAACGACTTCTCCTTTTGAAAATTGGATGTTTTCAGAATCGCCGAAACTTGTCATCTTAGCCTCTTTTCATAAATTCTTCCAAGCTTCTTCGTCATCTTTACTGTACCAGTCTTTAGCCAGAACTTTTTCCGAGGCTAACGCGGTAAACATTTTTTCGCTTAATTGCTGTAATGGCCGCAGTTCTACATGATCTGGAAAAGCCAAAATAGCGATTTTAGTTCCTTCTTTAAATCCTTCTATTTTGCGGATATCTTTAGGTATTGCAATCTGTCCCTTATCAGTTATAGTTACTGTTTTCATTTCGAGTAGTGTCATATTCTTATTAGTAAGAAAAGTAAGAATATATAAAAGTTTCGATGGTTTTGAGTGAAAAAAAGAACTTTGCACTGTTTTGTTATTAATCTGAAATTATGTGTAGACAAAATCTTCCCTAAAACTTCCCTCTTCCATCCGACGGAGTTACCGTTGATTCTAAAGATTTTTGCTCTTTAACAAAGAGACGATCATGCCCTGAACCTTGGAAATTCACTTTAATCCAATTTTTTCTCTTACAATGCTCACAATGAATTGATTTGTAATGATGGATATCCTGATCCCCCCAGTGAGAACCCCAGCCCTTTTTATCTAATTCTTTACGACAGTACAGACACGTTTGGTCCTTGAAATGGGAAAGTATATGTTCCATATGTTTTCAAATTGTTACAAATTAAGATAAACTTTATATAGATTCTGCTTCTAAAATCAAATGCATGAAATATCTATTTACTAATGTACTGGGTAGCTTCGTTTTTGATGCTTCGCTTCACGTACAGGATTCGATAGAATTCAAAACAGCTGAAGAATATAATAAAAGACAGTTATCAGAACAAAAATTACAGAAAAAACATCCCGATTTGATTCCTCTTCCCGCAGAGAAAATTGCCGAAGTTCTTTCTAATTTTAAGCAACCTCAGTTTTTCTCCCAATTCTATCAAGCTAATTTGGTTATCACTAAAAAAACCATCAAAGAATCTGTTTCAGACGATATCTTGATCATGCAAGCTATCGCTAATATTAATGAATTAGACAAAATTTCTAATATGCTCAGTAAAAGACTAAGAGAATGGTTCTCATTATACCTCCCCGAATTTTCTCAAAAAATGCAAGACCATCAAAAGTTCGCAGAATTAGTGGCAAAAAAAAGTAAAGAAGAATTATTGAAGGCTATCTCTCTCCAAGAGGAACAAAGCATGGGAGCAGTATTGTCTCCTATTCATGTCGATGAAATGAAATTATTAGCAGAAGAAGTAGGTAAAGTATATCTTCTACGTCAAGAACATGAACAATACTTACAAAAAGTAATGAAAGAATATTGCCCCAATCTATTAGAATTAGCCGGAGCCACTATCGGTGCAAAGTTGATGGAATTAGGACGAGGATTAAAACATATCGCCATGCTTCCAGCTTCCACCATCCAATTATTGGGAGCAGAAAAAGCTTTGTTTAGACATATTAAAACTGGAGCAAGATCACCTAAATATGGCATAATTATTAACCATCCTTTTATTCAAAAAGCACCCAAAGATAAGAAAGGAAAAGCAGCCAGAATGTTAGCTGATAAATTGGTGCTCTGCGCCAGACTAGATTATTTCAAAGGTGAATTTAAAGCTCCAGAGTTCCAAAAAGATTTGGAGGAAAAAATAGCAAAATAATTGTTACAGTTACAAAATGACCAAACTCAGCACCCACAAAATATTTGAAATTTACACTGATGGTAGAAGAATCTATACCAAGAGTTTAGTTCCGGGAAAAGTGCATTTTGAAGAATGGATCTTTAAAGACATGGGCAGTGAATTTAGAGAATTTGATCCTACCAGAAGTAAACTAGCAGCCATGATCATGAAAGGTTGCACTAATATTGGAATCAGAAAAAACGATGTTATTCTTTATTTGGGAAGCAGTCATGGATACACTCCCTCTTTTGTGAGTGATATTGTGGGGAAAGAAGGATTAATTTTCGGATTGGATCCAGCTCCTCGAGTAATGCGTGATTTGGTATTTCTATCTCAAGACCGTAATAACATAGTCCCGCTTTTAGCTGATGCTAATCATCCTGAAAATTATGTAGATAAAGTCAGTCAAGTAGACATAGTATACCAAGATGTTGCTCAAAGAAATCAATCGGAAATATTTATACGTAACTGTAAAATGTTTTTGAAGAAAGGTGGGTACGGATTATTGGCGGTTAAAGCTAGAAGTATTGACGTCAAAAGAAGACCACGGGATATTTTCGAAGAGATACGAGCTAAATTAGAAAAAGAGTTTACAGTGATTGATTACCGCATTTTAGAACCATTTGAACGGGATCATTGTATGATTATTGTGAAGAAGTAGATCTTTTGCTAATAGGAATTTTATTTGAACTATTAGGCGTTAGTCTGACACCAATACTATTTTTATTAGCAACCATAAATACTATTTTTGGTACAAAATAAGAAATATTTATATAGAACAAGCTATTTTTGGTACCAAAATAAACCAAAAATGGCAACATACCAAGAACTCTTAATAGCACAATACGTTAAAAAACTGGAAAAAATAGAAAAAGAGAAGTATGTTTTATTCCATTTTCAAAATTATCAGCTGGATGCAGAAAGTGCCCAATCTTTTGTGCAAATTGGAAATGCCAAATATGCAGCTATTGCTGGTTATTATGCTATGCTCAATTGCACTTTGTGGTACTTTGCAAAATATTTTAGTCTGAAAATTAGCGAAGAGGAGGTAGGAGTTCATACCAATTGTTTGATCATTTTGCAGCACTTTGTAAAAGATACCGTGTTAAAGAATCGAATCACCACATTATTAGAAGAAGCCAAACTAGAATATCTCTCTTTTACAATTCTTAAAAAAGAAAAAGAAAATACTCTCCCTCTTCTGTTACAGCAAGGAGCTGATAAAAGAAAGAAATATACTTATTATTCGTCTGGAAAAACATTACCTGATAATACACAACAGTTGCAGGAAGCAACACAGTTTATTGAAAATACGGTAAAACCGTATCTTTCCATCCTGGAGAAATTAACATGTTAATAGAACCAATTTTAGGATATAAGTCAGTATGGAGAATCTTGGAGTTATTATTGGAAACTCCCCGAAAATCATTAAGCAGACCAGAACTGTTAAAATACACCCTTTTGGGAAATGCCCCATTGACTTTGGGATTACAAAGGTTATGTCTAGCTAACATGCTAATTCAAGAAAAACAAGGGAAAAAAGAGAAGTATCATCTTAATTTAGCCAATGAATATGTGCTTATGCTCAAAGAATGCTGGGAAAGAGAAAGAAAAGATCTCCACTATTTGGATTATGACACTAAAATAATCATCTCCGAATTCTTAAGGCAGATAGACTTTCAGGAAATAGACAATATTTTATTGTTTGGTTCTCATGCCCGAGGAACGGCTTCAGTTAGATCAGATATTGATCTGGCTATCATTTTCAAGAAAGAAATTAAGAATGAACTGGAGATTACAAAAATAATCCAAAACATTAAGAACAGATTCTCTCGTGAGATACAAGTACATTATTTTACCGTTAAAGAGTTTGCAAGTAAAAATAAGCTAGCAGAAGAAATAAAATCAGAGGGGATTTCATTAACCAGATGAAAATGATTGCCTTTGACGTAGTATTGTTACCACCCGAAGATATTCAAGATATGTCAAACGCGAATGCCCACCACCAGTGGAACTATACACTGGTGGCATGCTTCGCCTGCGGGCTCGGGGCATTCGCTTAGAGAAATGCAGAGAGCTTTG
>Ga0209541_10001058_pt1 | contig 54801 bp, 75 predicted proteins | sample RifCSPlowO2_01_FD_184027 | JGI IMG/M metagenome (GOLD analysis project Ga0209541, IMG submission 184027) | Groundwater microbial communities from Rifle, Colorado - Rifle CSP2_plank lowO2_0.1 (SPAdes) (version 2) | ecosystem: Environmental > Aquatic > Deep subsurface > Groundwater | place... | reverse complement strand
CTGTAGGTTGTTCAGGATTTACTCTCTCAATATCTCCCCAAATAAACTCATCTAATATTATATCCCCTATAATCAGGATTTTTTTATTTTTAAAATCATCAAGAGCCTCAACAAATTTTTCATTCATTATTTTTAGAATATTTTTGTTTTTAAAAGGTTTATGTATCTTAAAAATATCTTTTTTTAATTTCATTTAAAATATCAATTTCTCTAAAAGGAGAGATTATGCGGGAGAAAGGGTTCGAACCTTTGCAGGCACTAAGCCATGTGGTTTCTCAGAAAATTGCCAGCGTTGAATTATTTCGCGAGCATCTCTCCTTAGCCACACCCGTTTGACCACTCCGGCACTCCCGCATGATGTTAGTATTTTATAGAGCTTTTTAAAATATATCTATTAAATATTAGATTATCTTTATAAGAATTAGTAGTTTATAGAGTATTATTTAATAAGTAAATTAGTTTATTAACAATAAGTTAAAATCATATGTTTATACCTAACTATTAATACAAATCTTTATATCATTTTGTAATCTTAATAATTTATCTTGTAGGTTTTAGATTAAATTTTAACTTGAACACTTAATTCGATACATTAACAGATTTTACATAAAGCTAATAATTCCTTTTTGAATTATTAATATTCCAAAAATTAAACTTATTATCCATGGCATTGTGATTATTGTTGTTAAAATTAAAACCCCTCCTCCTAATAAATCCATCCAACTTGCAAAATCTTTCCAAAATCCCAGAGAGGATTTGACTAATAATATTATCCCGAAAACTGTCAAAATCTTTTCTGGAAATGCTGAATTTAGAATTAAAATTAATCCTGCAATGATGTCAATTATTCCAAAAGCTTTAATTAACATGTTTTTTAAATAAACCAATCCTTTAAAAAACATGCCCTTGTAGCTCAATTGGACAGAGCACAGGATTCCTAATCCTGGTGTTGCAGGTTCAAGTCCTGCCAAGGGCATTTTTAATAACAAACATTTAAAAGTTATATTTTTATGAGATTTAAATGAAATATAAACATATAAATTACAAGAATTGGAATTTTGATGGAAAGGGTTCAAACATTCTCAGATATCTTTCATCTACAGAAAAAAAATCTGGAAATTAGCTTTACTCTTTCAAGATAAAAGAGAGGACATAGGGCATGCTGAATTTGTTACTTATTTTGCTTTTGTGCTTAATGGTTTTTTAAAAGGAGATAAAAATATAACAATTCCTGCTGCTATATTACATGATATTGGTTGGTGTCAAATGACTAAAAAAGAACTTAAACAATTTTATTTGCCTAATTGGAAAGATTTTGAGCCTAAGCTACGCAAAAAACATCAGGAAGAAGGAGTTAATCTTTCTGAAAAAATCTTGAAAGAGGTAAATTATCCTTTACAACATATCTCAGAAATTCTTGAGATAATTTCAGAACATGATACTAGAAAAGGATTTTTTTCTAAAAATGATGGGATTGTCAGAGATGCAGACAAACTTTGGAGATTTACCTTGCCACAATCTAAAATTTTTTTAAATAAAAGAGGGACTAAAGATGATTTATACACAAAATATCTAGGCTATATAAATCAGGAGGGATTTTTCTATTCAAATATCTCTAAAGAAATTGCGAAAAAAGAACTTGAAATTACACTTAAAAATTCTGTTAATTTATGAGAACAAACTTTATTAAACAATATTTCACTAATTATTCATAAGCGCTGGTAGTTCAGTGGAAGAATCACTGCCTTCCAAGTAAAAACCTCCTGCGGGTTCAGAGATTAAAATCTCTGAAACTTCAACTCTTGCGAGTATGAAGTTTTTTACGAATCCCGCAGCCAGAGGGGGAGAAAGCAGTTGACTCGGGTTCGAATCCCGACCGGCGCATTTTACAAAATGGAAAATCAAGAAAATAAAGAAAAAATACAAGAAACGAAAAAAGAAGAGTCTCAAACCACAGACAAAAATATTACACATAAAAAAACATTTGGACATTTTCATGACAAGTATTACAAATTTTTACTTTTAATTCCAATCTCCTTCCTAATTTTTTCTTTTATTTATATAAGCATATTTTATTCAAATCATAATGATTTTTTTAGAAAAGACATATCTTTAACAGGAGGAACTTCTGCAACCATTTATGGAGAATTTAATGTTAATGATTTAAAACAAGAGCTTTCAGGAAAACTCGAAGATGTTAATGTAAGGGAGATTTATGATATTGTAACAAAAGAGCAAAAGGCAGTGATTATTGAAACTAAAACCAGTGGTGAAGAGACAAAAAAAGTGCTTGAAAATTATTTAGGATATGAACTCAATGATAATAACAGTAGTTTTGAGTTTTCAGGCTCTGCTTTAAGTCAGAGTTTTTATAGGCAATTGCTTTTAGCAATTTTTTTCGCATTTGTTTTAATGGCAATAGTTGTTTTTATTCTTTTTAGGACATTTATTCCTTCTAGTGCAGTTATAATCTCTGCTTTTGCTGACATTTTAATGACTTTAGTGAGTGTTAATCTTTTAGGGATTAGAGTTTCAAATGCAGGCATTGTCGCTTTTTTAATGCTAATAGGTTATTCAGTGGATACAGACATTCTTCTTACTAATAGAGTATTAAAAAGAAGCGGTGAAGATTCTTTAAACAAAAGAATTTTTGGGGCATTTAAAACAGGAATGACAATGACAGTTGCAGCATTGGTTGCTGTAGTATCTGCACTCATTGTTGTAAAATCTTTTTCAGCAGTATTAAGCCAGATTTTTACTATTATTTCTATTGGACTGGTATTTGATATTTTTAACACATGGGTAACTAATGTTTCAATACTTAAATGGTATCTTGAGCGAAAACAAAAGGAGAAAAGAGAATGAAACTAACATGGAAAATTTGGTTTTTGATAATTGTATTGTTTTTTTCAGTGCTGTCAATATTTAATTTATCTGCTTTGTTTCAGAAAGGAGTTTTAATTACAAGTGTTGATTCTAATTCAAGTGCATTTGAGCAGGGCTTAAGGCAAGGACAGATAATTATAGGAATTGATGGAAAACCCATAGAAAGTTTAGATGACTTTTCTAAAGCATTTCATGGAAAATACTCTTCTGAACTTAATGAAAGTATAAAGACAATTATTACAACAAAACAATCTGAGATAATTTTATTTTCAAAAGATGCTCCAAAAATAACTGTCTCAGAAATACACAAGACAAACATTAAGACTGGATTGGATTTGTCAGGGGGCTCAAGAGCATTAGTCCAAGCACAGGATAAAGAATTAACTTCAGGAGAGATTGATGATTTGGTGGCAGTAACAAGAAACAGGTTTAATGTTTATGGAATATCAGATATAAAAGTTCTTCCTGTATCTGACTTATCTGGAAATCATTTTATGCTGATTGAAATTGCAGGAGCAACTCCTAAGGATTTAGAAAATTTAATATCTGAGCAGGGAAAATTCGAGGCTAAAATACGAAACAAAAGTGTTTTTATAGGTGGTAAGAAAGATATTACTTCTGTTTGCAGAAATGATGCAACTTGTGCTGGAATTGAAACATGTCAAGATTCTGGAAATGGGTATTTTTGCAATTTCAGGTTTTCTGTTTATTTAAGCGAGTCTGCTGCAGGAAAGCATGCAGAGATAACAAAAGATTTAGAGATAGACAAAACTAATTCAGAATATCTTTCAGAAAAATTAGACCTTTATCTTGATGACAAACTTGTGGATAGTTTATTTATTAGCAAGGATTTGAAAGGAAGAGTAACAACTCAAATACAGATTTCAGGTTCTGGAGCAGGACAAACAAGGGATGATGCATATAATTCAGCAAAGCAAAATATGAACAAATTACAGACAATACTAATTACAGGAAGCCTTCCATATAAACTTGAAATAGTCAAATTAGACACAATTTCCCCACTTCTTGGAAAAGACTTTTCAAAATCTATTTTATATGCAGGGATTGTAGCACTTTTGTCAGTCTCAATAATTATATTTATTCGATATAAGAAAATTAGATCTTCTATTTTTTTATTAATTACAAGTATTTCAGAAGTTATTATAATTTTAGGAGTTGCATCTTTCATAAAATGGGATTTAGATCTTCTGAGCATCGCTGGAATTTTAGCAACAATAGGTACAGGAATAGATCAGCAGATTATAATTCTCGATGAAGCAAAACAAACAAAATTTTTAAGCATAAAAGAAAGAATGAAACGAGCATTCACAATTGTTTTAGGAGCATATTTTACAGGACTGGTTTCTTTAATCCCTCTTTATTGGGCAGGAGCAGGTTTATTAAAGGGTTTTGCAATTACAACAATTATAGGAATTACAGCAGGTGTATTAATTACAAGGCCTGCATTTGCAGATATTGTAAAAAGAATTGAGGAGTAAGTATATTTTTGATTTCAATAATCCTTATAAAACAATCTTACTTATTTTTAATTATGAAAATATTAGTAACAGGTGGTGCAGGATTTATTGGAAGTCATTTATGCAAATTATTTTTAGAAGAAAATAGGGATCAAGTTACTTGTTTAGACAATTTTTTTACAGGAAAAAGAAAAAATATTGAAAGTTTAATAAGTAATCCTAAGTTTAAGGTAATTCCTCATGATATTACTAATACCTTTCCTGTAGATTTAATAGGTGATGTAGACCAAATCTATAATTTAGCATGTCCTGCTTCTCCAATTCATTATCAGTTTAACTCGATTGAAACAGTAAAAGCAAATACTCAAGGTGTTATTAATGTTTTAGAACTTGCAAAATTAAATGGGGCAACTATTCTACAAACATCTACTTCAGAAATTTATGGAGACCCTTTAGAACATCCTCAAAAAGAGTCTTATAAAGGTAATGTTAACACAACAGGCAAAAGAGCATGTTATGATGAAGGAAAAAGAGTTGCAGAAACTCTGTTCACAGATTATTACAGAAAATACAATCTTCCAATAAGAATAGCAAGAATTTTCAACACTTACGGTCCAAATATGGATAAAGATGATGGAAGAGTTATATCAAATTTTATAATACAATCTTTGAACAACAAACCTATAATTATTTATGGAAAAGGGAATCAAACAAGAAGTTTTTGCTATGTTGATGATTTAATTAAAGGGTTATACAAGTTAATGAATTCTAATCACACAAAACCAGTAAATTTAGGTAGTCCAGACGAATTTACAATTTTAGAATTAGCTAAGAAGGTTATAAAACTGACAAGATCTAATTCAGTAATAACTTACAAAGAACTTCCTGAAGATGATCCTTTTCAAAGAAGACCAGATATCTCCCTAGCTAAAAAATTATTAAATTGGGCCCCAGAAATACAACTAGAAGAAGGATTAAAATATACTATAGATTATTTTAAACAAATAAATAACAAATAAAATGAAATGAGTTTTAATTACAGCACAATGTAGGACTTTAATCCCACAATCTTATTGACTGTTTTTTCACAATCAACTATTAATTCTACATTAGATTTATACAAACAGGCTTAATCTGTTTGCCCCCTACTTACACAACATTTTAAAACTATTTTTCAATACTAATTAAATGTACCCCCTACAGCATTTAATACTCGGAACTATTTTCTCAGCAGTTTTGCTTTTTTTATTTTCAAATATTGGAATGATTGGCTTTCTCTTAATTTTTACTTCAAGTATTTTGATTGATATTGATCATTATATTTATTATGTTTATAAAAAGAAAGATTGGAATTTAAGAAATGCATATAAGTGGTTTGTTGAAAATGAAAGAAGAATATTGTCTTTGCCTAGAAAGAAGAGAAATGAATATTATAGCGGATTTGTTTTTTTACATGGTTTTGATTTAGTTATTCTCTTGTTTCTACTTAGTATTTTTATTAATAAATATTTATTTTTCGTGGGAATTGGATTTGCTTTTCATTTGATATTAGATATAGTTGGAGAATCAAGATATATTAAAAGAATAGACAAATTTTCTCTTTTATATGACTTTTTTAAGTTTAAAAAATTGAGAATTATTAAAGAAGAATAAGGTATAGAAGAGATAATTAAAGTTTTAAAAGAGCCTGTTTCTATTTATTCTAATGAACAAAAAAAAGATAAATCAACAAGAAATTAATAAGGGATTAAAATTATTAGCAAAATCCTCTTTAATTGTTTTTGTTGGTTTGATAATATCTAAAGTATTCTTTTATTTATATCGGATTATAATTGCGAGACAATTTGGGCCAGAAATTTATGGTTTATTTGCTCTTTCTATCATGCTGATTGGGTGGTTTAGAGTTTTTTCTAATGTAGGACTTAAACAAGGACTTTTACGATTTATTTCTTTGTTCAGAGAAAAAAAAGAAAAAAAGAAAATTTCCTATATTTTTAGAATATCATTTTCTATTTTAATGTTTACAAGTGTTATGGCAGGGATTTTGTTATTCTTTTTTTCTGATTTTATTGCTTTAGAGATTTTTTCAAATCATAATTTAGCCATATTTCTAAAAATTTTTAGTTTTATAATCCCATTTGCAATTTTAGGAGAACTTCTTCTTTCAGTTATTAGAGCATATGAAAAAATAGGATGGTTTTCTTTTATTTCAAATATTGTAGGAAGTTTTGTTAGTTTAAGTCTTATAATTTTCTTTATTTTCTTAGGCATGGGTTCAGTTTCTGTTCCATTATCTTACCTAATCGGCTCTTTTTCTGTGTTTATAGTATCTTTCTTTGTTTGTAGGATTACACTTCCAAATCTTTTTAACCGAGATAGAAAAATAATTAGTAATCAAAAAAATAGAAAAACATTTAAAAAAGTATTCTCTTATTCATGGCCCTTTGTCTTTCAGGGGTTTACACTTTATATTTTTTATTGGGCAGACTCTTTTATGATAGGGATTTTTAAGACCCTAGAAGATGTTGGTTTTTATAATGCTGCAGTACCAATTGCATTATTATTGGTGTTACCTCTTGATATTTTTAGACAACTTTTCTTTCCACTTGTGACAAAGGAATATTCAAAAGGAAATATAGAAGAGGTAAGGCAGTTAAGTAAACAAATCGGAAAATGGGTTTTTATAATAACTGCTCCCTTTTTTATCCTTTTTTTAATATTCCCAGAGGTTTTTATTAATTTCTTTTTTGGAGAAGAATATACTGTAGCTAAAAATGCATTAAGGTTTTTGTCTATAAGTGCTTTATTTTCAGCAATTTTTGGAATTTCAGAAGACCTTATTTCCATAAAAGGAAAATCTAAAATTATTTTGCTTGACATGGTTTTTGCAGCAGGAATTAATATTGTTCTTAATTTTATTTTTGTTCCTTTGTATGGTATCTCTGGTGCAGGTTTTGCCACAATGTTGTCTCTAATAATTTTTAATATCATACTCATTTTACAAGCTCATAAATATTTTTTAGTAATTCCAATTAAGAGGAAAATTTTAAAAATTAGTTTAATTTTGATACTTTCTACAGTTGTTTTATTAATTATCAAGCCGTCTATTGAGAGAAATTTATTCTCATTGCTTCTATACTGTTCTTTTTTCCTTGCTATTTATATCCTCTTAGTTATTTCAACAAATTGTTTAGACAAAAATGATTGGTATATCCTAAAAACAATTTTTAAAAAATTAAAGTCGAGATAATTTATTTAATTATCTTACCCTTTAACTCTTCTGAAATTTTTATATTTAATCCATTTAAAATAGTTGGAGCAACATCTAAAATATCAATTTCACCTATATTCCCTTTTTGTTTTGATTTGTTCATTATAAAAATTCCTTTTTGCGAATGTGTTGCATCATCGCTTCCCATCGCTGTTTGTGGGGACCATAAATTTTTATTTCCTATAAGACTTGTATTGCATCCATAATGTAGATTATCAAAATAAATAACAATATCCGGAGCTAGATTCTCATATTTCCCTTTAAAATAATTCTTTTTTTTAAATGTTTTAGTATTCAAAATATTTCCATCATCCCCCTTTATTTCTTTTATTTTTCTTTCTAACTCATAGATTAAAGAATCATAATCCCTATCTTCAACAATTCCAAAAGGATCTCTCCCCTTTAAATTAATATAAATTTGCCCATCATAAGCGCCTATAGCAAAAGCTTTTGTTTTTTTCCAATTAATCATATCATACTCTAATTTCATTGTGTGGTTAATCACTATATCTTCTTTCAAAACCAAATATTTTTCTTTAATAAGCCAATCACTTAAATTAATTCTTGTATGCATTCTTGTAAATCCGTGGTCTGATAGAAGAATAATTAAAGTGTTTTCATCTAAAATTTTTATAATTTTTCCAAACTCTTTATCAAGAAATTTATAATAGTTTTTTAGTGTTTCTCTAAACTCTGAATTTGGATCATATTTTCTGTGTTGTGGGTCACAATATCTCCAAAAACTGTGATTCATCCTGTCACTTCCCGTTATTACTCCAAAAAATAAGTTCCAATCTTTATTCTTGATTAAGTATTTCATAATATCTAAATGCATTTGGGTAACTTTTTTTATTATTTTAGATATGTCTTTTTTTGTCATATTTCTAAAAAATTTTACATCTATCTGAAAATGCCCTTTGCAAATATCTTCAATCTCTCTTTCTATTTCTTTAGGGTATGCAAATTTTTTGCTTTCGATAAGAGCAGGAGGCCCGCCAATTAAAATTCCTTTGTAAGGTTTTACAGGCCATGTTAATGGAACAAAGCATGAAACAACTTTTTTCCCTTGTTCAGAGGCAATTTCCCATATTCTTTTTTCTTTAACATTAAGAGAAGAGGTTATATTCATCTTTCCAGGAATTTTATCGTCTTTGTATAAATACTCAAAAATACCATGCTCCGCAGGTTTTTTCCCTGTTGTTATCGAGGTCCATGCAGTAACTGATAAAGGTGGGATAGTGCTGTTTAATTTTGCATAACATCCTTGCTCCATAATTTTTTTAATATTTGGAAGTTCATCTAACCACTCATCAAAAATTTTTTCAGGTGTTGCACCATCAATTCCTAATACAAATATTTTTTTCATCTTACCCCTTTTTTCTGTAAAGCATATTTTTTTTTTGATACTCCTTATTAAGATTTTTTCTCAGTTCTTCATTATTTTCTGCTCTTCTAATTTCATCCCATCTTTCTTTTGGAAATTTTACATATAGATTAAAAACTTTTCTTATACCTTCAATCTCTTCACTAGACATAATCCCATTATTAAGAGCCCCGTATTCTCTATTATCTTTAGCCCTTTCTTCTGGGCGAATTAGACCACTCTCAATACAAATTTTTCTTAGTTCTGTTCCTGAATATGGCCTAAATGCATTTACAATTACGCTATCAGAATTAATCGTTCTATTAATTTCAACTGTTTGCATTATATCTTCTCTTGTTTCAAAAGGAAATCCTATTATATTATTTGTTGATACTCTAATTTTTGTGTTCTCAAACTCCTTAAAAGCATTAACGATAATATCTTCGCTCATAAAACGCTTTAATAGTTTTTTTCTTATCTCTAAACTTCCAGATTCAATTCCTATAGCAATTCCGTCACAGCCAGCTTCTTCAAGAGATTTGACATATCCTGGTTTAACAGTTTCAGCGCGGGTTTCAATAAAAAATGGTAAGCTGATTTCTTTTTTATACCTTTCTATAAATTCCTGAAATCTTTCTTTACTCATAGACAAAAAACTTTCATCAGTAAAATAAACATAATTTATTTTGTAATCTTTAATTGACTCTTTAATCTCAACAACAAATTTATCTATTGGTTTTTCTCTATGAAAAGTGTCTTTTTCTTTTAACACTGATAATTCTAAATTAGAAAATTTACTATATTTCTCTCTTCCAACTTTATGCTGGTGTCTTAGCATTGGAGTGCAACAAAAACTACATGAGAATGAACATCCTCTGCTTAGTTCTACTGCAACAGCTCTTACCACCTTTCCCCCTATTTTCTTCCAAAATCTTTTATCATCATAGATAGAATAATCTGGGAACAAAAGAACATCTTTCATATTAATTAAAGGTCTTCTTAATCCAATATCTTCCTCATAGATTTTATCCCCTGTAGGCAAATCCCCTAATTTAACAATTTCTCCAGAACGGTAGATTTTTCCATCTTTTTTCATTGTAAGATTTAAAATTTTAGTTATATCCCCTCCCTTTTCTAAAGATGTTGCTAATTCAGAAAGAGTTTCTTCTCCCTCCCCTTCACATATCATATCTATTGATGGTTCTTTCAGTACAATTCTTGGAGCAAATGTTGGATAGATACCTCCAAAAATCTTTGGGATTTGTACATCCTTAATTACATTTACAAGTTCTAGTCCTTGGTCATAAGTCATTTCTAAAGTAGAAAATCCAATAAGTCCAGGTTTATAATCAAGAACACTTTTTCTAAAATTTTTTTTAAGTTGTTCATGATCCATCTTTATTCTATTAACCCCATATTTTTTTAAATCTATTTTAATAACCTGCCCAGAATCTTCACGAAAAAAATCCCCAGTTTTTTTCCCTGTATCATAAAAAGTAGTATCATAAAGTTTTACATCGTGTCCAGCTGCTTTAAGATGAGAAGAAAGGACTGAGACACCAACAGGGATTAGACTATCCATTCTATCATTAGGATAAACAAGCATAACTTTCATTCTAAATACATAATACTCTCTAAAATTTCTTTTATATTTTTTTTCTTTAAATCTCTTGGGTTATTTTTTATTCTTTCTGATTTAAATACATTTTTGATTATTATATTAATATCTTCCTTTTTTAAACCTAACTGAGATAATTTTGTTTCAAGACCAATATTTTGCATGAGTTCCTGTATTTTATTTTTTGCTTCATAGGGATTATTTTTTCCAATTAAGATTGTTAGATCATTAATTGTTTTTTTAACATAATTTACTCCTCTTTTATCTAAACAATTGGCAGAGGATACTTGAGAATTATAAACTAATATTTCTGCAAGAGTTAGCCCCACAGCGTGTCCATGAGAGATATTAAAATAAGAAGTAAGAGGATAAGAGATGGAGTGACAAGCAGTTGTTTTAGTAATATTAATCACTTTTCCAGCAAGATTTGCCGCTTTCATCATATTCTCTCTCGTTTTTCTTGATGGATTATTAACTGATTTTTCAAGATTATTAATTGATAGTTTAATAGATTTTTCTGCTATTTTTTTTGATTCTTCGTTTGAGTTTATACTCCAATAAGATTCTACTGCTTGACTTAATGCGTCCATGCCGGTAGATGCCGCTATTTTTTTTGGCAAAAACATACTAAATTGAGAGTCACATATTACATAATCTGGAAGAGTTATTTTTTGATTGCCTTTAGATTGTTTTTTTTTACCTTTATAATAAACAATAAAATAAGTTGCTTCACTACCGCTCCCATTTGTTGTAGGAATTGCTATTAAGGGTATTTTTTTTTGAACGTCTTGAAAATAAAACATTTTTATTGCTTTCGAGACATCAATCGAGCTCCCCCCACCAACCCCGATTATTAACTCGTAATTAGATTCTCTAAATTGTTTATATCCCCTTTGAATTTCTTGTAATTTTGGGTTTGGAGAAAAATCCGAAAAATAATTAAACTTACATTTAGCATAAGTAAGAATTTTGTTAATTTCTTTTTTGGCTCCACATTTTTCAAATGAGTCTTTTCCTGTAACCAAAAAAACTTTTTTTGGTTTTTCAATTTTTAGAATCTTATTGAGATTATCTATACTTCCAAAACCAAAAAATTCTATTTGTGACATTTTAATTTTATATTTAATCTTTTAGAAACCCTATAAAATCCTCTTTATTTTCTATAGGGGTTTTAGTTGGTCTTCCTAAATCTTTTCTGGAATCTTTATTTAATTTTATTTCTAAAAAACCCGGGCATTTGGAATTTTTTAAAACATTTAATTTTTCTTTTAAATCAGAGAAATTTTCTGATTTTAATAAAGTTTTATATCCACAAGCCTTTGCAATTTCAACAAAATCTATGTTAAATCCCGCTGTTGGTTGTTTTCCAACCGATTCATGGCAACCATTGTTCAATAGTATATGCTTGAAATTTTCAGGTGATTTTTGACCTATTATCGCAATACTCCCCATATGCATTAATAATGCTCCATCTCCATCTAAACAATAAACATTTCTTTCTTTTTTTTCTAAAGCAATACCTAAAGCAATTGAAGAAGAATGACCCATTGAACCAATTGTTAAAAAGTCTTTTTCGTGCCCCTGTTTTAAAAATTCCCTGTACTCAAATAATTCTCTTGATGCTTTTCCTGTTGTAGATACAACAATATCTCTATCCTCTAAAGAATTAATTATTAATCTTATTGCTTCTTCTCTATTTAACTCAAAATTATCCTTGATTTTATTTTTTATTTTATACTCTTCAAAAATGCTTGATTTTGCAATAAGTGCAAAAGGTTCTTTTGTTTCTTTCATGTAATTTTTTGCATTTTTTAGTAATGTTTCTAATTCACTTTCATTTTCTGGGAGAATTTTATATTTGATTCTTAAAATTTCAAGAAAGGAAAGAGTTATTCTTCCCTGTTTTTTATGCTGTGGTTCATCGTATTTGCTTGGTTGACCTCTCCAACCTATAAGTAACAAAACCGGTATATTGTAAACTTCCTTATCCATTAGGGAAACAAGAGGGTCCATCGCATTTCCTTCACCTGAGTTTTGCATATATACCAGGCCAGAGTTTCCAGTTGCAAGATAATGGCCTGCTGCAAGTGCAATTGCATTCCCTTCATTTGCAGCAATTATATGCTCTTTTTTATAAGTATTATCAAGTAAAAACGCACAAAAATTCTTTAATGATGAATCTGGAACTCCAGTAAAAAAATTTATTTCTAATTTTTTTAGAGTATCTAAAAAAAATTTTGGAGAAATCATTTTATTTTATTCCTGGAATTAAATTGATAATGTCTTTGATTGGCATACAGTAACACTCTGCTTCGTGAGCCCTTTCATTTAAAAGAATTGTTTCTGCAGTTTTGATCATTGCAGGATAAGCACTTCTTAATAAATGATTTGCATATATCACCATATTAATTCCTAAATCTTTTAATTGATTTTCAGTGATGTGTGAATAAGTTGTTGGGACAGCTACTAAAGGAACCTTATTTTCTATTTTAGAGTATTCATTACAAAATTTAAAGAGTTCTGTAGGCTCTTTTTCTTTACTATGTATCATTATAGCATCTGCTCCAGATTCAATGTATGCTTTAGCTCTTAAAAGCGCGTCATAAATTCCCTTTCCTAAAATTAAACTTTCAATTCTTGCAATAATCATAAAATCTTCTGTTATTTGGGCCCTTTTTCCTTCACGAATTTTTTTAGCAAAATCTTCAACATTTTCTTGAAACTGTTGAATCTCTTCCCCCAACAATGAATTTCTTTTTATTCCTTTTTTATCTTCTATTATAACAGCAGAAACACCTAAACGTTCTAATGTCCTTACTGCAAATACAAAATGTTCTGTTTCTCCCCCATTATCTCCATCTAATATGATTGGTTTTGTAGTGGATTCTAAAACTTGGTTTATAGTGTTAATTTTCGAAGTTAAGTCTATAATTCCAATATCAGGCTTCCCTTTAGATATAGATTCAGTTAAACTACTTATCCAAACACCATCAAATTCTTTCTTAATATCACCCTCCTCAACAAAAGTATTTTCAACAATTAAGGCTGTTAAACCATTATGAACTTCTAAAATTCTGATAAATGGCTTAAATTCAAACATTCTTCTTAATCTTTTCATTCTTACGTCAAAGGTAATTCCTATTTCTTTTATGTTTTCTTGGAGTTTTGTTGAAGAAATTTCTTTTGTATAGGGAATTTCAATTATCTGCCCACCCCACTCTTTTAGTGTGTCAATAACTCTCTGTCTGATACTCCTTTGAATTCCTGTTCTCCAGTCATCCCCATGAATAACATAATCTGGTTTGATTTCTCTTAAAGTTGGAACATAATCAAAATTTTCTTGAGGAACTACTTTTGTAACTCCTTTTATATTCTCTACAATTATTTTTCTTTGTTCATAAGATATAAGAGGAACCCTTTTATAACTTGCAATAGCCTTGTCAGTTAACAACCCCACAATAATCTCTCCATATTTTTTTCCCTCTTTTATAATATTGATATGCCCATGATGAAGCAAATCCGCACATAATCCAATATAAACTTTTTTTGGTTTATTCTCCCCCTTCAAATCTCCTTTATTAGTATTTTCCATATTCAAATCTCCTTTATTAGTATTTTCCATATTCAAATCTCCTTTATTAGTATTTTCCATATTCAAATCTCCTTTTTCTTGTGTTCTCATTATTATATTCTCTGTTAAACTTTGCAACAAGCACTAGGGGTTTGAGATTGGATAAACCAAGAGGAGTTACACATCTTCTAACATCTTTTTTGAATAATGTGTATTTAGGAGTCATTAACATTACTTTACTTACCACTCCCTTTTCAAGTTTTATCATTACCTATAATTATAGATAATGATATTTAAATGTTGTTTAGTACTCAAAAGTAATGAGTTTTCTTAAATTAAATATATCCTAATTTTTTTAATCTTTTCTTGATTTCTTCTTCTGTTTTTCTGTCCAAACTATTTATATTATTTGTGTCTGGAGAGGAAAGAATTTGTCTTAAAATAAAACTGACATAAGCAGAAACAGAATACATACCTGTTCCTTTAATCTTTTCTTTAATAGAATTTATTAAAGGCAAAGGCAATGAAATTGTTCCATATTCTCTCTCTTTTTTCATGTAATACAAATGAAATTAATCTATTAAAAGATTTCTATTGGCTTAATATCTCATAAACTTTAAAAATAACCTAAAACTCCAAATAAAATGAAAACTAAAGAGAAAAGGCCAAATATAATTTTTATAACTATTGATGGATTACGGGCAAGAAACCTTGGTTGTTACGGTTATAAAAGGAATACTTCTCCAAATATCGATTCATACGCAAAACAAGGAGTTCTTTTTAAAAATTTTTTTTCATCTTATAATTGTTCGCATAAATCTTTTTTATCTATTCTTGGTGGGAGGCATGTCTTATCAAAAGATTTTGGGTATTATCCTTCTAAAGATGAAATGGAGTCTTTCTTTAATACAGGAGGGATTCTCTTACCTGAAATACTTAAAAAACACGGATATAAAACATATTTTTTAAGAAAATTATTTGGTTGGCAGAAAATTGGTTTTGATTATTACTTTAGAGAAGACGCCCAAGAAAAATCTAAAAAATGGAGTTTAATCAGATTTATTAAAAAAATACCCTTTATATACAAAATTATCCAGTATTTTTTTCATAATCTTTATGTCATTCCCCAGAAACTAGAAAATAAACTTCGGTTTAACAATAGTGGAGAAATCTCTACAAACAAAGCAATGGAAATAATAAGGCAAAATAAAAAGAACAATTTTTTTTTATGGGTGCATTATACAGATACCCATGTTCCCCATATGTTTCCATATTCATTTAAAGATAAGTTTATCTCTGATAAAACAAATAATAAAATTTTTGAGATATTAAAATCTCAAAACCATAATAAAACTGATATAGACTTTTTAAAAAGGTGCTGGAAAATTAAAGATACTGTAGAGGATATAATTGTTAAATATGATACAGCGATATTTTATAGTGATTACTTAATAGGAAAAATAATTGAGGTTTTAAAGAGAGAAAACTTTTTAGACAAAACAATAATATTCATTTTTGCAGATCATGGTGACACCCTTAATGAACACGGGTTATATTTTAGCCATTGTGGGTTATATGATGGTACTTTTAATATCCCACTATTAATATTTGGAAAAGGTGTCCCAAAAAATAAGGAGATTACAACACTCACAAAATTAGAAGATTTAGCTCCTACTGTCCTTGATTTGGTTGGAATAGGTTATGACCCCATTTTATTTGATGGTAAAAGCTTAGCTCAGCTTATATTTGGAGAAAAAAGAGAGGTTAGGGATAGCCTTTTTATAGAAGAGCAAGCTTCTGGACTAAAAAGAATGGGAATCAGGACAAAAAAATATAAGTATGTGGAGTCCCCTAAAAAAAAGTATTCTGTTTGTAATTTATGCAATACAATGCATGGGGAAGTTGTAAATTTATATGATTTGGAAAAAGATCCTAACGAAAACATAAATATTGCAGATAAAAATAAAAAATTATTAATTGAAATGAAATCAAGACTAGATAAAGAAATAAAGGACTTAAATACTTTAAATGAAAAAAGAAGAATAAAAACCTTTATAAATAAAATTAAATAGGTTTAGAACATGACTGATAAAATAAATATCTCAATACCAAAAGAATTAAAGCAAAAAATAGAGAAAAAAATAAAAAAGACAAATTTTAAATCCATTCAGGAATATGTTTTATATATCTTAGAACGAATTGTTTCCGAGAATACAAGAGAAAAAAACCAAAGAAAAAATCAAATTTATACAAAAGAAGAAGAAACAGATATTGCTGGAGACCCTAAAATGATAAAAGCACTCCAACCATATAGTAGCAAAGAGGAAAAAGATTTGAAAAAAAATTTAGAGGATCTTGGTTATCTTTAAAGGTCATATTTAAATTTTAAGATCAGAGATTTTTTTTGATTTATATTTTGACAAAAACTTAACAATTTTTTCAAATAAGTTAAAATCATCTAAACAAGCCATTGTTACTGGGTGGATTAATATAACACTGATATCCCTCTTTCTTTCATTCTCATTCACTCTTTTTTTTAAAATTTCAAACCATTCTCCTGGTTTTATCCTCCCCTTTGTGCAGCTTGCAAAAGGATTTCTGTTTTCTGGATTTAATTCACCATACTCAATTGTGTTTTGATCTACAGGTATATTTATTGGCACATGTGTTATTTTATTAGATTTGAATGGTTTTAGATTGCCTAATAAATCTGAAACATACTTAACTTCTTCCTCTTCTAAAATTTTAAAAGTTTGTTTATTAGAGCCAAATGCATGGGTTCTCCAGGAGTTCATTTTAAATCCAAAATTTTCAAATGCCATTTTCGTCTTTTTAATATCCTTTCTTTGATAAGATGCTGGACCATAAATACAATTCCAGATTTTTCTATAAATATAACTTTTAATTATATTCATACTATTAAAATTATTGTACGTGTGTCCGCCTAATTCTACATCATATTTCAATAGTTCTTTTACCCCCTTCCTCTCCTCGTCGTTATCGAGACATACTCCATTGATAAACAATGTACAACTTACTTTATGTTTTTTCAAGATTTCAAGATATCTTTTTGATGCAAGGATTTCTGAACCTATAGCTTTCTGTTCCCATCCACCCATTCTTTTAGAGTGAACATCTCCAGTTAATATTATCATTTTTTTTGTATAAATAAAAAAGTATATAAACCTATCTTAAAAAGTTTAAGGGCCTTAATACCAAATTTTTAAAAGAATGGTCCATACTCCAATACAAATTGCAAATATGAGTACAATCACACTCGTGTTTTTTTATTATATTACAAATTTTTTTTGCAGTTTCAGTTTTCATTAATTCTTCTGGGGTATTTTTTAATAAACTCCCAATTTTCTGGTGTAATTCACAAATTTTAGCTGTACCATCACTTTCAATAACAAAATCTGTTATGCCTGCGGTGCAATGAAAAGGCCATTTTTTATTTTTAAAAACTCTTTCTTGTATTCTTATAAATTCTTTATCTTTAAGATTATTAAAAATTCTCTTCAAAAAAGGTCTTTTTCCATTATAATACTTTCTTATTTTATATCTTCTTTTATTAAATTTTTTTATCTGATTTATAGTTGGGGGCCCCACAGTCTGATGGTAGTCCCCCCTAATGATATCCAATGTATGGTTATCTACTGGCAAATTTCTCACAAATTTTATAAATTCAGGCATATTCTCATAATTCCTATTCATAAGTACAGTGTTTACTGATAAATTTTTAAAATTTGGATACTTTTTTCTTAAATTAGAAAGTTTGTATATTAATTTGATTGTTTTATCGAAACTGCCCCTTACTCCACGTATATAGTCGTGATCATTTTTTAATCCATCTAAAGAACAATCGATTGCAAAATTAACACCAAAATTTTCTTTTAATATTTGTTCAAATCTATCAGTTATATCTATTAAACAGTTTGTTGGGATATCAATCGTTTTTACATCCGTATATTTTATAACTAGTTTTATTATTTTATCTAAATCTTTTCTTAAAAAAGGTTCTCCTCCTCCGAGAGATATCGAATTAAGGTCATAAAAATTAGATAATATCTTCTCTATTTCTTTTAAAGATAAATCTTTTGTTTTATTCAACGATTTCCAATAAAAGCAATGTTTGCATTTTGAGTTGCACCTCGATGTAATAAAAAAAGTAACATCCTCTTTCTTATTCTTATTTTTTACTCTTCTCAACAAAGAAAAAAATGGATTTTGTTTTTCATATCCCCTTACCGTATTTGGGAAATAAATAATATCAAAAAATTCTTTATCACTAACCCTTCTCCCTTTAAATGCTTCTTTCCTCCATTTTATTATTTTTCCAAAATTTAGTAAAACCCAGAAATAAGCTTTTAATGAGGGCATTCCCGATTTAATAGAATCATATAACAAGAAAGCCATTAAATTTGGAAAATTAATTAAGATCGTCCTTAACTCAAAATTTTTTAAGAAAGTGATTACTCTATTCCTACTTATATAAAATGGCATTTTAACATTTTTTGCAACATATTTTTCTTTTTCTTTTCTCCATACAGTAGAATGATATAGATGTGTTGCTATTAAATTTGGGTTATATACAACTTTCCACCCAGCAAAATTTGCTCTTATACCAAAATCTTGATCCTCATAACCATAATAATAATTTTCATCAAAACCACCTATATCCTCTATAATTTTTCTTCTGATTATTGAAGCAGCAGTTGTCATTCCAGACATTCTCTTAAAAGTGTTATACTTTGGTTTATCTTTATCACCATGACCTATGTCCCCCCCACCCCCATTTTTTGCAACAACTGAACCAGCATAATCAATAAGACCATCTTTATTTAGCATTTTACCACAACAGATTCCAACAAACTTATGTTTGTCCATATATTCAATAGCTTTTTTTATCCAATCTTTTGTGAGTATAGCATCACTATCTAATGTAACAATGTATTCTGAGTTAGTTTTTGAAATTCCAATATTTCTTTTTTTATCAACTCCAGCCGAGATATCATAAAAGTTTACTTCTGGATAATTTTTCTTAATAAATTCGCTAGTTCCATCATCAGAGTCATTATCCATTAAATAAATATCAAAATTTTTATAGGTTTGTTCCCTTAAAGAGTTCAAATTTGAAGGGATAATATTTTTATTATTGTGAGATACTATTATAACACTGATTTTAAATTTTTTTCTTACCATGTCCTTTAAATTTTATTTGTTTTAAATTTATTCAATCATTCTTTTTAACCCCTCATCTAAATTTATTTTTGGTTGCCAATCAAGTACCTTTTTCGCTTTACTTAGATTAGCATAAATATCTTCTCCTTCTCTACTAAATGAAGTCTCAACTCTCTTTCCCTTTGCAATTTTTTTTGCTAATTCTTGAATACTATAACCCTTTCCCAGACCAATGTTTATTATTTCAAAAGAACTTACATTTATACTTTTTTTTATTGCCTCTGCTACATCATCTACATAAACAAAATCTCTTTTTGAAAGAGAATTTTTTATGATTATTTTCTCATTTTTTAACTGGGAAATTATATCTGGAATCACAAACCCTTTATGCTGTCCAGGACCATACATGTTAAAAAGTCGAAGTATAACTATTTGAGTGTTATAATTCTGATTGTAGAACCCACACAATTTTTCTCCTAATAATTTTGTTAATCCGTAAGGGGAGGTAGGATTAAGGAAAGTATCTTCCTTAATCGGAGATTTAGCATTCCCATAAACAGCTGCACTTGAAGTAAAAACTAATTTTGCATTTGTGCGTTTACAAAATTCTAAAACATTAAAAGTGCCTTGAACATTAATATTGAACATCTCTTTCTTGTCTTGTCCTCTTGTTATTGCCGCTAGATGAATAATATAATCAGCACCCAAATCTTCAAAATCTTCAGTTTTTGTTATATCTCTTTCAGGTCTACCAAATACAAAAATGTCATACTTCTCTTTTAATAATTCCTCAAGTTTCTTTCCTAAAAATCCCTTTCCCCCCGTGATGATTACTTTTTCCATCTTGTTCTTGCCTCTTTGAGTAGTTCTTCAATTTTTTTTATAGGAAGATATTCTGTCTCAATTACTGGGTTTCCTTTTTGCAGGTAATTATCAAAATTTTTTGATAAAATTTTTATATTATATTTTTCAGGGTTCTTCCATATTTCACTTCCAGGAAATGGACTTAAACTATAAAAATCCGCATTAGTTAGTCCTTTGTTTCTCATTTCTTCAGCAAATTCTATTGTTTTTCTAGCAGTTTCATAGGTTTCTCCAGGTAAACCAATAATAAAAAAACCCTTTACAGGAATTTCTTGATTTTTAAAAATTTCAATAGCTCTTCGATTAATTTCTACTGTTGTTCTTTTTTTAATATTTTTAAGAATTTGATTATCCCCGCTTTCAATTCCCAAAGCAGTTTCAATGCATCCAGTTTGTTTTAATCTCTTAACACGCTCTTCAGTGACGTCATTGGTTCTCATCTCTATTTTATACTTCATTCCTTCTTTATCCATAATCTGAGTAACTTCTTCAAAATGATATTCTTTAATAACAAAATTTTCATCTAAAATATAAACAGCATTATATCCCTGTTTTTTTAATTCTCTAACTTCTTCTTTTATATTCTCTGGATTCCTAAATCTAACCTTTCTATCGTGTTTTGCACAAAAAGCACAATTATAAGGACACCCCCTAGAGGTTACAATACTTGCTGTTCTTAAATTATTTATATACATTGAATAATTGGTAGGATCTAGTTTAGATCTGTTTGGTATTGGAAATTCATTTACATCTATATCTTCTTTTACAATTCCTTTTTCACCATCTATTACTTTTAAAATTCCTCTTTCCCCATAACCAACAATAGAAGCATATGCTAACCCCTCTAAACTTTGTGGTAGAGCTGAAACATGAGGCCCCCCCACAATAATCTTTGTGTTCTGGTTTAATTCCTTTACCTTTTCAGATAATTCTTTCATTTGTTTAAAACTTGCAGAACTTATGATACTTAACCCAACATAATCTGGTTTTTCTTTTTTAATTTTTACTAGTAGAGCATTTAAATTATAATGATTCAAATCAAAAACTTCATTATCTATTTTATTAGCACTTAGCGCACTAGAAATATATAAAGCCCCTAAGGGGACTCTATCTCCTGCACCCCATAAAAAACTTCTTTCATTAGGGGAAACTAAGAAAAATTTCATTTTATTTTTTATAATTCTTTTTAAATGATTTCATAGCTATTTTATAATCTTCTATAGCACTTATATCAAAGAGGGGTTGCTTATCATAAAGAAATCTTGATACTTTACCCTTCCTTCTTATAACCTTTTTAACCAAATCATTCATATTATAAAACTCGTCTTTTTTAATATACTTAAGAACAGAAGGTGATAGCATATACATCCCAGCGGCTATTTCTAATTTTATCTTTGGTTTTTCAACCCATTTAATTATTTTATCTTTCTTTACTTCAAGAACACCAAAATTAATTGGAACTTCTATTTTTCTAGTAACTACAGTTATGTCTGCCTTTGTTTTTTCATAAAACTTTCTTAATTCTTTTACATTGATATCACTGATTATGTCACCATTTGTTACAAAAAAAGGTTCTGTAACTTTTCCATCAAGGCTTTTTAAAGGTCCTGCTGTTCCTAAAGGTTTTGATTCTTTTAAATAATTTATGTTAAGCCCTATTTCTGAACCGTCCCCGTATAACACCTTAAAAATATTTTCTTTATAGTTTACAGCAAGATAGACATCCTTAATTTCTTGTTTTTTTAATTTTTCAAAGATGATATCAAGAATCGGTTTTTTCCCAAGAGGCAAAAGAGGTTTTGGAAGTACATACGTATAAGGCCTTAGTCTTTTACCCTTTCCTCCAGCTAAAATTACAACTTTCATTTTAGATATTATACTTATTAGTGTGATATTTGTCCAAATTTGCTTGAATATACTCAACAACATTTTTCAAACCATCTTCAAGACTTATTTTAGGTTGCCATCCTAATAATTTTTTAGCTTTAGAATTATCACATAATAAAAGCAAGACCTCGCTGTTTTCTGGCCTTTTCCTTTCTTTTTTTACTTCAATTTTAGATTCTAAATCTTTTCCAAGTATCTTACTTGTTATTTTCACAATGTCTTTTATAGAAAATGTACTCCCACTTCCAATGTTTATTATTTCACCTATAGAGTTATTACACTCGGCTGTTTTAATAAAAGCATCTACAATATCTGTGACATAGGTAAAATCTCTTTTCGGTTCTAAAGAGCCAATGTTTATCTTTTCGCCCATTATTGCTTGTGAAATTATTGTAGGTATAACTGCTCTATCTGATTGTCTTGGACCATAGGTATTAAAAGGTCTTACTATAACTAAAGGTAACTTAAAAGAACAGTAAAAACTTTTTGCGAGAATATCTGCTCCAGCTTTCGATGCAGCATAGGGAGATTGTGCTTGTAATGGATGATTCTCATCAATAGGAGTATATAAAGCTGTTCCATAAGTTTCTGAAGTTGATGTCGTGATAATTTTTTCAGTTCCATGCTCAAGAGCAGATTCTAAAAAATTTAAAGTTCCTAAGATATTTGTTTGGATATGATCTCTAGGTGTGTCATAAGAATGTGGGACAGAAATGCGTGCTCCTAGATGGAAAATAATATCAATATCTCTTGTAATTTTCATAACTAAATTTGAATCTCTAAAATCTCTATCTACAATTTCTATTTGTTTTTTAATATCTATAGGGATTTCTTCAATTTTTCCAAAATCATTTCTTGAATTATAATTAACTAAAGCACGAACCTTTGCACTTTCTTTTACTAATCTTTCTGTTAAATGACTTCCAATAAACCCCCCAGCCCCAGTAACTAATACTTTTTTGTATCTTAATTCCATCTTTTTTGGAAAAAAGAAGAGTATTTAAGAGTTATGTAAGAGAAAAACATATAAACTTATCTTATAACTTCCTTTATAATAATAAGGATGATTAAAAAAATTTGTTTTTTCAGCACTAGTTTTGCAATGCATAAGCAGGTAAGAATAGAATATCTGGAAAGATATATTCCAAAAAATGTTCAACTTTTTTTTTTAACTCCTAAAAAAAATAATAAATATAAATTAAAAAGAACAAAAATTATTGAAATTCCAGGAGAGAAGATAAATTTTACTTTAAAATTAAGGAAATTTTGTAGAATAAATAAGATAGATTTACTTGTAAATTTTGGGACATCTAATGAAAGTTTTGGAATGTTTTTTGCAATTTTTGGAGCAAAAACAAAATACATTATTAATGAAATAGGTGATATATGGAATATATTAAAATTAGAGAAAAGTCTCTTAAAAAGATTTTTCTTATTTTTTAGAAATATTGCTCTGATAATTCCATTCATATTTGCAAAGAGAATCATATATCCTTCTTCTGATATTTGTAATCAGAATAAGAAAATTTTTTTCTTTATTAAAAACAAAATGAAACAAATACCTTTGATAATAGATGAAAAGATATTTTTTCATAAAGATAAAACAAAGACAAGAAAAAAATTAAAACTTCCACTTAAAAGAGATATAATTCTTTATGTAGGGAGAATTTTTTATCTTAAAGGTTCTGATATTCTTCTTGATTTAATTAAAAAAAATCCAGATAAATTATTTATCTTAATAGGAAATGTAATTGACAAACACTATCAAAAATTAAAATTACCTAATTTATTATTAATTCCATCAGCAGATTTAAAGGAATTAGTAAATTATTATAATTCCGCGGATTTATTCATTTTTCCAAGTAGAATAGAAGCATATGGATTAGTTCATCGTGAGGCAATGTTATGTGAAACTCCTGTATTAGTTTCAGATATTCCTGCCCTGCGATTAACAGAACATGCTCTTAAGGCAAAACCTAATTTTGAAGATATGCAAAAGGAAATAGATAAATTTTTTTCAATGTCTAAAGATAAAAGAAAAAAATTAGGGAGAATTAGTAGGAAATATGTAATTAAAGAAAATTCCTACAAAAATCTTAAAAACAAAAAAAAAGAACTTTTATTAAACTGAGTTTTAGATATTAGATTTATATTGAACATTAAATGTTGCAATATTAAACATTTTTCTATTAGATAAATATTCTTTTAATTTTTCTCTGTTTGTTTCCATATCTTCAGGTGTTATTGTATTTACAGTATGAACAAAAGGCGCCCCTGATTCTAATCTTAAATAAATGCTATAATTATTCCAATCACTATCTTGTATCGTAACCCCATATTTTTCTGGATCTGAATAAATATCACACCCCGGAAGAGGTATAAAAGAAGTTAAGGTTACAACATCTGGTTTTGTTTCTTCTAAGAAATCTATAGTCTTTTGTGCAGAATCTTTTGTTTCTCCTGGTAAGCCAGTCATGAAAAAAGATCTAACTCTAAACCCCTTCTCCTTTGTTTTTTTTAATGCTTCTCTATTCTGGGTAACAGATGTTCTTTTTTTTAATATTTTTAAAACATGATCTTCTGCTGATTCTATTCCAAATCCTATCTCTCTGCATCCACTTTTCCATAATTCTTCAAGTATTTGGTCATTAATTTGATCCACGCGAGTAGAGCATCTGTACTTTATTCCAGTTTCAGCAAGCATATCCCCCAATCCTTTAAGATGCTTTAAATTAAGAGCAAAACAATCATCCTGAAATCTAATCTCTGAAACACCATATTTTTTTTTTAACATTTCTATTTCTGTTTTTATATTTTCAACACTTCTAAACCTAATCTTTCTGTTATGTATTATTGGAGATGCACAAAATGCACAATGATGGGGGCACCCCCTACTTGTCATCATTGTAGCAGAATTACCATCACTAAAAGTATCCCCCCCAAATACTTTACCTTTTTTAAAATAAAGATCTTCATTAAGAAATTCCCTAGCAGGGAATGGAAGAGAATTTAAATCTAAAAAGAAACCTTCTTGGGTTATAATCTTTTTCTCATCCCTCTTATTTTTTTCTTCTAAAAACTTAATTGCTTGAGCAAAAGTATATTCTCCTTCCCCCCTACAGATAATGTCTATTGGGAGTTTATCTATCTCTTTTTTCCATATGTAATCAGGTAACACATCAAAATGCGGGCCTCCAACTATTACTTCTCCACCATATTCTTGTTTTATTTGTTTAGTGATTCTTATTAGTTCAGGATAATCAGGAGTGCATGTAGAGAGTGCGTAAATATCTGCTTTTTGGATAATCTTTTCATCAACCATATCACACAACTGTAAATCAAGGTGCTTACCTTTGAAAGAAATGTTCTTAGCAGAAGCCATAATTGAGAGCAAACCTAATGGTGGGTCTGAGTACGGGTCTGCTCTCCAATGCTCTTTTAATTTAATAAAACATACTTTTGTCATTTTATTTTTTTTTCATTCTCACTACTTTATCATAAAAAAGCTCTATATTTTTTATTTGTTTACTTAATTTAAATTTTTCTTGGACTTTTTTTATATTTTTTTGTAGATTATAATAATCTTTTTGTTCTATAATTTTCCTAATATTTTTTAAATCTTGAAAATTATCTATAACAATACCAATTTTATATTTGTTGACGATTTTTGCCATATACTCATTTTGTTTATTTACAATAATTGGTAATCCAGCTTCAATATAACTTATCATTCTTGAGGACATGTCTGTTTTTACCCTACCAGGATTTAAATCTGCCTCAGAAGATTCGATAAAACGAAAGATAACCCCATAATTATACTTAGACATTTTCTTTGTTAAGTCACTGGGCTTTATTCTTTTATGATAATAATAATATTTATTTTTCTTTGACTCTTCAACAAAAGTTTGGTCTTCTTTTTTAACTATACATGGTCCATATGTGTGAAAATAAATTTTTTGAGATGTAATAGTTTTTAAAACGTTTATAAATGGTATTTGTTTATCCTCTGTTGGGGTTGGGTCCCCTCCAAAAGTGAGATGAATTTTTTTATTTTCCTTTTTTCTAGGTGGAAGTATCCATTCATCAAGACAGTTCAAAAAAAGAGACATTTTTGGGACAGTTATATTATAATCTAATAACTCAAATTCTTCAGAAGACTTTTTAGTTAAAGCCCCATCAGCCATTTTAAAACAAATTTTTTCACTAAACTTTTGAACTTCTCCTTTTATCCAATAGTCTTTGATAAAAAGAAAATTTCTTTTATCAACACCCCATATATCATTAGCATAATAAACCTTTGGACTTTTTCTTAAAGAAAACATCATTATTGAACTAAATAAATCTGGGCCAGTAATCTGAAATAAATAAGGTTTCATTTTTTTTATTTCTTTAAAAAATTTTCTCCCCTCTTCACTTAATATATTTTTAAGAGAACTAATTAATATCCTAAATTTTAGTTTGTGGCTTAATTCTAAAACCAATATTTTATCAAAAGCCCTTTCAAGAAATTTTTTATCAACTTCTATTGCAGACAAAGTACTAGAAAAACAAATAAGAGTTGTTTTATATCTCCCAGTTAATTTTAAACTTCTAGCTATTCTATATGAATTTACCGCTGGTTTTGGTTCAACAAATACAATTTGTTTTTTAATTTTATTTAACATTTTTTATTTCAACGCTGGTATGGTCTAATCGTTGTTTATAATCTGTCTTTACTTTTACATCACAAGGATGACATTTCCCATATCTATGGCATTTTATATATTTATCTTGTATCTTTAAATCTAAATTGGTTAAATTTCCAATAGGAAATTCTTCTGAATATAAATCTCTATGACATTTGTAAATTTTTCCATCAGTGGCAAAGATCAAATCAGAGGTCTTACATAAACAAGATTTTGTTTTTTCCTGAAAAACAGAGTTTGGATACTTAGAGTAATTTCCATATAATCCCTCTTTATATTCACCTGTAAAATCTTTTCTTCTATAATCAATACCAGCATCTAAACATCTAAATTGCATTTGAGTAAACAATTCTGATTCTCTTATGCCAGGATATGCGACATAAAAAATACCGATGCTAAATCCTGCTTCTTTGAATTTCTTCACATTTTCAATAAGTTTTTCCCCATTTCCCATTTGTTCTGGATGATAAGAAACTCTTATAGAAGGATAGGGTGAATTTCTTTTTATTCTGGCCGGATTAACCCCTTTTATAAATTCTTCTAATCTTAATTTTTGATCATTTGTTTTAGGATATAAATTTGTTAAAATATCTATACTAAGCTCTGGTTTTATATTATTGAGAATGTAAATAAAATCATTATGAAGAAATGGTTCCCCTCCAGTAAAAGTTATCGGAATTTCTAAAGATTCAATTCTATTTAATCCATCAACCCATTGTTTACCAGAAAGTTCCTGCCTCTTTCTTTTAAAATTATCAACAAAAGTATTTAAACAATAACTACAACTGAGATTGCATCTCATTGTTAAAAACGCTGAGACATATTTATAAGTATTTGGGATTTTTACTTCTTTTAATTGCATAAAGTATTATTAAAAAGATGATTTAAAAGAATTATGAAATTAAGATATATGTTTTAACTGAAAATTTTGTATCTATTTTTATAGATGAATTTTTTCAAGGGAGAGAAAAGTTTAAGATTATGTAATTTTTCTAGTTCAAAATATCTAATTTTTTGTCCTTCTTTTAATTTTATTTTATTTATAGAAACATCAATATATTCTCTAAAAAGGGGCATTGTAATTTCTTGAGAATCAATTTTACATCTTAATTCATAAATCTTCTCAATATTTTTTATTGAAATTCCTATTTCTTCTTTTATTTCTCTTTTAAGAGCTTTAATATCTGATTCTCTTTCTTCCACCATGCCTCCAATTAAATCCCAATATCCTGGATAAGGGATATCAGGTTTATCATCTCTTAAATATAACAATAATTCTCTTTTAGAATTAATCAAAAAAATTTTCACTACTCGTTTCATTTTATTTTTTTCTTTTGTATACCAATATCTATGTTTTCTTCTGCTCTTATTAGCATACCAACATCTATCGGTTTCATTGTCTTATATCTCTCTTCGCCACAATATTTATTTATAGTTCCAACCATATCAGCCCAAAAATTATTGAAGAACTGCAGATATTCTTCATCAAATTTTAAAGAAAGTTCTTGTTGGATATTATCTAACTTTCCTAATTTTTCATAATCTATAACTCCTAAATCTTCACAAATTTTTTTTATGGGTGATAATGGAAAAGGATAAAAAATATTAAATTTTATTCTGCGTGGTTTAATTTTAGAATTTAATATTAATGTTTCCTCTAAATCTTCTATTGTTTCAGTAGGCAAGCCAACCATATTAAAAGTATCAAGATTTAATCTATAATCTTCTGCAATCTTTGTTTTTTTTAAAATCTCTTCGTTACTGATATGCCTGTTTAAAATTGTTTTTCTTATTCTTTCACTACCACTTTCTAATCCAAATCTTGCTTCAAAACAACCCGCTTCTTTTAAAGCCTTGGCAATATCTCTATCAAAAGACAATAAATTAATATTACAAACGAAGGGGGTTACAATACGATTTTTATATTCTTTCAATACTGTAATACAATGGCTTTTATTTAAAGTAAATGTATCATCACTAATAACAAACATTTTTATTTCTTTATATTTTCTTTCCAGATTTTCAAATTCTTGTATAATATGTTCAACTGGTCTTTGTCTTAAAACGTCTTTTGTTTTTATTTTCAATTCATTTCTATAAAGATTATTAACTGTAGAATTATGACAATAAGTGCAGTCATAAGGACAGCCCCTTGTTGTAATAATATCTCCTGCCCACATATTATGGCTTTTTATTATATCTCTAAAAGGCATTATTTCTTTATCTTCCTGAGGAATTTTAGTTAAATCTGTAAGAGGAGCTAAATGATTAGGATATACTCCTCTTATTTCATTAACATCTTCTCTTTTTTCTAATTTATCAATAAACTCTATTAATGAGTTCTCAGCTTCTCCCTGGAAAACATAATCCACACCTCTTTGTTTTAAATCTTCAGGTGCAATTGTAGCATGTATACCTCCAGCAATAACTAAAGCATTAGACTTATTTTTTATATGTTTAACTATCTTGTCAATATATTTGGATTGTAATGTAACAACAGAAATACCAATAACATCTGGATTTATTTGATTAATATCTTCATCAACAATTTTTTCAAGAGTGTTTAAATCATTAAGTATTTTTGCAGAAACCTTATGTCCATTATTTTTTAAGACAGCAGAAAGAATCCCAATAGCATTACAATATGCTGTGACTGCATTAAAGGTTGGATAATAAAAATGAACTTTCATAATCTTTCTTCTCCTAAATATTTTTTAATTAACTCGTCTAATTTTCCAATAACAAATTTCTCTTTTATAAATCTTTCTTTATCTATGGCTTAGTTGAAAATCTCAATTGAACTAAGCCTTAAATTGTGTGATATTGCCCTAAGATATGCTTCAGTTCTTATTGCTTTCCAATCCCTAGCTAAAGTATAACCGCCATACTTTCTTTTCAAACTTCCAAATCCAGATTCAATTAAACTTCTCTGATGATATATCTCTTCTGAATAATTTTTCATTTGTTTTCTTCGGTAAAATCCTCTTTTAACATTCTTCCTTGGTTTTATCTGTGTCTGTATTCCTTTTTCAAAGCAATACTCATGCAGTTTTTCTGAATCATATGCTGTATCTCCAAACAAAGTTGTTTGAATATCTGTTCTTTTTAACAGATATTCTGCATCTTTAATATCATGCCTTGGTCTGCTTCTAACTCTTAAAGCAATAAATGTTTTATTTTCTACATCAAATAAAGTTGATTGTTTTACATAACTTTTAATTGGCTTCTTTCTATCAATTCTTTTTATGTAGTGATAACTGGGATTTGTTCTGCTTATCCCAGTTGAATCAATTGCTACCAATTGATGATTTTCTCCAGATGTTAAAGCTAATGCTCTCTGAAATATCGTCGGAGAAATCCTTTTTCTACTCTTGCACAATGCAGAAAAGGTTGGAACTCTATATCCAAACATTTCTAAAAATTTGTAAACTCTTCTTAAAGAAAGTCTGCACACAGTCATAACAACAAAAGCAAATACATGCTGATAAAGTTCATATTTTTTAGGGCCAAAATGGTGCAACCATCTTGGGCAACCCAATCTTTTAAGCAAACGCTTAATTTTATTAACAAGTCTTTCCTCTTTTTTCATTCTAATCACCTCAATGATTAGAAGTTCTCAGGGTAGATTAACCTTTACCCTGAGGACATTTTCAACAGAGCCAGGGGTATGAGTAGTTTATTATACTTCATATAATCTTAAATATAAACCAAAATTTCTAGAAAACTAGGTAAATATACACTTTTAAATGTATTTAAATTTACAGAAAACTTTATAAATAATTCACATGTACTCTTTTACATGCAAGATAATAAGAATCCCTTTAATGCCATTTTAGGAAAAATGATTGTAACAAAAGAAGGCAAAAGATTAGGTTTTGTTAGAGATATAACCTTTGAAACAAGATCAGGAGAATTAATTAATTTAATTGTAAAAGATTCCACTCCTTATACAAAAAATCTTAATTTAGAGAGAACAAACTCAAATGATCTTTTAATCCCATACAGCGCAATTATAGCTATCGGTGATTTTGTTATTGTATCAGAAGAGGATCTTATTTAATCTTCTACTCTTTATTTTTTAATTAAATTTTTTTCTATAATCAAAAAATTATTATTTATTGCAAAATGTAATTAACACAAATATTTAAAAATAGGTTTTAAATTCTTTATTATAAAATGAGATTAATAGGTTTAAACTTCACAAAAATAAGTATTGAGAAATTTTCAGATAAATTGGAAAATTTGAAAGTAAATACAAATATAGATATATTGGATATAGCAAGTGTTAAAGCAGATATATTCAAAACAAAAGAGGAATTTGTTATGATTAATTTCTCTTTTAGTGTCACTTATGAACCTAATGTTGCTAAAATAGATATTTCAGGAAAAATGATTCTTGCACTTGATCCGAAAAAAACAAAAGAAGTTTTAAAAAAATGGAAAAATAAAAAAGTTTCTGAGGATATAAGAATTCCGTTATTTAATATTATTATAAGAAAATCAAGCTTAAAAGCCCTTGAATTAGAGGAAGAAATGAACCTTCCATCCCATATTCCCTTTCCAACTGTAAGAAGTGAAGTAGACAAAAATGAGAAATAATCAATTAGAAAAAACAATAGAAGAAAAAGCAGAACTTACTAAAAATTAAAATAACACACTAGAAATTTGTGCTCAAACTAAACTCAATGTCCCAATTCCCCGCTCTTTTAAGGAAAACACTATTATCTTTTTAGAAACATTGTTTAAACACTCTAATTCTGAAATACTCTTATTTACTGATGATTTATCTGAAGAGATATATGGACAAGCACATTTGAAGAAAGAGGCACTAAACTTCCTAACTAAAAACACCGATAATAAGATTCTTATAGATTACAATACTAATCTACCTAAAGAGGAAATTTTACATAATTCTTTTTTAAAAATTTTAATAGATAATCAAAATAGTATTAAGGGGTTTTTGGTGTATGGAAATTAGATAAATACACTTTTTATCCCCCTTTAAGAGAGTATTCTGTGGGTTTTGCTGTTTCTGATAGAACTGCCTACATATATGAATCTGATAATAAAAGAAGAATTGGTAATTTTAATAATGAAAAAGTTGCAAGAGGTTTTGCTTATGATTTTTTTAAGATAATAAAAGCATCTGAGGGAGTGGGAGTATATAAAAATAAAAAACTAAACTTATCCCAATTCTCAATTAAATAGTTATTTAAACTATAACCGAATAACTAAATTATGAGAATATCAATTCAAAAAAAAGAGAAGATCTCTGAGCAAATTCTCGCTTATTTATACTCTATTAACCCTAAACCCACCTTTACATCAATTATTTCAAAAGAAATAGCTAGAGACGAGGAGTTTATAAAAAACATGCTTATAGAGTTAAAAAACAAAAAATTAGTTATTGAGATAAAAAAGAATCCTAAAGGGATTTCTTATATAAAAAGGTCTAGATGGAAGTTGTCTGATGAAGCATACAAATCATATAAACAACACCAGAAGCTGTTTTAAAAGATAATACTCCTCTAAAACAATTATACTTAAGTATCTCAAAGTTTTTATAGATATAATTTTTATTCTTTTGATGGAAGATGGAGATAAGATAAAAAACTCATTTCAGAAAGTAAAACAAGATATGGATTTATTAATACAAGAAATAGAATTTCTAAAGATAGAGGTTAATAAAACTAATGAGAAAATGATGGAAATTTGTGAGATTATTAAACAAATAATTGAAAAAATAACGGAGAAAACACAAAAAATTACTCCAACAGATAAATTATTAATTTCAGCAAATCCAACACATTCCCCAACAGATAACTTATATTTTAAGCCTTTAAAAGACCAAAATTTGATTATTTCCACAGGAAATCAAGGGGTTCCAACAGACAGACAGACAAACCAACAGACAAACCAACAGACAGAAAATAACTTAAAAAATCCAGAAAATAGAGATAAAAACACTCTAGACCATGCTTTAGATCTTTTAAACTCTTTAGACAATATAAAGAGGGAAATTAGGCTTAAGTTTAAAAAAGTTACAAATCAAGAAATGTTAGTATTTTCTAGTATATACCAATTAGAGGAAGAACAAGGATTCTCAGACTATAAAACCATCTCTAAGAAGCTTAATTTGACTGAAAGCTCTATTAGAGATTATGTTGGGAGATTAATAAAAAAAGGAATCCCAGTTGATAAAAAGAGAATTAATAATAAAAACATACAACTCTCTATTTCTAAAAATCTAAAAAGAATAGCATCTTTAAACACCATTTTAAAACTAAGAGAACTTTAACTATAGTTTTTCGTCTAACCGACTAAATATTAATTACATCAAATTTTAGTTTTTTAACTCTCTATTTCCTTAATTTCTCTTTATTTTTTTCTTTTTTTATCTCATTTTTTTAGTTTTAATCCTCATTTTTTAGATTTCATATATAATTTTTCCATATTTTTCTCTAATTTTAACCCTCACTTTTCTAGTTTTAAACATAAAGTTCCTTATTTTTACTCATTTTTTCATATTTTTTATCATTTTTTGTCCTTTATAACTCTCACTTTTGACTTTTTTAATAATTTTTCTTTAATATTCTCAGGTATATACACTCTTTTTTTGCCATTTTTCTCTATTGACTCTTCTATTAAACCATCACCCTTTTGTCTTATTGAGTTTACCTGACCTCTTATAGTTGATCTCTCTTTTCCTAACATTGCCGCTAAATCATCATAACTTAATTTCATTTCTGTGTTTAATAGTACCCATAAAATTACTCTTTCAGTTACTGAAAATTGGTTTAAATTTGGTGTTTGAACAGCTGTTTGAACAGCTGTTTGAACAGCATAAACAGCTGTTTGTTTATTAAACAGCTGTTTGGATTTTTTAAACACTCCTCTAGTTTTCATTTCACCCATTATAGAAATAACATTTTTTATTCCCTCAACCTCATAATTTATCGACGATAAAACTTCTTTTATCTCTTCTATCTCTTTTTTTTGGAAATTTTTTTCAGATTCTAGGTGTTTAATCCACCCACTTACAGAAACAATGTCTTTTTTTACAGATTCAAAACCTTTTTTAGTCTCTTCTTTTATCTCTTCAACCTCTTTTTTTCTAAAAAACCAACCAAACATATTATTATTTTATAAAACCACATTTAAAAATCTTTTGTTTTTCGTCTATAAAACTTATTATTTATTTTATAAAATATAACATCAAAAAAATAAAAAAATATGTTGAAAAAACCTATAAAAATAGCTGTTTGTCAAAAAAAATACCATCAAACAGGCTGTTTAAACACCATTAAACACAAAAATTACTCACTTAAAACACTTTACTCTAAAAATAACTAAGTTAACCTTAGTGCAAAACATTCTCCTAAAACTAAAAATTAATGAAAATCACGATACAATCATATATAAAAATATTAATAAACACAATTTCTTTTATATTACAGATGGTTTTAGTTAAAAATTAAAAAATGAGGGGAAGATTATATAATTTTTTATTGGGCAGAAGAATATTTAAAAAAGAATTTAAAAAACAATTGCGTCTTTTAATTATAATCACCTTTGGTTTTACAATCGCCTTTACTTGGCGTCAGACAATTTTTGACATTTCAACAGAATTTGTAGGTTTTTTAACAAATATTAAAGATTCATCACTTCTCAGTATAGTATCTTCAATATTCATAACTTTAATGAGTATTCTCTTAATATACTTAACTTCTCATTTCTTAAAAGAAGAGGATTATTAACTAAGCTTAGCTAAATGATTTAATAGAATATGATAATTAATAAATATCTCAACATCTTTTATATTTAATGAAAAAACAAAAATTTTGCAGCTATCAAATTTACGCAGAATGGAATGAGGGTATATTATTATCTTCTATCTATCCCTTTAACAAATCAATTCTTGCTTGTGTTGCAGAATTAGATCTTTCAAAGATTTTTGAATGTCCATATAAATTAGAAGATATTTTTGAAAAAAACAACACTTTAAAGATTGCCCGCAAGAATGATAAAGGAGTTATTGAAGCCATTTGCTCTGATTTTAAACCAGTACAAAGATTATAAAAATAAACAGTTTATTTTGAAAAATCTAAACGAAAAAGGTAATATTTATAATACTAGTTTGCTTTTAAAATTCATAAAAAATCTTATAAAAAGGAGGGATAAAATGGCGAAATTAACTGCATGGATTGTAACCATAATTGGTGTTTTGTTATTGATAGAACAATTAGAGGTTCTTGCACAATTAACACAATATAATGGTTGGTTAATATCTATTGCTGTTTTGGCAATTGGAATTAGTAAGCTTATTAGAAACTACAAATTTAAGTGAAAATTTAAGTTAACAATACTACAATAATCCTTAAATATTTAGGTATTTTTAATAAAAAAGGGTAATATTGTATGATGAAGATGGAAAAGTCTCTAATTCCAAATGAACAAAGCTTAGCTAAGTGCAAATATTTTAAACAAAAATCAAAATCATGGATTTATAAATTTGGAAAAAGAGAACCATACACATATTATTTGATTAGTTATAACAAGGAAAATAAATTAATTATTGAAAATAATGAAGGGATTCTCCAAGCAAATCCAAGATTGTTTTTGGGTGAAGAACCATTAACAAAAAAACAACTTGACAACCTAATTTTAAAAGAACCAAAAGAAATAGATTTAATTAAAAAAACATTAGATAAATAGTTTTCACAAATCAGACATAGGTATACAAAAACCCTTAAAATTTCTAAATAAATCATAAAATTTATATACTTAGGGTGCGTCTGGAGAACGTGAACCAAGAAATTCATACCCTTAGTTCACATTTAAATTATTTAAAATAAAATTAAACTCATGTCTAAGATAATAAAGAGTGTAAAAAAGAAAAAATGGAACATCAATCAATTACTAATCAGTTTCAAATAAAACCTCTTGCAGCAGTATATATTCGTGTTTCAACAGAAGATCAGGTTAGGCACGGAATCTCACTTCAGGCTCAAGAAGAAGCACTAAAAAACTATTGTAAGGCTTTAGGGTATGAAATTTTTAATATCTACAGAGATGAAGGAAAGTCAGCAAAAGACATAGCTCACAGACCAGAAATGGTTAAGATGTTGGCAGATGCGGAGCTTAGAAAGTTTCAGGCAATCTTTATTTATAAACTTGACAGGTTTTCAAGAAGCTTAATGGATTTAATAAGTACAATTGAAAAACTTAAGGAGTGGAGTATAGATTTTGTTTCCATGCAAGATAGAATAGAAACAACAAGTGCCAATGGAAAGCTTATGTTTCACATTATTTCAGCTTTTGCAGAGTTTGAGAGAAATGTCACAAGCGAAAGAACTAGATTTACAATGAAACAAAAATTTCATAATGGTGGAATGATAACTAGGGCCCCCCTTGGTTATAAGCTCGTAAATAAATCCCTTTTTCCAACCGAAAATTCCTATATTGTGCAGGAAATCTATCAGACTTATTTAAATAATAATATAAGCTTGACACAATTAGCAAAAAAATACAATCTTTCAACAAATGGTCTAAAAAAGGTTCTTACAAACGAAACTTATCTTGGTAAAGTAAAGTTTTCAGGAGAAATTACCAAAGGCAAGCACACTGCTCTAATCTCACAAGATTTATTTGATAAAGTTCAGGAAAAACTAAGAATAAAATAAAGACAAAATATGTAGATAAATCAATCTTAATCTTTATCTTTAATATTTTTTAAACTTCAGAATTCCACCCATCTTTGATGAGTGGTTTAGATAGTAAGTGGAATTCTGAAAGTGCTCAAGAACAAAAGAATATTAAGAACGACATGTCATCAGTCTATGACTGATGGTTCTTGACATAATCATTCATTTACTGCCTTTTTGAGGGTTTTTTGTGATTTTTGGCATGGAAATATTTTACATATAAGATTCTTTCCAAAACCCCTTCTCAATTTTTTTTTAAGTTCTTTTTGATAATTATAATGGAGACAATTGTCACCAAATCTTACAGGTTCAATTATATATTCCGATGTTGCTTTTTTTGAGTATATCTCATTATATCTACATCCTTGAAATTTAATGTCATCATAATAAATATCACAATACTCCCCTATGCATTTTTCTTTTTTTGATAGAAATAAGATATATATCTTTTCGAAATTTGTTATTTTTTCCATATTTCTTGCTAAAATTCTTGATTAATAAACTTTATGGAGTATAAATGTTATAAGAATATTCATTCAAATAATTAATTCTCAGATCTTACATTATATTCTTCTAATACAAAAAACCACCCTGTTTTTATTTTATCTTCTTTTAATAATTTGTTTAAATAAAATATTATATCTTCCCAATCTCCATATTTTTATATTACTTATTAACAAAATTTGCAAGGTGACGAGTAACTAATTGTGAGTATTACTTAAACAATTTCTAATCCAATATTTGGAAAGAATGGTGAGTTAGAAACTTAAGAAATATTATGGCAAGCTTTTTATACACACCCTTACTTATCTTATTAAGAGGCTGTCAAATGGATACTAAGGAAATTTTTTTACTTAATATAAAGAAGTTTATATTAATCTTTGCAGTTTGGATTGTTTTTGTAATTTTACATAATCTAATATCTGGCTCATTTGGAATTGACGAAAAAGGTTTTCTTATTATTACTACAATCATAATCCCAGTATACTTTATCATCTCAGCAATTTATTCATTTATTTTTTTAATTCATATGAATGCAAGAAAAAAAAGAGCCAATAAAACAAGGAATTTGGGTTTAAAAAAAAGGAAATTGAAGATTTTGAAAAACAAAGAAAAAGGAAAAAATCAGTTAATCTTATAAATTTAATTCTACATTAAAAAACACTATGGACAAAACAAAAGAGGAGAAAACCAAAACCCAGAACAAAAACATCCAGAATGTTATGGAAGGTGTTAAAGATATAAAAAAACCAATAACCAAAGGCAAAGGCATTATTAAATTAAATTTTATAAATATAATTTTATTGCTTGCTTTTATTTCTCTTCCAGTTGCAGGTTTGATGTTGCATCTTAAAATCCATAAAGATTTGAGTTATTTAACTTATATTCTCTTATTTGACATAATTATAATCACTTCTTTTTATTTGTTCAATAAAACAAGATTTTATGGATTTGTTTTAAATACAGTTTTTTTTACTACGGGGATAATAGCACATTTAACAATTATAGGTAAATCAACAATCCCCGACATCTTATTAGCAATACCTGATTTTAGCATAGGATGTGTCTTGTGGATTTTAAATATGGGGGATAAATAAAATGAGTTTAACAATAATAACTGGTTGGATAGCAGCTATTTTATTGTTTTTTAATTTTGTAACCTGTCTTGCAATGCCCTGGGCAACTAAAAACCTTAAAAAATGCGATCCAAAAAATTGCAAAGATTGTGAGGTGGTTTGTCTTGGAAAATTTCACAGACCGATTGTAATCTTAAGTATAATTGCGATTATAGTTCATGTTGTAGTTTCTTTCATGAATTAAAACTTGTCTTTTATACAAGAATTTATAATCTATAATAAAATACATAATTCTTTCCCTACAAACCAACGACAGAATGGGGAATTCTCAATACTATTGGTTATAACACCAAAAAATTAGGTATGAAAGTCGTTTTGTTTAAAGCTGTCAACAAATTATTTAAATAGTTTGAGAGATTAGGAGTAAAATGAGTAAAGAACAAGAAAATCAAGAGATTAATAGTCTTAGAGAAGAGAACGAAAAATTAAAAAGAATTGTGGATGAATTAAAATTAGAATTAAACAAACTTAAAGAAAATTCAAGTTATCGTGGAGAGGTTCAGAAAAAAGGCATGATAAAAAAAGCAGCTGATGGAAATATTATGGTAAGGCCAGCATTTGGTTATAAAATAGAAAACAGCAAATTAATTCTCGCAGAGAATTTTAAAGAAGTTGAGGAAATTTTTGAGGAGTTTTTAACGACCAATATAAGCTTGAATAAACTGGCACAAAAACATAATTTTTCAGTTAATGGATTAAAAAAAATCCTGACTAATTTTACTTATATTGGCAAAATAAAATTTAACAATCAAATACATAATGGAAACCATCAGCCGATAATTTCTTCGACTTTGTTCAATCACGTTCAAAACAAATTAGAGAGGTTGGGGATAAAATAAAAAACAAGTTTTACCTATATGACTTCTGCCTTTTTCTTCTTGCCTTACTGTCACCTGGCTTATATGCTTCTTTTCTTCTGATATCTGCGATTAAAAGATTCCTATCATAATTTAAGAAAGCTTTTTTTAGATCCTCAGACTTAGAAAATTCAACAATTGCTTTTGCTAGAGCAAGTCTTGCTGCCTCTATTTGGGATTTTTCTCCCCCACCCTTTATTAAAATAGAGACATCAAAGTTTATTTTACCTAGTATTTTTTCAGCGATTCTTAATGGCTCTTCAATTTTTAATTTATCAAACATTTGGAGTATATTGAACGGTTTATGGTTTATTGTAATTTTTCCATTCCCTTCTACAAGAACAGCTCTTGCAACTGCTCTTTTTCTTTTTCCAGAGGTTATTATTTTTGTTTTATTCCCATCCATTTTATTTTGAGATTTCTTTAATTTCTATGAATTTAGTTGTTTTCTCTTTCCCAGCTTTTATTATTTTTTTGTTTTTAAATTCTTCTGGAATTCCAATATAACATTTAATTTTTTTATATGCTTGCCTTCCTCTTCCTGTTCTGTAGTTTGGAAGCATGCCTCTTATTGTTCTTTTTACTATTCTTTCGCTTGTCCTTGAATGTTTTGGACCTTTTTGACTACTTCCAACTCTTTTTCTTTTTGCATCAAAATTTTTTTTGATGTTTTCTTTATTTCCTGTTATTATCACATGTTCGCAATTTAAAATTACAATTTCTTCTCCTTTAAGGGCTTCTTTGGCAGTATAACTTGCTAATCTTCCAAGAATAGCTCCTTTCCCATCAATTATTTTCATTTTAATATTCTGATTCCTTTTGCTTCTGGATTTTTTTTAATTTCTTCTGTTATTGTTGAAATCTCGCATTTTGATTTTAATAATTTTTCTTTTGCTCTCCCAGAAAAATTTAATGCAACAATTTTTATTTTTTTGCTGATCTCACCCTGTGAAAGGACTTTTCCAGGAACTAGTATTGTCTCATTCTCTTTTGAATTTTTTTCTATATCTTCAAGATTTAAGTTTACTCTTTTTCTTCTTGGAAAAGATAGGGTTGAAGCAACCTCAAGCCATTTTTCATTCTTTTTTCCAGCAATTATAGTTTTGGTTAATTGTGGGTTTGTTTTTCTTTGTAGTTGTTTTTCAATTTTTGTCTTACTTTTCATTTGATATTCTTCCTATGAAAAGGAAAGTTTGAAAATCTTTTGATTTTCATTATTTTCGATTTCATTTTTAAGTTAATTAATAGAAGTCATTTGACATCTACTAAAACGCGTTAGCTCGCAGATTAAAAATTCAAGATAATTATGGTTTATAAGATTATTGGTTGGTTATTTCAAACATTCAAATAGTGTTTTGTAGCGAGCATTATCTATATTTTTCAATATATTTTCATTATTAATAGGCCAATATGAGAAAGGAAGATTATCATGTTCAATACTAATAAGAGATTCATTATAACAAATTTTTTTGCGATTTAATCACTCGCCTAACATCAACAATTTTTATCAAATTTTTCTTTTTCATATTATAATAACTTTTTATTGCTATTTATGTACTTTTGTGTATTTAAATCATGTGGGAGAAAGGGTTCGAACCTTTGTAGGCACTAAGCCATGGCGTATCTACCAATTGAGCCAGTAATTAACTGGAATTGTTAGTCTGTCTCATTTGCTCGACTTGAGCGCCACCCATTTGACCACTCTGGCACTCCCACTTAAAAATAACATTTCATAGATCTTTTTAAAATATATCTATTTGTTAATCCTGTTAATGTAGAGACATATTCTCTTTTACATGTATAGTTAGTTTAAAAAAGATATCATCATTAAAAGATGTAATTAAATACTTATTTAATTATTAATTTTTTATTTAGTTAATAAAATGATTTTACACTAATTACTTTGTTTTATATCAGCTAACAAATAACATTTATTTCTTCTAAAATTATTTGCTTATTTTTTTTGAAATTTCATTGAGGTCTTTTCTCAGTACATTTACAGAATCCTTGAAAATTTCTTTTGTCTCCAACTGCCCGAAACTCTCTAATGTTATAATTAGTTCATTCGTTTGTGTGATTTTTATTGAATCTTTTTTTTGTTTTTTACAAAAATCCAGACAAGCCTCGCATATATCACATTTTAATACATCCTTTGCAACAATCCTTCCATTTTCAAATTTTAGGATATTTTGAGGACAAATCTCAACAACTTCTTTAGGGCATTCTTTGTCAATTTTTATATCGAAAACATTCCTATAAAACATAAGCCCAGGGGAAAATTTAGCATGTTCACTCCCTTTTCCGAACTTAACTATCCCTGTAATTTCTAATTCTTGATCTTTGTTTAATGATGTTATTGGGATTTTATCATATACTACTTTCATCGCCCCTTTAAATTCTCCAGAATAAACAATTCCTTCTTTTTTAACATTTAACCTTAACTTTATAGGTGTTTTTTCACTAGATATTTTATTTGTTTTTAATGGAATAAGCCCAATTCTATGAGCTATTGTTTCGTCATACAGTGGCGAATCATTTTTTGATATTTCAACTTCATCAATTGCAGGTATTAGTACTTGGTTAAGGTATTTTCTTATAGCATTAGCAAGAGTTTCTTCTATATCTGCTTGAAATACAATAATATTATCTTTTTTTGATATTAGTTTCATTTTTTATTAAATCCATTTTAATTTTTCTTGCTTTTAAATCTTTGTTCTGTTAAATTTGTCTGAACCTCTGATGTATATCTCGTTAGCTAAATTATCTAATCTTGTAAACTTATGATAAGGAGTAGTATTTAGATGAGCTAAAAATATTGATTTTTCATTACAATATTCATCAAAAGAATTATAAAACAAGTTACTATCATTATTTGCTATTCCTTCTCTAGCTTTTTTAAGGTAATTAATCATATTCATTTTTACCCGTTTTTTCGTTATACAATTCATTTTAAACTTAAGGCCTTCTTCCACGCCTTCCCCCCTTTACTTTAGGTCCGCCTCTTGGATTTCTTGTTGTATCAAGTATATTTAGGATTTTAAAACCAGCTCTTGAAAGGCTCTTTATTACTGCATGAGCTCCTGGACCAGGAGCAGGATTTCTGGTTTTTGCCCTAATTCTGAAATATAATGACTTAACTCCAAGATCTTTTATATCCTCTTCTACTCTTTTTGCAATAAACATAGCTATTGTTGGGTTTGCCTTAAGTCTTCCGTGTTTTGTAACCCTCCCACCAGTAACCTTTGAAAGAGTCTGCCCAGCCATATCTGTAACATGAACTAGTGTGTTGTTGAATGAAGTATAAATGTTAACAATGGCCTCTATATCTTTTATCTTTTTTTCTTTCTTCAATTTTTCTTTTATTTCCTCTTCAGATTCCTTGTCATTAGATATTGTTTCATTTCTTATATCTCCATTTAAATTTTTTTCTTTAGGCATTTTTAATAACATCTTATAACTTTATTTATTTCTTCTTCTAATTCTCTTTGAATATATTCTTCACGAGTTTTACTTCTTAATTCAACATTTCCCATACTTATCTCTTCTAAATCTTTTTCTATTTTATAACCCATTCTTACTGGCAATGTATGGTTAAGATAATTTTCAACCAATATTTTATTCATTTGTTGTTTCATTTTCTTCCCCCTTACTTTCTTCAGTTTTTTTCTTCTTTACCTTTAATTTTATTTTGTCTTCTAAGTCTATAGGAACAATATAAGAAGGGCTGTCAATAACATGTCCATTAATTAAAATTTTTTTGTGAACAATCAACTGTCTTGCACTCTTTGGTGTTGATGCAATTTTTTTGATTACAACAATTGTTTGTAGTCTTCTTTTCAGATAGTCTGTCTTGTCTAAAGACAATACACTCGCAATAGAATCCACATTAAATCCTATTCTTTTGAGTCTTTCAAACAGATCTCTTTGTTCCTTTGGATCTGCAGAAATAAGCTTTTTTGCTTTTTCCCTGATTGATTTTATCCCTGCTTCTGCTTTCCAAATTTCTTTTTTGTTTTTTAATCCAAAATCTTCTTTTATTTTTGCTTCTTCTTCAATTCTTAGTTTATCAAAAGGCCTTTTAGGTCTAGAATATCTTTTGTGTTTACGTTTCATTTTTTATTCACTAAGAAATTTAACATTTAATTCTTTAGGAATACAATCAAATATTTTTTCTAAATGTTCTTTGTTATAACTCATACTATAACTTTCATTTCTTCCCCATATATATAATACATCTCCTCCATTCTTAATTTCCCCCATACCAACATTTTTATAAGAATCTCTATTACAAATTGTTAAATCAAATTCCATCAGTGTTTTATCTAAGATGTCTTTATGAAATTCCTCTATATTTCCACTTCTAAGATAAGGAGTTCCTTGAATGTATAATTGTACAAATTTAGTCCATATTCCCTTTTCCTTAGGAAGAATAATTTTTGACTTTTTGTTTATTTCTGCTATTTTCATTTGTAGTTTTTTATAATTTTATTTAAATTTTTCCTATCTTATTTTCATTTAATATACTCTCCTTTTTTCTCAATTTGTTTTTGCTTTTTTTTAATTCCAACACTCTTACCTTTATTTTTTCTAAAATGGCTTTTTGTTCTCTGCCCTCTGACTGGTTGTCCTACTGAATGCCTTAATCCACGATAACTCTTAATCTTCTTTAATCTTTTAATATCAAATTCTCTTCTTAATTCCAAATCAGCACCTATAACATGCCTGTTCTCCCCTGTTTCAAAATCATTTTTTCTGTTAAACAAAAACCCAAGGATTTTAGGATTTTTCATAAAATCTGATATTTTCTTTATTTCTTCATTATTTAAAGAACCTATTTTTCTTTTTTTGTCAATTTTCAAAATCATACAAATAGCATTAGATAAAGCCCACGAGATTCCCTTTACTTTTGTAAGTCCTGCATAAATTGTCATTCTTCCTTCTATATCCTTTGAAAGAATTCTAACTATTCTCTCTTCATATTTTGCCTTTTCTTGTTCTTCTTGTTTTGTTTCCATTTTATTTTACAAATAAATTGTATCTCTCTATTGTTGTTAATTCATGAAATATTCTTTTTTCAATAGCCTTTTCAGGATCTGGGAGATTAGGAATTCTTTCTTTCATATCACTAAAAGATTTAAATTCTTTTTCTTTTCTTTTTTCCAGAATTTCCTGTGTATGTTTTTTTCCTAACCCCGGAACCAGCTCTATTTGGTGGATTCTTTTGTTTATTGCCTCTGCCTTATTAAAAAAATCTACAAATTCTTTTTCTCTTTCTTTGACAATTTTGATTATAAATTCTTGCAAATACTCTTTAGCAGTTTCTGTAAGTTTTTCTCTTCTTAATCTACCAAGAATATAATATATTTCATCCCTTTTCCCCTCTCCTATATATACTCTTTTTCCAATTTCTAATTTAACCCCTCTTCTAGGCACCAATTCTAAAAGAGTCAGATTTTTCTCCCCTATAACTTGAGCTATAGGCATCATTTTCTTTTCTAAAGGATATCCGTTTGGTAAATATTCTAGTATTATTGCGTATTCTTCTTTGTTCATTTTTCTTATTTAAATTGTTTAACTGCTTCGAGTATTTTTTTTGTTTCATCCTCATCCAAACCCACTTCTGTAAAAATTTTATTTAAATCCTCTGCATTTTCCGGTATAATATCAATTATTTTAGAGATGTTTTCTGTTTTTAGTTTCATTAATTCAAGTTTTTCAAGGCTTTTTCTGAGTTCTTTTGCTTCTTTTTGGCTTAATTTTGTGAATTTTTTTATAAATCCCTTTATATCAGTTTCACTATTTTCATTTTTCTTTACATATTCAATGGCTTCAGCCATACTTATAGACTCTGCATTTTTTATCATTGTTCTTTAATAACTTCTATTTTTTTTAAATGTATGGGATTTATAATAAACCTTTTTTCTTTGTCATTGTCTCTGACTTTTACTATATATGCTCTCCCTCTTTTTCCTTCAACAGAACCTGTTTTTCCTTGTATTCTTTTTGGTAGATTTGATTGTACTGCAGATTCTCTTACTATAGCCACAAAATCCCCCTTTTCTAATTCTTGAAAATACCTACTAAATTGTAATTTTCCACGCATTCTTATTTTCTTTCTCATAATGAAATCAGAAAAATTATATTTAAAAAGCTATCTGAATGCTTTGAATTCACTCAATTTTTCAGAAGTTTCTTTAACAGAGTTAGCAGTATTTGTACTACACAAATCTCCTTTCTCTCTTGCTTCTTCCATATTTTTAACTATTGTATTGAACATTTTTTCATCCCATACTTTTTTGCCACATTTTTCACAAAAATCAATTACACTTTCAGAAGAAATACTTGAACCACAATAAATACATTTTTTTGTCATAATTTGCCTCTTTTATTAAAACTCATTTTGAAAAACGAATGGAGTTTTTAAAACTTCCGTAAGCTTGATTTGGAAGTCACCAAAAATTCGTTAGAATTTTTTAGTGGATTTGTGTTGGTTTTTTGATTATTATAAAACTCTTGGAGAGTTCTTACTCATACCTCAAAGCATCAACGACATTTGTTTTACTTGCCTGTCTTGCAGGAAAGACTCCTGAAACAGCGCCGATTATAAATGAAAATGCCAGACATCCAATAATCAACCACCACGGAAAACTTACTTGTAACAAGTTTGTTCCGAGATTATTAATTGCAATATATTCAATTGCTTTTCCAATTCCAATACCAAGCAAGACCCCAACAATTCCCCCAACTAATCCCAATAAACCAGATTCAATTAAGAATATTATCAAGATATCTTTATTCTGAGCACCAATTGCTTTCATAACTCCTATTTCTCTTGTTCTTTCTAATACAGAAGTATACATTGTGTTTGCAATTCCAATTGCACCAACTAAAAGAGAAATTGCTGCAATCCCTGCCAAAAATGCAGTTATAATCTTAAGTATATTTTCAAAACTACTTAAAAGCTCTTCAGGAGTCATGATGCTAAATTCCTGAGTGTCTTTTGTTTCTCCTCTTGCCTTTCTTAATTTTTCTTCAACTCTTTCTGAAACCTCAACAACATCTTCTCCTTCTTCAACCTGGATCATTATCCAGTCAACTCTTTCAGGAATATCAAAAATTTCTCTAAAACTTTCAATATCCATTAAAACCATTCTGTCGTCGTCAGGATTGCCAATTAATTTAAGAATTCCTCTAACTCTTACATCCTTTTCATTAATTGTTATCTTATCGCCTTTATTTATAGGCCTTCCAAAAAGATTTTTTGTCTTGTGATGATTTCCAAGCACTACAGAATAACCATCTCCTTTTTCAAGAAGTCTTCCCTCTTCTATCTTTATACCACTTTCTACATAAACATCAAGACTTTCAGAAGGCACTCCCCAAACTATATAGTATTTTGTGATTCCTGCAAACTCAACCTTTGCATTTCCAGCCACAAAATAAGAGAGGTCTTTTACTCCTCTAACTTCTAAAATATTATCCACATCTTTTTTTGTAAGTAAGACCCCACCAATACTTCCAGGAGGTCCTAAAAATCCTGTTGATGGTTGCACAAAAAATTTATCTACCCCAAGAGTTCTAAATTGCTCTTCTACAACATCTTGCAGTCCAAGTGATAAACTAATTAAAATAAAAATAGTTGCAATTGAGATAAATATACCTAACATAGTCAACCATGTTCGCATTTTTCTCTTTCTCAAATTCTTCAATGCAAGTTTAAAATAATCTTTTATCATTTTTTAAGAATCTCCTCTGCAAATTCTGATATTAATAAATCCCTGTGGCTAGGATTAGGTGTTGCAAGAGCTATCTCTCTGAGATGTTTTGGATTAATATCTTTTCCATTACAATTAATATCAACATGTCCTGAATAAGCTACAACAACTTCTAAACCATCATTCTCTATTTCAAATTTTATTCTATATTTTGCTTCATAACCCAATTCTCTTGCTTTATCCAAATGCGGTTTTTCGTGTTTTAAAGTGTATAATATATCTTCATAAACCATTCCAAGTTCTTTCATTCCTTTAACAAGTTCTACATCTGTATTAAAAACAAATTCTTTTGTTATCATTTTTTATCCTCCTTACGATAATCTTTAATTTCATGTAGAATATATTTAAAATCAGTTTCATCCCTTCTATCATTCAATGCTCTATCAACTAAACCACTAACTCTATGGGTATTAATCCAAGGATTTGTTAAACTATAAATCCATGCACTAGGTCTTGTTTCCCTTAATTCTTTTATTTGCTCTATCTCAACATCAGAAATATGCAATAAATAAACATCATAATCTTCTGGTAACTTATCATATATTTTATTAAAAGTCTTTATATCAAATAATTCTTCTAGATTTTTATCTTTTTCATAAGCCCCAATTTGAAATAAAGTTAGAATATTCTTGATGTGTACTTCTTTTTCGCTCAAAATAAATATTCTTTTTTTCATTTCCTCAAAGCATCAACAACATTTAATTTACTTGCTTGTATTGCAGGAAGAATTCCTGACACAACTCCGACGATAAATGCAAAAGCAACTGCTCCTATTAAAAGAGGATAAGAGATTGTTACAAGAAACAAGCTTCCTCCAAGGGCTTGGTTGACAATACTAGAAATCACAATTGCTCCTCCTAAACCAATCAAAGCTCCAACAATCCCCCCAACTAATCCCAATAAACCAGATTCAATTAAGAATATTTTTAATATATCGGAGTTTCTTGCCCCAATTGCTTTCATAACTCCTATTTCTCTTGTTCTTTCTAATACAGAAGTATACATTGTGTTTGCAATTCCAACCCCTCCCACAAATAATGAAATCATTGCAATCCCAATAACAATTAAATTAATTATATTTAGAATTGTATTAACACTAGATATTGCTTCTAAAGGAGTCTGTACTGTAAAACTCTCTTCACCTAATTTTTCATTTCTATCATCTCTCAATTTTCTCTCTATTTCAACTGCAACATCTTCTATTTTATCTTTATTTTCAACTTGAGCAATAATCATATCATATTCTCCTTTAATACCCTCTAATTCTTCTAAGTCACTTGTTAGCACAAGAACAAGGCCATTAAACTGAAAACTGCTAGATTTTTCAAGAAAACCAATAATTTTAAAATCTTCTCCATTAATTTTTACTATCTTTCCCACTCTAAATTCTCTTCCAAAATCATCTGTAGTCATAAAATTATTTCCGAGAAGAACCATTCCCTTATCACCCTGCTTAAGAAGCCTCCCTTCTGCTGCTTTAAGCCCAATAGATTCATAGACAAATTCTGCATCTTCAGGAGCATCTGGAATATCTGCAGCATATCCAAATCCCTTGATTCCATTATACTCAAGGCTTCCAACCCTGATTAATCTTGTAACAACTTTATCAACCCCGCTTACTCCCTCAATAATTTTTAAATCATCACTATTTAATTTTTCTATAACAGCACTTCCAGGAGGAGCAAACCCTGTTTGTTTGTTTTGTATAGTCAATTTATCCACAGATAAAACCCCAAACTGCCCTGTAATTGCTGTCTTAAGCCCTGCACCCATTGATATAAGCGAAACAACAGCTGCGATGCCAATAAATATTCCAAGAATCGTCAGCCAGCTTCTTAAGCCTCTGTGCCTTAAGTTTCCAAAGGCAAGTGAGAAATAATCTTTAATCATGGAGGATTACTTCCTTTTAGATGAGTAATACAATCTACCTACTACTGGCTCTGTTAAAAAACCCAATAGCATAATTTTTTTATTTTTTATTACACTTCTCTCAATTTTATAGTATTCCTCAAGAGATAAAATATTATTATTCCACCACCTGTTATTGTAAATATAGTTATACTCCTCTAAAGACAATACAGGCCAATCCCACCATCTATCAATTAAATTATTCATTGTTTATTCTTTCTCCTTTTCTTTATCTAATTCAGGGAAAATCTTATAAAATTTGTCTAGAACTGACTTATATATTTCTATTTGATTCTTAAGAGCTTCTGCTAAAAAAGGTCTATAAGCAAGAAAATACGCTTTTTCTTCATCTCTAAACTCCTTTTTTAGATTATTTAATTCTATTTCTGTAAGATTAACAAATTCTTCTAATCTTTTTTTCATATTTTGTGGTATTTCTGTTCTTTCACTCATCTTCAAACTCCTCCATGATTCTTCTTGTTTCTTTTCTTCTTTATTTTTCTATAAATAAACCAGATTATTATTAATGCAATTATAACTCCATAAATCCAAATGTTGCTCTTTTTTATTAATCCTAATTCAAGAGCCTTTTCTCTTGAATAAATTTGAATAGGTAATGTAACTGTTTCTGATTGCTCTTCATTCTCAGAATTTTTGTATTTTACTAAAGCAGTTATACTTGCACCTGTCTTTTTATAAAAAACATCAAATGTGGCTAATTCAAAATCATCTGAATTTATATTTCCAATATACTCTTCATTGCTTGAAAGTACTTCAAAACCTTCTGCAGATATAATTTTAACATTAACAAACCTAATCTCTCCTAAACCAGAATTGATTGTTTTAATAGAAACTTTTCCTTGTTCTCCAACAATATTGTTTTTTGTCTCAATAGCATAGTTTATTTCTGTTTTTGCACTTACTGTGATTCCAATGCTCCCTGTTTTTGTTTTTTTCTCGTCATTTGAATCAGTATAAGTGAGTGTATATGGGATATTGTAATCACCAGGCTTTATATCTGAAGCTGCTTTTATTGTGAAGCTAAAAGTTTCCTTATCATCTTCATTAATCTCATCTTCACTATCTTCAGAACTTCCAATAGTTGTGAACTTAGTTTCCTCTAGGTTAAGAGCAAGAGAGACATCACTAACATCTTCATTAAGAGTGTTTTTTATGTCTGCACTTAAAGATGCACTCTGTCCAGGATATAAACTTTTCACATCAACAGAATTAACAATCATAGCAGAAGCAAAGCTTAAGTTTAGTAAAACTGCAAACATGCTCAAGATTGTTATGTTAATTTGTTTGTTCATTATAAATATTCCTCATTTTTAGCATTTTTAATTATTACTTCTCTTCCTGTAATTTTTTGGTATTGTGTTGAATACTTTTTTGCTTTATCTATAAATTCTCTTTTAATTTCTAATTCATACCCTTCATCATTAAGGAATTTACCAACCATTTTTGCAGAAGGGTAAATTATTGGGAAAATTGGAAGGATATATGTAAAAAAATCATCAAATACTTTCCTTCTTCCAATATAATTTAATTTTTCTCCACGATTATCAGGGATGCCTAAAATATGGTTACCAGAATTCCAATTTCCACTATACAAAATTCCAAACGACTTCTTTACTAATTTATTTATTAACTTTTTATCAATATTTATTACCATTTTATTCTTTAACTACTATCTTTTCTACTCCAATTTTATATATATTTTGAATTATCTCTTTAGGAGTCTGTTCAGAATAAGGCTCAGATAACAACCCCCTTTCTTTTGTTTCTATCAATATGCTTAATAATCTGAATTTATAATCTTGGATTTTATTTGGATAAAGATCTGAAGCATTATCTAATTCATCTAAACAAGAATACAATCTTTTTTTAATTGATTTTATCTCTTTCTTTTTGTTGTTAACAACTGTTTCTATATTAGAAGATTCTTTTGTTTCCATATAATTTTCTTACATTTATCCTTTATAAATATTGCGATAATGTCACCCCTATATAATCACCACATAACAGAAAGTTTTATAAACTCGAAACTTGTTTGAAAAATATGGTAAATAAAACAAAAAGAAAAATAGGAAATATTTATACTCCAGTATCAGAGGGATTTTGGATAGTTGAAGGGGTTAAGGATAAAGGAAAAACTGCAAATTACAGGATTTTTGAAAAAATGGCTCTTGCAATGAATCCTGACGATTTAATTAATTATTCTATTAAAGAAAAAGAAAAAGGAAATCCTTATTTAGGAAGTGCTCCTTTGAATATGGCTCTTTTTTCTAGAGCAGAAGAACTTAGTCATAAAAATATAGAAGGAATAGATAGCTTAAGAAATTTTTTCAGAAGAGGGCTTGAAAAATTCCCGTATACATTATCAAGAGCAGTTTATAATCCTCAAGGAGAAATAGACAAGGCAGTTCATAATTATGGAACTTCTGATGAATATGTTTTGGAAGAAAATCTTGTAGGAAAAGATGGTTGGATAAAAGACATTTCAGATAAAGAGGTTTTAACAGCTATTTTTGGAACAGAAGATATTAAAAAAATAAACGAGGTTTTTCAATGGATTAATCAAACTAATGCTTATCTCTGGAGGTTAAATTCAAAACCATCAAAAAGAGATGAAAGAGTTGTCGGGTTCGACGCCAGTCCTGGTAGGCTTCTCCTCGACTGCCTCTGGGATCCTGCTATTAGGTATCCTGCTTTTCGGGTATTGAAGGTTAATTAGCAGGAAGTATTGCTCGCTTGCAGGAAATTATAAAAATAATCTAAATATTAAACTAAGTTTCTAACCTAACATAATTGGCGCTTAATTTAGCTTCGCAGATTACTTTAATTAGATATTATCCCCAAATTAATTATATATACAGAAATTTCTGGCTCAGAAACTCAGAACAAACCACACACTGAAATGTGTGGTAAGACACAGAGAGTTTCTGATATTAATTACACAAATTTTATGAGTGCTAAGTGTTGAGTTGTATGGTTTATTTTACACATCCGAAAAGATTATATAGTTATTTTCTTGATGAATCATATGAGAAACGAAGAATTAATCATAAATAAGTTAAATGTATTAAAAAGAGAAATTGATTTTGTAAAAGAGCATATTATAGATGTAACTTTAACACAAGATGATATAAATTCTTTAAACAAAGCAGAAGAAGATTTGAGAAAGGGAAAAACAAAGAGATTATAAAATGTATTTTGTGGAGCTATCTGTTAGGGCTCAAGACTTCTTAGGAAAGTTAGATATTAAAACAAAGGAAAGAATTGAAAAAAGATTAAAGAATCTTGAAAGTAATCCATTTCCAGGTGATTCTAAATTTATTGGAAGAGATAATAATGAGGGGGTTTTCAGATATAGAATTGGAAAATTTAGGGTTTTGTATAAAGTTAAAGAAAGTCAGAAAATAGTTTTAGTAACAAAAATTGATAAGAGAGAAAGAGTTTATGACTGACAAAACAAAGGTTCTTTTTAAAAAAGTTACTTAAAGGATAATTTTTATAAAGCACAAAAAATTTAAACAAGATTTTCTTGTAATTCTTGCCCAAAAAATTTTCTTCCCTGAGCAAGAAGAAGATTGGATGGACTACACGCCAGTTAATTAGCACATTATTAAGATTTATTTTAAGTTATGAAATTCAACCTTAACAATTAGTAGTTGAAAAATTATGAAAATTGAAGAGGTGGTGCTTCCTCTGAAGAAATTCACTGACTAGGAGACTCCTTTTAGGAGAGTTAATTGGCTATAAGTTATCAGGTTCAACGCCAATTCTGACGGGCTTAACCTCAACTGCAACAGGAATCCTGCTAATCAGTATCCTGCTTTTCGAATAGTCTATCTGGGCACTTTTTAAGAATTATAGTGAAAGACATAAGTCTTTCCCTAATAAGCCAACGACAAAATGGGAAATTATCAATGTCGTTAGCTATAATAAGATTACTTGCAACCCCTTATTGGCTGTTTTCTCCATTTATCATTGGCTTTCTTCTCAACAAATTCTACTTTCCCATCTTTTAATATGTAAATTGTTTTTGCGTGTTTTCTTGCTAATTCAGAGTCATGTGTAACAATTATCACTGTTCTTCCCTTTTTATTTAATTCATCTAAGAACCTCATTACAATCTCGCCTGTTTTAGTGTCAAGATTTCCAGTAGGCTCATCAGCTAGTATTACTTCAGGGTCATTTGCAAGTGACCTGGCAATAGCCACTCTTTGCTGTTGCCCTCCTGAAAGCTGGTTAGGATAATGATCCATTCTATCTTCTAAATTAATAAGCTTCAAAAGTTGTTCTGCTTTTTCTGCTCTATCTTCTTCAGAAATCTCCTGAAACAACATTGGAAGCATTACATTTTCTTTAGCAGTTAAATTTGGGATTAAATTAAACTGCTGAAAAATAAAACCTACTTTTTTCCCTCTAATCTGGGCTAAATCTGATTCACTCAATTCTTCAATATTTTGTCCTGCAAGATAAATCTCTCCTTTTGTAGCATGATCTAAACTTCCAATTAAATTCATTCCTGTGCTTTTTCCACTTCCAGAAGGACCCATAATAGCAACAAAATCCCCTTCTTCTATTGAGATATTTACGCAATCAAGTGCCTTGATTATCTCTTCCCCCATTCTATAATATTTTGCTGCATTCCTGAGTTCAATTATTTTTTTCATAAAAATAAGTCCTACTAATCATATTTAAATCTAACTAATAACTAATAGCAAGTTTTAAAAACCAAAATTGGGAATTAATAATATGATAATTCCAGTTAGATGTTTCTCATGTGGAAAGCCAGTAGGTCAATTTTGGGAAGAATTCAAAAAAAGAAGAGACGCAGGAGAAAATGTCCAAAAGCTTTTAGATGAATATGGACTAGAAAGATACTGCTGCAGGGCTGTTTTCTTAGGGCAACAGGATTTAATTAAGCTTGTTGGGAAATTTAAGAAGAGTTAAAATGGCAGATAAATTAATATATGATTTTGGTATTCATGATATAAAAAGAATTTATTTCCATAATTTAAGAGAAGAGCAAATAAAAAAAATTCATTTTGCTGATTTAGAAGAAGAGCAGATATACCAAAAGATTAATAACATTTACGAAAAATTTTTATCTTATGAATTACCCAAAATATCTACAGATTTTGAAGAAGAAGGAAGCGGGGTAAAAAGAGCAGTTATTAATAATAAAATTACTAAATTTTATAATTACCCTCATCCGGAAAAAGGCAAATTAATTTATATAAGGATTTCTGGACATGAAGAATCTGTAAATATAGTAAAAAATTCTTTAGAGAAAATAGCTAAAGAAATTTTATAATCACTTCATTCTCCACCTGTTTACACGATTGCAATTTTTACATATCACTGACTTCATCTTATTTTTGATTCTAATTTTAGGATTTCGGTATACAGAATAGCATTTCTTGCAGAATTTTTTCCTTAGCTCTTTAAGTTGAATGCTGTTCCTCATAGCAAGTTTTTTTATTTTCTTAATTTGTTTTGGGGTTTTGTCTTTAATATCAGAAAAAAATTCATTGATTTGCTTTTGCACTTCTGTTTTTGGGAGTTTTTTTGACATATATTTAGTAATAGATGAATGTTTAAAAAGTTCTTTATTATTATATAAATATATCAAAATTATAAGAAATAGATAAACTTTCACAAGTTGATGAAAAACAAGATACAATAAATTTTCTTAATTATCTTAATAAGTTTTATTCTGGGAGTAGGTCTAGAAAATATTCAGATAATATGGACTTGATAAGAAAATATAAAAATCATAAAACAAAATATATTAAGGAAACTAAAATTTAATCTAATTTTTTTATTATTTTAAAAAAGTGAAAGACAGCTTGATGGTTTTGCGTCTTCTCAGACACTATTCCAACAACGCAGGATGCTTAACTTCTGTGTTCGGAATGGGAACAGGTGTTTCCAACCTGCTATGACCGTCTTCAATACTCTTGAATATTTAGTGTTTTTAAATTTTGTCTTTTTCAAGGCTCTGTTGAAAATGTCCTCAGGGTAAAGGTTAATCTACCCTGAGAACTTCTAATCATTGAGGTGATTAGAATGAAAAAAGAGGAAAGACTTGTTAATAAAATTAA